>Ga0208079_1001118_pt1 | contig 14404 bp, 9 predicted proteins | sample NGESurdeep092012_5_FD_184474 | JGI IMG/M metagenome (GOLD analysis project Ga0208079, IMG submission 184474) | Arctic peat soil microbial communities from Barrow, Alaska - NGEE Surface sample 210-2 deep-092012 (SPAdes) | ecosystem: Environmental > Terrestrial > Soil > Wetlands > Peat ... | reverse complement strand
GTCTCTGCGGTGAATGGCCTTTCCGGTACCTCGTCGATCCAACCCTATGATCACCTGCCCCACACCGCTCCCCGCCAAGGACCGCATCCTGCTGGGCCACGGATCCGGCGGCAAACTGAGCGCCGATCTCCTGCGCGACGTCTTCCTCCCCGTCTTCCGCAGCCCCGTCCTCGGCCGCCTCGACGATCAAGCCGTCCTCCAAATCGGCGCCGAGCGCCTCGCCTTTACCACCGATAGCTTCGTCGTCAAGCCGCTCTTCTTCCGCGGCGGCGATATCGGCTCTCTCGCCGTCCACGGCACCGTCAACGATCTCGCCATGGGTGGCGCCGAACCGCTCTACCTCGCAGCCGCGTTCATCCTCGAAGAGGGCCTCTCCATCGATGTCCTCGCGCGCATCGCCCAATCCATGGGCCAGGCCGCCGAAGCCGCCGGCATCGAGATCGTCACCGGCGATACCAAGGTCGTCGAAAAGGGCAGTGGCGACGGCCTCTTCATCAATACCACCGGCATCGGACGCGTCCGCCCCGGCATACACCTCTCCGCCGCCAACGCCCGCCCCGGCGACGTGGTCCTGCTCTCCGGCTTCGTAGGCGATCACGGAATTGCCATCCTCTCCGAACGCCAGGACATCGGCTTCGACGCGCCCATCGAAAGCGATTCCGCCGCCTTGCATACCTTGGTGCGCGACATGCTCGCCGCCTCACCCGCCATCCGCTGCATGCGCGATCCCACGCGCGGCGGTCTGTCCAGCGCCATCAACGAAATCGCCGCCCTGGCTAGGGTCGGCGTCGAACTCAACGAGCCCGCCATCCCCGTCCGCGAAGTGGTCCGCGGCGCCTGCGAACTCCTCGGCTTCGACCCGCTCTATGTCGCCAACGAAGGCAAACTCGTCGCCATCGTCCCCCCCGAGGCCGCCGGCGCCGTGCTCGCCGCCATGCGCCACCACCCGCTGGGCCGCGAGTCCGCCATCATCGGCACGGTGACCGGCAAGCATCCCGCCATGGTCACCATGAAAACCGCCTTCGGCACCACCCGAATCGTCGACATGCTCCCCGGCGACCAACTCCCGAGGATTTGCTGATGTTGTGGCATAAGGCTCCGCCTTGTGCATCCGAGCGCAGCTCGGAAGTGCCCGCCTGCAGTACTTGCCATATGAAAGTTCTTACTTTCTTATTGTTCTCCTCTTCCCTCGCCGCCGCCGGCCCGCTACTCACCGTCGGCCCCAATGGCCGCTTCGCCACCGTGCAGGCCGCCGTCGATGCCGCCGCGCCCCACTCCGTGATTCACATCGCAGCCGGAGTCTACAAGGAGCGCGTCGTCGTCCCCTACGCCAAACCCTTTCTGACCTTCCGCGGCGACGACCCGGGCACCACCGTCATCACCAACAATTCCCACACCGGCCTGCCCGGGCCGAAAGGCCCCATCAACACCTTCGCCACGCAGACCGTCTTCATCCAGGCCAACGACTTCACCGCCGAGAACCTGACCTTTGAAAACTCCGCCGGCAATCGGGGACAGGCCGTCGCCCTCACCATCATGGGCGACCGCGGCATCTTCCGGAACTGCCGCTTCCTCGGCTATCAGGACACACTGCTCCCCCAGGCCGGCCGCCAATATTTCGACCGCTGCTACATCGAGGGCGTCACCGATTTCATCTTTGGCGGCTCGGCTGCCTACTTTGATCGCTGCACCATTCACGTCACGGGCAACAGCTACATCACCGCCGCCAACACCACCAAGGACCAACGCTACGGCTACGTCTTCGACCACTCGAAAATCACCGGTGCGCCCAATGTGAAGACCTTCCTCGGACGCCCCTGGCGCCCGTGGTCCGCGACGGTCTTCCTGAACACCGAAATGTCCGACGCCATCCAACCCGTGGGCTGGAACAACTGGAACGACCCGGCGCGCGAGAAGACCGTCCGCTACGCCGAGTATCGCTCCACCGGCCCCGGCGCCGACGCCTCCGCACGCGTCCCCTGGGCGCGGAAGTTGAGCGACGCCGAAGCCGCCGAATTCACCATGGAAAAAGTCCTCGCCGGATTGGACGGCTGGAACCCGAAGACCGGCGCAGTGCGCAACGCCGTGCACATCGCGAAAGCCGCTGCCGCCAAGCCCGTCATTCCGCCCGAGTCCGCCTGGCTCGCCGCTCTGCCGGACGGCCGCCTCGCCTGGACCACCGGCGCGCAGTGGACCGTGGCGCGCGGCCTTGCCCTGCCCGCCGATTCCGTGCGCATTTTCCGCGCTCCCGATGGCATCTTTCACGCCGTGCGGGCCGCCGGCAAACGCCTCGCGCATGCCACCTCGCAAGACCCGGTCCACTGGTCCGCGCCGAAGGTCACCGATATCATGGCCGGCAAGAACGCCCTCGATCTGAGCTCACCCAACGTCTTCCACGATGGCAGCCAGTTCATCGTCACCTGGAGTTGCACCATCGCGCGCAATTTTATTCAGGCCTTCCAGGAAGATGTCGAGAACAACCCGCGCATCTGGTACGCCACCACGCGCGATTTCGAAACTTTCTCCGAGCCCCAGTTGCTCTTCGACAACAACTACGCCGTCCGCGACGCGCAGATTCTCCAGATCGGAACCCGCTATGCGCTGCTGCATAACGACAACACCTGGCCGATGCAGAACCTGCGCGTTGCTTTCGCCGATAGCCCGCTCGGCCCGTGGGGCCCGTCCTCCGACGCCTTCACCGCCAAGGGCACGGCGTCCCCGGCAGCCGTCCGATCCGGCGATGAGTGGTGGATCTACCATTCGGGAGGTCTCGTCCGCACCCGCGATTTCTGGAGTTTTACCAAAGTCCCGCTGCCCTCCACGGTCCGCCCCATCAGCGTGATCGAGGTGCCCCGAGCCCTCGCCGCCGCGCTGCCGCGGTGATAATATTCAATCGCATGCATCGCAGACTGTTCCTTTCCATCGCGCTATGCGCCGCCGGCCTTTGTGCCCAGCCCCGCTCTACCTCGCTCCGCTGTGACGCCGCGGTGCCGCAGATTCAGTTCGCCGCCGGTGAGATCCACCGCGCGCTCGCCGGCCGCGGCATCACCCTCGCCGAAGGCACTCTCGGCGCTCTCGCCGGCGATACCGCGCCCACCCGCTTCGTCCTCGCCTCGGGCGGCGATGCCGGCCGCATCGCCGCGCAGCTCGGCATCACCGCGCTTAAATCCGAAGCGCCCCAAGCCTACGCCATTCGCGTCAAGCAGGAACCCGCGCGCCGCACCTACGTCGTGCTCGCCCGCGATGCCGCCGGCGCCATGTACGGCGCTCTCGACCTCGCCGAAGCCATCCGGCTCGATTCGCTGGACGCCGTGCGCGATTCCGATCACGCTCCCCATATCGCCCAGCGCGGCATCAAGTTCAACATCCCGCTCGATGTGCGCACCCCGAGCTACTCCGATTCGAGCGACGCCGCGCAGCAGAATATCCCCGAAATGTGGAGCTTCGATTTCTGGCGCGCCTTCCTCGACGAACTGGCGCGCCATCGCTACAACGTGCTCTCCCTGTGGAACCTGCACCCCTTCCCTTCCCTGGTCAAAGTGCCCGAGTATCCGGACGTCGCGCTCGACGACGTGCAGCGCACCACCCTGAAACTCGACGACACGTTCTCCTTCTCCGGCAAGGACATGACGCGGCCAGAGATGCTGCGCAACGTCGAGACCGTTCGCCGCCTCTCGATCGCGGAGAAGATCCGCTTCTGGCGCGACGTCATGCAGTACGCCCACGATCGCGGCATCGCGGTTTATCTTTTCACCTGGAACATCTTCACCTTCGGCGCCGAAGGCAAGTACGGCATCACGCCCGCCCAGGATAATCCGGTCACCATCGATTACTTCCGCAAGAGCGTCCGCGAGACCGTGCTGACTTATCCGCTGCTTGCCGGCATGGGCATCACCGCCGGCGAAGAGATGAAGGAGCGCAAGGATGAATTCGCTAAGGAAACCTGGCTCTGGAAGACCTACGGCGAAGGCATCCGCGACGCCCTGAAACTCCAGCCCGGGCGCGACTTCCGCCTCATCCACCGCTATCACCAGACCGCGCTCCCGCCCATCCTCGAAGCCTGGAAGCCCTATCCGTCGATCTTCGACCTGAGCTTCAAATACTCCGTGGCGCACATGCTCTCCTCCCCCGCGCCGCCCTTCGCCAAACAATCGCTGGAGGAACTGCCCGCCAATCTGCGCATGTGGATGACGGTCCGCAATGACGACATTTACAGCTTCCGCTGGGCCGACCCCGAGTACGCGCGCGCCTATATCAAAAATCTCCCCGGACCCGATAAACTCGCCGGATTTTACATGGGCCCCGACGGCACCATCTGGGGCCGCGATTTCCTCGGCGCCGAAGCGGAGACGCCGCGCCCGCTGGTGATCGAGAAGCAGTGGTTCAGCTTCATGCTGTGGGGCCGCCTGAGCTACGAACCGTCGCTCCCCGATGCGCTGTTCGAACGCACGCTGGCCGAGCGCTTCCCCGGCGTCCCCGCCGCCAAACTGCTGCTGGCCTCGGAAGAGGCCTCGCGCATCATTCCGCAGGTGACACGCTTCTTCTGGGGCGATATCGATCTCAAGTGGTTTCCCGAAGCCTGCCTGAGCCATCCACGCCACCAGGGCTTCTACACCGTGAAGCACTTCATCGAAGGCGAAAGCATGCCCGGCGCCGGCATCCTCAACATCCGCACCTGGCGCGACCGCGTGCGCGACGGCAAGCCGATGGAGGGCATCACGCCGCTCCAGGTGGCGGCCGCGCTCGAAGGTCACGCCGCGGCCACACTAAAGCTGGTCGCCGAAGTGGGGCAGGCGCTACCGCCTGCCAACCGGGAGCTGCGCCTGACGCTCGGCGACTATGAGGCCATGGCCCACCTCGGCAACTACTACGCGGAGAAGATCCTCGGCGCGGCACAATTATCCCTCTACGACGCCACGGGCGCGCCCGAGCGCAAACAGGAAGCCATCGCGCACTTGAAGACGGCGCTCGCCCACTGGCAGCGCTACGCGGCGGTCGCCACCGCGCAGTACAAGCCGCAATTGCTCAACCGTGTCGGCTATGTGGACCTGAACGCGCTGACCGCGAAGGTCGCCCAGGACATCGCGCTGGCCGACGCCTGGCAGCGGTCGCGGTAGGACTTCAGCCTGGCTGCACCACACTATTTAGCCCGAAGGGCGACAGAAAGTAGCCCAGTGCGTGAGCACTGGGAAAGCGGCGGTCCCGTGCCCAGCCCCGGAACGGGGCGGAAGAAGCATGCGGCCGTACCTTCTTCCGCCCCGTTCCGGGGCTGGCCGGCTTGCCCGCGTGCTACCCACGGCTGTGCGCCGTGGGCTATTCTCTTTCGCCCTTCGGGCTATGGGCGTGGTACTGTTTGCGGCGGTCAGAGCCACGACCATTCACCTTCGCGCGGCGATCACGCGCGGGATGCCGGCCAGGTCCGGCACTACGCGCAGCGCGTCCCAGCCGGCCAGCAGCGCTTGTACGTGACCGAGGCTGGTGAAGCCGAGTTCCATGATCAGCCAGCCGCCGGGCTTGAGCACGCGCGGGGCGCCGGCCACGATGCGGTCGTAAAGCTCGAAGCCGGTCGGGCCGGCGAAGAGCGCCACGTGCGGCTCGAAATCGCGCACCTCGCGCTGTAAGCCTTCGCGCTGCGTGAGCGGCACGTACGGCGGGTTGGACACGATCAGATCCATGGCGCCGGAAGCGATCGCTTCCATCAAATCGCAGACCACGAAGTGCACGGGCGCGCCCAAGCGTGCGGCGTTCCCCGCGGCCACCAGGGCGGCGGCGGCCGAGATTTCCGTCGCCCATGTTTCCGCGCCCATTTCCAGGCGCAGCGTGACCGCCAAGGCGCCAGAGCCGGTGCCGATATCGAGCACGCGCCGCGCGCCGCGCGCCAGTTCCAGCGCGACTTCCACCACGTGCTCGGTCTCCGGCCGCGGGATCAGCACGTCCGGCGTCACGCGGAAATCGCGGCTGTAGAATTCCTGATGTTGGGTGATGTACTGGGTGGGCTTGCCGCCGAGCCTTTCGTGCAGGTAGCGGCCGTAGTGCAGCCATTCCACCTCGCGCAGTTCCTGCTCGGGATGGGCGAAGCAGTAGACGCGCTCCACGCGCATGGCGTGAGAGAGCAGCACTTCCGCGGTCAGCCGCGGCACGGCGATTCCGGCATCCTCCAGGATGCGCGCGCCCTGCCGCAACGCGGTGTGCACCGTCATAGCGCGGTTAGACGACCGGTCCCTGTTCCGCCTGCTGCTTCATTTTTTCGCCCTGGTAATGCGCGATCAGCGCGTCGAAGATGGCATCCATTTTGCCCTCCATCACGAAATCGAGCTGATGCAGCGTCAGGCCGATGCGGTGATCGCTCACGCGATTTTGCGGGAAGTTGTAGGTGCGGATTTTCTCGCTGCGGTCGCCCGAACCCACCATGCTCTTGCGCTCGGCGCCCAAGGCAGCCTGCTGCTTTTCCAACTCCAGCTCGTAGAGCCGCGAACGCAGCACGCGCTCGGCCTTGGCGCGATTCTTGATCTGCGATTTTTCGTCCTGGCAGGAAACCACCAGACCGGTGAGCAGGTGGGTGATGCGCACGGCCGAATACGTGGTGTTGACGCTTTGACCGCCGGGGCCGGAGGAACAGAAGGTATCGATGCGGATGTCCTTGGCCTCGATTTTGACCTCGACTTCGTCGGCTTCGGGCAGAATCGCCACGGTGATGGCGGAGGTGTGCACGCGGCCCTGCTGCTCCGTCACGGGCACGCGCTGTACGCGGTGCACGCCGCTTTCGTACTTCAATTTGGCGTAGACCTTAGTGCCGGTGACCAGCGCGATCACTTCCTTGAGGCCGCCGACGCTCGACTCGCTGGCGGAGGTGACTTCCATCTTCCAGCCCTGGGTCTCCGCGTAGCGCGAGTACATGCGGAAGATTTCGGCGGCGAACAGCGTGGCCTCATCGCCGCCGGTGCCGGCGCGAATTTCGAGGACCACGTTCTTATCGTCGTTGGGGTCCTTGGGCAGCAGCAGGACCTTGAGTTCTTCCTCGACGCGCAGTTTCTCGGGCTCGAGTTCCGCGATTTCCATCTCGGCCATGGACTTCAGCTCGGGATCCGGCTCCTGCAGCATGGGGCGCGCCTGGGACAGGCTGTCTTCGACCTTCTTCCATTCGCGGTACTTGGCCACGATATCGGAGATCTCGCTCTGCGCCTTGGTGATCTTGCGGTATTGATCCGCGTCGCTAATGATGGCCGGATCGGCCATTTGTTGGGTGAGCTCGTCAAAACGTTTCTCGAGCTGATCGAGCTTCGAAGCAAGATGCATGGGGAATTTATGCGATGACCAGTTGGCCGCCCTGCTGCTCTTCGAGCGCCATGGCGCCCTCTAGCGCGCGGACGGCAACCGCCGTCTGGTCGTCGGCCGGCGGTTTGGTTGTGATGCGCTGCAGCCACAGCCCGGGAGCCGTCAGCGTGGACAGCACCGAGCCACGCCGCTTGGCGGCGAAGCGGATCAGTTCGTAACTGACGCCCGCAATCAGCGGCAACAGCGCGATGCGGCACAGGAGTTTGGCCAGAAAGCCGTCGAACGGAATGAGCGTGTAGAACAAGATGGAGACGATGAGGACCACGAACAGGAAGCTGGTGCCGCAGCGCGGATGGAAGGTGCTGAACTTCTGCGCATTGGCCACGGTCACCGGCTGGCCGGACTCGAAATTGAAGACCACCTTATGTTCCGCGCCGTGAAACTCAAAGACGCGGTGGATATCCTTCATCAGGGACAGGGCGAACATGAACAGGATGAAAATCAGCATGCGGATCAGGCCATCGGTCAGGTTGAACGGGATGCGCCCGCCCAGCGCCGGATAAATGCCCTTCAGCCAGGTGGCGATGTACAAGGGAATGAACTTGTACATGAAAATGAACAGGGCGACCGAGAGGACCAGGTTGGCGGTAAGTACCCAGCCCGGCAGTTCCTTCGCGCTCTTTTTCTTTTTCTTCTCGTCCTTCTGGATTTCTTCCAGCGAAACGTCCGCCGAGAACTTGAGCGCCTTCATGCCGAGCGACATCGCCTGGGCCAGCGTGCCGACACCGCGGAAAATGGGGTATTTGAAGATCTTGTGCTTGTCGGCCATCCTGGGGAGCGGCATCTGCTCGGTCACAATGTCCCCGTTGGCTTTACGAACCGCCACGCAGTAGCTGTGGGGAGCCCGCATCATGACACCTTCCATGACGGCCTGTCCGCCGACGAGGGTGGTTTCCTCGCCGCTTTCCAGGATCGGCATCATCTGGGTGTGGGTAAAAAGACGGAGATACGTGCGTAGAGACACAAACCCTCTCAAATTTCATTATACCAGCCGTCACGTCCGAACTGCGCTCGGATGCACGCTACGCCAGCAACCGCTCCCTAACGGGGTGCCCTCTGGGCCCGGCTCTGATTGGGGCGCCGGTATACCCAGATTCCCGCCGCGTTGATCAGGAGCACGCCGCCGCCCACCTTCGCGGCGAAGATGCCGGGCTGTGCCACATCCAGAATCGGCACCACCTGCAACACTACCGAGAGAACCGTGACGCCCGCGGCCGAGCAGGCGCCAATCTTGAGCCACAGCGGCGCATGCTCCCCGTCCAGACGGCCCCACAGCACCACGGCGAACATCGTCAGGTAGTATATCCCCGAGCACGCCATGCCCGCGCCCACCAGGAGTTGCGTCGCCTCCTGCTCGCCCACCTGCACCAGGCTGGCGGCGCCGAACAGGACGCACGCCGCCACCACCATCAGCAAACTCCGCACCGGCGTCTTGAAGCGCGGATGCAACTGGCTGAACCACCCCGGAAGCAGGCCGTCCCACCCCGCCACCATGGGCAAGCGCGAGACCTGCGCCACGCACGCCACGGTCTGCGTGAAGTAGGCAAACAGCAGCGCCAGGATGGCCGCGCCGCTGAGCACCGCCACGGCGCGGGAAGCGTGCAGCGACGCCCCCAGGATCTGCGCGATGGGCGCGATCAAATCGATCTTGTCCTTGGGCGTGTAGGCCAGCATGGCGCACGTGCCCAGTATGTAGAGCAGCGCGATGCCCGGCCCGGCGATCCACACCGAGCGCGCGATGTTGCGCTCCGGCGTGTGGCACTCCCCGGCGAAGATGGCCACCTGCTCGAAGCCGCTCAGCGCGTTGAAGGCGATCTTGCTGAACAGGTTCACGGTCATCAGGGTCAGGGCGGGAAAGGCCAGCGTCACGGTGGGCTGCGCCAGCGGATCGCCGCGCCACAGGCGCAACGCCAAGAGGCCGATAATCAGCGCGTAGAGCGCGATCACCAGGGCCCCGCCGGTGGAAGTGATCCAGCGCGCCAGGTGCAGACCGCGCACGTTGACCCAGAACACGATGGCGAAGAAGGCGACGTTCAACCCCAGGATCAGCGGCTTGTGGCTGGTCATCCACGCGGCGTCCGGCCCCAGCAGGTACGACAGGCTGTTGGCCACCAGCGACCCGCTGGTGGCGTACATCAGGATCAGGAAGAACGAGTAGTTCCACGCCGATTGAAACCCGGCGAACGGCGAGAGCCCGATCTTGGCCCACTGATAAATGCCGCCTTCGAGCGGCAGCCGGCGGCTCAGATAGATCACCGTGCCGGCCAGCGGGAAGTAGAATAGCGCGATGGCCGCCATCCACAGCACGACGTGCGACCCGCCGAGCTTCGCGGCATAGCCGATCCACGGCAGTCCCACGATGAGCAGCACCTGAAGCAGCACCAGGTCCGGCAGCCGCAGTTCGCGCTGCAGCGATGCGCTCTGCCGCTCCGTGCGCTCGATTTCGCTTCTCTTGACGGACGCCACCTGGCTATTTCTTGGGGACCTGGATGGTGATGTTGCGGTACTTCATGCCGCCGGTGTGATCGCCCTGTATGTAGAACGGGCCGGGTTCGCCTTCGTTGGAATCGAGCGCGCCGCCCGTGGTGCCGGCGATCTCCTGGTTATCGATAGTCTTGACGCCGTTGCGAACCACCGTCAGCCAACGGCCCACCAAAGTGATGTCGAAGCTTTCCCACTTGCCCGGCGTGCGCGGCAACTCCACCGCCGGCGAGAGCATGCTGTAGACACTCCCGATGCTGTGAAACTTGTCGTTGGCGTCCACCTTCTCGTACTCCACCTGGACTTCGTAGCGGCCGCGCAGATAGATGCCGCTATTGCCGTCATCGGGGCAGTTGAATTCGATGTGCAGTTTGAAATCGTCGAACTTGCGCGTGGTTTTCAGGTTGGCGCCCTTGGATTCGTTGACCAGCTCGCCGTCCTTCACCGTCCAGTGATTGGCCAGAGCCGGGTCGGTGGGTTCCCATCCGGTGAGATCCTTGCCGTTGAAGATCGGCTCGGCGGCGGTCCACGCCTTCGGCGGATCGCGCTTGAGCAGCGGCGCGCGCACGCCGGCGAGATCCCCGAACACGCTGGCGCCGCGCTTTTCGACGCCGGCGAGTTTGCCGCCTTTGAGGTCGAGATCCCAGGTGATGGAGGCGTTGTCCCACTGCAAGCTGAGGTGGGTACCCTCCACCTTGAACTGCTTGGCATAGAACGCGCTGCCGGAACGCGGCTGGATGCGGACCGCTGGCGCGCCGTCCTTCAAGCCGACCTCCATCCAGTCGGGATAGGCTTTGACGTTGGCGGCTTTGGGCGTGACCACAAGGTCCCATCGCCCGGTGAACGGATCGGCTTTCTGGGCAACGGCCGGTGTCAGGGCCGCCGCGGCGAGCAGGCAAACAAGGCTGAATGGTTTCATGTAAGCCTTAGTTTATCGAAATCGCTGCCCTGGCCGCCCGCCCCATTCCGATCCACTCCGCTTCCGCTTCCGGCCGCACCGCGACCACCGCCTCCGTATTCGGGGCATGGTAGACCACGCGCAGGTGCTGCTGCCGGATAAAGTCCTCGTCGAAGGGGTAGCACAGAATGTAGAGGGAACGATCGGTGGGGAGTTGGATTGGGCTCTCGATTTCCCCAAACGACTCGCGGCCGGATTGCACGCGGTAGAAGTTCAACGACGAGCCGTACATCCAATTGCTCGCCACATCGCGCACGCCGTACGTGTGGTTGTACCAGGCCAGCACCGGGTAAATCTTATTCACGTCGGCGTCCCAATCCCACTCCTTGAAATAGTTGAGCCGCAGGCAGAACACGAAATAGAAGCTCATCACGTACAGCATTACGGTGAGCGCGCGCCGGTTGGCCGCGGCGGCGCCGATCGCCAGCACACACAGAGGCACGATCCAGATGGCCGTCCGGTCCATGGGCAGCGACACGTGGAACACTTTCAGCAGCAGCCAGTGTGCGCCGACGGTTGCCGCCAGGATGCCAAGCAGCGCTCCGGAGATGGCCGGCCGCCACCGTATCCATTGCCACACAGCCAGCACCAGAAGCGCCGGCAAAAGGAACGGCTTCGCATGCTCCAGCAACTGGTAGAGCATCGGATTCACGATCTGTGGATTCAGCCGGTACAGGGACGCCTGCGCGACGGTCGCGAACATTTCGCGCAGCGAGTGCGCTCCGTATTCCAGTTGGCCTTTGGGCCAGTGAAGCACTGCCGGGAGGCTCAGAAAAACCGACACGAGCAGTCCCGGCAGCGCGCACGCGCCCAGGAACCGGACGCGTGTCTGGGCCGCCTGCGTGCGGGCGCAGGCCCAGATCAAAATCGCCAGCATCGCAAACGCATTGACGAATGCGAACGAAAAGTTGGCGGCGAAGGAAAGCGCCGCGCAGACCGAGCACAGGGCACACGCCGCCACATCGAGGCGCGTGTACGCCGCGATGGCGAGCGAGCCCATCAGAAATCCGAGCGCCAGAGCGTATCCGCGCGCGGCCACCAAATAGTCGAAGACGAACGGATTGTACACCAGGCAGACAAACACCGGCCATTGCACACGGAGTCCCGGCGTCAGCTTCCGGCAGAGCAGGTACGCCGCAAAAATGTAGAGCGCCGCGCCCAGTAGCGCGGGAGCCCGCACGGACAGATGGCTCACCCCGAAGACCGAGGTGAACAGCCGCATCAACAGCGAATTCAGCACGTGATTGTTGGACGCAGCCTCCCATTGCGACGGGTCGTGGCGCGCCACCCAGACAAGGTAGGTATCGGCCTCGTCGATGGTGATCGACTGCACGCAGGCCCGCGCGACGGCCCATAACAGGGCGAACAGCGCAGTGACAGGCAAAATAAGTAGGGAGTAATAGCGTCTGAAGTCCATTGAGAGATCGAGCCAGGACGCTTCAACACAAAGACCCGCGAGGCGCGCATTCCACTACAGTGGAAGTTATTTTGTGGAGGAAATTGTGGGACAGACGATCGGTTTGTGTCGTCTGTCGAATTTCTCTGCTCTCGCGAGGCATGACAGACCACAAAAGGCGATGGTCTGTCCCACATTCCACTACACTGGAATTCTCTTTCGCGGAGGAAATCTTCGTATGCGCTGCTGGTCCTTCTTCCTCGCCGCTCTGCTTACCCACGTGGCGTTCGCCGCTCCGGAATCGAAAATGCTGCTGCGGCAGAACTGGGCGATCCAGTCCTCGGCCGACGTGCGCGAGAACGGCGCCGCTCTCTCCGTGACCGGATTCCGCCCACCGCGCGCCTGGCATCCCGCCACCCTGCCATCCACGGTGTTCAGCGCGCTGGTGGCGGCGCGCGTCTATCCCGACCCGTACTTCGGCGCCAACCTGCGCTCCGCGCCGGGCGTCAGCTACCCCATCGGATTCAACTTCTCCAACGCGCCTATGCCGGCCGACAGCCCCTTCCGCAAATCGTGGTGGTTCCGCACCGAGTTCAAGCTGCCCGCTGAATATCGGGGCAAGACACTCTGGCTGGGTTTCGACGGCATCAACTTCCGCGCCAACGTCTGGTTCAACGGCAAACCCATCGCGGCTTCGGATCAACTCGCCGGCGCCTGGCGCCTGTTTCAATTCGACGTCACCGCCGCCGCCAAACCCGGCGACACTAACGCGCTCGCCGTCGAGATCTTCCCGCCCGAGCCCGGCGACCTCGCCATCACCTTCGTCGATTGGAACCCGTTGCCGCCGGACAAGGGCATGGGACTGTGGCGCGACGTCTCGATCGCCGCCACGGGGCCCGTCGCCATACGCTATCCCGTGGTGACCACGCACCTCGCTGGCGGCGCCCAACTCAACGTACGCGCCGAAGTGAAGAACGCCTCCGCGCAACCCATCGAGGGCGTGCTCAAGGGCAGAATCGAAAAGATGGAGTTCTCGCAGCCCGTGAAATTGGCCGCGCACGAAACCAAGGTGATCCACTTCGCACCGCTCAAGGTCCCGAGCCCGCGCCTGTGGTGGCCGGCGCAGGTGGGCGCGCAGAGCCTCTACCCGCTCGACCTTGCTTTCGAGACGGGCGGCAAGACCAGCGACGCCAGCCACACCGAGTTCGGCATTCGCGAAGTCACCAGCGAACTCGACGCCAAGGGCCATCGCCTGTTCCACATCAACGGCAAGAACATCCTGATCCGCGGCGCGGGTTACACCTTCGATATGCTGCTGCGCTCTTCGGAGGAACGCCAGGAGGCCGAGCTGCGCTACGTCCGCGACATGAACCTCAACGCGGTGCGCTTCGAGGGCAAATTGGAGGACGACCACTTCCTGGAACTCTGCGACCGCATGGGCATCCTGGTGCTGGCCGGCTGGTGCTGCTGCGATCACTGGGAGAAGTGGGCGCAGTGGGATAAGGAAGACGAGGTGGTGGCCGCCGAGAGCCTGCGCGATCAACTGCGCCGCCTGGCGCGCCACCCCTCGGTGTTCGACTGGCTCTACGGCAGCGACAATCCTCCGCCGCCCAAGATCGAGCAACTCTATCTCGACGTGATCAAAGACGTGGAGTGGCCCAACCCGTATCAGTCTTCCGCCACCGCCAAGAAGACTCCGGCCGGCGATACCGGCGTCAAGATGACCGGTCCCTATGAATACGTCGCGCCGTCCTACTGGCTGCTCGATACCAAGGCAGGCGGGGCGCACGGTTTCAATACGGAGACCAGCCCGGGTCCCGCGCCGCCGCCCATCGAAAGCCTGCGCCGCATGCTGCCCGCGGACAAGTTGTGGCCCATCAATTCCGACTGGGACTATCACGCGGGCGGCGGCCAGTTCAAGAACATCGGCGTCTTCACCGAGGCGCTGACTAAGCGCTACGGGCCGGCGAAATCCGCCGAGGAGTACGCGCGCAAGGCGCAGGTGATGGCCTACGAAGGCCATCGCGCCATGTTCGAGGCCTTCGGCCGCAATAAGTACACGTCCACGGGTGTCATCCAATGGATGCTGAATAACGCCTGGCCCGGTATGATCTGGCACCTCTACGATTGGTACCTGCGCCCCGGCGGCTCTTACTTCGGGGTCAAGAAAGCCTGCGAGCCGCTGCACGTGCAGTATTCCTACGACGACCGCTCCATCGTGGTGGTCAACTCGT
>Ga0208079_1001117_pt1 | contig 14406 bp, 13 predicted proteins | sample NGESurdeep092012_5_FD_184474 | JGI IMG/M metagenome (GOLD analysis project Ga0208079, IMG submission 184474) | Arctic peat soil microbial communities from Barrow, Alaska - NGEE Surface sample 210-2 deep-092012 (SPAdes) | ecosystem: Environmental > Terrestrial > Soil > Wetlands > Peat ... | reverse complement strand
AGGTACTTGTTGTAGAAGTCGGCGCTTGGTGACGGGACGCCCACGACCTTGATGCCGACCTTGGACAGGTCCTGCTGGACGGTCTGGAACGATTTGGTGCTGCCCTGGGAGGTGTTCCGGTAGAGGAACTTCACAGTGAACCCGTTGGGGAACCCGGCAGCGCTCAGCATCTGCTTGGCCTTGGCGGGGTTGTAGGGGTAGAGGTCGAAGTTCGACTCGCCGCCCACGATGACCGCCGGCAGCACGTGGGTCAGTGGCGGGTTGAGCTTAGGACCACCGAGCACCTGGATGATGTTGTTCCGGTTGATTGCGTAGGACAGGGCCTGCCGCACCTTCACGTTGCTAAGTGCCTTGTTGTTGTTCGGTGAGACCGTGTTGAAAAGGATGTAAGGGTTGCTCGAGGAGGACGGGCCGATGTTGAGGTTCGGGTCGCCCTTCGCGATCAGCGCCGGGAGCTGATTCGGTGGCGGGAAGGAGTCGAACTCCATGTCAGCGCTCGGTGTGCCGGTCTCCAGCTGTTGCTGGATGGAGTCCTGGGTGTTCGTCTCGCTGAGGACGATCTTGTCGACGTACGCCTTGCGAATAGGGTCTGTCGCGGCGTCCCACGCCGGGTTGCGGCTGAGGTTGATCGACTTGGTCGGGACGTAGGAGTCGACCTTGTACGGACCGTCGGAGATCGTGTGCGTCGCCGCAGTGGAACTTGCCGGAACGTACTGGTTGATCTCCACCGGGGCCGGTGAGAACGCAGCCAGAGTCAACATGTCCGTGAAGTAGGTGGCTGGGTGCGTCAGCTTGAAGACGACCGTGGAGTCGTCCTTGGCGACGACCCCCGGCAACGCCGTCTTGTTCATGTAGGCCCCAATGGCTGGGGCAGTGCTACCGACCTTGGCAAAGCCGCTGCAGAATGTGGAGTAGCCAACGATGAGATCGTTGAAGTCCGGAATCCCACCGAACGGCTGGACGGGGTTGCACGTCCGCATGACACCCCGGACCATGTCGGCGGCAGTCACCTGACGGGCCGGACTGGTGTCCCACTTGGCGCCCTGTCTGATCTTGATGGTGTAGGTCTTGCCGTCCGCGCTGATGCCACCGTTGGCCGTGGTGGGCAGCTCGGTGGCCAGGTCCGGGACCGTGGTCGTGGTCTTACCGGGGATGGCCGGGTTGGCGAACAGCTGGCGGGTCCACATCCGCTCGATGATGTAGTCGATGCTGTAGTAACTGATGTTGGGATCCATGTAGGTCACGTCGCCGGCACCGAGCATGTTCAGCGTGCCCCCGCTCACGGCGGGCGGTCCGGATGTCGCGCTTCCCGACGCGCCGGTCGTGGATTTGATGGTGCCGCTACACGCGGTCACCGCCAACCCGACGGTACAGAGTGCGGCGACAGCTGTTAGCCGACTGGTCCTGCGAGACATCTAATACTCCTTCGGATGGTCCCTACAAAGTGCGCGGGATCGGCATCATGCCAATCCGCTACGGCTCACCATCCGCCTTCGTGGGTGACCTGTCATCCGGAAGGCATCAGTGAGAAGTGATAGACATCCTATTTGCGGACGCCCTCGTTCCGAAGCCTATTGCCACTGATCTCCTCGGATATTCCGTCAGTGTGAAGAATTGATGACAATCGTCGCCGAACCCATCTGGGGCAGCAGCGTGATCGGCAGGCGATAGGCTGCCGACATGCTGCGGGTAGGCCTCACGGGCGGGATCGGCTCGGGCAAATCGACCGTGGCACAGCGGTTTCGGGAGCTTGGGGCTCTCGTCATCGACGCCGACCAGCTGGCGCGTGAGGTTGTCGCCGTCGACTCGGCCGGTCTGGGAGCGATTCGCCAACGCTTCGGTGACGCGGTCATCGCACCCGATGGTTCTCTGGATCGTGGCGCCTTGGGCGGGATCGTCTTTGCCGATGAGCAGGCGCGCAAGGATCTGGAAGCCATCACCCACCCGCTGATCGGTGCGCGAACCCGCTCGCTGCTGGAGTCGGCAGCGCCCGAGGAGATTGTGGTCCATGAAGTTCCACTGCTCGCCGAGCTGGACATGGCCGCGACCTATCACCTCACCGTGGTCGTCGGCGCTGACGAGGACATCCGCATGGCGCGCCTTACCGGTGGGCGCGGCTTCACGGCGGCCGACGCGCGAGCCCGCATCGCGGTGCAGGCCAGCGATCGCAGGCGGCGAGCGGCTGCCGATGCGTGGCTGGACAACAACGGGACCGTGGCTGGGCTTCTGGCTCAGGTCGACGCTCTGTGGCACGAGAGGATCGCGGGTTTCAACGACAACCTGATGAGTGGTTCGCCGAGCCGCCGACCGGAGCCCCCAGCCCTCGTGGCGTACGACGATTCGTGGCCGTTGACGGCGGCGCGGCTGATCCGGCGGGTGGCTCTGGGCCTGGGGAACAAGGTGGTGGCCGTCGAGCACATCGGGCCCACCAGTGTTCCGGGTCTGATCGCCGAGGATGTGATCGATCTGCAGGTCGGCGTGCGGGTGCTGGCGGATGCTGACGAAGAGGCATTCGTCCGCGCGCTGGCGGACAAAGGGTTTCCCCGATCGGAGGCGGAGGAGCACGCGTCGGGGGGCCCGCTGGCATGGATCGATGATCAGACGCGCACGCGCCAGCGTGTCCATGGCAGCGCGGACCCAGGCCGGATCGCGCGAGTGCAGGTACGCGAGATCGATGGACCGGCCTGGCGCAGGGCGCTGCTGCTGCGGGACTGGCTCCGCGCGGAAGCCGGCGAACGTGATGCCTACGGCGCACTCGAGCGCCAGCTGGCGCAGTCATCGAGCGCCACGGGGGAGTACTTCGGAGCCAAGGGACCATGGTTGGAGAAGGCGTTCGCGCGAGCGGACGCATGGGCTGGGCAAACCGGATGGGGCAGCACGTGAGCGATCAGCGTAAGCCGCAGAGCGTCCACGCTCACGGCGACGAGCCCGACCCACGGTTCTCGGTGGCGCCGCTCGGGCAAGAGCTGAACAGTGACCGCTGTCGGTGGCGACGTCTACGGTTAAGACATGCGTCCCACAACGGATCTTCAGCGCACGGTTGCCCCATTCCGTGTGGTCGCCGACTTCGAGCCCAGCGGCGACCAGCCGACGGCAATCGCCGACCTGACCAAGCGGATCCAGGCGGGCGAGCAGGACGTCGTGCTCCTGGGTGCCACCGGCACAGGCAAGTCGGCCACCGCTGCCTGGTTGATTGAGAAGGTCCAACGCCCGACGCTGGTCATGGCGCCGAACAAGACCCTGGCGGCGCAGCTGGCCAACGAATTTCGTGAGCTGCTGCCGGACAACGCCGTCGAGTACTTCGTCAGCTACTACGACTACTACCAGCCAGAGGCGTACATCGCCCAGACTGACACCTATATCGAGAAGGACTCCTCGATCAACGACGAGGTGGAACGCCTGCGGCACAGTGCCACCAACTCCCTGCTGACCAGGCGCGACGTCATCGTGGTGGCCTCTGTGTCATGTATCTATGGCCTGGGCACCCCGCAGGAGTACGTCGACCGGATGGTCCGGCTCAAGGTCGGCGCCCAGCTCGAGCGCGACGACCTGCTGCGGCGGTTCGTCCAGATGCAATACACCCGCAACGATATTGCGTTCACTCGCGGTACCTTTCGGGTGCGCGGCGACACCGTGGAGATCATCCCGGTGTACGAGCAGCTCGCGATCCGGATCGAGTTCTTCGGCGACGAGATCGAGCGGATCTATACGTTGCATCCGCTGACCGGCGAGATCGTGCGTGAGGAGGAAGAGATGTACGTCTTCCCCGCGACCCACTACGTGGCCGGCCCTGAGCGGATGGAGCGGGCAATCCGCGGCATCGAGGCTGAGCTCGAGGAACAGCTGGCCGCTTTCGAGAAGCAGGGCAAGCTGCTCGAGGCTCAACGGCTGCGGATGCGCACCACCTATGACCTGGAGATGATGCGTCAGGTCGGCTCCTGCTCCGGCATCGAGAACTACTCACTGCACATCGATGGTCGTGCGCGCGGGTCTGCGCCCAACTGTCTGCTCGACTACTTCCCCGAGGACTTCCTGCTGGTCATCGACGAGTCACACGTCACCGTGCCGCAGATTGGCGCGATGTACGAAGGCGACATGTCCCGCAAACGCAACCTGGTGGACTTCGGGTTCCGGTTGCCGAGCGCCATGGACAACCGGCCCCTGCGCTGGGATGAGTTCCTGGGGCGGACCGGGCAGACGGTCTACATGTCGGCAACTCCGGGGCCCTACGAACTGGCCAAGGGCGAGGGCGTGGTCGAGCAGATCATCCGCCCGACCGGGCTGGTCGACCCCCAGATCGTCCTCAAACCGACCAAGGGCCAGATCGACGACCTCTTGCACGAGATCGGCGAACGCACGGCCAGACACGAACGGGTTCTGGTCACGACGTTGACCAAGAAGATGGCTGAGGACCTGACCGACTACTTGATGGACAAGGGCGTGCGGGTTCGCTATCTACACTCGGAGGTTGACACGCTGCGCCGGGTTGAGCTGTTGCGCGAGCTTCGGATGGGGGAGTACGACGTCCTGGTCGGCATCAACCTGTTGCGTGAGGGGCTCGACCTGCCTGAGGTCTCACTGGTGAGCATCCTGGACGCCGACAAGGAGGGGTTCCTGCGCTCGGCGCGAAGCCTGATCCAGACTATCGGTCGTGCTGCCCGCAACGTTTCCGGCGAGGTCCACATGTATGCCGACAAGGTGACGCCCTCGATGGAGCAGGCCATCGACGAGACAACCCGGCGGCGCGCCATCCAGGTGGCGTACAACCTGGAAAGGGGTCTGGACCCCCAGCCTCTGCGCAAGAAGATCGCGGACATCACCGACCTGCTCGAGCGTGAGGACGTCGACACCGAGGCTCTGCTGGGCAGCAGTCGGTCCCAGTCGCGCGGCAAAGCCCGTGGTGGCGCCGGCGGACGAGGCGCCCTGGCTGCCGACATCGGAGTCTCCAGCGGGCGACTGGCCGAGATGCCTGCCGCCGACCTGGCCAATCTCATCCAGGAGCTCACGGCTCAGATGCACCAAGCCGCCTCCGACCTGCACTTCGAGCTCGCCGCCCGGCTGCGAGATGAGCTGGGCGATCTCAAGAAGGAGCTGCGGCAGATGAACGAGGCGACTCGTTGAGCCCGATATCAACCCACATCGCCCACGCTCACGTTGGCGCGATAGCGCCGAGGATCAACACGCGTTGCAGGTTGCGCCCGTAACTCTGGGATACTGTTCGTACACGGAGGGGAGTATCCCCACGCGGCGTCCTCGTCAACACGGATCAGTGGGCCAGTGAGCCTGTCTTTTCCCGGGGAGCCGGTCTGCCATCAGGGCGGGAGAGACCTTCGGCCACTTGCTGATGCACCGTGACCGGAAGGCGCTGCCCGATGAATGTTCCGCTGTGGGTCTGGATCCTCACGATCGGCCTGACCACGGCGGTTCTGCTGGTGGATGTTGTGATCATCGGCCGCAGACCTCACGTCCCGTCAATGACCGAAGCTGCGCGCTACCTCGCCATCTATGTGATTCTCGCTGTCCTGTTCGGACTGGGCGTTTGGCACTTCTCGGGGGCCGGCTACGCGGCCCAGTACTATGCCGGCTGGCTGACCGAGTACAGCCTGAGCATCGACAACCTCTTCGTCTTCCTGATCATCATGGCCAAGTTCGGTGTCCCTGAGAAGCTCCAGCAGTCTGCCTTGATGGTCGGCATCGTGATCGCCCTGATCCTGCGCGGCGCCTTCATCGCCGTCGGGGCCGCAGCCGTTAACGAGTTCTCCTGGATCTTCTACGTCTTTGGCGCTTTTCTCGTCTTCTCCGCCCTCAAGCTGGCCAGGGAAGGGGACAGCGACGACGACGAGTTCGAGGAGAACCGCTTGCTGAAGTGGATCGAGACCCGGTTCCCGGCCACCGACCAGTGGCAGGGTCCCAAACTGCTCATCAGGGAGAACGGAAGCCGCATCATCACGCCGATGTTCGTCATCGTCCTCGCCCTGGGCACCACCGACCTGCTCTTTGCACTGGACTCAATTCCCGCGATCTTCGGCCTGACACAGGAGGCATTCCTGGTATTGACCGCCAATATCTTCGCGCTGATGGGTCTGCGCCAGCTCTACTTCCTTATCGGCGGTCTGCTCAAACGCCTGGTCTACCTGGGCATCGGCCTGGCGGTCCTGCTCTCGTTCATCGGCATCAAGCTGATCCTGCACGCGGCGCATGTCAACGAGCTGCCGTTCATCAACGGCGGGAAGCCTGTGCATGGCGCCCCGGAGATCTCGATTGCTCAGTCACTGACTGTCATCGTCGCTATTCTGGCGATAACCACCATCGCGAGTTTGCTCAAGAGCCACAAGGACAACGCGGCCACCGCTGCGGGATGAGCATCGCTTTCCAGTGCCATCTTATGAGCCGTTACGGGGGGTCCGGATCAGGCACGGTGGTCGCAGATCAGACGGCCTTAATGGCTGTAAGTCGATCGATCTGCGACTACTCTGGGTCTGCTCATCCTGGACAGCGCGGGGCGGTGGGTGCCGTCGGCTGCGTTGGTACGCTCTGGCCGCCGTTCAGGTCGCCCGACGACCGGGAAGTAGTGGCCTGATGCCGACGAAACCGTGCCGCTGCTCCACTCTCGTCGAGGTACCGGACCGGCAGGGGCAGGCGAAGCGGGAGCAACCATGAGATTTGTCCGCCTCGACCGTGGGCCTGGAGTGGACGTGAACCGAGTGACCCCGGCATCGCGCCGCGTCCTGGGTGTGGCTGGTCTCCTGGTGGTTATACAGCTCGTGCTCCGTACCTGGGTCGCGGCGCGGGGCAACTTCTACTGGGATGACCTCATTCTCACCGGACGCAGCGGCTCGATGCCTCTGCTGTCGACGGAGTTCCTGCTCCACGACCACGACGGGCACTTCATGCCGGCCGCCTTCCTGGTCGCGGGACTGGTCACCAAAGCGGCGCCCCTGCAGTGGATCGGTCCAGTCGTCTCCCTGGCGGTTCTGCAGGCTCTCGCGTCGCTGTCGGTGCTGCGCTTGCTGCGCCTGGTGATGGGCGACCGCGTGGCCCTGCTCGGACCTTTCCTGTTCTACCTCTTCTCACCCCTTACCCTGCCCTCATTCGCGTGGTGGTCTGCCGCACTCAACGACGTGCCGCTCCAGATGGGACTCGCCTGGGTCGCGGGCGACGCCATCCAGCTCGTCCGGACCGGCAACCGGCGCTACGCCGTCACCGGTGTCCTCGCTTTCACGCTCACGCTGGCGTTCTTCGAGAAGGCCGTCGTTGTCCCATGGGTTGCCTTCGCTGTCGCCGCACTCGTGCTTCACACCCAGGATCACAGCGCAGCGATCCGCACCGTCGCTCGTCGTGGAGCTCCGCTCTGGCGAGGGGCGCTGTACGTTACGGGTGGTTGGCTCCTGCTCTACACGTCGGTCGTGTCCTCACGCGCTGCAGAGTACGGCGTTGGTCAGGCTGTGGCCCTGACATCGCGAGGCTTCGGCCTTGGTTTCGCGCCCTCCCTGCTCGGCGGTCCCTGGAGTTGGGATCGATCCAATTTGAGCATCCCGTGGGCAAACCCCCCAGGCTTTCTCGTCGCTCTCAGCCTGCTCGCGCTGCTGGGGGCCGTCGTGCTTACGGTCCGCCGCAAGCGGCGTGTTGGTGGTGTCTGGCTGCTCGTGGCCGGTTACGTCGGCGTGAGCCTGGCAGCCATGGTGTTGGGTCGTTCCGGACCCTACACGGCACCGGTGCTGGGCCAGTCCCTTCGGTACGTGGCGGACAGCGCCGTGGTCGTTGCGGTCGCGGCGGCGCTGATCCTGTGTGCCCCCGACCGTTCGAGCAGGACAGTTGCTGGCAAGTCGCCGGTCCGCTGGGTGAGCGCGCGCTCCGTGATGGGCCTGGGGGTCGCGGTCGTCTTCCTGGTCAGCAGCCTGGTCTCGACGGTGACCTTCACCAGATCCTGGTCACACACCCCCACGGCCACCTACCTCGCGACCGTACGAGCGTCTCTGGCCGCCAACCGGGGCGCACCCCTGCTTGATCAGCCCATCAGCGACCGGATCCTGTGGCCGCTTGCGAACCCCTACAACTTCGCCTCGCGCATCTTCTCGCCTTTGGGCGACAATGGCGGTTTTGTGTCATCGACGCCGGTCCTGCGGCGCCTCGACGACAGCGGCCACGTGGTGCCGGCGCAGATGAGTACTGTGCGTACCGCAGCCATCGGGCCTTTACCCCGATGTGGCTACCAGGTGACCGATCTTGGCTTCACGAGCATGCCCTTGGACGGTCCGTTGTTCGAGTGGGGCTGGACGGTCCACTTCGGGTACCTCACGGGCGGCCCGGGCAGGCTTGAGGTCGAGCTCGAGCCCGGCAAATCGGTCATCGTGCCCGTCTCTGATGGCCTGAACCAGGTCTTCGTTCGCGTTGTCGGCGAAGGCACGACGTTGTATGTCAGGAGCCATACCCCCGGGATGGTGGCATGCGTCGCCGGCGCGGTGGTGGGGCTCGTCGTCGACCCTGCCGCTAGGCCCTGACCTGGGGGCCGGTTGAACTTTGGCCCTGCCCAGCAACGCCTCGCGAACCCACCTCAGGCGCCCAGTGATTGGGTCACGATCGACGAGGATGCCGCTCAAGCAATGCTGAAGCGTCGTAACTCGCTCTGCGTTGACACAGATCCAGTGGTGCGCGATGGATGTCACTGGTTCGTGGTCTCGGCCAGAGCCTCGGGCGCAGAGGGTACGGACCTTCTGCCCATCACCAGTCCACTGGCCGCCACGACGCACACCATACCGAGCAGCTGCGGCGGGCTGAGCTGTTGGTCAAGCACAAAGAGCCCGGCCAATGCGGCCACGGCCGGCTCGAGGCTGAGCAGGATGCCGAAGACGTGGGCGGCCAGTCGCCGCAGGGCGATCAGCTCCAGGGAGTAGGGCAGGACCGACGACAACGCGGCGATGGTGGCACCCCGCCAGAGTGCGTCAGGGTTCCATATCGCCGCGCCTGCGGTGATCACTCCGGCCGGTGCGACCAGGACGGCCGCGACCGTCATCGCGATGGCCAGCCCGTCCAGCTGGGCGAACCGCGCCCCCGTGCGAGCGCTGAAGATGATGTATCCCGCCCACGCGGCGCCTGCCGCCAGGGCGAGTCCCAGGCCGGCCAGGTCGATCTGCGCCCAGGGCGTGCCGGCGATCCCGGAGATCAGGGCGACCCCCACCGCCGCACCAGCCACGGCGAGCAGATCCTTGCGACGGTGCGACAGGACGGTTGCCAGCACCAGGGGACCGATGAACTCGATGGTGACCGTCACGCCGATGGGTATGCGTGCCAGCGCGCCATAGAAGAAGAGATTCATCATCGCCAGGATCGCGCCGAATGTGGCGACCACCAGCCAGTCCGTGGTGGTCCGGCCGCGCAGTCGGGGCCGCACGATCACGAGCAGCACGGTTGCCGCAATGGTGAGTCGCAACGTCACCGAGCCGAACACGCCGACCAACGGGATCAGCGTGGCTGCCATCGCCCCACCGAACTGGACCGAGACGATGGCCGCCAGCACCAGCAATGGTGCGGGGACCCGGCGGGTCAACGTGTGCTCCCGGTTGGCGATGGCAGCAGAGGCAGCCGGCCGGCCCCGATGAGCGTGTTCTTGCGTGCAGGGGTGAGTGGTTCCTCGATGACCGTCGAGCCTGTCTGGGGGGCGTGCAGGATGCGGCCGGGCCCCGTGACAATGCCGACGTGGTGTGGTCTCTTGCCCCCGTGGGCGAAGAAGAGGAGGTCGCCGGGGTTGGCCTCGTCTGCGGGGATGTGCTCGCATGCGTCGTACTGGTCGGCGGCGTCTCGAGGGACGACCACGCCAAGTCGACGCAGGCTCAGGTGGACCAGACCCGAGCAGTCCAGTGCGGCCTCGCACATCCCGCCCCACAGGTAGTGGACCCCACAGTGTGTGCGCGCCACCGCGATGAAGGCCCGTGCGTCTTCTGCAGTTCCGGGGCGGTCGGCTGCGGTCCTGTGCTGCGGGCAGTCGGGGACCTTCTCACCGATGTGCTCGGCGAGCACCCATCCGGGATAGCCCCGTGCATCCCGGCTGCTGGGCTGCATCGGCGCGACGACCTGCAGCCAGCGCTGGTCGGCCGATCCTGCTGTCCGGCCATCAGGATCGCCGGTGATGAGCACGGGCTCGCAGCACTCGAGCTGAGTCAGCACGCGCGCGTGCAGGCCTGGGCGTGCCCCGGCGTAATCCAGGTCAGCCAGCCAGGCGACCACATCGGGCAGCGGCGCGACTGCCCAGGCGTCCACGTCGCGGGGGGCCGTCGGGCTGGCCCAGAGCGTGGTGACGGGAACCGTGACGTACGCGCGGCTGCACATATCCTGCATCGTCACATGTGCGCCGGCTCACTGCGGACCCGGGTCAGCGACACAGACAGAACGGATGACCAGCCGGGTCCGCGTAGACCCTGAAGCCGCTGGTCTTGTCAGGCTCAGGATCGCTGGTCGGCGAGAGGACCGTGGCCCCGAGGGCGAGCGCTCCCTGGTGCGCCGTGACGAAGTCGTCCACTGTCAGGTCGAGATGCAGCTGCTGCGGCGGCCCGTCCGGCCACTGGGGAGCCACGTAGTTGGTAGCGCGCTGAAAGGCCAGCGAGACCTCTGACCCGTCGCCGCGCAGGCTCTGCCATGAGTCGTCTCCGTCGTCGGCGATCTCCTGACCAAGCAGGCCCGCGTAGAACTCGGCCAGAGCGTAAGGATCAGGGCAGTCGAGGACAACCGTGTCGAAGCGGCCGACGGCGATACGGCCTGAGGTGGTCATGCGATGCAGCCCATCGGACCTAGCGAAGACGTGGTTGTCGCGGCGGCGCGGGCACCGCGACGAAGGTGGGCCAGAGCCAGAAGGTGCGCGACCCTGTTCTTGGGAGGCGATGAGTATGCGGGCAGCTTCGTCGGGGCGAGGTGGGCCGCAGCGTCCGTCCGCTGGTGGCGTCGGGCTTCGGCCAACAGCTCGTGGCGTCGGGCATCGGCCAGCATGTCGCGGATGTGCTGATCTGATAGTGCCTGGTAGATCTGGTAGGGAAACACGGCGATCTCCTCATGGATGTCAGTGTCAGTGTCCGGTCATCGGTGTTGATAACCGCTTAAACCAGAATGCCAGTTACTTCGATTCCTGCTCAACCGCCTATTTTGCTACACTGGTTACGTGCCCGCGACCAGTGATCTCGTCCGTCTCGATGTCTGCGGCGACCCCGCGGACCTGATTGTGCGTTTCCTCAACACCCTGGATGTCGAGGAGGGCACTGATGCGATTGACACTCTCGACGGTTGGGCGTCGTGGCTCTCCGCCGAGGGCCTGGACGGGTGCTTTGGACCGCAAGATCCCGGGGCCCTCGAACGAGCTCGCGAGCTGCGTGGGGACCTGCGCGCGCTGGCCAGTGGCGAGCAGCATGCTCAGGGGCGGCAGGTCGACATACAGGTGGCGTTGACGGCGGACGGTCAGGTCGAGCTGAGCGCGCCCACGGCCGCGGGTTTCCTTGCAGCAGCAGCAGCCAAGGTCGCCATCCAGGAGCGGATCGACCGGGTCAAGATCTGCCCGGCAGACGACTGCCGGTGGGCGTTCTATGACACCTCGCGGAACCGTTCGCGGCAGTGGTGCTCGATGAAGGTGTGCGGCAACAGGGCCAAGGCGCGCGCCCACCGTCAGCGCAGCACGCCTCGATGACCTAGCTACTAAGCCTCGCTCGCGCGACTCCTGCCGGCGGCGAGGCTCACTGCTGCGAGGGCGACAAAGACAACCGCCACCAACAGACTGCCCCACCCCAGCACGTCTTCGGCCATCGTCGTGGTCGTGCCTTCGGCATCGATCCGATATCCGGTCTCGATCATCCAGCCCGCAGAAAACAGGCCTATTCCGGCGCCGAACCCCATCATTAGCAGCCCAGGGTCTCGGAACATGCTGACTCCTTTGGTAGCGGAGCCGAAAACACAGCGCACCTGCGTGACATACCTACCAGCCCCGTTCGCGCCACTCCTGCAGGTGTGGGCGTTCGGCGCCGAGCGTGGTGTCCGCCCCGTGGCCGGGATAGATCCAGGTGTCATCGTCGTAGACGTCGAAGATCCGGGTCTGCACGTCGCCCAGCAATGAGGCGAAGAGCTCGGGGTCCTTCTGTACGTTGCCGACGCCGCCCGGAAACAGGCAGTCGCCGGTCCAGATGTGGGTGTGCCCCTGCGGATCGTCGTAGGCCAGCGCCACCGATCCCGGCGTGTGCCCACGAAGGTGGATGACGTCCAGCGTGATCTTTCCGAACTCGAGCGTGTCACCGTGCGAGAGACGTCGAGAGGGGATGACAGGCAAGGCGTCCGCGTCCCCCGCCCCCGCCGCAGTCGTCCCTGGCTTGGCCGACGCCACAACCTGCGCGAGGCCACGGTGGTGATCCCAGTGCTGGTGGGTCGTCACGATGACGTCCAGCCCGGCGCCGCCCTCGGCCACCAGCGACATGATCCGGGCGGGATCGTCAGCAGCGTCGATGAGCAGCTGCGCGCCCGTGCGGGCGCAGGTCAGGAGATAGACGTTGTTCGCCATCGTTCCGACGCTCGCCTTGCGGATCGTCAGCAGCGGCAGGTCGCGTCGATCGCTGGGGCCGCCAGAAACCACATCACCGGTGTAGGTCATGGGCCACATCCTCTCAGCGCTCTGGCGACATCGCCCACATCAACCCCAGGCAGGCAGCTCGGGCGGTGCGTCCTGGCTGGAGACCCCGGTTCCATCGCCACGCGCGAGCCAGAGCAACAGCGCGGCGTTCGTCCCGGTGACCTCCTGGGTGCCCTCTGCCATCGACCACGTGTCGCCGTTGTCACCGCGCAGCATGACCGCGGGCACCGCACTGGCGCGGTTCATCCGCTGGATGGCATTGCTGATCGCCCGTTTGACGAACCCGGGGTCAGCGTCGGCGAACGTGTAGCCGGCGTTCAGGTCGACGTGATGGAACACCACCTCCAACAGTCGCAGGGTCGGTAGCTGCCCGCCGAGTGCTCTGCGCCCCGCTCGCATCTCGACCTCGAAATGCTCGGGTGGCCCGGCCAGGCCGGTGGCCGCTGAGGCAAACCGCGCCGCGGACTCCTTGACATCGGTGAGGATCTCCTGAGCGCTGCGGGTAGAACCGGCCGCGATGTCAGCATCTCGCGCCTGCGGGGACGCGTACATCGCAACCGGTGTGCCCGTGCTGGCCCAGCTGACCAGGTTCCCCAACGCATCCGCGTTGCGGGCGATGTGTGAGAGCACGTGGGCGCGGGTCCACCCCTTGCAGAGGCTGGCCGCCCGGACGCTCTCGTCGTCCAGACCCGCTGCCGTGGCCACCAGCAGTGCGGTCTCGTGAGCCAGCAGCCCCAGGTTGTCGATCAGATGCGAAGAGCCTGTCATTTGTTCACCGTTTCTTCGGAGGGCGTAGCTTCAGAGAGCGCCTTCTCGGCATTCTGGAGAGCGTTGGCGGCGCCGATCAAGGCCAGGTGGGAGAAGGCCTGCGGGAAGTTGCCGGCCATGCGCTCATTGATGGGGTCGTACTCCTCGGGCATGAGACCGACGTCGTTGGCCAGCCCCACGAGTCTGCGCATAAGGGCGTGCCCCTCCTCGAGTCGTCCGATCATGGCGTAGGCAGTGACCAGCCAGAAGGAACAGGCCAGGAACGGATGCTCATCACCGGGCAGGCCGTCCAGGCCGGCATCGGTACGGTAGCGCAGCACGAGGCCGTCGCGCAGAAGCTCCTGCTCGACGGCCCGGACCGTCCCCAGGAACCGGGGGTCGTCTGCGGGGATGAATCCCACGCTGGGCAGCAGGAGAAGTGAGGCATCCACCTCGGTCGTGTCGTAGTGCTGGGTGAAACACCCTTTCTCGTCGTTGTACCCGCGGGCCATTACCTCTGCGTACACCTTGCTGCGCAGCTCGCGCCATTTCTGGACCGGACCCTGCAGCCACTGCTGCTCGACAGCCTTGATAGCGCGGTCGAAGGCCACCCACACCATGACCCGTGAGTGCGTGAAGTAGCGCAGCTGGTTGCGGAACTCCCACAGCCCGTTGTCCGGCTCCGTCCAGTGTTCGCAAAGGTTCCGGACCAGGGCGAGCTGGAGCGCCCATGACTCGGGGGAGTCTTCAGGCCCTTGCTGGCGGGCCAGGTCCAGGGCAACCATCACCTCTCCCAGGACATCCGTCTGGAGCTGGCCGACCGCCTCGTTGCCGATCCGGACCGGACGCGAGTCCTCGTACCCGCCGAGATGACTCAGCACCCTCTCGGGCAGGTTTCGGGACCCGTCGACGGCATACATGATCTGCATGTCCTCCGGGTCTCCGGCAACGACGCGCAGCAGCCAGTTGCGCCACAGGGTGGTCTCGTCCTGGTATCCGCATTGCAGCAGCGCTTCCAGCGTCAGCGAAGCATCACGAAGCCAGCAGAAGCGGCAGTCTCA
>Ga0208079_1001102_pt1 | contig 14462 bp, 9 predicted proteins | sample NGESurdeep092012_5_FD_184474 | JGI IMG/M metagenome (GOLD analysis project Ga0208079, IMG submission 184474) | Arctic peat soil microbial communities from Barrow, Alaska - NGEE Surface sample 210-2 deep-092012 (SPAdes) | ecosystem: Environmental > Terrestrial > Soil > Wetlands > Peat ... | reverse complement strand
TGCGGCAGATAGAAGTGGACGCGGAGACGGTCGAGCTCGAAATAAAGGGCGACGGTTCGGGAATCCTCATCGGGCGGCATGGACAGACCCTCGACGCGCTCGAGTACATCGTGAATCGGATCCTGGCGCGGCGAATCAAGGATGCGGCGCCGATTTCACTGGAGACTGAATCGTATCGCGCGCGACGCCGCCAGCAATTGCATCAGATGGCGCTGTCGATGGGTGAGAAGGCCAAGCGCGAGCACAAGCCGCTGCGCCTCGATCCGATGCCGGCGCGCGATCGGCGCGTGGTGCATCTGGCGCTCAAGGAAGATCCGATGATCACGACGCGCTCGGCCGGTGAAGGATTGTTGCGATCGATCGAGATATTGCCCACCGAGAGCGGCCGTCGCGAGCCGCGCGGAGAGGGACCGCCGCGGGGACGGCGGCGCGAGCCTGAACGCGACCCCCAACGCGAGCGCGAACGGATAGAGCCTGAGCGTGGCAATGAGGCTCTTGGCGAACAGGGCGGATTCAAGCACGGGCAGAAGCGGATCGTGTGAGGCGGTGCGGGTCGGCGAGATCCCTTTGCCCACGCCCTCACACATACAAGGGTCCAAATTCCAGGATGCCCGTCTCGGCGTCTGCAGCCTCAGCTAGCGACCGCTGAGCGGTCGGCCTTTCTTCCTTAGAGTCATAACCGGACAGTCCGCAGTCAGCTTGGGACATAGTGGCGCGTATGGCGTAGCGATCGGAAGACTAATCCGATGGCACGGGCGGTGCTTTGTACGCCGGAGGGGAGCGATGATGGCAAGCAAGGTTCCAGCGGCGCATCGCAAGGCAGTGCGTCGGGATACGAACAACGTGATGACTATGGCGGCGAGCGCGCGTGGCCAGGTCATGGTGCTGATCTGCGTCGCGCTGGTCGTGATCGTGGGCATGATTGCCGTCGTCGCCGACTTCGGCTTCATGCAACACCAAAGGAACATGATGCAGACGGCGGCGGACAGTGCGGCGATGGCCGGCGCGGAGGAACTGAGTTACGGCGACCAGGTCGCGGCGGGCCAAGCGGACGCGGCGATCAACGGATACACCGCCGGCCAAAACGGCATCACCGTGGCTATCAACAATCCTCCGAGCATGGGACCGAATACGTCAAACGCGGCGTACGTCGAGGCGATCGTCACCATGCCCGAGCCGACTTATTTTCTGCGCGTGCTCGGGGTCAGGTCGATCAGCGTGTCGGCGCGCGCGGTGGCGTATAAGGGCACCGGGCCGAACTGCATTTACGTGGTGGATCCGACGGCCTCGGGCGCGTTGACGGCCAGCGGCAGTGCGAGCATACAGAGCGGGTGCGGTGTGCTGGTGGACTCGAGCGCCTCGGATGCTCTGGCGCTCAGCGGAAGCGCCACAATCACTGCGCCGACCATCGGCGTCGTGGGCGGTTACAGCGGCAGCGGCAGCTCGAGCTTTACGCCGACGCCGAAGACCGGGGTGATTGCGGCCGCCGATCCGCTCGCCTACGTACAGGCGCCCAGCGTCGGCTCGTGCGGTTACAATTCGCTTTCGCTGAGCAACAGCGGAACCAGCAGCAGTTACTACCAGCTTTATCCCGGCACCTATTGCGGCGGCATCAAGATCAGCAATGGGTTCGTGCATTTCAACGCGGGGACTTACGTACTCGCCGGTGGCGGGCTCACTGCAAGCGGCAATGCGGTGATGAACGGCTCGGCAGTAACGTTTTACAACACCACTGGAACCGGCGGTTACAAGGCAATTACGCTGAGTGGAGGTTCGACCTCGAATTTCAGCGCGCCGGTATCGGGGCCACTGGCGGGAATCCTGTTCTTTCAGGATCGCTCGATTCCGAGCAGCGCCGCGGGCAGCACGATAAGCGGAAATTCGAGTTCGACCTTCGACGGCGCACTCTACTTCCCGACGACGACGCTTACCTACAGCGGAAACAGCAGCCTCAACGGCTACGACATGCTGGTGGCAGGCAAGCTCGTGATAAGCGGCAACTCGACGATCGGCGACAACTATTCGTCGCTGACAAACGGCTCACCGATAAAAGGAACGATACTGGCCGAATGAGTACGATACTGCGATTCCCGGAGCCTGTTGAATCCATGCGCGCGACCACTTGGAAGCGCCTGCATGACGGTCGCACGCACGGGCAGGCGGCGGTGGAGCTCGCGCTCAGTGTGCCGCTGCTGCTGATGATGTTCCTGGTGGTGGTGGAAACGGGCCGCGCGTTCTACATCGCGATTTCGGTTTCAAACGCGGCGCGGGCCGGTGTTCAGTACGGTTCGCAGAATCTCTCGACCGCGGCCGATAACGCCGGGATGCAGGCGGCGGCGGCCAACGACGCACCCAATATTGTCGGGATGACGACGACCGCGACTCATTTCTGTCAATGCGCCAACGGGACCGCATCGACGTGCCTGTCAACCGACTGCTCCGGCAGCCATCGGTTGCTGTACACACAGGTCAACACCGGCGCCCCGTACGCGCCGCTCGTCAATTTCATGGGCATCATGCCGCCTATGACAGTGCCCGGCAAAGCCGTTATGCGCGTCGTCCAATAATCAAGTGAACGCGAGCGGCATCAAGCTATGGCGCCGATGGTTGCGCGCCGCGATCCGATGCTCGCACCCGGGACAGGCGATGGCCGAGTTCGCGCTGGTGCTCACGCCGTGCCTGACCCTGTTTTTCGCGATAATCAACTTCGCACTGGCGCTCTATTGCTACGACTTCGTTTGTTACAGCGCACAGCAGGCCGTTCGCTATGCGGTGGTCCATGGGTCCACCGCGACGCAGCCGGTGTCGGCGGCCGGCGTTCAGACTTACGTGGACGGTCTGGTCGTCGGCGTGCTGAACACGAGTGCGTTGACCGTCACCACGACCTGGGCGCCCGACAACAAGCCCGGGAGCGTGGTTACCGTGGTCGTGAGCTACAACTTCCCGCCGCTGACGAGTTTGGTCTCGTCGGTCACCATCCCGCTCACCCGCACCGCGGCAATGGTTATCTCGCAGTAGCCAGCACAATGAAGCCATGCCACGCTGCCGCTTGCGAACGCTGCGGGAATGTCGGCAAGCATCGCTGGATAGACGATTTTCTCCAGTTTCGCATCACGGAGATTGGCGTGTTTCTCTGCGACAAATGTTACGCAGCCCTGAGACAAGCAGATGCGCGCGCATGGGAGTGGTTTCGAAAATACCGCGACCGGAAACCGTCATCAAAGAAAGACTGACGGTACTCATTTCCCACCGGCGTCGCAAAACCGGCGAACGCCTGAGGAGCCGAACGACGCGCGGCTCTGGCCCCTTCCCATGTGGGAGGGGGAGCAATCGCATTTAGAGGGAAATGCGGCGGGCGTTCAGGGTTCGACGCCCCATTTTTTCTTGTTCTCGGCGATCTGCTCGGGCGTCGGGTGCTCGACCTTCTTGAACGGCATCACCTTGAACTGATCCTTGATCTCGAGCATCGCGTGGTTGAGCGCGATGTCGTCCTTGAGGACGTCGGGAACAGCCGGCTCCTCGAAAATTGCCTCCCACGGGCATTCGGGCTCGCAGGCGCCGCAATCGATGCATTCATCGGGATCGATATAGAGCTGGTTGGGGAATTTTTCCTTGTCGGTGCCGACGTATTCATAAATGCAATCGACCGGACACACGCTAACGCATCCGGTGTCAATGCAGTCGCGGCAAAGGCGGGTAATCGTCCAGGGCATAGTTGACAGTCACTCCTAAAAAAAATGCTTAAAAGTATCTCGATCGAAAATTAGTCGCTATTGTCAAAGTACGCGTCATAACCTATATCGGCACCGAGCCTTTGAAAAGGGCGTCGGGGGCGAATCCCGATGAGGAATCACTGTCGTCGGGCGCCAGCCGGGTTAAAATAGTCGCCGCGAGCGCGTCGAAATCCAACAGGAGATATAGAAGATGGCAGCAAATTCGAAATCGAAGATGCGCAAGGCCAGCATCGCCAAGCCCGGATTGACCGCGACGCCGGCCGGGGCCGGCAAGGCGCCGCAGACCGGCAAGCGCGTCGAAACCGACAGCATGGGGGCGATCGAGGTCGCGTGCGACCGCTATTGGGGGGCGCAGACCGAGCGATCTCTGCTGCACTTCGCCATCGGATTCGATCGGATGCCGCGTTCGGTGGTGCGCGCGTTCGGGATTTTGAAGAAGGCGGCGGCGGAAGTTAATCGCGATCTCGGCAAGTTGCCCCCCGACAAGGCCAAGCTGGTGAGCGCGGCCGCCGAAGAAGTGATCGCGGGCAAACTCGACGATCACTTTCCGCTGCACATCTGGCAGACCGGCAGCGGCACGCAGACCAACATGAACGCCAACGAGGTCATCTCGAATCGCGCGATCGAGATGGCCGGCGGCGTGCTCGGCAGCAAAAAGCCGATCCATCCCAACGACGACGTGAACATGTCGCAGTCGTCGAACGACACCTTTCCGACTGCGATGCATATTGCGGCGGCCGAGGAAGTCACGCACGACCTGATTCCGTCGGTGCGAAAGTTGCGCGACGCGCTCGCCCGCAAAGCCAAAGAGTTCGCCGACATCATCAAGATAGGCCGCACGCATCTGATGGATGCGGTGCCGCTGACTCTCGGGCAGGAATTCTCGGGCTACGTCGCGCAGCTCGACTATGACTTGAAGCGACTCGAAGCGGCGCTGCCGGACTTGCTCGAACTGGCGATTGGCGGCACGGCGGTCGGCACCGGGCTCAATACGCATCGGGAGTTTGCGGATCGCGTGGCTGCAAAGATCGCGGAGTACACGGGGCTACCGTTCAAGTCGGCGCCGAACAAGTTTGCGGCGCTGGCGGCGCACGATGCGATCGTGGCGGCGTCAGGAGCGCTCAAGACGCTGGCGGCTTCGCTGATGAAGATCGCCAACGACGTCCGCTGGATGGGCTCGGGACCGCGCACCGGCCTGGGAGAATTAATCCTGCCGGAGAACGAGCCGGGCTCGTCGATCATGCCGGGCAAGGTGAACCCGACGCAGAGCGAGGCGATGACGATGGTCAGCATCCAGGTGATCGGCAACGACGTGGCGATCACGATGGCCGGCTCGCAGGGGAATTTCGAGCTCAACGTTTTCAAACCGATCATCATCCACAATTTCTTGCATTCGACGATGCTGCTGGCGCATTCGTGCGCGTCGTTCAGCAAGTACTGCGTCGAAGGGATCGAGCCCAATCGCGAACAGCTACGGCGCAACGTCGCAAATTCGCTGATGCTGGTGACGGCGCTGAGCCCGCATATCGGCTACGACAACGCGGCCAAGGTCGCCAAGAAGGCTCACGCGGAAGGAATCACGCTGCGCGAGGCCACGATCGCGTTGAAGTTGCTCAAGGGAGAGGAGTTCGACCGGCTGGTGCGGGCGGACAAAATGCTTGCGCCGGAAGGCTGAGCCGGAACCGGATCACATCCTGAAGACGCCGAAGCCGGGGTGCTCGGGGATCGGCGCGTTCATCGAGGCCGCGATGCCCAGCGCCAGCGCCGCGCGCGTTTCGACCGGATCGAGCACGCCGTCGTCCCATAGCCGCGCGCTCGAGTAATAGACGCTCGACTCGATCTCATACTTCTCGAGCGTGGGACGGACAAATTCTTTCTGCTCGGCTTCACTCATCGTGGCGCCTTCGCGTTTCAACTGATCGAGCTTCACCGTCAGCAGAGTATTCGCGGCCTGTTCTCCGCCCATCACCGAGATCCGCGCGTTGGGCCACATGAAGAGCAATCGCGGCGAGTACGCGCGCCCGCACATCCCGTAATTTCCCGCGCCGTTCGACGCGCCGATGATCACCGTGAACTTCGGGACCTGCGCGTTGGCTACAGCGTTGACCATCTTGGCGCCGTCCTTGGCGATGCCGCCCTGCTCGTAGCGCTTGCCGACGATGAAGCCGGTGATGTTTTGCAGGAACAGCAGCGGGATGCGCCGCGCGCAGCACAATTCGATGAAGTGGGTGGCCTTCAGTGCGGACTCGCTGAACAGCACGCCGTTGTTGGCGACGATGCCGACGGGATAGCCGTAGATTCGCGCGAAGCCGGTGACGATCGAGGGTCCGTAGCGCGCCTTGAACTCATGCATCCTGCTGCCGTCAACCAGCCGCGCGATCACCTCGCGCACGTCGTAGGGGCGGCGCGTATCGACCGGGATGATGCCGTACAGTTCGGCGGGATCGTAGTGCGGATCCTCGGCGGCGTCCTGCGCGATCGCGGCGGCGGGGCGAGGACCAAGATTCTCGAAGATCGCGCGCGCAATCTGGAGCGCGTGCTCGTCGTCGTCGGCCAGGTGATCGCTCACGCCCGACAGCCGCGTATGCACGTCGCCGCCGCCGAGATCCTCGGCGCTGACCTCCTCGCCGGTTGCGGCGCGCACCAGCGGCGGCCCGGCCAGGAAGATCGTTCCCTGCTCGCGGACGATGACGTTCTCGTCGCACATCGCGGGCACGTACGCGCCGCCTGCCGTGCAACTGCCCATCACCACCGCGACCTGCGCCAGGCCAATCGCGGACATCCGCGCCTGGTTGTAGAAGATGCGCCCGAAGTGATGCTCGTCGGGAAAAATCTCGGACTGCATCGGCAGGAAAGCGCCGCCCGAATCGACAAGATAAACGCACGGCAGCATATTTTCGATCGCGATTTGCTGCGCGCGGAGATGCTTCTTAACGGTCATCGGAAAATAGGTGCCGCCCTTGACGGTCGCGTCGTTGGCGATGACGACGGTCTCGCGGCCATGGACTCTGCCGATGCCGGTGATCATGCTCGCGCATGGCGAGTCGCCGTCGTACATCTGAAAGGCGGCCAGTGGTGACAGCTCGAGGAACGGACTGCCGGGGTCGAGAAGTTTTTTGACGCGATCGCGCGCGAGCAACTTGCCGCGTTCGACGTGACGATCGCGCGCGGCGGCGGGACCGCCTTGGCGAATCCGCTCGATTTCGGCGCGCAGGCGCTTGACCAGCGCGTCCATCGCGTCGCGGTTGCGGCGGAACTCGTCGGAGCTGGTGGACAGCCGGGATTCTATCCGATCCATTTCAATATCCTTGATGCCTGTTAAGAATCCGTGATGCCTGCGGACCAAAGTTGGGCTAGATATTAGCCTGTGGGCCGGGCCAATACGCAAAAGGCCGGCCGGCTGTAACGCGATGCGTGAACGCGATCTGAAGGCACTCGAGTTCGACAAGGTGATTCACCTCGTCATGGAGTATTGCGCCTCTGAGCCGGGGCGCGAGGCGACCGCCGCAATCCGCCCGTCGATCGACGCGGTCGAAGTGCGCCGGCGGCTTGATTCGACCGCCGCGATGGCCGGGCTGAGATCGCATGCCGGCTCGATCCCGATAGGCGAATTCACCGATCAGCGGCCATACCTGCTCGCGGCGGCGCGCGCGGGTGCGATCCTCGGCGGCGAAGCGCTGGTGAAAGTGCGCGATTTTATCGTGGGGTCGCGCCACGTCGGCGGATTCCTGCGCTCGCGTGTCGAGCCCTTCCCCCATGTCGCGGCTCTCGTGCGCAACCTGCTCGCGCCCAAGGAACTGGCCGACGCGATGCTCGGTGCGCTGGCCGACGACGGCGCGATCCTCGACGACGCGAGCCCCGAGCTGAAACGCCTGCGCAGCAGGCTGCGCGACGAGCGCGCCGAACTCGAAGCGCGCCTGATGCGCTCGCTCAACGCGCCGGGCATGGGGCCATTCGTTTCGGACTACATCGTGACGGTTCGCAATCGCCGCTTTGTGCTGCCGATGAAGCTGAACTACGCGGAACGGTTCGAGGGAATCGTGCAGGACCGCAGCGTTTCCGGCGAAACACTGTTCGTCGAGCCGATGTGGGCCGTCGAGCTGAACAACCGGCTGATGATGCTCGAGCGCGAAGCGGAGGCGGAAGAAACACGAATCCTCGCGCGGCTGACGGCGATGGTCGGCGGATACGCGCCGGAACTGCAGCTCACGTTCGACGCGATGGTGGCGCTCGACGCGCTCAACGCGCGCGCGATTTTCGCCGAGCGATTTCGATGCGTCGAGCCGGAGCTGGTGGACGAGGGAATCGATTTTATCGGCGCGCGCCATCCGCTGCTGATGACCAGCGGCCGCGAGGTGATCCCGATCGACGTGAAAATCGGGGCCGGGCAGCGCGGGATCGTCATCTCGGGGCCGAACACGGGCGGCAAAACGGTCGCGCTCAAGACGGTCGGGCTGCTGTCGCTGATGGCGCAGGCAGGGATGCTGATTCCGGCGCTGGCCGGCAGCAAGGCGACGGTTTTCCGCAGCGTGTTCGCCGACATCGGCGACGAACAGTCCATCGAATCCAACCTGTCGAGCTTTTCGGGGCATATCGCAAACTTGTCGGAGATAATCAGATCGCTGGTCGAGCCGGCGCTGGTGATTCTCGACGAGCCGGGCGCCGGCACCGACCCGGCCGAGGGCGCGGCGCTGGCGATCGGCCTGATGAACCATCTCGGGACGCGGCGCTGCATGCTGGCGATCGCGACGCATTCGACCGCGGTGAAGCTCCACGCATACTCGCAAGCCCGGTTCGAGGCCGCCGCCGTGGATTTCGACGCCGACCGCCTGGAGCCGTTGTATCGCCTCAAGCCGCATACGATCGGGCAGAGTTACGGACTCGCGGTCGCGCGCAGGCTCGGACTGCCCGAGGAAATAATCAGCGCGGCCGAACAATCGATGGGCGCCGGGAGTATCGAGCTCACCGACGCGCTCAAAAGATTGGACGGCGAGCGCGCCAAGCTGAATGCGCAGGCCGAAAAATTGCGCGAGCGCGAAGCCAGCCTGGCGCTCACAGAAGAAGAGATTCTTCAGGACACTGAAAAAACGCGCGCGCACGCCGAGCTGGAACGCAAGCGGCTGCGCGCCGAAGTCGCGGAACTGATCGAGGAACTCCGGCGCGACGGTGCGGCGCTGATGGATGAGTTGAAAACGCAGGCGAAATCACGCACCGACTTGAAGGGGTTCGTCACGAAAGCGGCGGCGAAACTCGAGAGCCTTGCGCCGGCTGCGGACAACAAAACCGGGCCCCAGTCCGATGCGCCGCTCAAGGTCGGGGATAGCGTCGAGGTAGGCGACATCCGCGGCGAATTGATTGTGCTCGAATCGGGACGTGCCGTGATCAGCCGCGGCGGCCTCAGGATCGAAGTCGCGCCCGAGCGGCTGCGCAGGTCGGCAGCAAGCGCACCCGAAAATCGCCCCGCGCGGACCAACGCGGCGACCGTCACCTTCAGCGCCGAGCGTGGCGAGCGCGACGAGCTGAACCTGATTGGGATGCGAACGACGGACGCGCTGCGCAAGCTCGAGGAATTTCTCGACACTGCCTTCCTGACCAATCGTGCGGAAGTGCGGATTGTCCACGGGATTGGATCGGGCGCGCTGAGGAAAGCGGTGACGGAATACCTGGCCACGTCGCCGTATTGCGCGTCGTTTCGGGGCGCGGAACCGCATCACGGTGGCGCAGGCGCGACGATCGTGCAGATGAATTTGTAGCGGGGTCGAGCGTGCGCTAGAACAATTTCTTCAATTGATCCAGTGGATTCGGCGGGGGGTTGGAGCCGCCTGCGGGTGCTCCGCCATCGCCCGATCCGCCGCCTGAGCCGCCACTTCCACCCGAATTGCCGCCGAGAAATTTTCCTAATCCTCCCGGAAGTCCCTTCTTGCCAAAAATTTTACCGAGGTACTTCTGACCCTCCGTCTGGACCGCGTGAGTTGCTGCGGTCTGCGCAAGTTCCGTCACGTCGGGCAGCACCTTCGGCTTGGGCAATTGCCCGACGATTTGCAGCGGGACGTCGATTTGTCCGTCCTGATTCGCGATGAACGCGACCGCCTTCTTCTGCTCGATCAGCTCCTTGCTGAATTGCGGCGAGAGCACGATTCGCGCCGCGAGGTCGATATTCTTGTCCATGTCGAACCATCCGTCGCCGAGCAGATTGTAATCCACCGTTTGCACCTTGATGTCGTGCGACGTAACTCGCGGACCGGCGAGCACGAAGCTCAGACTCGCAAGGTGGATGTCGGTGTCGGGGTTGCTGAACAGCTCGGGGTGGTTCTTGACGACCGCATCCGGAACCAGATTGCCGATGGCGGGCAGTTTCCGCACCTTCTTGAGCGCCTGACCGCCGATATTGACGCCGACCAGCTTGCCGTTGGTCAGCATCAGCTTGCCGCTACCCTTCAGCGTCGGCTTCATCTCATCGAAGCTGCCGGTCTTTCCGGTGACGTTGATGTTTCCACCGAGCGACCCGCGAACAGTCCCGGCGGCCTTGGACTTTTGGGCGTCGAGTGCCTGCTGAAGATTGAGATTGGAAAAACTGATCGCCGCCGTCATCGGCGCCGCCGGCTCGAGCCGCGTGTCTCCCGTCGCGGCGATTTCGCCCGAAAATGCCTTTACCTTGAGCAGGGTCACCCGGGCGAGTTTGCCCGCCAGCGACAGCGACAGATTCAGGTTCTGGTATGGGACGTTGGCGAGGTTACCCGACGGTGACGTGATTTCAGAATCGACGACCGGACCCGTCACCGGAACAATCGAGGCATCGCCCTTGGCAAAAAGCTGGTTGATCACTTCGTCGGGCGGCCGCGAGGGCGCGAGATCGGCCAGATGAACCGAGGCCGCATTCAGTTCATAGCTCATGACCAATGGCTGAAACTGATCGACATGCGACTTCAACGCTGCCTGAGACGCGCCCAGGTTGAACGTCAGCGGGCCAACGTCGGCGCTGGTGCCCGTGAGCTTGATGTTACCGCTGAGATGGCTCAGCGGCGGCGCTTTCTGATCGGGGATGGACAATCCGACATCTGCCAGCGCGACCGTGCCGTCCGCCGACGCCTTGCCGCCCTCAAGCGCCGCGTCGGTATGAATCTCGGTCTTGCCCTCGAGGCTGTATTTGCCGAGCGCCGGGATCATCTTCGCGATCGAAGCGATATCGAAGTTGTTGGTATCGATGTGGGCCGCGGTCGCGGCGCCGCCGACTTTAATGTTGGCCGCCTTCGCTTCGAGGTCGCCGAGAGTGACGTTGGCGAGCGTCACGCCCACGGCAGAGCCGGTCCGCGCACCTTCGGCGGATATCTTGAGCGGGATGTCGGCAGGCTTGTTAAACGTGTCGCCGAAGGCGATTGCGGGCGCGCTCAAATCGCTCGAGACGTTGAATTTGATCGATTGAACAGTGCCGTCGGCAGCGGCGCCGAAGCTGAACGGGCCGGAAATCGAAAGCTTCGGCGGGATGGCTTTCGCGAGCATCGGGATCGTTTCGAACTGCGTAAGGAGAACCGGACCGAACTTGGCCGTGCCCGACAGCGGAATCGCGTCGATGTCGATGGCGCCGTTGTTGATTAAGGGCCCAATCGTCGCGGAAAGATCGAAGTTATCCTGGTCGGCGAGCGCGGCGAAGGTGAGCGCGACGGTGAAGGGCGCCTGAAAGCCGAAATCGCGGACCTTGAGGTCGATCGTGTTGACGGTGGCGGCTTGCGGCGCACCCTCCGTCTCAAATTCCAAAGTGCCGTCATTGACCGTGAAATTCTGCACGAACAGCGAGCCCAGCGTCGCAAGCGTCCGGCCCGATTCGGCCATCGGCGAGCCTCCGATCATGCCCCTGCCCTTCTTGCGCTTGCCTTCGCCCGACTCCTCTTCGGTGGCGATTTTTTTCCTGCCGAGCGTGGAGACGTTGAGAGTGCCGTCGCGCGTCTGAACGATTCGGATCACCGGCTTGTCGAGCACGACTTCGGTGACTTCGATCCGGCGGGCCAGCAGCGGTATCAGCTCCAGCCGGGTGTAAACGTTGCTCGCCTCGATGAAGGGCTTTTTCGAGATGTCGGGGTCGTCTGCCACCTGGACCCCGGTCACGTCGGCGAGGATTCCCCAGCCGAAGCTCACTTTGATGTCGTCGATGTGAACATTGCGGCCGAGCGCGGTGCTGACCTTGTCCAGGATGGGCTGGCGGCGCTCGGCGATGATCGAGCTCAGGTTGGTCGCGGCTAAGAAGAGGATCGCGCCGGCGAAAATCACGACAGCTCCGACAATTGCGGCGGCGGCTACAATGACACGACGCATATGAGGGCCCTCGCATCAGGCAACTTCGAAGTGGTTCGCGGCATCTCGGCAAGTCTAGTGGATGCACGCCGAACGCGCATCATTCGCGCGGGTGATTTTCTTGTCCGATCGCTTCAGATCGCGTCCGCGGTTTGAACCGCATCGCGTCTGCGGCGTAGTCTGTCTAGTCGTGCACGTATCCGGGACCTGCGACCCCCTCCGATGGCAAAAAAGCGAAAGCATGGCCGCCAAGATGACGAACAGGATGACGAGCGAGACGGCGAACCAAAGGCGACGCTGGCGCCCGAGCGGGTCTTTTCGTCGCCATTCAAAGACCTGAAGAAAATGCTCGCCGAGCGAGAGGTGTCGCCTTCGCCCCCACCAATCAAGCCCAAGGCCGCGGCGCCGGCGGCGCCGGTCGTCAAAAAACCCGCGCAACCCGTGGCGGAACTACTCGACGACGAGTCTTTCCTCCGCCGCGCGCTCGAGGGCGTGCGCCCGCTCAATAGCAAAGGCAATCGCAGGTCGCGGATACCGCTCGAACCGCCAGTGACTCACACGATCGTCGATGAGGACGCGGAGGTAATCGCGCAATTGTCGGACCTGGTATCGGGACTGGCGCCCTTCGACATCACCGAGTCGGACGAATATCTCGAGGGATACCGCGTCGGACTGGACCCGCGACTGGTGTCGCAGCTTCGCCGCGGCGAGTTCGCCGTGCAGGCGCATTTCGATATGCACGGCATGATCCAGGGCGCCGCCAAGGAAGCGCTCAAGGAGTTCATCATTGCCTCGGTTCGCAAGGGGCTGCGGACTGTCCTGGTCGTGCATGGACGCGGACTGCGATCGCCCGGCGGGCATTCTGTCCTCAAGCACGCGTCGGCAGGATGGCTGTCCCATGGCGCGATTGGCGGGCACGTGTTGGCATTCACGAGCGCGCGGCCCGCAGATGGCGGGGCAGGTGCGACGTACGTGTTGTTGAAGCGGGAAAAAAGCCGCGCGCCGTTCGACATTTTGCAGGGTGCCAAGCGCCGGAGTTAGGGTGCCGCGCCTCCGGCGCGACTTGTTACCCCCGCTCGTCCGCTTGGTTGCGTGAGGTGTCACAGCCACACGGCCGCCGGCCGCTTGGCGGTCGGTAGGTGGAGGTGCAGGCGCCGCGCCGAGCCTGCTCGACGCGGGGCGCGAACTGTCGCATCGCCTCGGCTACAACGAGTAGTATGCCCGCAGAGCCCGCTGATGCCCGAGACCGTTGAAACGAAGACCCTTGAGTTTGGCCGGCATGCCTCACCGGGTTCCTGGTTTCTCTCGAAGGCGAGCGAGATCGAGGAACGGCCGCAGCTGCTCCCGTACTCTCACTACTTGCGACAGGCGTGGAGGGAGATCGGTCTAAGCGGCGTTCTCTGTGTGGACGGCCGGCCGGCCGTTTACCTTTGCGAAGGCGTACGGTTCACCCGGGAGCAAAAGCGGGAGCACCATCGCTTTGTATGGAACCAAGGCTTAGTTCCGCTACTCGTCTTCATTACGCCCAACCAAGTAGAGGTCCATAGCACGGTGAAGAAGCCGGAAAAGGACCCAGATAACGGCGGCCTGTTCAATGTCAATTTGTCGAGTCTGATCCCGAGTCTCGGTAACATTGCAGATGCACTGGAGTTCGCGCGCCTAGTGCGCTCGATCGAAACTGGCCAATTTTTCCAAGACAACGCCCGATTCTTCCCGGCAAACGAAACAGTGGACCGCTGTCTTGTTGAAAACCTCATATACACGGCGCGCAGGTTGAAAAATGCTGGATGGGATCTGGCGCAGGCTCATGCTCTGCTGGGTCGGGCTTTATTCGTGTCCTTTCTCCATGAGCGCAAATTCATAAAGCCAGATTATTATCCGGAGGGAACCACCCGCCTCCTCGACATACTGAATCAGCCGCACATAGACGAGATCAAGCGCCTCCTTTACCGAGAGTTCTTTCCTCGACTCAAAGACGAGTTCAACGGAACGATGTTCGATACGGCACTGGCTGACGAAGAGCGCCACATCGGCAAGGCCCATCTCGACATCTTGGCTGACTTCCTTAGCGGCCATGACATGCAGTCTGGCCAGATGACACTTGGCTTCTGGGCATACGACTTTCGTTTTATTCCGGTGGAGACCATCAGCGCCATTTACGAAGAGTTCATGAAAGATGCCGACTTGAAAAAAAAGCGAAGTGAGGGCGCTTATTACACTCCTAGGCACCTCGCCGAAACCACGCTCCATGTTGCGCTCGAAGGCCGTTATGCGGGAATCCGCCATTGGCGCGTACTCGACCCGGCATGCGGTTCCGGCATTTTCCTTGTCGCAATGTTCAACCTGCTGGCGGAGCAGTGGCTGCGAGAGAATTCCACGAGCCGTAAGCAAACCAAGGCCCAGGCGCTGTTGGATATTTTGCAAAAGCAAATTCGCGGT
>Ga0208079_1001100_pt1 | contig 14467 bp, 13 predicted proteins | sample NGESurdeep092012_5_FD_184474 | JGI IMG/M metagenome (GOLD analysis project Ga0208079, IMG submission 184474) | Arctic peat soil microbial communities from Barrow, Alaska - NGEE Surface sample 210-2 deep-092012 (SPAdes) | ecosystem: Environmental > Terrestrial > Soil > Wetlands > Peat ... | reverse complement strand
TCCGCGGGCACCGGCTGGGTCAGCGTCGGGACCGACCACGACACGTCCGCGTTTGCTGTCGCCACCTTGCGCACCTGGTGGGACACCGTCGGCCGCGTCCGCTACCCGGCCGCGCAACGGCTCCTGATCTGCGCCGGCGGCGGCGGGTCCAACGGGTCCCGGGTCCGGGCCTGGAAGGTCGAGCTCGCAGCCTTCGCCGCCGACACCGGCCTGAGGGTGACCGTCGCCCACCTCCCGCCCGGCACCAGCAAGTGGAACAAGAGCGGGTAGTTCAGGTTTGCGAGTTTGAAGTTGAGCTCTCGGGGCCGGTCATCACCCCCAGCTGGCTTGAACGCTTCCGGATGAAGTCGACGGGCCTGCATAGTCATGCCACGTCGACTCCGGCACTTGGTGCCTAAAGTGGCGGGCGAACGCTACGCTCGGGTCCGTGTCAGAGACGGAACCGACCTTGCGTGACCGAGCCCGGCGCGCCGTGCAGGCCGAGCTCGTCGATGCGGCACAGAACCTCTTCATCGCGAAGGGCTTCGAGCAGACCACGATCGACGACATCGCCAAGGCCGTCGGCATGTCCCGGCGCAGCTTCTTCCGCTACTTCTCCTCGAAGGACGACCTCGTCCTCGGCACCTACGAGCAGTGGGCTGATCGGCTCGCGCAGGCGATGGTTCAGAGGCCGCTGGACGAGCCGGTCTGGGAGTCCCTCCGACGCGTTTTCGACCACGTCGTCGATCTGCCGACCGATGACGCGTCGCGCGATCGGGTCGTCGCGATGGACCGCATCGTGCTGTCCACGACCACGCTCAAGGCGGCATACCTCCAGAAGCTGGATCGTGCGCAAGGTCGCGTGGTCGGCGTGATCGGCAAGCGCGCACGGCTGCGCGGTACGCCGATCGACGAGCACGACCTGGCGACCGTCGCGATCGTCGGGGCCGCCTTCGCGTGCCTGCAGGCAGCGCACCTCACGACCCTCGCAGGAGACGACCCCGCCGCGTACGGCCGTGCACTCGACACGACGATGGCGGCCGTGACGTCGGGCCAGTTCACGTGACAGGGGTAGGTCCGGAGCAAGCAGTCGGCGACCCCGCCGATGCTGCACCGCTCCGAAGCGAGCGGCGCGCCCGCCGCGGACGACGCGTTCGCCGCGGGTATGGGCATCGTCACCGGCGCCGCGAGACCTGTCCGCCTGGCCACCCCGGTCAATGCCGCTGCCGCGCGGCTGTTCCCGGTCAGACAAGTCTGAGCCCTCCCTGTGAGGGGCGGCTCGGCCGTCATCACCGTCATCGCATCCAGTGGTGATTGACCGTTCCGACATCTAGTATTTCCTATAGGAACCCCGACGAGGACTAAGGACGCTGATGTTCACCGCACAGGACTGGCCAATTGCCTGCAACATGTTGTCGTTTGGGAGCGTGGCCCCGGATGGGACCCCGATCGACGACGCGCCGGCGTCGGTGTGGGCCTCGCAGATGCGCCAGGTGCGCGAGCTCGGGTTCGACTTCATCGACCCGACCGATGCGTGGGTGCCCCTAGGCGCACTGACCGCCGTGCGGGTCAAGGAGTTCCAGATCGCCCTCACCGACGAGGGCCTGGCGGTCTCCTCGATCTCGATGACGCGCAACAGCGTCGTCGACGTCGACCATGGTAAGGCGAACCTCGCGATGGCGCACCGCCTGATCGACCTGGCGCCGGAGTTCGGCGCGACAGTGGTCAACACCGGGTTCATGCAGGCCGTGACGCCCGCGCAGCAGAAGGCGCTGTGGTTCTGGCTCGTCGACGGGCACAAAGACGACCCGGCGCTGCGCCCGCTGGCCATCGCGCGCATCGCCGAGCTCGGCAAGCATGCTGAGAAGAACGGCGTCCAGCTCAGCCTGGAGATGTACGAGGACACCTACGTCGGCACGGCGGACGACGCGGTCTCCTTCGTCACCGACGTCAACCACCCGTCGGTGGGCCTGAACCCCGACATCGGCAACCTCGTCCGCCTGCACCGGCCGATGCCCCCCTTCATGGAGATGTTCGAGAAGGTGCTGCCCTTCGCGAACTTCTGGCACATCAAGAACTACTTCCGCGACGAGGACCCTCAGACCGGCTCCTATGCCTCTGCGCCCATGCCGCTCAAGACCGGAATCATCAACTACCGGAACGTCATTCGCCGCGCCCTCGAGCTGGGCTACTCCGGCCCGTTCTGCTGCGAGCACTACGGCAGCGACTCCCTCGGCGTCTGCGCCGAGAACCGCGACTACGTCAAGCAGGTGCTCACGTCGGCGATGGGCTGACGGCGCGGCATGATCTCGCGACCTGCCGGTCGCTCCCCCAATGGACTGCCAATGAACCGAGTGGAGTCATCGCCATGATCAAGACCATCAACAGCGTGACCGTCGTAGGTGCCGGGTACATGGGCGGCGGCATCGCCCAGAGCCTCGCGCTCTCGGGATTCACCGTCCAGATCGCCGACGTCGACGTCGACGCCGCGTTCAGGGGACTGGAACGGCTGCTGGGAGAGGCGCAGGAGTTTGAGGACCAGGGCCTCTACAAGCCGGGAAGTACCGATCTCATCAAGCAGAACCTGAGCGCGGGCAAGCCCATCGAGCAGGCCGTGGCCGATGCGGACTTCATCGAGGAGGCCGTCTTCGAGGTGCTTGCGGTCAAGCAGAGCGTGCTCGCCACCATCTCCGAGCACGCGCGTCCCGACGCGATAATCGGCACGAACACCTCGACCATCCCGGTCAACGTGCTGGCGCCCGCGGTCAAGAACCCGGAACGCTTCCTCACCGTGCACTTCTCGAACCCGGCCCCCTTCATCCCGGGCGTCGAGCTCGTGGCCGGCAAGGCCACCGCGCCCGACGTCATCGACGCGGTCAAGGACCTCCTCGCGCGCGCCGGCCGCCAGGGCGCGCAGGTCGCGGATACCCCCGGCATGGTGCTCAACCGGCTGCAGTACGTCCTCCTGAAGGAAGCGACCGCCATTGTCGAAGAGGGCGTCGCCACCGTGGAGGACGTCGACACGATCGTGCGCACCACCTTCGGCTTCCGCCTCGGCTTCTTCGGCCCGTTCGCGATCGCCGACCAGGCAGGGCTCGACGTCTACTGGAACTGCTTCAAGACGTTCGAGGACGCGTACGGCCCCCGGCTCGCAACCCCGCAGCTGCTGACGGACGCGGTCGAGGCTCAGCGCATGGGCACGAAGAACGGCAAGGGCCTGACCGGGGACTTCGACGACGAGACGAAGGCCAAGCTCATCGCATACCGCAACAAGGCCTATTCGCGCATGGGTGATCTCCTGCGGGAACTCGGCCCGGCGCCGAAGGGCGCGTGACCGGACGGCATCGCACCGATCTCAGTGAGGCGTTGGCCGTCGCGAATCGACGTGACAGGTCGATTCGCGACGGCTCGTCGCCGCGCAGTCCTGCAGCGACGACTTCCTGGGCGCCGACGGATCTCTGGAAGGCGCCCCAGATGTTCCGGAGCGTCGCCCGATGGGGGAAGAGTCCGTTCCCCTTCATCGCACAGCGAAGGACTCGGCTCGCTAGCGGGCGAGATCTGGGTTCTGCTCGTGTCCGGAGCGGTGCGCTCCCTCGGCGTGCAGCGTCTCCTCTGTTGCCCCGTCCGCGAGCGACCGGGACCGGACCGCCTTGAGGTGCTCACGCAAGGCAGAGCGCATCGTCTTGGGATCGTCGTTCTCCAGGGCGAGGAGGATGCGCCCGTGCTCCAGGATCGCTTCGCTCATGTCGTTGAGACCGAGTCCGACCGTCTGGCGCAGGCGGTGGATGTGCGATCCCAAGGAGTCGGCCATCTGCAGGATGAATCGGTTGTTAGCGTGTCGCATGATCGCGAGATGGAAGGCCCAGTCGGCTTCGAAGTAGCGTCGATACGCGGCGACCCGTTCGGCCTTGTCGGTCAGCGGGGGTGCGTCCTTGATCGCTTCCACAATCTCGAGGTGGTGCGCCTGAGCCGCTTCGAGAAGAGGCTTCAGCGAGTCGGGCTCTTGGAGCGCGATGTCGAGCGCTCCGAGCTCCATGATCATCCGCGCGTCGTTCAACTGGCCGATCTCGTCCGGGGTGAGCGGAGCCGAGACGCGGTAGCCGCGAAGTGCGACTCGCGAAACCAGGCCGGTGTGCTCGAGCTGCACGAGTGCTTCGCGCACCGGCGTGGGAGAGACGCCGAGCTCGCGTGCGAGGCCGTCGATGTTGAGGCCTGCCCCTGGCGTAAGGCGGTCGCCGAGCAGCATCTCGACGAGCTGGTTGAAGACCCCGTCCCTGAGTACCTTGCGGTCGACCTGGACGCGGACCTGCGGTCGCCAGGGTGGGGCCGAGTCGCTCATGTTGTCACCTTATCGAACTCCGCAGCCAGTTGATCCTCCAGCACATATCCTATAGGATACGTGCTGGAGGAGACGGCATGTCACGTGATCTGCGAACCGGCCCGGCGTTGCGTTCCGGGTGCGGCAGGCACCCGAGGGTTTTTGCGGACACCAGGAGGGAGTCGTGACGCGTCTCGTCAACTCTGTGAGGGACTTCCCCGCCGAGGCGGTGCGCGGTTTCGCGCTGGCGAACGCGCGATACGTGCAGCAGGTGCACGGTGGCGTCGTCCGATCCACCGCATCACCCGAGGGCCAGGTGGCCGTCGTCCTAGGGGGAGGCTCGGGCCACTACCCCGCATTCGCCGGGTGGGTCGGGCCGGGAATGGCTCACGGTGCCGTGTGCGGAAACATCTTCGCCTCACCCTCGGCGTCCCAGGTACAGTCCGTCGTCCGCGCCGCGGACAAACCAGGGCGGGGCGCTCGGCTTCGGCAACTACGCCGGTGACGTCTTGCACTTTGGTCAGGCCGCCGAGCAGCTGCGGGCGGAGGGTGTGGACGTTCGGATCGTGACCGTCAGCGACGACATCGCGTCCGACACGCCCGCGAACTCCGCGCAGCGGCGCGGGATCGCTGGCGATCTTCTCGTGTTCAAGATCGCGGGTGCCGCAGCCGAGGATGGCCTCGACCTCGACGAGGTCGAGCGTGTCGCGCGCCGGGCCAACGCCCGTACCCGCTCCCTCGGGGTGGCGTTCGGCGGCTGCACCCTGCCAGGGGCTGACCACGCGTTGTTCGAGGTTCCGGACCGAATCATGGCGATGGGGCTCGGCATCCACGGCGAGCCTGGGATCTCGGAGGCGCCGCTCGGGACCGCCGCGGAGGTCGCCGACGCCCTGCTCGAGGGCGTCCTCGAGGAGGAGCCGCAGCGCGAGGTGGACGGCTACACCGGGCGCGTCGCGGTCCTGTTGAACGGTCTCGGGGCGACGAAGTACGAAGAGCTCTTCGTCGTCTACTCGCGGGTCGCCGAGCGCCTCGATCAGCTCGGCCTGACGGTCGTCGAGCCGGAGGTCGGCGAGCACGTGACGAGCCTCGACATGGAGGGGCTGTCCCTGACGATCACGTTCCTCGACGCCGAGCTCGAGCAGTACTGGACCACGCCTGTCGACACCCCGGCGTTCCGTCGGGGCGCCGTGACTGATCGGCCGGCTCGCACCGGCTTGATCGACGCCGACGAGGCCGCCGCGATCGTGCCGGGTTCGGCGGAGTCTCAGGCACTGGCCGGCCGGCTCACCGAGGTGATCCGCGCGATGGCCGCCTGCGCTGTGGAAAATGTGACGCGGCTCGGTGACCTCGATGCCATCGCCGGTGACGGCGACCACGGCCACGGCATGGTTCTCGGAACCTCCGGCGCCGCGTCGGCAGCGGAAGCGGCGCACGCCGCAGGCGCCGGTGCTCGGACGCTCCTCGCGCGCGCAGGCGCCGCATGGTCGGAGAGCGCCGGCGGTACGTCGGGTGCGTTGTGGGGTTCGGCGCTGGCCGCGATGGGCAACGCGTTGAGCGACTCCGGCGACGCCGATCCTGACGCGCTCGTGGCCGGCGTGCGGCGGGGCGCCGAGGCGATCCTCCGGCTCGGCGGCGCGACGCCGGGCGACAAGACCATGGTCGATTCCCTGGTGCCGTTCGTCGATGCGCTCACCACCGCCCGGGCGGCCGGCGCATCGCTGAGCGACGCGTGGGCCGGCGCCTCGGCCGCTGCCGCGACGGCCGCCGAGGCGACCTCCCAGATCGTCGCGCGCCGTGGCCGTGCCCGTACCCACGGTGAGCGCAGCCTCGGCCATCCCGACCCCGGCGCGACCTCGTTCGCCCTCCTCATGGCTGCCGTGGCGGCCGAGCTCGCCCTCCCCACCTCTATGACCGGAGAACTCTCGTGACCTTCCGCATCGCCATCGGCTCGGACCTCGCAGGGTACGAGTACAAGGAGGCCCTCAAGAGGGACTTCGAGAACGACGACCGCGTGAGCGAGGTGATCGACGTCGGCGTCGGAGCGGGCGGAGACACCGCTTACCCGCACGTGGCTGTCGCGGCCGCACGCCTGGTCGCCGCCGGCGACGCCGACCGGGCGCTGCTCGTGTGCGGGACAGGCCTCGGGATGGCCATCGCCGCGAACAAGGTCGCCGGGATCCGTGCGGCCACGGCGCACGAGGGGTACTCGGTCGAGCGCGCGGTGATGTCCAACAAGGCCCAGGTGCTCACCTTCGGCCAGCGGGTCATCGGCCTCGAGCTCGCGCGCCGGCTCGCGAAGGAGTGGCTCGGGTACGAGTTCGACGAGACGTCGCACTCAGCGGCGAACGTCGATGCCATCTGTTCCTACGAACCGGATCTGTCCCAGACATGACCACCTGGGTCGGCACGAGCTGGAAGATGAACAAGACCCTGGCCCAAGCCCGCGACTATGCCCGGACACTCGCGGCGACGGATCAGCGACGCTGGCGGGGCATCCAGCCGTTCATCATTCCTCCCGCGACGGCCCTGTCCACCGTCAGCGAGGTGCTCGGACCGCGTTCGCCCATCCTCCTGGGGGCACAGAACGCCCACTGGGAGGACGCCGGCGCCTGGACCGGCGAGGTGTCGGTGCCGCAGGTGGCCGACGCCGGGGCGCAGATCGTCGAGATCGGGCACTCCGAACGGCGTGAGTTCTTCGCTGAGACCGACGAAACGGTCAACCTCAAGGTCGCGGCGACGCTGCGCCACGGTCTCACACCACTGGTGTGCGTCGGTGAACCGGCCGACGTCTTCGCCCGAGGCGAATCGGTCGCCCATGTGCTTCGCCAGGTTCGTGCCGCCCTTGACGGGGTTCGCGACACCAGCGGCGTGCTGCTGGCCTATGAACCGGTCTGGGCAATCGGCTCGGGCGGTCGACCGGCGACCCCGTCGGACATCGGCGAGGTGTTCGCCGCACTGGCCACCGAATGGGGCGGCGCGGTGCGAGGAGTCCTCTTCGGCGGCTCCGTCGATCCCTCCAACGCCGCAGCCACTCTCGGTGTGGACGGCGTCCACGGGCTCTTTGTCGGGCGCGCCGCCTGGGATGTCGAGGGGTTCGTCGGGCTCCTCGAGCTCGTCGCCAGCCGCTGACCGTCGTCCCGCCGCCCACGCGATCGGGGTGACGGGGGCAACGGGTGTTCAGGGTGAAGAACGACGACGGACGCGCCAGGTGGCTCGACCGCAGACACGCCCTGCTAGCGGGCATGGTCGGCTTCGAAGCCGTGGGGTCGCCAGCGCTCGTACCGCTGATCGCGGAGATCTACGTCGGGTCGGAGATCAAGGCCGCCCTGGCCGGCTCGACCGTCTTCGCGTGCCGGTTTGTCCGGCTGCCCCGACCGCGGTGTCCGCGGGTGCGCGTTAGGCGCACCCGCTGGCGTTGACGTAGAGCGAGTAGATCGACTGGCTAGCCGCCATGAAGAGTCGATTCCGCTTGCGGCCTCCGAACGTGACGTTGGCACACCGCTCTGGCAGCTCGATCTGGCCGATGAGCGTGCCGTCGGGGGCGAAAATGTGGACGCCGTCGTAGCCATCACCGCCTCCCGCTGCTGAAGCCCAGAGGTTGCCGTCGGTGTCGCACCGTATGCCGTCGCTCGATCCGGGGCTCATGTCGGCGAAGATCCGCCCGTTGCTCACCGTCGCTGCGTCGACGTCGAAGACGTGGATGGTTCCCGGTGAGGTTCCGGAGTCGACCACGTACAGCAGTCGTTCGTCGGGCGAGAAGCACAGGCCGTTCGGTTGCACGAGGCCGGTGACGACGGCGGCGGCGGTGCCGGAGTCCGGCGCGACGCGATACACAGCGGTGGGGAGTTCCGGGTCGGCCCGGTTGCCCTCGTAGTCGTACATGATCCCGTAGGTGGGGTCGGAGAACCAGATCGCACTGTCAGATGCTGTGATGACGTCGTTCGGCGAGTTGAGTCGTCGGTTCTGGAACGAGTCGATCAGCACCGCCACGCTTCCGTCGTACTCCGTGCGTGTGACACGCCGTTCGAGATGCTCGCACGTAATGAGCCGCCCCTGGCGGTCGCGGGTGTTGCCGTTGGAGAAGTGCGACGGGGAGCGGAAGGTGGACACCTCGCCAGACATCTCGTCCCAACGCCACATGACGTCGCTAGGAACGTCGCTCCAGACGAGCGCGTGCTGATCGCCGAACCACACGGGTCCCTCGACCCACCGGAATCCCGTGGCAAGGCGCTCGACCGCGGCGCTCACGATGCGATAGCGCGCGAACCTCTCGTCGAGGACCCGGACCGCGGGGTCCGGGTACCGGACCGGAGGATCGGCCCACCGTCTCGACGGCTCGGCGTCCACAGCCATGATGTCCTCCTTGAACTGCTCGATTACTTCCGAGTCGCCGCGTGTGCAGACGTCCCCAGCCGGACCGAACGAACTAGCGCGTGCGCGGGCTCCTGGTCACATGCCCACCCGAGTGCCTTGCACCCCGCGGAACTCCCTCGATATCGCCTCGGACGTCCTGATGAGGTCGGGAACCAGGATCTCCAGCTTGGCCAGGTCGGAGATAACGCGCAATGCGGTGATCGATACTGCCCCGATGACCTGGCCGGACTCCTCCCGAATGGGATATGCGATGCAGTTGACGAAATCCTCGAACTCGCCGTCGTCGACGGCCCAGCCACGCTTCTGCGTGCGATCTAGCTCCGCGAGCAGCGCGTCCTGCGAGGTGATTGTCGTCGAGGTGTAGGACGTGTACTCCCAGCCATCAAGAAGCTCGAGCGTGCGCTCGCGGGGAAGGTTGGCGAGCACCGCCTTTGCTGCGCTCGCCGTGTGCAGCGGAACCGGCTTCCCGATCTCGCTGTACAGCCGCACAGATCCTTCCGGCTCGACCTTGTCGATGTAGACGATGTCGACGCCCTCCAACGCGGCAAGGTGTGTGGTGAATCCGCTGATGCCGGAGAGGGTGGTCAGGTGCGGATGGGCACGCGCCTGCAGATCGAACTGATCCCTGGCGTGCTGCGCGAGGCCGACCAGTCGATAGCCGATGCCGTAGCGACCATCTGGAAGACGGCGAGTCAGGCCGCCGGTGGTCAGCGTCTGAAGTAGTCGTAGTGCGGTCGACCGGTGCACATCCAGGAGACGCGCCACCTCCCCCAATGTGCGTGGGCCCGCGCTCACGAACTCAAGGATCTCGATGGCGTTCGACACCGTTTGGGCCATCTTCACTCTCCCGTTACTTAAGGACCGCTCACCGGCCGCGGCTCCGTCGATTCCTTCCGTCCAGCCGGGCAACGGAGCCAATCCAACCAGTTGTACGGACGGCCGCCTGCCCCTCAGACGATGCCCGTCCGCCGTGCCCTCGTCTTGACGGCTGGCGCCCCAGCGCAACATCTTGACAGATGGCACGGCGTGCCACATGATGTGCACGTACAGCATCAGTATTGCACATACTGCACCATCGACGACAGCCTCCCCGGCGACGACGCCCGAGAGGCACAGTTCGGCACCTGCAAGAGAACGACTCCGAGAGCGGCACGATCGGCCGCACCTGATGCATTCTGCTCCCCGATAAACCATGACACAGTGAGGTGGCATCAAATGAGATCCAGGCGCGAAGTGCGTGGGCGCTTGACACTGGCAGTAATTGGCCTTGTGGCAGCGCTCGTCCTGTCTGCCTGTGGCAGCAGCTCCAGTTCCTCGAGTACAAGCGGGTCAACCTCTGGCGTCGTGACCAAGCCAGTCATCGCGCTCAGCAACTCATTTATCGGAAACAGCTGGCGCAAGCAGATGGTCACCGCCTTCACCGATGTGGCTACCAAGGCCAAGGCAAGTGGTGAGATCGCCGACTTCGTGGTGACAAACGCGGACGGCACGGTGGAGCAGCAGATCTCGCAGATCAACGGCCTGATCCTGAAGAGAGTCAACGTCATCCTGATCGACGCCGCGTCGCCGACCGCGCTCAACGGGGTCATTACCAAGGCGACGAATGCCGGGATCTCTGTCGTGACATTCGACGGCACGGCGACCAGCACGGACTCCTACAACCTCAACTACGACTTCATCACCTTCGGTCAGCACATGGTCAATGTCATCGCAGACGGCATCAAGGACAAGGGGAACGTCCTGATCGTCCGCGGGGTGACGGGCACAGTGATCGACCAGCAGATGTATGAGGGAACCACCCAGGAGCTCGCCAAGCACCCGAACCTGAAGGTGGTCGGCACGGTCTACGGCAACTGGGACGACGCGACGGCACAGTCTGCGGTTGCGCGGTTGCTACCGACGTTGCCGAAGGTCGACGGCGTCATCATGGACGGTGGTGGCTACGGCGTCGCGCAGGCATTCGCGGCGGCGAACCTGCCGACCCCGCTGATCTACTTCGGGAACCGTGGGTATGAGCTCAAGTGGTGGGCTGAGCAGCTCGCCAAGGGGGCCTACCCGAGCGAGTCGGCCTCCACCGACCCGTCGATCAGCACGGCTGCGTTCTGGCTGGCAGTGAACGTGGCGCATGGTGTGAAGGTCAAGCACGACCTGAAGATGCAGTTCCTCACCATCACCCCGCAAGTCCTGCCCAACTACAAGGGCGTCGCGGTGGATGCGGTTGCGGCGAAGGTGTACGACGACGCGTGGGTCAAGGCGAACCTGCTCAAACAGTAAGGATCCGGGCCCAGGGCGCCCGCCGCGCGAGTGCACGGCGGGCGCCCTGGAGAGCCAGCACTTGAGCCCAGACACAAGGCGTATGAGGAGCAAGGCGATGTCGAGCGAGTCTGAGACAGTCCGCGAGGCGACCGAGGTCGGCGTCGCGGCCTGGGCGATCGACGTGGAACGGGTGAGCAAGTCGTTCGGCATGACCCGAGCCGTAGACGACATGAGCTTGGCTGTCGCGCCGGGACATGTCGTCGGCGTGATCGGGCCCAACGGTGCCGGCAAGAGCACGCTCATGCGTCTGGCTGCCGGGGAGGTTTCCGCAGACACTGGGCGCCTGACCATCGGAGGCGAACCGGTGGACCTGAGCCGCTTCTCGCCGCGGCTGGCCCATGAGCGGGGTATCCGCACCGTGCACCAGGAGCTGTCGCTGTGCACGAACCTGCGTGTGTTCGAGAACTTCCTGGTCGAGTTTGGCAGGGAACGTCGGATCGGCCTCCGTGCCGCGATGAAAGAGCGGAGCGCGGCGGCGCTGGAGCTCGCCTTCCCTGGAAGCGGGATCTCACCTGACTCCGAGGTGTCCCGGCTGTCGCTCGCCCAGCAGCAGATGGTCGAGATCGCCCGGGCGATCAGCAGCACGGACCTGCGTGTGCTGATGCTGGACGAGCCGACGTCAGCGCTCCCAGCAGACCGGGTGGAGCAGCTGCAGGCGCTGCTCGTGAAGGTGAGGAGCCGTGGTGTCGCGACGATCTTGATCACCCACCGACTGACGGAAGTGCTTGGCCTCACCGACAACGTCGTCGTCATGCGCAACGGCAGCGCTGTATGGCGCAGCGCCACCGCGGACGTCACGCGCGACCAGCTCGTCGCGATCATGAGCAGTGGCTCGGGGCTCGAGGTCTCCGAAGCGGCTGGCGAGCCCGAGCTCGGGACCGACGGTCAAAGACGACTTCTCGATGTGTCCGGTCTCAATCGAGGACCATTGCGAGACGTCAGTATGCACGTCGACGCGGGTGAGATCGTCGGCATCTACGGGCTCGAGGGGAGCGGTCAGCGCGAGCTGCTGCGGGCCGTGTTCGATGCGCGCCGACGCAACAGCGGCTCGACGCTCCGGCTGGACGGCGAGGTCGCCTTCGTCAGCGGGGACCGTCGACGTGAAGGGCTCTTCCCGCTGTGGCCCATCGCAGGCAACCTCACGGTCTCAAGCCTGCCGCGGCTGGCTCGCGCGGGGGTGATCAAGCGCTCGTCGGAGAATGCGTTCATCGCCCACTGGTTGACGCGCCTCGCGGTCAAGACTGCCGGTCCTGACGACCCGATCACCGCGCTCAGCGGAGGCAATCAGCAGAAGGTCGTGATAGCTCGCGCACTGGGCACCGAGGCGGATCTGGTGATTCTCGACGACCCGACTCGCGGGGTCGACCCTCGGACCAAGGGTGAGGTGTTCGAGCTTCTCCGCGAATCCGCGCATCGAGGGAGAGCGGGGCTGATCTACAGCACGGAGGAGCAGGAGCTGCTGGCGTGTGATCGGGTGTATGTGCTGTCAGCCGGCGCCGTCGTCGCGGAGTTGTCCGGTGACCAGCTGACACGCAAGAACCTCGTGACCGCGGCCTTCCAGGGGCAGCGTCAGATCGACACAGCGACCGAGTCGGGCAGTCCTGCGGTCTCCGGCGGGGGCCTACGGCGACTGGCGACGGCGACAAGGATGGCGATGCGCGGTCAACGGTGGCCGGTTCCGGTGGCTGTTGTCGTGGTCATGCTTGCTGTTCTGCAGATCCTGAACCAGAGTGTGTTGAGTTCCGGCGGGCTGAACCTGCTGGTCGGGGCGAGCGTCCCGCTCGTGCTGGCGGCGATCGCCCAGATGTTCGTGGTGGCTGTTGGTGACATCGACCTCGGGCTCGGCTCGTTCCTCGGCCTCGTGAACGTGATCGGTGTCACCTGGCTGACGAAGAGCCCGGTGCTCGGAGCACTGAGCCTGGTCGCGGCCGTGATGGCGTACATGCTGCTTGGCGCGCTCGTTCACGTTCGGCGCCTGCCAGCCATCGTGGCGACGCTGGGTGCGTCGTTCGTCTGGCTGGGACTCGCACTCACGGTGCTGCCCACGGTCGGCGGTGAGGCACCGGCGTGGTTGATTTCCGCCTACTCGCTCTCACTGCCGTTGGTGCCAGAACCTGTCCTGCTGACGTTCCTGGCGGCTGCGACCGCGTGGTGGGTGATGATGCGGACCCGGTTCGGCGTGCTGCTCCGCGGTTTCGGGAACAACTCGGTGGCCATCTCGACAGCAGGCTGGTCGACGTTGGCGATCCGGAGTAAAGCGTTCGGGCTAGCGGGAGCGTTCGGGGTGCTCGCCGGTCTTGTCCTGACGGCCGTGACCACCTCGGGCGACGCGAGCGCCGCTCAGTCCTACACGCTGCTGAGCGTGACAGCCGTGATCATCGGCGGCAGCGAGTTCATTGGCGGGGTCGTCGAACCTGTCGGCGTGGTCGCTGGTGCCGTGACACTCTCGCTGGTGGGCGTGCTGCTGACCCTGCTGGGTGTCGACCCGAACTTCACATCCGCTGTGGAGGGCCTGATTCTGATCCTCGTGCTTGCCGGGCGCGGCCTGGCCAGGAAGGTGCGGTCATCATGAATGCCTCGAGCTGGATCAGCGACATGTGGGCGGCCCGGGGGTCGCTCCTGAAGCGGGCGCCATGGGCGTGGGCAGTGCTCGGATCCATCTTGGCCTGGATTCTCATTGGAGTCGTCACCCAGCGGTTCTCATTGGGCTCACTGACGATCAACGCGACCGCGGCGTCCTTCCTCGCGTTCGTCGCGCTCGGCCAGATGCTCGTCATCACCGGCGGCGGCGGCGGGATCGACCTCTCGGTCCCGTATGTCATCACGTTGAGCGCGTACTGGTCCTGCGGGGTCATGAACGGGAGCGATTCGCGGCTGTTGACCGGAATCGCTGTCGCGGTGGGACTCGGCCTAGCGGTGGGTCTCGCCAACGCTGCGGTGATCATCGGGCTCGGCATGCCTCCGATCGTGGGCACGCTCGCAGTGGGATTCCTTGCGGACTCGGCCGTGAACGTCTACGCGAGCCACGCGAAGTTGGGCGCGCCGAGCCCTGCGTTGGCTGACTTCGTACGGGGAACGTTCCTCGGTGTTCCTCGACTGGTGGTGCTTGCCGTGGTGCTGGCAGCTGCAGTCGGACTGGGTTTGCGGTGGATGGTCGCCGGGCGCCAGCTCGTCGCCGTCGGGCAAAGTGAACAGGCGGCCCGACTCAGTGGGGTCTCGGTAGGAAGAATCCGGGCCGGGACGTACCTCGTCAGCAGTGTGCTGGCAGGGTTGACGGGGCTCGCGCTGGCCGGCTACAACAACTCGGCCTTCCTCAACATGGGGAGCCCCTACCAGTTGGCTTCCATCGGTGCGGTCGTGCTCGGAGGCACCTTCATCGCAGGCGGCCGAAGCACAGCCGTCGGCACAGTGGGCGGCGCCTTGTTCCTCACGCTCGTGCTGACGCTCATGCAGTCCTCGAAGCTTGAGATCGGCGTTCAG
>Ga0208079_1001099_pt1 | contig 14486 bp, 11 predicted proteins | sample NGESurdeep092012_5_FD_184474 | JGI IMG/M metagenome (GOLD analysis project Ga0208079, IMG submission 184474) | Arctic peat soil microbial communities from Barrow, Alaska - NGEE Surface sample 210-2 deep-092012 (SPAdes) | ecosystem: Environmental > Terrestrial > Soil > Wetlands > Peat ... | reverse complement strand
GATAAACGTGTTCCCTTCCCTCCGGCTAAAATTATTACCTCCACGTATTCAACTCTTTAAGTGTCCGAATAATTTCTCCTCAACGATCCTGCAGATAATATGTCCGATAAGAATATGCATCTCCTGTATACGGGGAGTCTCATCCGATGGAACACTTAAACAGATATCACACAGATCTTTCATCTTATCTCCGGAGGAACCTGTTAACCCAATTGTAAAAATTTTTTCTTCCCTGCATGTCCTCAGCGCTTCAATAATATTAGGAGAATTACCGGAAGTTGAAATGCCTATGAACACATCTCCCTCATTTCCAAGTGCATTTATCTGCCTTGCAAAAAGACTCGAAAATCCATGATCATTTCCAACAGCAGTTAAAATGGAAGTATCTGTTGTTAATGCAATGGCTGGTAAACCAGGACGGTCGAAATAGAAACGATTCACCAGCTCGCCTGCTATATGCTGGGCATCCGCTGCACTGCCTCCATTACCTGCAAGAAGTACTTTGTGCTTATTTGAGAATGCAGCTAAAATTGCATTTGTTGCTTCCTCAATATCAGATAGTAATGATTGCTGGTCCAATACCTTCAATTTTAAAGCAATAGAATCTTTTATCAGATTCTTGATCTCCGTTTGCATTTGAATCTTGATTTTATTATTCATTTATTTTCCATCCCTGGCATCCATTATCGCTAAAATGGAAGTTTAACACCCTGCCATTAAATTGGTTAAGGGCATTAATAAGATTGATCCTTTTGGTAGGATTGATTGTAAAAAACATGAATCCCCCACCGCCAGCACCTGAAACCTTACCTCCGTATGCACCCGCTTTCATTGCAACATTATATATTTTTTCAATATTTTCATTAGTGATAGAGGAAGCCATTTTTTTCTTGTTTTCCCATTCCTTACCAAGAGCTTTGGCGAATTGGATTATGTCGCCTTTAAGCAGGAAATCCTTCATTATGTATGCATTTTTCTTTATCCGGTGAGTGGCTTCAGTGGGCAGCTTATTACCTTCCCTGGTGTTTTTCTGTTGTTCCTTTATTATTTTATCTGAGGAGCGCGACTCTCCCGTATAGTAGAGCACCATAGATACTTCCAACTCATCAATTATCCAGCGTTTAATCCTTAGAGGATTTACAATTACCCTGTCATCTTTGTAAAACTCAATAAAATTAAAACCGCCGAAAGTAGCAGCATATTGATCCTGCTTGCCTCCATTGAGTCCCAGGTCTACCCGTTCGATCTGATATGCCAGGTATGCCATGTCGTAATCGCCCAAAGGCAGATTCAACCATTCTGCAAATGCTTTCAGGATAGCCACCACCATTGTTGAGGACGATCCCAGTCCGCTGCCGGGAGGCGCATCGCAGTATGTTGTAATTTTGAAAGATAATGGTTTTGCTATTCCAAAATTTTGCATGATACGATTATAAACGCCTTTGTGGAGATCGAGATGGCCATCGAGTGGCAAATTCAGCGAAGAGGAATATCTTTTCTTTAAGTCAATGTCGGATGCTATCAGCACAATTGTATCGGAATATGTTTCTTCAATAGTGCAATAGGCATACTGATCGATTGTAGCATTCAGTACCGCTCCGTTATAGATGTCGGAATAGGGGGAGACATCAGTGCCGCCACCCGCAAGACCAAGACGTAACGGAGCTTTGCTTCTGTAAATCATATTTTTTGCAGTTAATATGCAAATTTAGGACTAATGTCCGGAGTTTGAGCGTGATGATTCAATTTTATGAAAAACATCTGTAATTGATGACGTCATTTTATTCCAGGTATACTTCTCTTTTTCTTTTCTCACCTCTGTCGTAAACTCTTTATTCCTGTGATTGTCAAAATAATCAACTATTGCCGTGGTAATAGCTTTTGGATCGGTTTTTACAACATAACCGCATCTGCCGTTCGGAACTATCTCGCTAAGTCCTCCTACATCTGTAACCAGCATAGGTTTATCGAAATGATACGCAATCTGTGTAACACCGCTTTGTGTGGCACTTTTATACGGTTGTACAACAAGGTCAGCCGCACAGAAAAACGCACCTACTTCATCCTCATTTATGAAACGGTCATAAAGGATTACATCATCAAGAATACCCAGTTTTTCAATCTGTTGTTTATATGGCGCTTCATCTTCATAAAATTCACCTGCAACGATCAGTTTCAGCTTTCTGTTTCTAAGCTGATTATCTGCAAAAGCTTCAAGAAGCAGATCGAGTCCTTTGTAAGCTCTTATAAATCCAAAAAAAAGCAGGTAAGAATAGTCTTGTGACAAATTGAGTCTTCCCATAGCATCAGCCTTTGAAATAACGGGCCCATAATTATCATACAACGGATGTGGACTAAACATTACCGGTATATTTACTCTGAATGTTTTTAGATCATCCAGAACACTCCTCGACATTACTACAGCTCCATCAATACTTCTTATGAAATATGTCGAAAGGAATCTGTCGATAATCCTGTTTTCATGAGGAATAACATTATCAAAAATACAGATTACCCTTGTTTTTCCGGTATTTCTTTTCTTAGCAATCCTGGCTACGGTTCCAAGACACGGAGCCATGAAAGGATGCCAGTACTTAATCAGCAGAATTTCCGGGTTAATTTTCCTGATCCTATAACCTGTTTTAATCCAGTTAAGAGGATTAACAGAGTTCAATACTCTTGTGATATTAATTCCTTCAGGCGCTTTATTTTCTGTAAACTGAGTTTTTCCAGGGAAGAAAAACCCAGGATACTGAAGAGTAAAAGTCAGAATCTCAGTTTCATTTCCTTCAGTGATGAACTGCTGTGCAAGCCGCTCATTATATGAAGCAAGTCCTCCTCTGTAAGGATGAGCAGATCCAAGTAGTACTACTTTCATTTTGCATTCGCATATTTTGCCTGGAAGCGCCTGTAAAGTTGTTTATGTTTATTATCGAGGTTGATATTCCGGCCTGTGATGAATGCATATTCAATATTATTTGAAGACATATCGAGTATATCTCCGGTTGAAACAACAATATTCGCATCTTTTCCAACTTCAATCGAACCCGTTCTGTCATCTATTCCAAGTATTTTTGCAGTGTTAAGAGTAACCGTCTGAAGAGCTTCCTCTTTAGTAAGTCCGTAAGCAACAGTCTCCCCTGCAGCAAACGGGAGATTGCCATATGCTTGTTTTGTGTATGTAAGTCCCACAAGTATGCCCTCTTTTTTAAACATAGCTGCCAGTTTGAAAGTAAGTTTTATATCGCTGTAATCGAATTTAGGAAGACTTAATGGATCGGCAATCAGAACAGGTATATTATTCTCCTTAAGAAAATCTTTTACTGTCCATGCGGATTCATCAGCACCCGAAAGCACCATTTTCTTTACACCATATCTCTTACCAAAGGAGATTGCCGCAATAATACATTTAGGCTCATTGGTTGTAATAAACATGGTTTTAGTTCCATCGAATAATCCCTTCAGGGATTCAAGACGAAGGTTGGCATCTTTTGGATGATCAATAGCTGCATATGCTACTGCGTCGGTAAAGATTTTTTCAAGAGCTTCTACATTCTTTTCATATGCTCCTGTAGTTGAAGCAGCTGACATCTGGAATTCGCCTCCCCCACCTCTTCTTCCTCCGGTTAAGGACTTTCTCGGCCATCCAAGCTGAATACCGTTATCAATTTTATATGCTGCATCTTCCCAGTTCCAGGCATCGAGCTGAACAACACTCGATGTTCCGGGAAGAAGGGTTCCTGTAGGAACTATCTGAGCAAGAAGAATTCCATTTGATCTTAAGACCGGAATTACATGTGAATCAGTATTGTACGCAACAATAGCCCGGACGTTCGGATTAAGGTCTCCGATCTCCCTGTTATCAGTTGCAACTTCCACTCCGCTTCCGATCTCAACCAAACCAATACTGGTATTCGGAAATATAAGTCCGGGATAAACCTGCTTTCCGGTAACATCAATAATTTCATAACCGGTTCTGTCAACTTTAACGTCAGCGGCTTTGCCAACAACACCAATTTTCCCACCCGTAAAAATGATAATCCCATTCTCAATTACCTCACCGGTACCCGTGTGAATGGTACCACCCACAAGCATCACTGGTTTTTTCTGCGTTGGGGCAACGACAGGACTCTGTGCTATTACCTGCACAAGGCAGGCAAAAAGCAGAATTGCTGAAATATATATCTTGTTTTTCATCGTCTTGGAAAGTTTGGAGTTGTTGAACTTGTTGCAGGTGTTTCCTTCAGGATGTTGCCTATTATTCTGTTGCGTTCGCTGTCAATCTGTTCTTTCATCTTTGCATCTTGTTCTTCATCAAAATAGAAGGTCCCGTCAACCATTGTTTTGCTTGCATGAGCATATACTGAGAGAGGATTATCTGTCCAGAGTACCAGGTCAGCATCCTTTCCGACTTTTATACTCCCTGTTCTGTCACCCAGGTGAAGCATTATTGCAGGATTTATTGTTATAAGTTTCAGAGCTTCTGTTTCACTTATACCTCCGTATTTTATAATTTTAGCTGCCTCCTGGTTCAGTCTTCTGCCCATTTCGGCATCGTCGGAATTGATACAGACAAGGACACCCTGACTAAGTAAAATAGCCGCATTATAGGATATTCCTTCATAAACCTCGTATTTATAATCCCACCAGTCTGAAAATACCGATGCTGCTGCACCATTCGCAGCAATCTGATCAGCAATTTTATATCCCTCGTTGAAATGAATAAGGGAATTGACTTTAACACCAAATTCTTTGGCCAGGTTCATTATCATCGTACCTTCCGACTGCTGATATGTATGACATTCTATGAAGCTTCTCTTCTCGAGAACATCTACAATTGGATCGAGTTCCAGGTCTCTTCTCGGTGGAACTTTACCCATCCGCTCAGCAGGTTTCATTGCATTCCATGTTTTCCACTGATTATTATAATCAACTGCACGCTGATAAGCATCTCTTATAATCTGTTCAACACCCATTCTGGTATTTGGATATCGACTTGTTGTTCGTTTTACATTCTCACCAAGAGCATGTTTCAGAAAACCTACCTGGTTTTCAACCTTTAATTCTTCTGCATTATGACCCCAGCGTTCCTTGATTAAGATAGATTGCCCGCCAATTGGGTTTGCAGAGCCATGCAGGATATGAGATAATGTTACTCCTCCAGAAAGTTGCCTGTAGATACTCTGGTCCTCAGGGTCAATTATATCACCAACGCGTACCTCGGAGGTAATTGCCTGACCCATTTCATTCGTTCCGTCCATAGCTATATGAGAATGCTCATCAATTATACCGGGTGTAAGATGTTTGCCTGTGGCATCAACAATTCCTACTCCGGCCGGAATGGCCAGATTCCTACCAATAGCTGTAATCTTTCCTTTCTGCACGAGAACATCAGTATTCAGCAGCTTGCCCTCTTTCTCACTTGTCCACACAGTTGCATTTTTAAAAAGGATATCCTCCTGTTTTGGAAGCTCTGTCCAGCCATAGGCGGTGAACGGATAAACCACCTTTCCTGGTTCGGCTATTTGAGCGGTTGGTTTTTTTCGGGCATTATCAGCTTCAAACTTACTATTCGAAAAAACAGCCTTCCATGAAAACCATTTTCCATTATCGAATTGACCTTTCCCTACAATATCTTTGTCACTCAGATAACCTGACAATCTGTATTTTTGCTTTGACCTGTCAAAAGTGATGTTTACCAGATCTTTTTCAATTCCAAATGTTGCACCGCGCACTTCAGTCGAATCGATTGTCAATTTGATAGATGGTTTATCAAAGGTACCTGATAATGCCATTTTATATTGAACAGTATCAATTTTAAGGGTATAAGTGCCTCTCAGATCCTTTATCCTGAGATCAATAAATCTGTAAGGTGTTCCCTGCACCCAGTTTTCATATACAACACAATCGTCGCTAAAAATATTTCCGGAAGTAATCAGAAGGTTTGCAATCATATTCTTTTTAATTGCACCTACAAGATCGGAAGCTCCAATTAAGATTGCCGGAGTATAGGTTAAAGCTTTCAGGGCCTCGTTTTCCGGCAAACCATACTTGATTGCTTTTCTCAGATTGGCAAGGAAGCTTGAACGCTGCTTCAGATCGGAGGCTGTAATTGCAAAAGTAACTCCTGCCGACGACACCCTCGAAAGGTTATACGGTGCCAGTTCATAGTGCTTAAGAGTTGCATATGTTATTGAAGCTGCCTCAAAAGGGTCCTTAACATCAGGAGCTTCAGGAAAATTAACAGGAATAATCAGTTTGTTGCCAGCCTTCTTAATATCATTTAAGGTTTGGTACTCATCTCCACTGCCTTTTATTATGTAATTGATCCCAAACTCCTTCCCTATCTTATCGGCCCGAATTATTTCCAGCTTATTTGTCACTTCAAATATCTGTGGCAGAGCGAGGTTTGCTGTGTAAGCTTCGAGACCATCATCGTGAAAATATCCTATCGGGAGTTGCTTATACCACTGGGCATCATAATTTACCTGTCTGAGAAAAGCAATAACTCCAAACTGAGAAACCGGATACAGGTCAGCGGATCGCCCCCTTGTTATTGAGTAATTTGCTGATGTTTTGTTTTTCAGAATCACGTTATTGGCTTTGCCATCACCTGTACTTACCAATGCCGAAGTGCCGCGGGCAATTCCGTCAGCTTTAAACGTTACTACGGCTCCAAATCCAGCCTGACGAAATTCAGCAGCTGTTTTTGTATCGGGAATGAATTCGGAAGAGATGTCATAACTGGCATTGATGCCATCATTCCAGTAATCAGCAATTCTGGCTTCGGGAATGGCAACCTGTGCTCCACCTCTTCCTGTCGGAGTAGGATTGAATAAAGCTGCAAAAGGGTTTGTTTCGGAAGTGGATGCCTGGAATTTAATGCCATAGTTGCCGGCATAAGCATCAACAAAAGAAGGATATACCGTTTTCCCTGTCAGGTCAAAGATGATTGTCCCACGGGGAAAAGTCAGATTTGTACCGATTGCTTCAATTCTTCCGTTCGAAATGAGGATATCAGTATTTTCAAGAGTAGTCTGATAGTCAACCACTACCCTGGCATTTTTCAATCCATAAACTTCAACTCTCTTATCACTTACCCCTACAACAGGAGCATCATCCTGCTGGGCGCGGATCTGAAGCGATAAAAGAAGAAGCAAGAAGAACAAGGTTTTACGCATAGTTAGGTGAGGTTAAGGTTAAGGTTAAGGTTAAGGTTAAGGTTAAGGTTAAGGATTAGAGTAAAAGGGAGCACGACGCAAGGAAAAAGAAAGATCTGTTTACTTCATCCGTGAGTCGTGTGTCGTGTGCCGTGCGCCGTATTCTGTTATAAGCCATTCAGATAATCATTAAGATAACCGTATCTATCAGTGAGCTTACCATCCCTTAAGATTGTTGCTCTTTCGATCATAGGGCTTGCAATTTCCGACATAAGATCATGTAATACATTACTCATCAGCATCTTGCCAAACTCATGTGAGGCGTCGCGAGGCAGTTCACCAGGCAGGTTATCAATCGACATCACAGTTATATTGGTCTGTTTTGAAAACGCAGGTTCTTCGGCTTCAAGGAAAGGATTGAATGAATAAAACGGATCGGAAATAGTTGTAGCACGTGTTGTTGAAGGTATCGGACCATTCACATCACAGCTGATGTCTGCAATTATTGAAATCCTGAAATCGGGTTTTTTCATATCATCTTTTGAAAAGAAGATCGGAGATCTCGGATCCCAGAAATGACCGGTGATTAAAATGTCAGTCATTTTAGCGTACGGCATAAATGTCGATTCATATTCCTGCGGAAATTTTGTAAAATGACTGAAATCGAAATCAAGACCATTTTTATGTCGTGTGTAATATTCGGGTCCGATCTGGCAAAAAACAGGTACATCAAACTCACGTGTAAGATAATCTTCCGGAGAGACCTGTTCGACGTTTGCAACTGCCAGTGTTTCCATTGCTCCATGAGATACCCGGCCATCACCGGTTACAAGAATTTTTAATCCCGGTTTCAGTTCGATGAGTTTTAATCCGGCCCACATCTCATCCAGATCGTGGCATTGATAAGCGGGTTTAAGTTTGAATTTATTAGTCTTAATATCTCTTGCTCTCAATCCGTTATAGGCTCCCACAATTCCGGCATGACGTCCAAAAGCAACGACTCTTTGTCCCTTATCTGTAGTAAGATATTCAAAATCGATAAAGCTAAGTTTATTTTCGGCCATCGACTTGAACATGTCGAGATTATGTGGTTGTTTTTTGGCAACATGTGCAAAGAAGAGATAAGTTTTTCCAGCAAGAAAAGTTCGTTTATCAACCTCTTTTACACCCATCAGGATATCGCAATCGCGAAGGTCCTCTTTAAGAGGAATGTCGAGATATTCATATTCTTCATTGGAATAGCATCTGTAATCGCTTGGCTGGACAAAGAATTCAACATTGGGATATAACTCCTCGAGAGCCACAATCTGAGGTGGAGTAAGAGGCACTCTCCTGTCAGGTGGATTCTTCGTTTCACGGAGAATTCCAACTCTTAATGTCTTTCCCATAATTGCAATTCCATTGCTGCGTGATCTGCCTGTGAAGATACAAATTAAGTCTAAAAAGTCTATAAAGTCCATAAAGTCCTGGCATTATTTAAGGACTTTTAACATTACGGTTTCGGGCGTCAGGCGTCAAATGAATCGTAACCTTCTAAAATTAACAAACTAGCAGGAATATTATTCATACCAGACTTAATTTGATAAATAAAGATTTAATTTTGTCAGATGAAAAGAAACATTTGTTTGACCATTCTGGCAATTGCGTTCTGTAGTTTATTTTTTGGAGTAAGGGGATCTGCTATTGAGGGCTGTGAAAAGGATGTAAAGGATCATAGAGGAAAGATGAAACCCTGGAGAAAGGGTGCATCGGAAACGGGAAGGTACCGTAATGTATTTCTGGAAGCCGGGTATGTCCAGACTGAAATTGATGCTAAGCTGGCCAGGGCCTATTACGACGTCTTTGAAGGACCATCAAGAGTATATTTTGAGGTGGGCGATTCAATGGCATATGTTTCTGATTTGAAAAATCACGATGCCCGTACAGAAGGTCTTTCATATGGACTTATGGTGGCAGTGCAGCTGAACAAAAAAGATGTCTTTGACCGTTTGTGGCGCTGGACCAAAAAAAACATGCAACATCAGGGTGGGGCCTGGGATGCTTATTTTGCATGGAGCATAAAACCTGAAACCGGAAAACATAATTCGGAAGGATCTGCTTCAGACGGAGAATTCTATTTTGTAACTGATTTGTTATTTGCATCCAATCGCTGGGGGAATAATACAGGAATCAATTATTACGCCGAAGCCAGAAGAATTTTGGATGCAATGTGGAGTAAAGACGGAACACTGGGCATAAAGAATGTGATCAACGTAGAACACAAACAGATTACATTTACACCTGATAATTTCGGATATAACCTGACCGATCCTTCATACCAGTTGCCTGCATTTTTTGAAATCTGGGCTGAATATGCCAATGACGGCAGAGAACAATTCTACAGGGACTGCGCCGATACTGCCAGGGTTTTTCTGCACAGAGCCTGCAATCGTGTAACCGGTCTGAATGCCGATTATACTGATTTTAGCGGAGTCCCAAAAACCAGGGGTCGCATGGGAGGTGCTTTCCGATATGACTCATGGAGGGTACCAATGAACATAGCCATGGATTATTCCTGGTTTGCTAAAGACAAAAAATGGCAACAGGATTATGGAAAACGGATTCAAAACTTTTTGTTCTGCAGGGGCATTGATACTTTTGAAGATCAGTTCAATATAGACGGGACTCTTCCAACCTACATTCTTCAGGCCGGAGGGTATCAGAAATTACGTCATTCTCTCGGATTAGTATCTACTTCAGCCGCGGCTTCTCTGATGGGAACCCAGGCTAAAAGCTGGAAATTTGTCGATGCAGTGTGGAATGCCAGACTGGAACCCTATTCTGACGGATATTTTGACCCTTATTATGACGGTTTGTTGTACCTCTTTAGTTTGATGCACTTAAGCGGAAATTACCAGATTATTATCCCTGCTTAGAACTTGCAGTATTCAGTAGAAACTTTCTGCTTTACAAACTTTCTGCTTTATTTACTTTTGTGTACCTTTGTGGAATATATCACCGGGGCTGACATGGTTTTGACAGCATGAGAGGTGTTATGTAAGCATGCAGGGTGTGGTGACGCGTTCCTTAAACAGAGTCACAAAACAACAAAAGGCGAATCTAATTACGCTCTCGCAGCATAAGCGAATAACAGTAGCTTAAGCACTTTACGCCGAAAGGCATAATCTCCCGGCACATGTGCTGGGACGAGACGTTTCCCGGGCGGTCATGCCCTGATCCAACTCGATACGGAGACGCACGCAATCCGGGGCTAGTCTGAAGGTCGTTCCGGCCCGACGGCGAAACAAACAGGAACTAAGGACAGGTTAGGTTGTTCTGCAGCTGACCGGTCACGAAAATCAAGCAGGAATAAGCATGTAGAAAGCGTATGATTTCCATGTTTGGACGCGGGTTCGACTCCCGCCAGCTCCACCTTCTCCCTCCGAAGCTTTAGCGAAGGAGGGCTTTTCTTTTACTATAGATATGCCCGCTAAAACTATTCTGGGCCTGTGCCTTCCCTAAAGCTTTGGCACACAAAGTCGGTGGACGAAGTCCACTTTTTTTTGTGCATTTACCTTACTCGCTGTTGTTAATTAAACAATATTTTAAGTATGATAAAAATGTGGTATGTATACATTTTATGATGCGTGGATGGTTCTCCCTATATAGGCTGTACAAATGATATTGATCGTAGAATCATTGATCATAATAGTCATAAAGTCCACTTCACAAAAGATAAAACCCCAGTTTCGATTAATACTTATATTGCATTTACAGATAAATACAAAGCATTTGAATTCGAAAAATATCTAAAAAACGGGTTCAGGAATATCTTTTAGAAATAGACATCTTATATAGAAGACGAAATAAGCATGGTGGTTGTTTTCTATTTGCAGTATCTAAGGGATCACCGAAGGTACCCCCCCGCTGAGGTTGAGGTTGAGGGGTGCCACGCCCTTCGCCCCACCCAGGTAACAAATCCCCTCCCATCCCTATTAAGCACAATCTGGTCAGGGAATAAATGCAACGACCCTTTTTATCCGGGCAGTTTTATAAATTTGGTAAGTAATCCAAAAGGCTGATAAACAATCAAGGTGACTTGTGTTTATCCTGTTCATCGCATATGTTGGTCATGCGAGTAGTGTGACTGACGGGGCTTTGCTATAAGAAACGGTTATGAATTGAAATAAAATAACTTTTAGATATAGGAATAACAAAGCTTCAAAAAGTGCAGGATAACTCCCTATTTCTGTCAGATATGAACATTTTTTATAGAGATATAACAGTGTTAGCTGCAAGGCAAATTTGCACCAAGTACTCATTATACCATGACTTCCGACGCACAAGCAAGAGTTTGGCAGTCCATCCCTTTACCCTGTGAAATAATGCCTTAAGTTAACGGCGTAAATATTTTATACTATTTCACAGGGTGAACCGTCCCGTCGCTGCAAAACACATGTTTTTTTTGCCAACCCGGACTACAAAATGATGTAAAACCTATAGATCTGACTATTAGATAATAATTTGGTACAAAAAACTTTCAAATTACTTTATTGTTTCATAATTTTGTAGAGTTGTTAGTTGATCTGTATTACAAATGCCGTCTTTTTCGATAGATATTTTACTCCTTTTCAGGCTAATAGTAACATTTAAGCCGGTTATAATATGTCTTTTCATATTTTTATAAATTCAATTCAAATTTACCACATTTGCAACCATCATTGGGTTCCTGGTTTCAGTTTCAGGTCTATTGGTAATTATTGCATGGCTAAATGATATAACAATTCTTAAAAGCAATGAAAGAGGTTAGCCTGTTAAATGAAGAACTTGAAAAAAGAGTAGAGGAGCGAACTGCATCTCTTGCTAAAAGCGAAGAACGCTACCGCTCCACACTTGACAACATGGTGGAGGGCTGCCAGATATTAGGATATGACTGGCGTTATCTATACATTAATAATACTGCTGAAAAACAGAACAAACGTCCAAAAGAAGAGCTCATCGGGAAAATATATATGGAGATGTGGCCCGGTATCGAAAAGACAGATGCCTTTGATGTGATCAAAAAATGTATAGAAGAACGGACCTCACAATATCTGGAAAATGAGTTTTTCTTTCCTGATGGCTCAAAAGGATGGTTTGAATTAAAAATTGAACCGGTTCCTGATGGTGTTTTTATAATGTCAACCGATATAACTTACCGCAGGTCAGTATCTATGCTCCCTTAAAGTATTGTATTGCATTGATTAAATTTTTTGAACTATGAGCAGAGGATTTGTCAAAGAAGACGATCAGGAAGAAATTCCGATAATACCCCAGAGGGCATATTTACCTGAAGGATTAACAAACTTTGTTACCCAGGTTGGTATGAATCAATTATTGGCTGAAAAACAAACTCTCATCGATGAAAAAGACAACCTGGGCAGCGCCAGTGAGAATGAAAAACGAATAGCCCTGAACTATATCAATGCAAGATTACAGCTTCTGAACAACAGAATTGCTGAAGGCAGGCTAGTTAATCTTAAAGAGCAACCACAAAATGAAATAAGGTTCGGTGCTCTGGTTACTCTCAAAACAGAAGCATCCGATAACATTCAGACTTTTCAGATAGTGGGTGTAGATGAGGCCGATATCTCCAAAGGAAAAATCTCCTTTATATCACCTGTGGCAAAATCATTGATAAATAAAAGAATAGGAGACAAAGTTGTTCTGAAACGGGCCAAAGAAGATATAGTTTTTGAAATTCTGGATATAACCTACAGGTAAGTGCGGATTAAATGGACCTATTCCAAAAGGTTGATATAGGGAAAAACTTAATTTAACGGTCTTAACATCAATCGCGTGAATCAGACTCATGCTAAATGAAAACAATTAACTGAAACAATCTTTCCTCATGAAAACCAGAACCACCACTATCCTATTATTGCTGTCTTTAATAATTTGCAACCTGATCTTTTCATGCAGGAAAGCGTATCTGCCGATCACTAAATTATCGGAGTTCGTGATGCACGACAAATACGGCAACTTAAATGAAGAACTCACCGTCAACCGTGGAAAATACAACGAAGAATCGCTTCTTTTCTACGACATCATCCTCAACTCGGTGATCAACAAACCTTGGTTATCGAACGATCTCATCGTAAAGTTCAGGAAACAATTTACATCGGCAAACGACACTGTGAACTACTACCTGACCCAAACCGCGTACAACAATTACGTAAAGCTGTGCGATTACAGGAAGTTATATGAGATTGGCGGCACCTTGGTCGGGAAGTATCAGGCCTATGTTGATAGCAGTGATTATATTGAATTAAAAGACGATCAGATCCGTTATGGTTTTCTGGAAAAAGAGAAACCCATCGAATTAACCAAATTGGCTGACACTAAGGTAAAGATCAAAAAAGACCTTGCCGGGTATACCTTGCTAAGCTTAAAAAGCAGCAATGATTCAACGGTCGATTTCATTTTCGACACAGGTGCCAACGTGAATGCCATCATAGAATCAGCTGCCAGAAAACTGAATTTAAGAATTATCCCGAATTCAATCATACACGTTATGGGAGCCACCGGCGCACGCAACGAGGCTCATATCGGTATAGCCGACAAGATCACACTTAACAACATGGAAATGCATAACGTAGAATTTGTGATTTTCGCCGATAGCCTCTTTACCTTCGCGGGTGGCAAATACATTATCAATGGCACAATAGGGTTTCCAATCTTCAGCCGTTTTGAGGAAATCACCTATACCGATTCAACCCTCTTCGTACCCAAAACGCCTACTCTCAAGCCTGGCGAACCGAATATGTTCATCAAGCTCGACGATTATATTTTATCCGTAGGCTATAAGGGCAAAAAATACCCCTTCTTCTTTGACACCGGCAATATGAACACCTTTTTCATGAGCGAATTCTATAAAACAGATACCACGTCGTTCAGTCCATTAAAAGATACCGTTCTCACCTTCGCCGGGGTTGGCGGCAGCTCCAAAATCAAAGCCAAACAACCTGCTGAAGTGATCCTGAACTTCGCGGGCAGGGATTTCAGGTTAATAAAACCCTTCGTGGAAGTAGAAAGCGAACACAGGAACAAATTCCTTTACGGAAGTATCGGAAAGGATTTCATGGGCATGTATAGAACCCGTATCATGAGCTTCAGGGAAGCAAGAATAGAGTTTGAATAAACTGACACAACACACGACGCACGACGCACGGGGAAAAAAGAATGTAAAATTAATGCCCCGGAATTTACTTTTCCGGGGCATTTTTATTAAAATACTTTTTCAAACATCTTTTAGCTTTCGCTATTTTACGAGCGATCGCAGTACTTATTATGATTTAAGCATTCTTG
>Ga0208079_1001096_pt1 | contig 14507 bp, 11 predicted proteins | sample NGESurdeep092012_5_FD_184474 | JGI IMG/M metagenome (GOLD analysis project Ga0208079, IMG submission 184474) | Arctic peat soil microbial communities from Barrow, Alaska - NGEE Surface sample 210-2 deep-092012 (SPAdes) | ecosystem: Environmental > Terrestrial > Soil > Wetlands > Peat ... | reverse complement strand
CGAAGCCTCCTCGATCACGACGATGACATCGCCTTCGCGAATGACGTCACCGGGTGCCACGGCGAGCTCGATGACGACCCCGAAGACCTCGGCCAGCACCGGGATCTCCATCTTCATCGACTCCAGGATCACGAGAGCATCGGTGGGGCTGACCGAGTCACCGACCCGAACGGCAACCGTTGCGACGTTGGCGACGAGTTCGGCGGCAATGATGTGCATGCCCCGAAGGCTATGACTCACGATGCCTCCGCGGGCAGGTCCGGCTCGCCAAGGTTCAGTAGTCGATGTTGTGCATAACGTGCTTGATACGGGTGTAGTCCTCCAGCCCGTACACCGACAGGTCCTTGCCGTACCCGGAGTGCTTGAAGCCGCCGTGTGGCATCTCGGCCACGATCGGGATGTGGCAGTTGACCCATACGCACCCGAAGTCGAGCCGCCGAGACACCCGCATCGCGCGCCCGTGGTCCTTCGTCCACACCGAGGACGCCAACCCGAACTCGATGTCGTTGGCCCAGCGCACCGCCTCGTCCTCGTCGGTGAACTGCTGGATCGTTATGACCGGGCCGAATATCTCGTTCTGGATGGCTTCGTCGTCCTGCCGCAGTCCGCTGACGACCGTCGGCTGCCAGAAATAGCCGCGCTCACCCTGGCGTGACCCACCGGCAAGGACTTGGGCGTGGTCGGGCAGTCGGGCGAGCATGCCGCCCACTCGTTCGAGCTGGGTGGCGTTGTTGAGCGCGCCGTAGAGGATGTCGTCCTCAGCCGGTGCGCCGACCTTGGTGTTGCGAGCCTGGTCGGCCAGCGCGTCGGCGAAGTCGGCGGCGATGCGCGGGGCGACGAGCACACGGGTAGCAGCCGTGCAGTCCTGGCCGGCGTTGAAGTAGCCGCCGATCGCAATGTTCTCCGCCGCGTTCTCGATGTCGGCGTCCTCGAACACGATGACGGGAGCCTTGCCCCCCAGCTCGAGGTGCGTCCGCTTGAGATCCTTGGCGGCGGCCTCGGCGACCTCGTACCCCGCCCGAGTGGACCCCGTGATCGACACCATCGCCGGCGTCTTATGCGAGACGACCGAGCGGCCGGTGTCGCGATCACCGCACACGACGTTGAGCACACCTGGCGGCAGGAACTCAGCTGCGATCTCAGCCATGAGCACCGACGAGACGGGTGTCGTGTCCGACGGCTTCAGGACGACACAGTTGCCGGCCGCGAGCGCCGGCGCGATCTTCCAGACGGCCATCATCATCGGGTAGTTCCACGGCGCAACCTGGCCGACGACGCCGACCGGTTCGCGCCGGACGTAGGACGTGAAGCCGGTCATGTACTCGCCTGCGCTACGCCCCTCGAGCAGTCGCGCGGCTCCCGCGAAGAACCGGATCTGGTCGAGCGCCGGGGGAATCTCTTCGGTTCGGGTCAACGCGATCGGCTTGCCGGTGTTCTGACACTCCGCCGCGATGAGGTCCTCCGCGCGGTCTTCCATCGCATCGGCGAACTTGAGCAGCGCCCGCTGCCGCTCGCTTGGTGTGGTATCGCGCCAGGTGTCGAAAGCGGTGGCTGCGGCGCGGTAGGCGGCGTCGACGTCCTCGGGCCCGGAGATCGGGGCGGAGCCGAACACCTCGGCGATGGACGGGTCGATCAGATCGACGCGCCGGCCATCGGCCGCGTCGACCAGCTTGCCGTCGATGAAGTTCTGGACGATTCGAGCCACGTAGCACGCTCCGCTTGATCCGGCGATCGAGGTGATGGCGAAACGCTACACGCGGTGCATCGGCACCTCAACAACGGATTCCGTGGAAAAGACAGATTGGTGCAACGAAATCTACATGTGATCTCGCCGCCATCCGGCTGTGAAATGAATCGCCCCGCCCCGACCCGTCTTGGCCCCGTAGCAGGGAGATCCTCGGCGTGTCGCCCTGCTGAGGGGCCAAGATGCTGCGGACGGAGCTGCTATTCGTGGCCGTGTTCGGGGCGCCGCGTCTCGACGAGCGCCGCGCGGTCGGCGTCGACCATGATCCTGGCCAGTTCCGGGGTGAGCACGCGTGGCTTCCAGCCCAGCACGGCAGCGGCCTTGCTGGGGTCGCCGATCAACGCGTCGACCTCGGACGGCCGCAGGTACCGGTCGTCGAAGCGGACGTACCGCTCCCAGTCGAGCCCGGCGTGCTCGAACGCGAACCCGACGAAGTCACGCACCGAGTACGCGGTGCCCGTGGCGACGACGTAGTCCGTGGGCTCGTCGGCCTGCAGCATCCGCCACATCGCCTCGACGTACTCGGGCGCATACCCCCAGTCACGCACCGCGTCCAGGTTGCCGAGATACAGCAGCTCCTGCTGGCCTTCCGCGATCGCCGCCGCGGCTCGCGTGATCTTGTGCGTCACGAACGTCTCGCCGCGACGCGGTGACTCATGGTTGAACAGAATCCCGTTGACGGCGTACATCCCGTACGCCTCGCGGTAGTTGCGCGCGATCCAGTACGCGTACACCTTGGCGGCCCCGTACGGCGAACGAGGATGAAACGGCGTGTCCTCGTTCTGGGGTGGCGGCGTGGCACCGAACATCTCCGACGACGACGCCTGGTAGAACCGCGTCGCGAGCCCTGTGGCGCGGATGGCCTCGAGGATTCGCGTGGTGCCGAGGCCCGTCGTCATGCCGGTGAACTCGGGCTCGTCGAACGACACCCGAACATGAGACTGCGCGGCGAGGTGGTAGACCTCGTCCGGACGCACCTTGTTGAGCAGAGTCACGAGCCGGGTGCCGTCGGTCAGGTCGCCGTAGTGCAGGAACAGGCGTGCGGCCGCCTCGTGCGGATCGACGTACAGGTGCTCGATGCGCCGGGTATTGAAGGTCGACGCACGCCTGATGAGCCCGTGGACCTCGTAGCCCTTGCCCAGCAGTAGTTCCGCCAGATAGGAGCCGTCCTGGCCGGTGATGCCGGTGATGAGGGCCTTCTTCTGCATGAACTGCCTCCGTCACCCGCCAGGCGCATGCCCGCGGAATCGTCGCGTCGATGGGCAATGATGACGCATGGACGGATGCCGAGGGCGCAGGGGTTGCGCTAGCATCGACGCATCATGATTCGCGTGCTGCTTCTTCGCGGCCGCGGCGAGGCTCGGTAACCACTCCGGTCGGCCCCTCGTCGCGGGCCGCTGCACTGCTGTGAAGACAGCGCTCCGCCGACCGAATCCGTCAAGCCCGGTCTTCCCCAGGAGCAGCCATCATGAGCAAGTCCTTCAACCAACGTCCCTCCGGCATGCCGTGCCATCGATATCGCCCGTTCCCGGCCGTCGACCTGCCCGACCGCCTGTGGCCCTCGCGCACCATCACAGCAGCGCCGCGCTGGCTGTCGACCGACCTCCGCGACGGCAACCAGGCCCTGATCGACCCGATGAACGCCCCGCGCAAGCACGCGATGTTCGACCTGCTCGTCCGGCTGGGCTACAAGGAGATCGAGGTCGGCTTCCCCGCTGCGAGCCAGACCGAGTTCGACTTCATCCGCAGCCTCATCGAGAGCGACAGGGTCCCCGACGACGTGCGGATCTCGGTCCTGACCCAAGCCCGCGAGGAACTGATCGAGCGGACCGTTCAGTCACTGGCCGGCGCCAAGCAGGCCAGCGTCCACATGTACAATGCCGCAGCGCCGACCTTCCGCCGCGTCGTGTTCGGCTGGCCAGGTGACGGCCGGGCCGAGTGCCGGGCAGTTGCTGTCGACGGAACGCGCGCGATGATGAAGTTCGCTGAGATCTACCTGCCAGGCACCGACTTCGGTTTCGAGTACTCCCCCGAAATCTTCATGGACACCGAGCTCGACTTCTCGCTGGAGATCTGCGAGGCGGTGATGGACGCATGGCAGCCCGGATCCGACCGCGAGATCGTGCTCAACCTGCCGTGCACGGTCGAGCGTTCGACGCCCAACGTCTACGCCGATCAGATCGAATGGATGTCGCGGAACCTGTCGCGGCGTGAGTTCATCGCGCTCTCGGTCCACACCCACAACGACCGTGGCACCGCCACTGCCGACGCCGAACTCGCCGTGCTTGCCGGCGCGCAGCGTGTCGAAGGCTGTCTGTTCGGCAACGGCGAGCGTTCGGGCAACGTCGACCTCGTGACGTTGGGTTTGAACCTGTACAGCCAGGGCATCGACCCGATGATCGACTTCAGCGACATCGACGAGATCCGGCGCACCGCCGAGTACTGCAACCGGATCGACGTGCACGAGCGCCATCCGTACGCGGGCGACCTGGTCTACACGTCGTTCTCGGGCTCGCACCAGGACGCGATCAAGAAGGGATTCGACGACCTCGAGCGGTCGGCGGCCGCCGCGGGAAAGCCGGTCGACGACATGCCGTGGCAGATGCCGTACCTGCCGATCGACCCCAAGGATGTGGGGCGCTCGTACGAGGCCGTCATCCGGGTCAACTCGCAGTCCGGCAAGGGCGGCGTCGCGTACATCATGAAGTCAGACCACCATCTCGACCTTCCCCGCAGGCTGCAGATCGAGTTCAGCCAGGTGATCCAGCGCCACACCGACAACGCGGGTGGCGAGGTGGGGGCGGCACAGATGTGGCAGATCTTCGCCGAGGAGTACCTCGCGGCCGGTGACTTCGACATGGTCGGGTTCAGCTCGACGAGCGAGGACGGCATCGAGCGCATCACGGCTACGGTCCGGGCGTTCGGCAAGGACTTCGAGGTTGCCGGTGTCGGCAACGGGCCGATCGCCGCGTTCTGCGAGGCGCTGTCCGCGGTCGACATGGGCTTGGGTGGGCTGCACGTCCGGGTGCTCGACTACTCCGAGCATGCGCTCACTGCCGGGCGGGACGCCGAGGCGGCGGCCTATCTCGAGATCGAGGTGGGCGAGCGGGTGTACTGGGGCGTCGGCATCAGCGAGTCGATCGTCCAAGCCTCCCTGCGCGGCGTGATCAGCGGCCTGAACCGGGCGTCACGGGCCGGCTAACACTGGTCCTGAGGTGGATTGTCGTCGCCTGCCGACGACGATCCACCCCGGATCGCCTCAACCGTCGATGATGTCGTGCCACTCCAGCCCGGAGGCGTCGGACGTGACCGCCACGGCTTCGACGACGGGCCGCTCCACCTGCGGCGGTGGCGGCGGGTTGAGGCGTCTGCGGCGACGCACCCGCCCGACGACGACGAGCACTATCAGTACGACCAGCCCGCCGACCGCCGCGCCGAGACCCGCCAGCAGGCGCGGCACCAGCAGGCGGGGTGCGTTGCCGATCGAGAACGTACCTACGGACTTGGTGGGCGCAGCCGCGGGCGGTGGCGGCGGGCGCGCCGCCTGGGCGAACCCGGCGACTCGCGCCATGAACGGGTCGGCGAACGAATAGACCGGGTTCGGGGCGTTGAGCGGCACCGACGCCGTCACTGCTCGGTAGGCGTTGACGATCCCGTAGCCGTAGGCCGGATCGCGGGTTGTCGAGTGCCGATCGAGCGTTGCCAGGACGCGCCCGACAACCTGACGCGCCGACAACTTCGGGTAACGCGACCACACCAGCGCGAGCGCCGCGGATGCGATGGCGGTTGCCTGGCTCGTGCCGTCACCCGCGTAGGCCGAGCCGAGAACCCGGCCCAAGGACGGCACGTTGACACCAGGTGCAGTAAGCGTGAGATACGGGTGGCGTGACGAGAAGTCGGCGACGAGGTTGTTCTGATCCACCGCTCCGACCGAGATGACGCCGAGGCAGACACCGGGCTCTTCGACGGCGCTGCCGGTCAGTCCCGCGTTGCCGGCCGACGCCAACAGCACCGCACCTTTCTGAAGTGCGTAGTAGACGGCGGCCTGCTCGTCTTCCGGGCACGGCACGGAGTCCGTCGCCGGCCTGCGGGTTCCGCCGAGTGACATGCTGATGATCTTGCTGCCGTGATCGGCCGCCCAGCGGATTGCCTGGGCCAGATGGTCGTCTCCGCCCGCATCCGTGGTGCCGGTGAGCGGCACGGCGATCGGCAGCACCCTGGCGTCGGGCGCGATCCCGGTGATCCCGAGGATTCCGGGCTGCGCCACCATGATCGACGCCATCGCCGTGCCGTGCCCGAACTCGTTGACCTCGCGGTCGACGCGGCCGTCGCCAGGCTGGCCGAAGTCCTGTCCGGTCAAGACGTTGCCGACCAGTTCCGGGAGGCTGGCGTTCACTCCGGTGTCGATCTCGGCGATCGTGACACCTTGGCCACGGGCTCCGCCCTGCCAGAGCTGCGTCACATGCCAGGCGTCGAACCAGTACTCCGGCGCGTTGCTGGGACCGGGAGTGGCCGAGGCCGGCGCAGCCGCGAAGAGAAGAGCCCCGGCGGCGAGCGAGGCCTCGACGACGCTTCGGGCGGCGCGCGTCATGACTGATCGTCCTGCCAGGTGAGGACGGTGGGTGACGTGGCGAACGCCGTGGCGCGTACGGGCAACGTCGCGGTGCCGCGCTTGGTGACGGCGATGTTGTCGAAGTCCAGCGTCTGGTAGCTGCCGCTCACCTTCACCCGCGCGTTCAGGTCGATGACGCCGGCGGCAACCGGCTCGACGCTGATCGTCGTGCTTGCGGCGAGTTGCCCGATCAGGGTGCCGTGCAGGCTGCCGGGTACGGACCGCGCCGCAGGCATGGGACAGGTGGGATCGGCGCTCGGCGGCCCGGCAAGGCAGGGAGCCAACGCCTTCGCGAGCGCGGCGTCGAGAACACTGCGCCCTTGTTCGGTGACCTCGACAGCAAGTTCGGCCGGTGCGACGGCGGCGAGTTGGACCACGCTCGTCGCCTGGGTCAACCGAAGGTACGGTGTGTCGAACCGGATCGGCACCGCACCCGGAAAGAGCAGGATCGGCCCGTCCGGTACCGCGGCCCCGAGGATGGTGGCGCGGTCGACGGCCTGAAGCAGCACCAGTTGCGTCGACGCCGCCGTTGCCGCCAGCCGCCACGAACCGCCGATGTGGTTGACGGTGGCGACGTCGGACACGAGCTGCGCGCCGTCGGCGAAGGCCAGGCGATAGCGCACCTTGACGGTGGCGGTGCTGCCGGCCGTGCTCGTCGACACGACCTTCAGGTCACGGATCGGCGCGAGCCGCTGCTGCTCGCGCAGCACGGCGCTGGTGAGCAGGGTGTGCGGGCCGGACGGAAGCTCTCCGAAGCCCAACGCCGCCGGTGCGTCACCTCGCTCGAGCGCCGCGAAGTATCCCTTGACCGCGCCGGCTGGGCCTGCCGTCTCCTGGTAGCTGGCGTACGCGACGGCGGTGCCGCCGACGAGCACGGCGAGCGCCAGGAGCACCGCCGACCAGTACAGGACCCGGTGTGGCCGGGCTCGCCAGTCGGCGAACCCCGCCATCAGTCGACTCGCCGGCGTCCGGAGAACGCCCGCCCGAGGGTCACCTCGTCGGCGTACTCGAGGTCGCCGCCGACGGGCAGGCCGCTGGCCAGCCGCGTCACGATGAGGCCCATGGGGTTGATCATCCGCGCCAGGTAGGTGGCGGTCGCCTCGCCCTCGAGGTTCGGGTCGGTGGCGATGACGAGCTCGGTGACCACCCCGTCGCGCAGGCGGGCCAGCAGCTCACGGATGCGCAGATCGTCCGGGCCGACACCGTCGATCGGGCTGATCGCGCCGCCGAGAACGTGGTATCGCCCGCGGAACTCGCGGGTGCGCTCGACAGCCACGACGTCCTTCGGCTCCTCGACGACACAGATGATCGTGGGGTCGCGGCGGACATCCGTGCAGATTCGGCACTGTTCGGCTTCGGCGACGTTGCCGCAGATCGAACAGAACCGGACGTCGTTCTTCACTCGGACGAGGGTGCTAGCCAGCCGCTCGACGTCTGCCGACTCCGCCGCCAGCAGATGGAACGCGATCCGCTGCGCGCTCTTCGGGCCCACACCTGGCAGGCGACCCAGCTCGTCGATGAGGTCCTGAACGGCGCCCTCGTAGCTCATCGGGACAGGCTCGAATCGACGAACGTCATAGGCCGGGGATGCCGAGGCTGCTGAGATCGGCCCCGCCGGCAAGCGGACCCATCTTCTGCGTGGCAAGTGCGCCCACGGCACGGTGAGCGTCCCGTACCGCCGCGACGACCAGATCCTGCAGAGTCTCGACGTCGTCGGGGTCGACGACCGTCGGGTCGATGATCAGCGCTGTCAGCTCGCCGGATCCGAGCATGGTGGCCTGGACGAGGCCGCCGCCGGACGTCCCGCTGACCTCGGTCACCGCGAGTTCGGCCTGCGCAGCCTCGAGTTGCTGCTGCATCTTCTGCGCCTGTTGCATGAGCTGCGCCATGTTCGGCTGCCCGCCGAATCCACCACTACGGGAGGTCACGCCGTACTCCTTCAGTCCGGAAAAGCCCAGCGTAGGCCACACCCGCGACGCTGACCTGTTGAACGCGGTATGCGATCGTGACTCGCATGCGCCGTACCCTCCCAGCCGCCGGCGGCGCCGCCGTCGCGGGCTTCCGCCGTCGCGAAGGGACGCGCCGATGACGTCAGAGTTCGGTGAACGTCACGGCGCGGCGCTCGTGCTCGGGGCCGGCGGCGGCCTCGGGTCAGAGATCGCCACGCTTCTCGCCGAGCGCGGCAGCCGGCTGGCGTTGACGTTCCGCAGCGACGGCTCGACGCGCATCGACGGGCTGCTCGCCCGGTTCGGCGACTCGTCCCACGCGTATCGACTGGACCTCACCGATGCGCTCGCGTGCGCGCGAGTCGTCGCCGAGGTCGTCCACGACTTCGGCGGCATCCACACCGTCGTCTACGCCTCCGGCCCGCACGTCCCGATGACCCACCTGAGCCGGGTGACGCCAGCGGCGTTCCACGACCAGCTGGTGGGCGACGCGGCCGCGTTCTTCAACGCGGTGAGCGCCGTGCTGCCGCACCTGCGTACCGGTGGCGGCAACATCGTCGCGGTGACGACTGCGGCGACGGCGCGCTTCCCGGTACGCGACGGGCTCTCGTCGGCGCCGAAAGCCGCGATCGAAGCGCTGGTGCGGGGTCTGGCTGCCGAGGAGGGCCGCTTCGGCGTGCGCGCCAACTGTGTCGGGCCGGGCATGCTGACCGACGGCATGGCGCAACGGCTGATCGCATCCGGTGAGCTGGACGATCGGGCGCTGGACGTGGCACGCGGCAACATTCCGCTGCGGCGCTTCGGACGGGCGACCGACATCGCCGAAGCCGTGTGCTTCCTGGCGTCGGACCGGGCCGGGTTCATCACCGGCCAGAAGCTGGACGTGGACGGCGGGTACGGCGTGTAGCGGTCCTACCGAGCACCGTCGACAGGTCGAGCATCGAGTTGATCGTGCAGCAACCGCAGCGCCTCGACCTCGGGATCAACGGGCTTGGCCGGAGCGGTCGGGTCGGTGTCGTCGCGAGGGTCGGGTTCGACGTCGGGAGCCGCGGCTCGTGGCGTCGGTCGGCCCCCAGCGGCCGGTGGCGCCGTCGTGGCCGCGTTGGGCGGCGCTGTCGGCCCGGACGCGGGCTCGACCTGGATGCGCCACTCGCCGCCGACGACCTTGGTGAGCGCGTCGCGCAGCACGGCGGTGTTGCTGTCCTCGGCGATCATCTTGGCCAGCGCGCTGGGTGCGCCCAGGGTGATGAGCTCGCCTTCGGCGTTGGCGATCTGCGCGTTGTCGAGCAGGGCCCTCGTGCGGCGGCTGGACTGCTTGACGATCTCGAGCACCTCCGGCCACAGCCGGCGCAACGCCGCGGCGTCGAGGTCGACGTCCGGGCCCGGTGCCTGTGGTGCCGGCGCCGCGGCGGATGCCGATGGCGGTGCCTTGGGCGCGGCCGGCGGTGCCTTGGGCGCGGCCGGCGGTGCCTTGGGCGCGGCCGGCGGTGCTTTGGGCAGCGCGGTCGCCTCGACCTTGGGCAGCGCGGTCGCCTCGACCTTGGGCGGCGCAGCCGTCCGCCCGGCGGCACCCACGGGGTCACCGGCAAGGGCATGCCTACGTTCGAGCCGTTCGACGCGCTGCAGCAAGGCCGCGGCGTCGGCTGACGCGTCGGGTAGCTGCATCCGTGCGCAGAGCAGTTCGAGAACCAGACGCGGCGATGTCGTGCCACGCATCTCGATCAGCGCGGTGTGGACGATCTCGGCGAAGCGCGTCAGCGTGGCACCGCCGAGGCGCATCGCCTGATCTGCCATCCCGGCGAGTTCATCCTGCGGGGCGTCCAGCAGCCCACGGGTGGCGGCGTCGGGCACCGCGTCGATGAGGATGAGGTCGCGGAACCGGTCGAGCAGGTCGACTGCGAACCGGCGCGGATCGTGACCGGCCTCGACGACGCGGTCGACCGTGCCATACACCCCTGCCGCGTCACCCGCGGCCAGGGCGTCGACCATGTCGTCGAGCAGCGAACGGTCGGTGACGCCGAGCAGGGCTACTGCTCGCGCGTACGTGACGCCTTCGGGACCGGCACCGGCCAACAGCTGATCGAGGATCGACAGCGAGTCACGCGCCGACCCTCCGCCGGCGCGGACTACAAGCGGCAGTACCGCGGGCTCGACGGTGATCTGTTCGGCCACGCAGATGGCCTCGAGATGTGCCCGCATGACCCCTGGTGGGATGAGCCGGAACGGGTAGTGATGCGTGCGCGACCGGATCGTGGTCAGCACCTTGTCGGGCTCTGTGGTGGCGAACACGAACACCAGGAACCCAGGCGGCTCCTCGACCAGCTTGAGCAGGGCGTTGAAGCCTTGCGTGGTCACCATGTGCGCTTCGTCGATGATGTAGACCTTGTAGCGGTCTCGGACGGGAGCGAAGAAGGCACGCTCACGCAGTTCTCGCGCGTCGTCCACGCCGCCGTGGCTGGCCGCGTCGATCTCGATGACGTCGATCGACCCAGGCCCGTTCGGCGCGAGTTCGATGCACGAATCGCAGACGCCGCAGGGGTCAGGCGTCGGGCCCTGGGCGCAGTTCAGCGACCTGGCGAGGATGCGCGCGCTCGACGTCTTGCCACAGCCTCGGGGCCCGCTGAACAGGTAGGCGTGGTTGATGCGGCCGTTGGCCAGGGCGTGGCGAAGAGGCTCGGTGACATGCTCCTGGCCGATGACCTCGGTGAACGTCGCCGAGCGGTACTTGCGATAGAGCGCCAGGTTTCCCGCCACGCGATGACAGTAGTCAGCACATCCGACGCTGGGCGAATTGCCTCCAGCTTTCGTGATCTATCCGCGCTGCGAGGCGTCAGGGCGCCACGCAGTGGGGACTCATCGAGCGTCCGAGCCACGATCCACAAGCCGATCCGATGTCCACACGCTCTGCGAGCGGCCTGCGCCAGAAGATCAGCCCGTCGACTCTGGCCGCATGGACCGAAATCTGCTCGACCAGCTGATCCCGCTCTGCGACCCGACCGCGCTCCCGCGCGTTCTCGGCCGCCCTGACGCCCTGCGCCGTGGATACACGCCCGACGCCATCAAGCACCGGCTCGCGACGAAACGGTGGCAACGGATCCTGCCGAGGACCTACCTCACGACTGACACTCTCACGTGGCCGGACCAGCTGAGCGCCGCGCTCACGTTCGCAGGTGAGCAGGCCGTCCTCTCCGGCGCCGCTGCGCTCGCCGACACTGGTCTGCGCTCGGTTCGCCGGCCGTCGTCGGTGCTGGTGCTCGTCCCACGTGAGGTCACCGCACGATCACACGGCTGGGTGCGTATCCGACGAACGAATCGCCTGCCGGTGCGCCGACTGGCGCCTGGACCCGCGCGTGCCCCGGATGCTCGGGCGGTGGCCGACCTGGCACTCGAACTGTCTGAACTGGACGACGTTCGTGCTCTGGTGGCCGAAGTGGTGCGTCGCGGCCGATGCGACACCGCCGAACTCACCGACGAACTCACCTCCGGGCCCAGGCGAGGCAGCGCGCACTTTCGCCAGGCATTGGCCGAGATCGGTGTCGGAGCATGGTCGGCACCCGAGGCGCGCGCCGCGACGCTCCTACGGCGAGCGCACGTGCCGACGTTCGAGCAGAACGCAGTCATCGACCTGCCCGGAGGCCGCCGCTTCGTGGCTGACTTCCTCTGGCGTCGGTTGCGGGCCGTCCTCGAGATCGACAGCGTCGAACACCATGTCGCACCGGCGGACCTCGACGCCACGATGGCACGTCATCTGCTCCTCGAGACTCTCGGATACAGCGTCATCCATCCCAGCCCGGCGGTCATCAGACGCACGCCCGGCGTCTTCGTACGCGAGGTCTCGACTTGGCTTGCGGCGCGGTCCGAAGCCATGTCGGCTTGATCGATGCGCGCTGCAGGGTGCCAGGACGCCGCAGAACGCGGATTCACTATCGGAAGCAGGCGTGAAGGGACCCCCCGCGCACCCGCCAGAGCCTGCTTATCCTTGCTGCCTTCCGACCCTGGGGAGGTTCGTAGGGTGAGCGCCGCGCGGGGGGCCGAGGCCCGAGTCTACGGGAGGGCGATGTCGGGTTCGGACCTCAGTGCCCGTATTCTCGTCGACGGAGGATTCGCCTAGTGGCCTATGGCGCTCGCTTGGAAAGCGGGTTGGGAGCAATCCCTCAGGGGTTCAAATCCCCTATCCTCCGCCAATACGTTCGCTGACGTCGTGCTTTCAGATCAGCGTCGGGGACGCTTCTTGCACGTTCTGCGCGACGGCCGCTGCCATGTGGGTGATTCGGGCCGAAGGCCCGCTCAGGATCACGTACTCGGTGTTGCGCGTGTGACTCACGCTGCCGACCTTGTCTCCTGACGGGTTGAAGATCCCGATCAGCGCTCCGACGTATCGCTTGCTGTCGAAGGAGAGCACCTCGACCGTCTCGCCGCGGGCGACGCACATGTCGATGAGGTCCGCCAGCGGAACGAAGCCTTCGTTGGAGAAGCTGACCACGAGTACGTCGGCGTCGACCGCCTTGATCACCTGCGCGAGCGCGGCAGGCATCTCACGCTTGAGGTTGAACACGCTCTTCGTGTCCGGGTCCTTGCTGTCCACGCGCTTGCAGGCGATCCCGTAGTGCTCGGGTGCGTCCCACCGGACCAACGTCTCCCAGATGTGATAGTTCGTGAAGTACCGATGCTGGTTGTACGGCGGGTCGAGGTAGGCAAGATCGACGTGCGCAAGCTCGTCGACGAGCCTCGTCGCGTCTCCGCGTATGGCCGTGCCCGTGCCGGGGGTGAGTTCCGGGACGCGCAGCTTCAGGTCCTTCGCTGCGCGCGGCGCCCACTGCTTGAGGTAGGCCATCTGCAGGCCCACTGTGGAGTCGACCGCGTCGGCCGCCTCCATCAGGCTGGTCAGGAGCACCGGCCGCATCCAGCTGTCGGCGTACAGCTCGTCGATGCCGTCGCGGATGGCGTCGATCCGCATGCCGTTCTTCGGCTGGAAGTACCGACTCTGCTCGCAGAACGTCCGCGTGACGTACCCCCGCCGAGGGGCAAGCGCCTCGAGTCGCGTGATCGCGGCTTCGACCTCGGTGGCGTCGACCGCGCGGGCGTCCAGCTCGACGTAGCACTGGGCCAGTACCTGGCTGTAGCTGGACGAGTCGACGGCGGTGACGGCCCCACCTCGTCGGCAGAACTCCTGTGCGACCCGCGTGGTGCCGGTGAACAGGTCGAGGGCCGTTGCCGCTCCACTGGCGGCGTACAGCTCGCCGAGGATGGGGACCAGCACACGCTTGCTGCCCAGGTACTTGATCACCGTTGCCCTCTCGTCGCCTACATACTTCCCGACGGACGTCTAGTTCGTAGCGATCACCGAGCGGAAACGTTCGGCTCGTACCGGTGTCACTGGCACGGCCAGCAGCGGGAAGATCGCGACGACGACGAACCCGAGCGCGTAGCGCGACTCGCCGATGATCGCGGCGAGCGCCGGCGCGGTCGCCACGCCGGCCAGATTCTGCAAGGTGTTCTGCACCCCGAGGGCTCGTCCGGACCAGTCGGTGCCGGCCAGCTCCGCGACGGACGTGTACGCCAGCCCGTTGTCGGCAACGGTCACCACCGCACTGAGCGCGAACCCGACGACGATCCACCACGCGTCGAGCCACGCGCCGAGCGAAAGAACGATCATGAGTGCCGTGCTCGCCACCGCGAGCTGGCGCATAGGCACCAACCGGCTGCGAACGCGGTCGGACCACACGCCGCTGACGACCCGTCCCGCCGCGCCCGCGACCTGGAAACCGAAGATCATCCGTCCGGCGACCGCTGGGTCCCAATGCCGCTGGCCGACCAGGTACACGAGCGTGAACGTCGCCATCGCGAACTGGGGGACGACGAGAAGCGCGCTGGCGAAGTGGACGCGCCCGAGGTGCCACGACCCTCGATAGGGCGACACCACTGCCGGAGCGTCGGCCCCACGGGGTGCGCGCGGCGGATCGCTCACCAGCACGAGCACGGCCAGCGCGGCCAGCGCGCACAGCGCCGCCGGGAACAGGAGCGCAGCGTGGACTCCGAATGATCGCGCCAGCGACGGCAACGCCAAGGCCGCCGCGGCGACGCCGAGCGGCTGGGCCGTCTGCCGCGTCCCCATGGCCAGACCCCGTTCGCGCACCGGGAACCAGCCCATGACGACGCGGCCACTCGCCGCGCTCACCGACGCACCCGCGGCGCCGGCCAACGC
>Ga0208079_1001095_pt1 | contig 14511 bp, 15 predicted proteins | sample NGESurdeep092012_5_FD_184474 | JGI IMG/M metagenome (GOLD analysis project Ga0208079, IMG submission 184474) | Arctic peat soil microbial communities from Barrow, Alaska - NGEE Surface sample 210-2 deep-092012 (SPAdes) | ecosystem: Environmental > Terrestrial > Soil > Wetlands > Peat ... | reverse complement strand
GTAGTGGCGGACGTACTCGGCGAGCACCTGGTCGAGGTGTCGTCGGGAGACGACGAGGAGATGGTCGAGGCACTCTTGGCGGATGGTGCGGACGAAACGCTCGGCGTACGCGTTCGCCCAAGTCGTCAACTACATCTGATCGAGACGGTCAGGCCAGAACTGTCCGGGTGACCCACCCGTTTCATCCGTGGACAAGCCGGGAGTTCCTGTTCCTCTCCGTCGGCCACAACTGGAAGTGTCCAAAAACGCGATTCCTGCGATATTTCGAACTATGGAAGTCCAGCTTGATGGCGAATCAGTGAAGACAGGACATCGGTCAGAACAGATTTACCTACTTGGCTCAATGAATTGAGCAGACTCTGAAGCCGCCCCTTCTCAGCAATATCCGGCGTCGCATCAATCTTGTCCTGTAGCAAACTAATCAGAACATCCACTGGGGATTGATTGGATGGCCACTGTCCGACCGCTCTACGTCCGTCCTCATTTAGTGTGCCCACCATATACAAGTGCTCGACTCCGTCACCGGTTCGCCTGTGGGTCGCCTCCACATATCCTGACCGTTCCAGCGAGATGATCGCATTGATGCGTTGTTGTTCACTCAGATTTGGCGTGGCATCTACAACGACCCCCATGACGTTGGTGGCACCCTGAGCCTCGGCCTGGCGGACTGCCTCCAGGATTGGGAGTTCGACATCGTTCCACGTGTATTCAGCCATTTGCTTCCATTTCCATCAAACCGACCCAAATCCGCGAACAATATGTTTTCCTGACCGCCGAGAATCTTCCGCGGCGACAGCATTCAATTGCTTGGCACATCTGTCATGCATCCTCTGCTGGCACCGGATCCGCAGCCACTTGGGAAACGACTGTCGTCTCCTTCGTACGCAATACTCGCCAGGCGTTCCGAACGCGGTTGCCAAGCGTCGTCGTCTCCGGTTGGACGCTGGAGGTTTGGTAGTTCACCGACAGAAACTTGATCTGCCGGGCACTCACAGTGGTCAATGCCGAACGTAGGTCGACAGGCAGGTCTGCTTCAGGTGCCTGATATTCCGGCGCTCGAATGATTAGCTCGCGGTCACCCGTCTCTCCAGAGTCAAGGCTGTACGAGTACAACTGGCCCGAAATGTACGCTCCGTCTAGCAGCTCACAGCCGACCCACTTCTCGCTGCGTGGGAAAATCTCGAACATGTGCCACCACGCGGAGGCGTGGACAGTCCCCCGACTAGGGCTAGGTGGTACAAGGGTGCCGGAAGCGAACCCAAGGCCGCAAGCAAATGCGAACAATCCAATTGACCAGCCGAGAACCAATCGGTAGTGATTTAGCCAGTAGTGGTGCGGGCCCCTAACCAATGCGCCAACGTCGGGTATCCCATGAACCGAGATCGAGCGCGCGATCCAGAACCCGCCCAGGGCAAGAAGATTTAGAACAATGCTTGCGGCAGCGATTTGGACGCTCTCGCGGAAGGGCGATTGCAATCTAGAAGGAAGTTTTCGCTCACGGGCGGCGACGTAACAAAACCCCGGTCCAAGTAGAACAATGAGAACTGCTAGCCCTAGAAGTGTGGTCGGCATGACAGACGGAGCCTAAACGTGAACAGTCGCCGGGCCCCGTACCACCACTACTTTTTCGGCGGAGGCGGGCTTCCCGAAGTTTTGTTCTGAGTGGGCGGCGGCGTCGTCGGAACTCGTTTTTGACCGCGCTTCTCGACGACCTCTTTTCTATTTCCGCGCTTATCCTGGTCGGCCATTTGCATGCCCTTTCGTCCGGCTGCGCCACTTTACCCCGAAGGCATGGCTGACAGCAGATTCGACTCGTGATTTCCGATGGAACAGAAATTGCATCCGGCGCGATCAGGGTAGTGCTGCGCAAGGCCTGCCGTCACCTGAGCGTGCGGAGTCAGCGGCGTTCCGCTCGGCAAATGGCGTCGACAGAGTGCGCCTCCTCCGGCTTCGATTCCGTCGGATGAGCTATTTGGATCGGGGTCATTGCGGTTGGCCCTCCCCATCATTGAGCGGCTCGATCGCCGAAACAATGCGCCAGGAGGTATGCACCCCTGGATAACCCAGGAGCCGGATAACACCACATCCCGATCAGACGGGAGAGATCGATAGTCGGATTGGTGCCTTTGAAACCGAAATAGCCATCGATACGGTGAACGTCAATGATCGCATTGCCGCTACACGGGAAAGGCGACCTCGTTGCTCTCATCGATGACGAGGATGAGTGGCTGATGGAGTGGAAGTGGTATGTCCTTCGAGGTACCACCACTAACTACGCCATCCGATCTGCATGGTCAGGGCGATGGAATATGTCAACGTCACTCATGATGCATCGAGAGATCATGAGTGCGCCCGTCCACATGGAGGTAGACCACCGCAACGGGAATGGACTCGACAACCGCACGGAGAACCTTCGCCTTGCCACCCGCGCTCAGAATGCCCGCAACAGGAGGATCCAAAGCAATAACACCTCGGGCATCCGGGGCGTCGACTGGCGCAAAAGGGAACAGAAGTGGCGAGCCCGAATCAAAGTGGACAATACATACATTGAGCTGGGCCACTTCACCGATCTCGAAGAAGCCAAGGTGGTGCGAGAAGAAGCCGCTCTCTATTACTACGGGGAGTTTGCTCGCAAATAAGTAGGTACCTGGCCGTCGATCTCGGCACGGGCGAGGGTGGGGTGTGATAATCCGGCGGTGATCTCCAAACCGTCGCCACCCAAGATCGACATCTACGACATCGCCAATCGTCTCTGGGAAACGGCGGACGAGCTTCGGGCCAACTCAGCGTTGAAGGCCTCGGAGTATTCCGTCCCGGTGCTCGGCCTGATCTTTCTGAAGTTTGCCGACAGCCGATTCACCCAGGCCGAAGCCGAGCTGGTGGGTACCGGTAGTGCTCGCCGGACCATAACGAAGGCCTACTACCAGGCCAAGGGCATTCTCTATCTCCCGGAGAAGGCCCGGTTCTCCAAGCTTTTGGAACTGAAGGAGGGGGACAACCTCGGTAAGGCCATCAACGACGCAATGGCCGCCATCGAGGAGGAGAACATCTCACTCAAAGGCGTGCTGCCTCGGACCTACCAGTCACTCACAAACGACACCCTGGTGAGCCTGCTGCGTTCGGTGAACTCGATCCTCGGCAACATCCCGGGCGATGCCTTTGGGAAGGTCTATGAGTACTTCCTCGGCAAGTTCGCCGTCGCTGAAGGTGCCAAGGGCGGTGAATATTTCACTCCCACGCCCATCGTTCGTCTCATCGTGGAGATAATCGAGCCCTTCGACGGAAAGATCCTTGACCCTGCATGCGGCTCCGGCGGCATGTTCGTCCAGAGCGCCAGGTTTGTACGGCATCACAGCACCGGCCACAACGGTCACCTCTCCATCTACGGCCAGGAGCGGGTTGAGGAGACGCTCGACCTCTGCAAGATGAACCTCACTGTCCACGGTCTTGAGGGCCAGATCTCCCAGTCCAACACCTATTACGAGGACCCCTTCAAATCGGTCCGGCAGTTCGATTACGTAATGGCCAATCCACCCTTCAATGTCAACAAGATCGACAAGGCGAAGCTTGAAGGCAACAAACGGTTCCCGCTTGGCCTGCCAACTGCCGACAACGGCAACTACATCTGGATTCAGGTCTTCTACTCCGCCCTCGATGACCACGGTAGAGCTGGCTTCGTCATGGCCAACTCTGCTGGTGATGCGGGCGGATCAGAACTGGAGATCCGCAAGAAGCTGATTACCCAGAAGGCCGTCGATGTAATGGTGGCCGTTGGACCGAACTTCTTCTACACAGTGACACTGCCGGTGACCTTGTGGTTCCTCGACCGTGGGAAGGTCGGGACAGGGCGGGAAGACACCGTGCTGTTCATCGACGCCCGCAAGGTGTTTCGGCAAATCGACCGGGCGCACCGAGAGTGGACACCGGACCAGATCGAGTATCTATCAAACATCGTTCGGCTACACCGGGGCGAGCCAGTTGAGAGCGCTGAGGGGTCAGCCGACCTGATGTCGGAGTCTTTCCCTGATGGCGTCTACAACGATGTGCCTGGGTTGTGTGCTGTGGCCACGCTGGACGAAATCGAAAAGCAGGGCTGGAGCCTCAACCCAGGACGATATGTGGGAGTCACCGCAGCCGAGGACGACGGCGTTGACTTCCAGGTGAGGCTGGAAGAGTTGAGCGAGGGGTTAGAAAAGCTCAATGGCGAGGCGACGGTGCTGCAGGGCCAAATCGCAGCGAACATAGCGAAGCTCGTTACTTGATGCAGTTCCGAACTGTCACTCTCGGAGACATTTGTTCCTTCAAGTACGGGAAGATGCCTAACGCTGCTGACCGCACTTCGGAGGGCTACCCAATCTATAGCGGGTACCGAGTGGTCGGCCATGCATCGAGCTACCACTACGGAGAACCCGAGATCATTGTTGTTGCCCGAGGAGTTGGTGGAACTGGAGACATCAAGTGGTCGCCTCCAAACTGTTTCCTCACAAACCTTGCAATAGCGATCTTGATCACCTCACCCGAGGTCGATAAATCGTTCCTCTATTACCGGCTTGCGTCTACGAAACTGTGGGAGTTGCGAACTGGATCTGCTCAAGCTCAGATAACGATAGACCGCCTTAAACGCTATGAAGTACGGCTCCCGCCGCTCACAGCCCAGCAGAAGATCGCAGCCATCCTTTCTGCCTACGACGATCTCATCGAGAACAACAACCGAAGGATCAAAACACTAGAGGAGATGGCCCAGCGTATCTACCGTGAGTGGTTCGTTGACTTCCGGTATCCGGGACATGAGGCAGTGCCACTGGTGGAGTCAGAGCTGGGTCCGATCCCTAAAGGGTGGAGCGTACGTCACGTAGGTGAGAACTTTGAGTTGGTCTATGGCAAGGCCCTGAAAGCAGCAGATCGTCATGGTGGTGACATTACGGTATTTGGGTCCGGCGGCGAGATTGGTAAGCACGATATCGCTATGGCTCAGGGTCCAGGAATCGTAGTAGGACGAAAGGGAAACGTCGGGTCTGTCTACTGGTCAGACGGGGAGTTCTTTGCGATCGATACGACATTCTGGGTTCGCTCTAGGCTTCCATTGACGTACTCCTACTTCGTCCTGTGTGGACTGGACTTCATTGATTCTCATGCGGCAGTTCCTGGCTTAAGCAGAGAGCAGGCATACGCTCTCCCGATGATCGCACCGAGTGCGAGGGTCCTGGAGATGTTCGACGACGTGGCATTGGCCCTGTTTGCATCACGACGCAACGCTGCTCTGAGCATCCGAAATCTCAACAGCACCCGTGACCTCCTGCTCCCACGCCTCATCTCTGGTGAGGTGGACGTGTCCGATCTCGACATCGCAATACCCGAGGCCGTTGCGTGACACCCAGTCGGTATAGCGAGGATCAACTCGTCGAGCAGCCCGCCATCCAGCTATTTGCTGAACTGGGCTGGGAGACGATCAACGCCTACAGCGAGGTCATGGGGCCGGACGGAACACTCGGTCGTGACAACAGGTCCGAGGTCTTCCTCTTCCCCCGCTTGAGGGCGGCCATCGAGCGCCTGAACCCCAACATTTCGAGCGAAGCCGTTGAACAGGCAGTCACGGAGATCACGAAGCCCCGCACGGCAATGCACTATGCCAGGGCCAACCAGGAGATCTATGGCCTCATTCGGGACCGTGTCGAGGTTGCCGTGCGCCAGCAGGACGGAACCACGCTGCCGGAGAAGCTCGCCGTCATCGACTGGGAGAACCCCGAGAACAACGATTTCTTGTTGGTGTCTCAGCTCTGGGTCCATTCCGACCTCTACCATCGGCGGGCCGACCTCGTTGGGTTCGTGAACGGCATCCCGCTGGTCTTCATCGAGCTAAAGGTGTCGACTAAGAACCTGAAGGACGCCTACGACCAGAACCTGAGCGATTACCGGGATGCGATCCCCCAGTTGTTCATCCCCAATGGCTTCTTAATGCTCTCCAACGGGGTGGAGACCAAGGTGGGAACCATTACGTCGGACTGGGAGTTCTTCTCGGAGTGGAAGAAGATCAACGACGAAGGCGAGCAGGGGACGGTTTCGCTGGAGACGGTCGTTAGGGGCATGTGCACCAAGGAGCGTCTCCTCGACATCATCGAGAACTTCGTCGCCTTCCAGGACCTACCTCGCGGATTCATCAAGCTGCTTGCTCGTAATCACCAGTACCTCGGGGTGAACAACGCTCTCGCCCGCATGCAGGAACTTCGCAGTGCACCACCAGAGGAACGAGGCAAGCTCGGGGTGTTCTGGCACACCCAGGGCTCGGGCAAGACGATCTCGATGCTGTTCTTCTCGCAAAAGATTCTTCGCAAGATGCCGGGGAACTGGTCCTTTGTAATCGTCACCGACCGCGAGGACCTCGATGACCAGGCATACAAGGAGTTCACCTATGCGGGCGTGATCACCGAAAAGCACATGCGTGCGAAGAGTGCTGCCAACCTGCGCCAGTTGCTGGCAGAGGACCATCGGTACGTCTTCACGTTGATCCACAAGTTCCGCACCGAGAAGGGCGAGCAACATCCGATGCTCTCGGAGCGTGACGACGTGATCGTCATTACCGATGAGGCCCACCGCACCCAGTACGACACGCTGGCACTCAATATGCGTAATGCCCTCCCGAACGCCGGGTTCCTTGGGTTCACCGGCACACCCCTAATCGTGGGTGAAGAGCGCACGAGGGAGGTCTTCGGCGATTACGTGTCGATCTACAACTTTGCCGCCTCCGCTGCCGACCATGCGACGGTGCCCCTCTACTTCGAGAACCGCATCCCCCAGGTGGAGATCGAGAACCCCACGTTCGCGGACGACCTCATGGCAATCGTGGAGGAGGCCGACCTCGACGAGGACCAACAGCGCCTCTTGGCCAAGAACCTGGGCCAGCAGTACGAGCTGATTACCCGTGACGACCGCCTCGATGCCGTGGCCAAGGACATCGTCGACCACTTCCTGGGGCGAGGTTTCCCAGGCAAGGCCATGGTGGTGTCCATCGACAAGGTCACCGCTGTGCGCACTTACGAGAAGGTTCAGCGATTTTGGACGGAGCGGCTGGAGCAGGACTTGGCTGAGCTGGCCTCAGGGAACCTTGAGTTCGAACACAAGGACCTCTTGGAGCAGGAGATCAGCTTCATGCGCAGCACCGACATGGCGGTAGTGATCTCCCAGTCCCAGAACGAAATCGCCGAGATGGCTGAGCACGGCATCGACATCAAGCCCCACCGCAAGCGCATTGTCGAGGAGAACCTTGAAGGCAAGTTCAAGAACTCCCAGGACCCGTTCCGGCTGGCCTTCGTGTGCTCCATGTGGACCACCGGGTTCGACGTGCCTTCCCTGTCCACCATCTACTTGGACAAACCGCTTCGTAATCACACGCTGATGCAGACCATCACCCGTGCGAACAGGGTGTTCCCTGACAAGAACAACGGACTCATCGTGGCCTATGTCGATGTCTTCCAGAACTTGAAGAAGGCCCTGGCTATCTACGCCATCCCTGACCGCCCTGGTGACCTACCGGTCGAGGAGAAGGATGCCCTCGTCGAAGCCCTCCAGGAAGCAATCCAGGATCTGAGAACTTTCTGCACTGGACGGAGTGTGGACCTTGATGCATTGGGCAAGCTGAAGGGCTTCGACCTTGTCGCCGCCGGGAAACAGGCCATCGAACGACTGATGGTCGACGATGAGCACAAGGTCGCCTTCCTGTCACGCTCAGCCCTTGTTAACCGCCTCTACAAGGCCATCCTCCCCGACTTGCGGGCAAATGAGTTCAGCCGGGCGAGGGCGGTGTCGAAGTTCCTTGCTGACGGCATCACTGCCTACACCGAGCGCACCGACATCTCGGCGGTTACCGGACGCATCCAGCAGCTCCTCGATGAGTCAATCGCCGCCAAGGAGTACCTGATCCCCGCCGCTGATGCAGAGGCCCTATTCGACCTCAGCTCGGTTGACTGGAAGGGCCTGGAGGCGGAGTTCAAAAAGGGACGTAAGCGCACAGCAGCGGAGCGCCTCCGGTCGCTGCTGTCGGCCAAAATCACGGCGATGATCCGCCTCAACCCCGTGCGGATCGACATGGTTGAGCGATTCCAGAAGCTGGTGGACGATTACAACGCTGGGAGCATGAACATCGATGAGTTCTTCAAGGCCCTGGTCGAGTTCAGCAAGGTGCTCACCGAGGAGGAGGCCCGAAATCTGTCCGAGGGCCTGACCGAGGAGCAGCTCGCCGTCTTTGACCTCTTGATGCGCCCGGCACCTGACCTATCTGATGATGAAGAGGCACAGGTGAAGAAGGTGGCTGAGGAGCTACTGAGCGTGCTGAGGAGGGACAAGATCGTCCTCGACTGGCGCAAGGAGCAGGCCACTCGGGCTGCCGTGCGTGTCGCTGTTGAGGAGACTCTTGACCGGCTGCCGGAGAAGTACGACCGGCAGATCTACGCCCAGAAGTGCGATGCGGTCTACCAGCATGTATTCGACAGCTACTGGGACGATGGGCACTCCGTGTACGACCAAGCGGCGTAGTTATCGCTTCAATCGGGCCAATGGCTGGCGGGTCTGGCTGGTATCCGGGTCAATGCGCGCTCGCCGAGCCTTGATGAAGTAGTCGTTGTCCCGCTCAACGTCATGAGACTGGGACCGCACCCTCTCCGCGGCAAGACTGGCCAGCGATTTGAACTCGACGAGGTCGTCAATCGAACCAACGACCAACGCCACGGGGAGCGTCTTCCAGGTGAGATGGGTAGCGTCGATTAGTAACGCTCCCTCGGCGTCCTCTGGGAGAGCAAGGGCAACTTCCAGGTGGTCAGTATGGGCATACAGGGCGGCCACCATTCGGCCATCGATCTCGTAGCCAATGTAGATGGTCTTGACGTAACTCAAACACCCCTGCTCGTCGAGCACACTATGAGCCGCCAGAGCAAGCTTGCGAGCTTTTGAGTTCAGGGGGCTGAGGTAACCGAGAACTTCGCTGCTCGTTTCCATGGCCCAAGAATAGAACCCCCCCCCACCTTCAGCGATCGGAATCGAGTTGGGGCCCCACCCAGGTGACATTTGGAGCAACCCGCTCGGATAACCGTGTAACACCATTCATTGCGTCAATCCGGCTGGTGGAAGCTCGGACGGAGATCCACTCGCCGTCGCGGGAGAAGCCTAGGTGAGTCGGTCAGAGACCTCCCGTCCAGGTAACGGCCGAGGTAACGCACAGCGGGTAACGAGACGCCACGGAGGGAAACGAGCGGGGGAGTGGGATCCTAAAAACCCGCACTGACGTGCACCAGAAGCACTGGCGGACACAGAGCGCGACGAGCCCAATGGGAGTTCAAGTCCCCCCTCCGACACGCTCTGTTGTACACGGCTCGAACGGTCGTGCTTCGGCAGAGATGAGCCGCTGAATAGGGTCGTAGGTGACCGTGATTCCCAGCTCGGCATAGACCGCCGCCTTGTCCGCCGGGTCGGCCTCTGAGAGCACTTGGGCCATGTCGCCCAGCCCAGCCACCAACTGCCGGACCTCATCGGCGGAGAGGGGCTCAGAGGCGCCCGTGGACGCCAACTGAGCCTCTGCCCGTAACCGTTCGCCTTGGACCTCGCTCATCCATCCGGCCACCACCACCGGATCGGCGCCGCCGTCGATGGCGGCCCGATACTTGGTCAGCCGGTAGTCACAGTCGGCCAGCTTTCGCCGTGCTGCTTCTGCCTGACTGTCGGCTGCCTCATCGGTGTCACCTGCTGAGACCATCGCACTTACGGCGGCGTCGACATTCTGTGGGTGGAATAGCTCGGCGAGCCACGAGTCGAGCTCCGGCATGATCGAGGACTCGCGAAGGTAGACGGTCCGGGGATGATCGACCTTGTTGGCCAATGCGTACTCGGACGGGAACCGGCAGCGATAGTGGTTCGCCTCATGGTTCCACGTCCCTTGCATCCGTCGTCCGCAGATTCCACACCGCATGAGGCCGCTAAGGGGATAGCACCGCTTCTCGGCTGCCGCCTTGCGATTCGTCGGGCGGCGAGCGTGAGCAGCCATCTGAGCTTGCACGGCTGCGAAGTCCTCGGAACTCACCAAAGCCTCGTGTTTGACGTCGGTGGACCAGATCCAATCGGAGGAGTCATTCCACCGCAGTTTCGTCTGGTGGCCGGCAGCCACGTCCTCGACGTCGAGTAGTACCTCATCACGCCGCTGGCGGTTCCACACTTCACGGCCGGTGTACCGAGGATTGAGCAGGATGGCCCGCACCGCAGATTTCGACCATGCCCGGGTGTCACGGTGCCGGTTGCGGGCCGGGTCATGGGCGCTGGGGGAGGGGATGCCGTCACGGGTCAGTCCCTCGGCCACTGCGTAGATCCCCTTGCCGCTCAGGTAGTCAGCGAAGATGCGACCCACGATCGGCGCAGATGTCGGGTCGGGCTCGAGTTGGTGCAGCCGTTGGCCCACCGCAGCCTTGCCCGGGTTGGGGTGAGCGCCAGCGTCGGCGAGCCGATAGCCGTATGGAGGTCGGCCCCCGAGAAAGCGACCCTCGACCTTTGCTTGCGCGCCCATGGCCGAGCGAACCCGTATCTTGATTCGATTGCGTTCACCTTTGCTCATCCCTCCGTAGAGGGCCATGACCAACTCATGGGCATCCGATCCGGGATCGACACGACCGCCGACCTCCGGGACCCAAAGCTCCACGTTGTAGTGAGTAAACACTGGGAAGGTGAGGCCGAATTGCCCACCGTAGAACGCACGGGCTGGCTCGCCGATGACCACGGCATCGAAGCCACGGTTGGGATCCTTGAACGCGTCGAGCAACGCCAGCGACTCGGGCCGGCGCTTCCACGGGAGGGACCGACTCTGACCGATGTCGAAGAACTCGGTGACGATCTTGCCGCCGTGGGGCTCGATGAGGCTCGTGGCACGGGCCATTTGCCACTGCTTCGACGAGGTCGGATCTTGCTGGTCCTCGGTGCTGACTCTGCCGTAAAAGGCAAACTTCATCATGACTTCGTCTCCTCAGTTTGACGTCTAAACAGTCCGGCAAGTGCCTCCGTCTCGAACCACGCGGCTGTACCGCGTAGCTCTGCGACAACCGCCTGCACTCGCTCGACCATCACGGAGGACATCCGCGTGTACTCCCTCTCGAGCATCGGGCCGACCACTTTGTCGTTAGTCCTCGCCAGGGCATCGTCGAGCGTCTCAGTGCTCATTAGGAGGGAGAGGAAATCGCCCCATTTGTCGAGTGTCACACCGCCCGGAACGATCTCAAGGCGGTGGGGCTCATCCCACAGGAGAGCGTCCAACCCGCAACCAAAGACGATCGCCAGACCGAGCAACTCGGGTACTGATACCTGACGCCGGCGCCCGCTTCCTTCCACTTCGGTCACGGTTGTCCGTGCCCAGTTAGCAAAGCCTTGCTCGCGCATCTTTTCGGCGACTTGCTCCTGGGTCCATTTGTGCTGCTCTCGATGCCATTTGCAGGCGGATGCGATGACGTCTGAGAGGACTACCTTCTTGGGTTTTCTGGGGGCCATGTAGTAATACGCTACTCGCCGCCGGCGGCATAGTCAACTATCCGTGACATCGGCGTTATTCTGCTTCTATGCAACGTAGCGACATTCCACTGAGTGAGAGGCTCGAAGACCTCAGGTCGGTCGCTACCGTCAGACAACTCGTCAAAGAAGGGCGAATCCGACAGATCCGCGAAGATGGCGGGGCCACTCAGGCGGCTATCGCTGAGGTGGTGGGATGTACGCCATCGGCGATCTCGCAGTATGAGGCCGGCTTGCGCATGCCCAGCGGAGACCGAGCCCGACGTCTCGCCGCTGCACTCGCCGCCCTTCCCCGGAGCGTGGGGTCGTGACCACCATGAACACCGGCAGGGCCTTGCTGGTCGACACCAGCCAGTTGCCCAACCCGGCCACCCTTCTGACCCCCCGGGCAGCGCGGGTCCTCCTTCGCATCATCACCAAGGCGGCCGCGAAGCAGGCAGCCGCAGAGTCGGAAAGGCCGGCAGCATGACGTCGAAGCTCGACAGCCAATGCACGGCGGAGGCCCGCATCGAAGCGGCCGTCAAGGGGCTGGCCGCCGCCCTCCTAGACCCAGACCGCGACCTGACCTTCGCCGCAGAAAGCGCGGTCCTGCTTTGCGACGCCGCCCTGCGCGACCTCCGGCCGAGGGTCTCATGACCACCGTCACCGCCGACGAGATCGAAGCCATCGCCAGCGATCTCGATGCCGATCAGCTCGCCCACCTCGGAGCCGTTTTCACGGCGCGGGCCCGGGAACGCCGGGTGCTGCTCACCGAAGATGAGGCCCGGGCGGCGATCGACCACGCACCACCGACCCGCCACGGTGTTCCCTTCGTCGGCGAAGTGCGGGGAGCGGCTCGCATCCTCGTCGAGCGGGGATGGCACCCCGAGCAGATTGTCGATTCCATGACTGCGATTGCAGAGCAGCTACTCCACCCGCTGATCGCTGTCGAGGCCGTCGCTTGCGGGATTGCTGACGGGATGGCTATTCGGGAAGGCATCGAAAATGGCTGACCGCGCCGACGTCATCGAACTCTCCCAGCTTCGCAAGGCCGAAATGGACGGCGACCAGGCACCGCCCTGGGTTCCGACCGAGGACGTCAGCGCCCCGGACCTCTTCCGGCGGTGGACCATGACCGATCTGCTCGCCGAGCCGACAGACTTCGACTGGCTGGTCAAGGGACTACTGGCGAACCCAACCTACGGCCAGGCGGCCGGCGAGATGAAGACGCTCAAGTCGTACCTGACCGGGTTCATCGAAGTAGGCCTGGCCAGCGGGCTCTCGATCTTCGATCGGTTCGTCCCACCGCAAGCTCGGCCAGTCGTGGCCTACGTCGGCGAAGGCGGACGGGCACTCTGGACACGCCGGATCCGCCGCATCTGCTCGGCCATGGGGGTCAATCCCGCCGAACTCGAGCTGCACCCGACGTTCGACGTGGCCCCGATCACCTCGGTGAAGTTCCAAGAGTCCCTACGCCGGGACCTCGACGAGATCCAACCCGGGTTGATCACGCTCGATCCCCTGTACACCTACCACGGCACCGCCACCCGGGCCGCCGACCTCCACCAGGAAGGCGCCCTGCTCAACCAACTGTCGGCACCGTGCATGGACGCTGGCGCCAGCCTCCTGGTGGTGAACCACATGAACCAGACGGGCTCGGGGATGAGCCTCAAGAGGATCACCATGGCCGGCTCGGGGGAGTGGGCTGATTCATGGATGCTGCTCGCCCACCGTGAGGACCCGGACGTGGACGCCGGCCTGTTCCGCCTGACCCTCGACATCGGCTCCCGGCAGTGGGGCGGCACCACCTGGGACCTCGACCTCGACATCGGGCGATTCGACGAGGACACCGGCTCACACGACGGCGAGATCACCTGGGACATCTGCCGGGCCAGCCAGCCGAGCACGAAGGCCGAAGCCGGGACCTCCAAGGCCCGACAGACCCAGATGGCCATTCGCGAGGTGCTCGCTGATTGCCCGTGGACCCTGACGAAGACGGAACTGCGGGTTCGAGTCGGCGGCGGCCATGCCGTGTTCGATTCTGCGCTCTCGGACCTCGTGGACCGGGGCGAGATCGCTCACGACAAACGGAAGCGAACTGAGGCCGGGATCGAGAAAAGCCGCCCGTTGTGGGGTCTGGCGACAACCGAGCCGGACCAGAAGCGGACGGGTTGGATGGGGGAGCGGGAGTAATGGCCGCTACGCAGGACAAACAACCAAGCCGTCCGACCGGACGTGTTGTTAGCCCGGGTTCGATATCGGGCCGGCGGCCAACCAAGCCGTCCGGTCGCAGACCCTATAGGACGGGTTCCTTGGTTGATTGCGAACAGGAGAGCGACGAAATGCCGACCCCAACGTGGGACGAACTGCTCGGGCCGCGACAGGAAAGGGACGACGACTATGAGTCCTTCTGAAATGACGACGCCGGCCATCCTTGCTGGCGCAACTACCCGCCCCCAAAACCCCGTGTGCGCGAAGGTGTCGCCGTCTGTCACGCCGTCTGACCAGGAACAATGCGTGTGCCGGGTTCAACTCGGGGTTCCGAATGACCGGCCGCACACCGAGGCGAGCCGTCGTGGCTGAGAATCCCCCCACCCACCGTGACGGCTGGACACCGAACCCGAACCCGAAGGCGCCTGACTTCGAGCCCGGCAACCTGGCCGCCGTGAAGAGTGGCGCATTCAGCCCTCGGCTGGTCGACGCCAAGGCCGCCGAGCTCGAGCCGGGGTTCAACGAGTGGATCGACCGAGTAGCGCCGTGGGCCGCCGCCGGCGAGTTCGAGTTGACCAGGCGGAACTACCTCAAAACCCGCGCCGTCGTCGAGATGCTCTATGCCGACGTCACCGAGACCGCCGCACGGCTGGGGACAGCGAAGGTGCCGACCAGGCGCTTCGAGACACTTCTAAGCTTGCAATTAAACGTTCGCCCTAGCCCTTGACGGATTCCTTCAAGAGGAGTCCGGCGGCCTTTGCGTCCACTTTCCGGATCTGGGCGAGCAAG
>Ga0208079_1001094_pt1 | contig 14516 bp, 10 predicted proteins | sample NGESurdeep092012_5_FD_184474 | JGI IMG/M metagenome (GOLD analysis project Ga0208079, IMG submission 184474) | Arctic peat soil microbial communities from Barrow, Alaska - NGEE Surface sample 210-2 deep-092012 (SPAdes) | ecosystem: Environmental > Terrestrial > Soil > Wetlands > Peat ... | reverse complement strand
GAGCTGGCGAACCCGCGTGCGGTCGCGGGTGAGCGCATCATGCGGATCCTCGGGTCAGTGCCGATGACCATTGCCGTTGTCGTCGTCTTCGCGCTCCAGGCGACGTGGGTGGCCGTGTCCGTTCGCTTCGTAATCTATGACGAGAAGTACCACCTGGCGGCCATCAAGGCCTTCAGCAGCCGATGGACGCCATTCATCCACCAGGGCGCCGCTGACGGGCCCGTCGGAGACATTGAGCGCTACGGCTCATATCTGTATCACTACCTGCTCAGCTTCCCCTACCGGGCAGCTCACGCGCTAGGGCTGGGCGACGACGTCACCCTCGTGACGCTCCGATTATTCTCGGTCCTCTTCGTCTCGGGGGCCCTGATATATGCCTGGCGCCTCTTCCGCGAACTAGGCGCAGGGCCGGTGACGGCCAACGTTGCGCTCGCGGTCGTCGCCATGATGCCGTTGACGGTCTTCCTGGCGGGGACGCTGAACTACGACAATCTGCTGGCACTGCTGGCCACAGCCTTCTTCTACTACAGCCTGAAGCTGTACAAGGCCGATCGGGTGGATGTGGGTTTGTGGCTGAAGGTCCTGCTGGTCGGCGGTCTCGCAGCCGTCACCAAGTACACGTTCCTCGCTCTTGCACCCGTTATCGTCGCAGGGATCCTGGTCCGGCAGGTGCCCCTGCTACGCACCGGCCTGCGGCCTTCAGTGCGGGACTTTTTCACGGTGCCCGGTCGAGGGGTCGCCAAAGCCCGCGCGCTTCTGGCACTGGGTGCCCTTTTGGCGTGCGCCCTGGTGGTCGAGCGGTACGGACTGAACCTGATTCACTACGGAACGCCCTTCCCGTCGTGCCTTGCCGTCCATTCCCCGACTATTTGCGGGATGGATCCGATCTTTGCAAGGAACAGCCAGCTGGCGCTGGCGCACCCCCCCGTTCCGCTGTCTCTGTCCGGGGCCGTCGCCTACCTGAGCTATCAATGGATCCCGCTGATGGTGCAGTACCTCACCTACATCGGCACCTTCGGGCCTGACGGCGTCATCAGAACGTCCCTCGGTCCTCACCTCCTCGGTGTCCTGTTCGCTTTTTCTCTCCCCGTGGTGCTCGGCCTACTCGTTCTGGCGACAACCGTGCTCCGCCGGGTCCGCGGCGGGAGGCTCCTGCTCGCCACAGCCTCGCTCTACGTAGTTGTGCTGTTTACTCAGAACTACTCGGCCTACGCGAAATTGGGCCAGCCGCTCGGAATTCAAGGGCGTTACGTTCTCGTCATCCTGCCCATCGTCGTCGGCCTCGCGTGCATGGCGTTGGCGCAGCTGATCTCCATGGGGGGCGCGTCCGCGCATCCCCGCGCGGCGGTGGGTGCAGTGGTGGCGATCGCCTTCGTCTTGAGCCAGGGCGGCGGCGTCACGACGTACCTGTGGGCGGCCGACGGAGCGTGGTGGCGCACGGACTCCGGAGTCGGGTTTGCGGTCACCTCGAAAGCCTCGCAGCTTGCGCGCGACCTTGTGATCCCCGACAGGCTTGTTCGTGATCCGCGTCTCTAGCCCGGATCTTTCAGCGCTGCGGGTCAGCCACGGTTCGCGGACAGGTCAGAACTCCGGCAAGTAGGGGTCAAGTTCAGGATGGCCCCAGCGCGACACTGCGCTGGTGAACTCCCACGGTTCGATTCCGCGAACGCGGGTTCGCGACTCGAAGTGGTAGAGCTCGCAGCTGGCCAACCACAGGATCCGGTAGCCACGGAAGCGCACCTTGAAGGAGAGGTCGACGTCGTTGAAGTTGACCGGGAGCGTCTCGCTGAAACCTCCAACCTCGTCGAACACCTCGCGGCGCATCGCCGCGCAGGCGGCGGTGACCCCACTGCACTCCCGGTTGATCAGTAGCGAGCCCCACAGTCCCGGGTCCTCACGGGCGTCCCCGCCAAACGGGTGGTAGAAACCACCCTTACCGTAGGCGTGCCCCGCGTGCTGGACTGTCTGGTCGCTGAAGTACAGCTTGGCGCCAGTCATGCCCACGTCCGGCTCCTCCAACGGTGCGACCAGCTCTTCGAGCCAGCGGTCGGAGATCACCTCGATGTCGTCGTTCAGGGCGACGATTCGGTCCCCAGTGGAGGCGACCACACCGAGGTTCATCTTCTTGCTGAAATTGAACTTTTCTGTGTACGGGACCAGAACCAGCTTGTCGCCGGCGATCTCTCGCAACTGTGCGAGCACCTTTTCCGGGGTGGGTGGGTCGTAGACGACGACTATCTCGAGGTTCTCGTGCTCGGTGTGGCTCAAGGCAGACCTGACGGCCTCGACCACGAAGCAGGAGTCCTCACCCCACAACCGGGCGGAGGCGCCGATCGTGGGGATGACAATGCTCACCCGGCGATCCGGGGGCAGGGGCCGGGTGATGCGGTAGTGGCCGGGGAAGCCCGGGACGAGCCCGGCAGCACCGCTGATGCCGAGGCGGTCGAGTTGGTCCTGAACCGCCCTCCGGCCGGCCTCTCGCGCATAAGGCTTGGCGGAGTCGTCACCGGCAGCCGACCCCTCGACCACTCGCCAGTGGTAGAGCACGTGTGGGATGTGGACCACGCGGCGGCCACGCTCGGTAACCCGCAGGACGAGGTCATGGTCCTGCGAGCCGTCGTAACCCTCACGGAACCCGCCGACCTCTTGCACGACGGTCGCCCGGATCACCGACAGGTGGCTGGTGTACATCTGCCCGCGCAGCCGCTCGGGGGACCAGTCCGGCTTGTGGAACACGCCGAAGTGGGAGCCGTGCTGGTCGACCTTGTCCTCGTCGGAGTAGATGTAGTCAACGTCGTCGAACTTGTCCACGACAGTCTTGACCCGTTCGAGGGCGTCCGTGGTCAGCAGGTCGTCGTGGTCCAACAGGGCAATGAACTCGCCGGTCGCTGCCGCAAGCCCGTCGTTGGAGGCGGCCACAATGCGCCCGTTCTCGGGGCGTTCGATGACCTTGATGCGCGGGTCGCGCCGGGCCGTGTCCCGCAGCATGGTCCGCACCGACTCCGAGGGTGAGGCGTCGTCGACCAGGATCCACTCCCAGTCGCTGAACGTCTGGGACAGGACTGAGTCGATGGTCTGCCGGAGGACGTCAGGCGGCGGCTCATAGACCGGAGTGACGATGGAGAAGAGCGGAGCTGTGCTCAACGTCCCGCCATGCGCTTGATCATCTTCGCCGGCGCGGCCACCCAGCCGCCGACCCGCCACCGCTTCGAGTTCTTCACATCTTGGATCTCCTGCTCCACATCTTGGATCTCCTGCTCCAGGCCGTCCGTCCGCCGGCCGGCTTCGAGGATGAAGTCGTTGAACTTCGCCTGGAGGTGGTCCTTCTCGCTAGCGAAACGTTGTGCGTCGTGAGTGGCGCGCGCTGCGGTGGCCTCGGCCCCGATCGCATGATCGCGGCTCGTGAGCAGCCGGTGTTTCAGGTCGGCGATCTTGCTGGCAAGCTCAGCTTGGGCCGGGTCCGACGCACCGGGGTTCCGGTGGGCTTCGAGCAGGGCCAGCCGCTTGTCGAGGACCTCGATGCGCAAGGGGTAGGCGTAGGCCTCATAACGGTGCACGACCGCGCGGATGTCGAGGTTCACGCGCTCAAACAACACCGCCCACGGGGTCAGGAAGCTCAGGTCGACATCTGTGCGACGGAAGAAGCCCTGCTCAGCGAAGGCTGCGGCCCAGTCCGCGGGAGGACGCACGTTCACGTGCGTGGGCTCGCTGTAGTCGCCGGGTCCGGAGGAGAACAGCACCTGGTCGGCCACTGCGCACATGTTCGCGATTGCCTGATCGGCTTCGGTCGGGGACATGTGCTCGACTACTTCGATGCAGGTGAGCAGGTCCCAGGAGCCCTCCATCGGTTCGACCGCCGTCGCGACGGTGAGTCTGTCGCGGATGTCGGGGTGGGCGCTGGCGATAGCGGTCTCCGAGATGTCGGCGCCGTAGGCATCCACACCCTTCTCTGCGAGGGCCTGAACCAGCAGCCCGCGAGCGCAGCCGACGTCCAGGACCCGCTTGGCGCCGGTGAGGCTAACCACCTTGTCTGCGACGTTGCTGAAGAACGCTCGCCACGAAGGGCTGTCCCAGCTGTACTCCTCATCGCCGCCGAGGTGAGTCGCGTAGTAGCCCATCGTGTAGTCACCGGATGTCGTTCCGAGCTGGTGTGCGCCGGTTCCGGACTGTGTGGTCAAGGTCATTGGTCCTCGTGCGTCTCGGGAGCAGATCGGCCTGGGTATTCGGCCTGGGTATGACGTATTGCCCGGCGGCCGTCCTGTGAGTCTAACTGGGTGTGTCCCTATTCAGGACTCACCGGCTTCCCTTGACCACCTCCACTTGCGGGGAGCAGTCCTTGGTTGCCTTCCAGCCGCCGCCCGACCTTGCGGGTGGTCTGGTGCTGGTTCCGACCCAGGGCCCCTTCGTGTAGCGAGGTGGCAGTCGGCTCTTGACCCGGCTCATCCGGGTGCAGACGCGGTACGCGCGTCAGGCGGCCACCGGTAGTGGCGGGGCTTTCGGTGGTGGCGGGGCGTAGCGGGCGAGGTTCACTGCGGCGTTCGCGTCCCGGTCGATGACCAGTCCGCAGGCGCCGCAGCCGTAGACCCGGTCCGACAGCTTCAGGTTGGCGTTGATGGTCCCGCAACCGGAGCACGTCTTCGACGACGGGAACCACCGGTCCGCGACCACAACCTCAGTGCCGTACCAGGGCGCCTTGTACTCGAGCTGGCGGCGGAACTGCCCGAACGCGGCGTCGGAGACGTGGCGGGCCAGTGCCCGCAGCTGAAGCATCCCGGCCACGTTCAGGTCCTCTATCGTGACGGACATGTACCCGCGGGCTAGCTCAGCGGTGATGTTGTGGAGCATGTTGTCGCGCAGGGCAGCGACCCGGGCGTGCATCTTGCCCAGGCGTCGTACTGCCTTCTTCCGGCCACCAGAGTCCCTCTTGGTTCTCGAGTAGGACTGGTTGGCCAGCTTCAGGCGTGCCTGGGCGTTCTGCAGTGCCTTCACCCCCGCCCACGTGTGCAGCACACGTCCTTGTTCGTCAGCGACGACCGCGAGGGTCTTGACCCCGAGGTCCACACCCACCCGGGCCCGGTACCGGTTCTTCGGGCCGCGCCGCAGGTGGTGCAGCTGCGCCGCGACACCCGTGATGGCGACAATCCAACGACCGCGCTCAAACCGGAAGCTGGCCGCGTACACGTGAAACCGGCCGGACCCGAGCATCGTGGCGAGCTTGCCGGTGTGCTCGTGGGCGCGAAGCACGCCGAGCTTCGGGAACCGGAGGCCCCGTGGACCGGCTGCCCGCACGGGCGACGTCTGCCCGGGCTTGGATTTCGACCGGAGTCGGAACGCTGGCGGGCTCTTGTGCCGGCTCTTGAACCGGGGGAACCCGACCGCCTTGCCGGCCCGCTGGCCCTTGCGGGACTCCGACCAGTTCGCGAGCGCCTGCGCCGCGTTGACCGACGCGCACTCGAACACGTCCGCGGACACCTCGCCTCGCCACGGCAGCCCGCGGACCTCGTTGCCGCCGGCGTCGAGACTGACGCTGGCATCAGCGGCGCGGCCATCTTTCCAGGCGTTCATGTGGTTGATGAATGACACCTTCGACCACGACAACGGTGGTGTGAGGTCGGTCTCGGCCACCCCATAAGAGCGTTCGGCGGCACGCTGCCCGAGGCTGGCCTTGACCCGTCCGAGGTGATGGTTGTAGGCCAGCCGGGCGGCGCCTGCGTGGGCGAGGAGGGCCTGGTGCTGTTCGCGGTTCGGATCCAGCGTGAACCGGAACGTGGTAGACCGCGACAAGGGCACACCCGTGTGGGAGACCAGCACGAGGCTGGCCTTGTTGACCGTGGAATCCCTGGGCACACGGGTGATGGTGCCAGACGCCACCGACAAAGCAGCAGTCGCGAATAGGGACACACACCCTCTTACTGGGTGTGTCCCATTTCTCCGGACCGATGAGCCTGGGAGCGCAACGCGCTCTCATGCCGCATTCCGCGCGACGACCCGCCCCCCGGTCACGCTGCGAGCGGGAGTGCACGCTGGGCACGTACCCGTGACAGGTGGCGCAGGGTGGTCGCGATGCAGGCGACCTGAAGCCAGCCGGTCGCCGAGGTGGTGGTGTTCTCGAACGACTTCGCAAGACGGCGGGAGCGTCCGAGGCGGCCGTGGGCGACCTCGACGCGCCAAGCGTGCCGGATGGGGCGGAACACCGGCTGCTTGTCGTCCCACCCGACCCGGCGCAGCTCGAGGTCGTGGTGCCTGCCGAGCGTGCGGGCAGCGGCCGCGGTGACCCCACGGTCCACCAGGACCAGCTCAAGCCGCCCGGTGACCCCCTGCTGGGTCAGGTGCTCCAGCATCAGCTCACTGGCCCGGTTCTCATGGGTGGAGGCCGGCACGACCAGGGCACCCACCGGAAGCCCGGTCACGTCGACCGCCACCACGCGCTTGGCGCCCTTCGTGCGGCCGTACGGGCCGCCGCGGTCGTGGAAGGTGAACCCGCCGTTGGACGCCCCGCGGGCGAGGTGTGTGTCGATGACCACCATCGACGGCGTCGCATCGGCCCGGCCGTCCGCCTCGCGGGCGGCCGCGTGCAGCACCGTCAGCGCTCGCGTCCAGGTTCCGTTGCGTGACCAGCGGCGGAACTGCGACCACACCCGCGTCCAAGCCCCGAACGACTCAGGCAGGTAGCGCCACTGGCAGCCGGCGTGGGAGACGTACAGCATCGCGTCCACCACCCGCCGGAGGTCCGGTGCGTGCTTGGGTCCGCGCTTGCCGGGTGCGTTGAACACCGGTTCCAGCAGCGCCCACTGCTCGTCGGTCAGGTCACTGGAGTACGACATGCCGCACACGGTGCCGACCAAGCCGGCGACGGCAGTGACCACCAAATAGAACACACCCAGTAAGGCTTGTCCCGCAGGCGGGGGACAGGCCGCGCTGCGCACAGCCGGGGTCCGCTGTCGGATTCCTCGATCCGTGGGCGCTTCGGATAACATCGACGGATGTGCAATGTGCCTTTGGGACCAAATACATGATCTGCTGGTCCAACCCCGTGGGGATCCAAGAATGACGACGACCCCGACCACGACCCCGACCACGATGACGGTGCGTGAGCGCGGCAACATGTGGTCCTACCGGAGTCTGATCTGGAACTTTGCCCAGCGTGACCTCAAGGCCCGTTTCAAGGGGACGGCACTGGGCTGGCTCTGGTCGCTCGTGGTTCCGATCGCCACCCTGGTCATCTACAGCGTGGTGTTCTCCACCATCATGAGGATGAAGCCGCCAGATTTCGGCAACGGGACCACCGGCAACTTCACGGTCTGGCTCTTGGGTGGTCTTACTGCCTGGTCGATGTTCGCCAACAGCCTCAACACCTCCATCGGCGCGTTGCTCGGCGCGGGGCCCCTGCTTAAGAAGATCTACTTCCCTCCATATGCGCCGGTTCTGGGCTCGGTCATCGCCCTGCTCATCCAGTCGATGATCGAGCTCGGCATCTACCTGGTCGTCTTGACGGCGTTCGGCAATGTCAGCTGGACGTGGCTACTGGTGCCCTTCTGGCTGGTGATCTTCGCAGTGTTCCTGTCCAGCATCTCCATGGCGCTGGCAGTGCTCAATGTGCATTTCCGGGACCTGGCCCACATCATCGGAGTGGCGATTCAGCTGCTCTTCTACTGTTCGCCCATCATCTACCCGATGACGCTCATCGCGGGCAAGACCAAGATGGGAATCTCGGCGGACAAGCTCATCTCCGCTAACCCCCTGACTCAGTTCATCGTGATCTTCCGCGACCTGACCTATGGTCTGACCCCGGGGTCGCCGCTCGCGTGGCTCTACATCACCGTGTGGACGCTAGCGGTGGCATGGGTGGCCCGACGTGTCTACCGGGCGCGCGCACTTGATCTGAGCGAGGAACTATGACCGACCCAGCCGTTCGCGTCGTCGGCGTCTCCAAGAAGTTCACCCTGCACACCGAGAAGCGCAATTCTCTCAAGGAGCGACTGGTTCGTGGACGGGCCCGCACCGATGGCGACTTCTGGGCGTTGACTGACGTCTCCTTCGAGGTTCCCCGCGGGACCACGTTCGGGTTGATCGGAAACAACGGCTCGGGCAAGTCGACCATGCTCAAGCTGCTCGCCGGCGTGCATCGTCCGACGTCCGGCTCGGTGATCGCCAACGGGCGTGTTTCGGCCCTGCTCGAGCTTGGCGCAGGATTCCACGGTGAGCTCACGGGACGCGAGAACGTCCACCTGAACGGATCGATCCTGGGGCTGAGCAAGCGCCAGATCGAGCAGTCGATGGAGAAGATCATTGACTTCGCAGACATCGGGGAGTTCATCGACGCCCCCGTCAAGGTCTACTCCAGCGGCATGTACGTGCGTCTCGGTTTCTCGATCGCCGTCACCGTCGACCCTGAGATTCTCATCGTCGACGAGATCATCGCCGTGGGCGATGAGGAGTTCCAGCGCAAGTGCTTCGACTACATGTTCGAGCTGCGCAAGCGCGGTACCAGCATCGTCATGGTGACGCACTCGATGGCGCTGGTCGAGAGCATGTGCGACCAGGCCGCGTGGCTTGAGAACGGCCAGCTGAAGGCAATGGGCGACTCCCGGGACGTTGTCCGCCGTTACCTCGACAATGTCAACGACCGCGAGGTTGCGGCTGCGCCCGAACCGGCTGTCGAGATTCCAGAAGTGGCCGAGGTCAGCGAGCATCCCCGGCTGGGCTCAGGGGAGGTGCGCATCGTCGGGCTTGAGTACCTCAGCGACACAGGCTCGCCGGCGCCCGTGCTGTTGTGCGGCGACTCGGCGACCTTCCGGATCCGATACAGCGCCACCGAACCGCTGCGAGACGTCGTCTTCGGTCTGGGGTTCCTGCATGAGACGGGCGTGACCGTGGCCGGGCCGAACTCGGAGAGCGGGACTGCGCCGGTGCCGGTACTGGCCAGTGAGGGCTTTATTGACTTCCACGTGCCCCGGCTGACGTTGCAGCCGGGCAACTATGAGGTTTCCGTCGCGGCGGTCAACCACGGTCACACCTTCGACCACGTTGACCGTGGTTACAAGCTCCGGGTCCGTGGCGCCGAAGGCAGCGAACCTGGCCTGACGCGAATGTTCGGCGAGTGGACGGGTGGAACATCGCCACGGGTGCTCGTAGGCGATGAGGTCTTGAATGCTTGATTCGGAAGAATTCGCCAAGACGCTCCATGCGATCATGACCGGATTCCCGGACCGGGCAGAGAACATCATCGCGACCTCTACCAATCTCGACGACAACGAACGCGAGATCCTGGGGAAGGCCATGGCGGACACGCCAGGCGATGGGGGAGTCCTGCAGGCACTTGGCGATGCGCTCCGGGTGGCCGATGCCGACAAGAGCCTCGTCAACGAGGCGTATCGCGCCGCCTTTTACGGCTCTGAAGCGTGGCAGTCGCTCGTCGACGATCCTTTTTTTGCCTTTTTTTCCGCAAACAAGTCAGGCCATGTTCTCGACCAGTGGATCCATTACTTTCCGATCTACACGCGTCATCTGACACCTTATGCGCGGCGCCCGGTGTCCGTGCTCGAGATCGGTGTCTACCGCGGGGGGTCCATGCGGATGTGGTCCCGGTTCTTCGGGCCAGATGCGCGCCTTGTCGGCGTTGACATTGACCCGGTCGCGCTTATTTCTGCCGGTGAGCACTACACGGTTGTTCTTGCAGATCAAGGCGACCCAGATGCCATGCGCAAGGTTGCCCGGGAGCACGGTCCCTTTGATGTCATCATCGATGACGGTGGTCACACCATGGTCCAGCAGATCACCTCGATCGAGACTCTCTTTCCGATGCTGAATGAGGGTGGTGTCTATCTGGTCGAGGACTGCCACACCTCTTACTGGGAGGAGTACGACGGCGGCCGAGGCCGTGAGGGCACCTTCATGGAGTGGGTCAAGACGCGCCTGGATGACCTGAACGGCTACCACCAGAAAGACGGCGTTGAGCCGGTGTGGACCCGGCAGGTCGACGGCATCCACGTCTATGACAGCGTCGTCGTGCTTGACAAGAAGACACGGTTCGCGCCGTTCGCCGAGCAGAACGGCGGGGCAGAGTTCGTGTTCGGCTCGCGTCTGCATTCCGCCATCGCCTCTGAGCTGGTTGCCACTCGCCAAGCTGCCCTGGACGAACGCGACCAGGCGCTCAAAGGTTATGCAGAGCTGGACTCCCTTCGAGACGAACTGCGCGTTACACGTGGGGAACTGAGAATGGCCATTCCCCGGCTAGCCTCGGTAGAGGCAGAGCTCGACGACACGAAGGACCAGCTCCGGCAGAGCTGGGATAACGTTCGCGAGATGCGCAAGACGTTGTCCTGGCGAGTCACGTCGCCGCTGCGACAACTGCGCCGATGGCGCTGACCCAGGCGGGACGACGGTGATGTTCACGCGTTCTGTGGTCAGAACCACCATGTCCCAGGTCCGGGTTGAGCGGGCTCCGCGCGGCGAGTCCGGCAGCGATCGCGTTGCCGTGATCGCCCAGTTCTCGCAGCAGCATCACATCTCAAGATCACTGGACACGATGATTGCAGAGCTGCTGACGGTGGGCTATCGCGTCATTGTCTGCTCGTCATGCCAGTCGCGCGCTGAGCTGGTTTTCGACGAGTCGGTCCGCGACAAGGTGACCGTTCTTCGCAGGCCGAATGTGGGCTACGACTTCGGTTCATGGGCATGCGCTCTGGCCTGGGACGCTGACATATCTCGAGCCAGGCACGTGGTGCTCCTAAACGACAGCATGGTGGGTCCGTTTTCGCCCCTTGACACAGCGCTGAAGGGCTTCCATGAGTCCAGAGCCGACGTGTACGGCCTCACCGACACGACCCAGTTTGAGTACCACCTGCAGAGCTACTTCCTGGGATTCACCAACGGTGTGCTCGCGGAGCAACCTCTGAGGCGGTTCTGGAAGGGGATTCGCCAGGAGGCCAGCAAGGAGGAGACCATCCACCGAAACGAGATCGGCTTCAGCCGGCTTCTGCGCAGGGAGGGCTATGTCAGCGAGGCAGCTTTTCCCAGCCGGCATGTGGTCAATCCCGGGGAGAATCCCACCATTGTTGGCTGGGAGAGGTTGCTTGAGCTCGGTTTTCCCTTCGTGAAACGCGAGATCGTGCGCACTCCGCAGGTCGCGCCAGGCGGCGATCACGTGGCCGATGTTGTTCGACGCAGGTTCGGCGTAGACATTGAGGAGTGGCTGTGAGTCGACGAGTGACAATAGCCGCGGTTCGGCGGCGGCTGTCCCGTTACCGGGCGGCCATCGCGCCGCGCCGGCGGTTGCGGAGAGTCTTTGGCCGACCGGAGCTGTCCGTGATCGGCCCCATCGCCGCGCCCGCCTCACCGGCAGACTTCGGGATGTGGCTCAGTCGGATCGGCGGGCGCAACGTCGCCGGGCACCCCGAGAGCTGGAGACTGCGCACAGATCTCCCGCTGGAGTCCCCGTGCAGGGTTGCGGCCGTGGTCCACGTCTACTATGCGGACCTCCTGCCCGAGATCGTGCAGAATCTTGCGAGCATTCCGGTCGAGTTCGACCTGCTCATCACGAACGCGTCAGGGCGCGCACTGCGCGTCGACCCCGAGAGCATCGCGTTGCTGCGCAGCGTCCGGGTGCTGGATGTTGCCAACCATGGACGCGACATCCTGCCGCTGGTCTGCCTTGTCAACGCAGGGTTGCTCGATCCTTACGAGCTCATCGTGAAGGTCCACACCAAGGAGAGTGCCTGGCGGGCGGAGCACGATCTTGGTGGCTCTGGCGCCGCATGGCGTGCTGAGCTGCTGGGGGGTCTGCTGGGCAGCAGTGCCACCGTGGAGGCCATCTTGTGCGCCTTCGCCGAACGCCCCGAGCTCGGCGTCCTCACCAGCGACGGCAGCGTGCTGGGACCGGAGTACTGGGGCGACAACCAGGCCGTCGCGCACACTCTCATGCGCCGGATGGAGCTGGGCTTTGACGAGTCGCTGCTGCGTTTTCCCGCTGGGTCGATGTACTGGATTCGAGGATTCCTGCTCCAGGGACTTCGCGCGTTGAACCTGAGCGCCGCCGACTTCGAGAAGGAGACCGGCCAGGTCAACGCCACCACCGCGCATGCCCTGGAGCGCATCGTCGGCCTGCTTACGGCCGAGGCGGGCCAGAGCGTGCAGGAGGCCGGCTCAGCACTGGCCAAGACCGCGGCCAGCCAGAGCTGGCATCGGTTTGAACCCGAGGCGGTGCGACTCCCCCGAGCACGGGTCCTGCCTTTCTACCTCCCGCAGTTTCACCCCATTCCGGAGAACGATCGCTGGTGGGGGACCGGGTTCACAGAGTGGACCAACGTGGCCGCAGCCCGCCCCGTCTTCGCCGGCCACCACCAGCCCAAGGTGTCCCGCGACATGGGCTTCTACGACCTGCGTCTGGACCTGATCCGCGAGCAGCAGGTGGACCTGGCGCGTGCGCACGGCGTTTCCGGATTCATGTACTACTACTACTGGTTCGCGGGCAAGCGCATGCTGCAGCTACCTATTGAGCAGCTGGCGGCCGGGGACAGCGACTTCCCCTTCTGCATCATGTGGGCGAACGAGAACTGGACGCGTCGATGGGACGGCCGATCCGATGATGTGCTGATCGGCCAGAACTATGACGAGGTCCCAGCCGAGACGTTCATCGACGACATCCTTCCGTTCCTCTTGGACGACAGGTACCTCAAGGTTGACGGAAAACCGCTCCTGTCCGTTTATCGCCCCGGCCAGATGGCCGACTTCCCTGCCGTCGTCAAGGCTTGGCGCAAGCGAGCATCCGAGCACAATCTTGAGCTGCACGTGGTCAGCGTGGATGTGGCCAAGGAGTTTGACGCTCTCGAAGGCACTACGGAAGAGGCCGGGCTCGACGGCCTGATGGGATTCCCGCCGCACAACTGCCTGTGGTCGTGGCTTCCTCATGAGGGGCTGGGCGTCGACCGCCGGTTCACCGGCAACCTGCTCAGCTACCGCGATCTGGTCCAGGACGCCGAGAAGCGACTCGCCCGTGGTGTCGACGACGGGTCCTTCCCAGGGGTCATGGTCACTTTCGACAACACGGCACGCCGCCAGTGGAACTCGGATCTGTGGTTCGGCTCGAATCCCTACACGTTCCGGCGGTGGCTAGCCGCTGCCGTGCGTGCCGTGGCCCATCGCGACACGTCCGAACGTGTCGTCTTCATCAACGCCTGGAACGAGTGGGCGGAGGGCGCGGTGCTCGAGCCGAGCGATCGGTTCGGATCCACCTTCCTGCTTGCCGTCCGCGACGTCGTTCACGCCTAGATGGGGTCGCCCTTGGTGTTTGTTCCTGTGTTCGGTCAGCTGGACCTGCTCAGGCGGGCACTGCGGGCACTGGATGCGCACACACCCAATGACATCGCCTTCCTCGTGGTCGACGACTGTGGACCCGATCGTGTCTCCGAAGAATGGCTGGGCGAGGTCCTCCAGCCGTCGCGAGTTCGCCACCTGGTCATCAATGACGAGAATCTCGGCTTCGTTCGCTCGGCTAATGGGGCGTTTGCGCGTCGCAACGGCCATGACGTGGTGGTCGTCAACAGCGACGTCGTGGTGTTTGCCGGGTGGCTGGGGCACCTGCAGGGGGCGGCTGGCCCAGGAGTCGCGAGCGTGACCGCACTGAGCAACAACGGCTCCATCGCCACGGTGGCCGAGCCAACGGCCTACGCAACTGTTGAAAGCCTGTCGGCGCTTGCGGCTCAAGCGATCGCGGCCCCACCGCCCCCCTACGACATCCCGGTCGGTGTGGGGCACTGCCTCTACCTTTCGAACGAAGCGCTTGCCGACGTGGGCGGCTTTGACGAGGCTTTCTCCCCTGGCTACGGCGAGGAGGTCGACTGGTCGATTCGGGCCCGCCGTCGCGGCTGGCGCCATCTGGCGGCCCCCGGCGTCGTCGTCTGGCACGACGCCGGAGCCAGCTTCGGGCAGCGGCGCATGCTGCGCCGCCGGCACGAGCTCAGGCTTGCTGTGCGCTACCCCCGCGAGTTCGTTCGATTGCGTCTGAGGTGGTTGAACCCCATCGATGGCGGTTCATGAGAAGGTAAACCCCGATTTGGCCGGCTGGCGGGCGCCCTGACCTGATGCAACAGCGACCGTCCGAGGAGCAATGCGAAGGTTCTCCTTCGATCCTCTAGGATCATCGATGGCCGGGGAACACTGCTGATGAGGACACAGATTGAGGATTGACATGAGCCTGAGCCCGCCAGACTTCAAGTACGACGTCGTCGTCGTGGGCGGAGCCGGCCACGTTGGCCTCCCCCTTGCCATCGCCTTCGCTTCGCGCGGGTTGAAGGTCTGCATCTACGACATCAACGAGAAGTCGGTGGCGACCATTCTGGGCGGGGATCTGCCCTTCCGGGAGGTCGGTGCGCAGGAGGTACTGCGCAAGGTCCTGGATGATGCCAGCCTGAGCGTCTCGACCGAAGAAGAGGTCATTGGCCAGGCTGAGCACGTCGTGGTCGTCATCGGAACCCCGGTCGACGAGCACCTCAACCCTGACCCGCACGCCGTGCCTA
>Ga0208079_1001093_pt1 | contig 14519 bp, 17 predicted proteins | sample NGESurdeep092012_5_FD_184474 | JGI IMG/M metagenome (GOLD analysis project Ga0208079, IMG submission 184474) | Arctic peat soil microbial communities from Barrow, Alaska - NGEE Surface sample 210-2 deep-092012 (SPAdes) | ecosystem: Environmental > Terrestrial > Soil > Wetlands > Peat ... | reverse complement strand
TTAATAGTATAACCGACATAATCTTTAGCAATATTGTCTGTTATAGCTTTCTGAAGATCAGCTACCTTGACTACAGTCCGGGTGGAATCAGTAGTATTTGTGACCTGTGCATTGACAACCATAACTGCCATAATTAATACCAGAACGATTAATACTTTTTTCATAATTAATAAATTATTTGGTTTAAAAACTGCAAAATATTCAACAATTTTTTTGGTAAAAGAAGATGATTAAAGGGCTTCAATAATCTTGTGCAATTCTTCTTTTGTTTTGCCAAGTTTGATTTGAAGTTTTCCAAACATCTCCTCCTTCTTGCCTTCTGCAAACATCAGGTCATTGTCAGTTAAAACTGCAAATTTCTGTTTGAGCTTGGCTTTCTGCTCATTCCAGTTTCCTTTTAATTCTGTTGTATTCATTTTTTTAAATTTTAAATTGTGAATTAATTTCCCAGATACAAAGGAAAGTCTATTAACTCCTGAAAGCGTTACATAATATTGAGAATAAGTTATATCATTCACATATCCCCCCAACGCGAAGCGCCTTTTGTGCTTAAGATTTCTGAAGTGAGAGATATGGTGGTTCAATTTGGGCCTAAAGCAAAAATAGAGCCATCTGATGAATGTTAGATGAAGATTCCAGGCAATATTGGAAAAACCAATCTCCTTGACCAAAATGGCTGGAATAAATTGACCACATAAAGCCGGAGTTAAAAACTTGTTGTATTGTTATGTATGGTAAGTGTAATCTAAACGATCAAATGTGACCAAGATGTTCGTCTTTTCACATACTATATTATTGCGTAAAGAATCTTATAAATATTAATGTAATCTTATTGATTCTAATATTACTCTATTCTCCTCCACTCTTTAAATACATTTTTCTTGAAAATTTGTTGATAAACATGACTATAAACTCCTTGCAGAAATAGTATTATATACCCAAATCTCCTATATCTTCTTGGAGACTCATAAACCAAAAGTTTCGAAAAGAAATGAAGCTTTCCAATTTTACGAAGTCTCCTGAAGAAATCAGAATCCTCTTCATGGACTATATTCACATTATAACCGTTAACTTCTCTAAATGAATTCTCTCTTACAATCTGACACTGGCCTCCACATATAGGAGTCTTTGTCATAAAGCTAAAACGAACAATATTATTAAAAAGGGAATGAAATATTTTATCTTTCCAATTAGTTTCATCAGGAAAAATGCTCAAACTGGGTGCTCCTCCAATAATTATTGGATTTTTAAATACTGAAAATACTTCGGTTAAGAATATTTTTGGATCCTTCATGACTGTGTCAGCGTCACAAAAAATAAATATTTCTCCTGAAGCAAGACTAGCACCGGTGTTCCTGCCATTTGCTATTGTTTTTGGAGCATCCTTATTGTCTCTGATTATAATTGCCCCCATCTTCTCTGCTATTTCTCTTGTTTTATCTGTACTATTGCCATCTGCAACAATAATTTCATAATTGTAGTTTTTGTCAAGTTTATTAATATTATCAATTAGAATTGCTATTCGTTTCTCTTCATTTAGTGCCGGAATAATAAAAGATACTTTTGGATCCATAATTATCTATTACTGAATGAATATATCTCAAAAAAAAGTGATGAGCTTATAAAGTCTCTCTAAGAAGTTGTTATTTGGTTTTTGCTGAACTCCAGACAACATGAGTAAAGATATATTAAAAGATTCTGCTATCCGTGTTAATTAGAAAAAGCTCTGGGCGGATATTATTTTTACTATGGAAGAAAAACAAGCTGAGTATATCAGGAATGAATTTATTGAGTTGGTTCGTAATAAGAAAATAATTGTTCTTGAAATCCCAAGTAACTATTATTTCATGAAACCAGATCTTATAAAAATGATCAATAATAAAGTTGATACTTACCTTGTGATTTAATTCAATCCAGCAAAGAAATCATTTAAATATTCTAAATCTATTGATTCGTATTCCCTCACTCTGAAATGTTTTGATATGTCCAGAGACGAGATCGGAGAAATGATGGGACATTCTACCTCCCAGGTCACAGAACATTAGCTGACGAGTCTGGATATTGATTGTTTTTTCCATCCGGGTGTTTATTATTTTTGGAATTTGGTATCGTGTATATTTGAGAATTTTAAATAAACTTTCAGATTAAAAACATTAAAAATAAAAATTTATGAATAAAGCAGATGAAAAGGAGAAGCTAACGTTACAGACTGTCCCAAAACAGTGAATTATCTAATAAATGAGATTGCAGAAATGCGTGTTTTGCTTGAACATGTTGAATCACAACTTGGACTCGGCGTCGACAAACACCGCCCTATTGGGTGTTTTAAAACATAGATGTGAGTTAATACTGATTGACCACATCTCCGTTTTGATGAAATAAATCAGAACACAATAAAGTTTTATTCTTTTCCTCAAACATTACTCCTGCATCCCGTCCGTGAGGCAAATGAGGAGTCCGAATAAAACGGTAAATATTTTGACCCGTATTCAAGATAGCATTGTCTTTCATAGCAAGAACTGGTCTTATAGCAAAATCTGTCATATTTAGTAGAGCACCTGCCTCACTGCAAACTCCTTTGGCATTTGGTGCTACTTGCAACCAATCATTAAGTGCCCCACATTCATCTACTTCAAAATGACTAAAGCCAATCCACCTGATATGTGATGGAGGAATAATTTTGCTAACGGCTTCCAGTAATGCTGGAAACATTTGCTTCATTCCCGTATGAAAAAGCATAGGTTCATCATCTTTTATGAGAAAATGATTGAACTGCAAGTTAATTTCCGTAACAAAGACCGAAATTCTGTAAACGTCTGGTGCAATTTCTGAAGTGTTAATCATGGTTCTTGATTTAAGAATTGGTGATTGATTGTAATCCATTCAATTTAAAATCTTGCCGATAATCCATTTATTTAATTAAAAGATACCACTTGATTATAACAAAGTACGTTGTTAAAGGTTCAATGTGCACGTCAGGCTGATTTTGAGACGTTAAAGTGATTGGAGATGAATTGAATCCCCTTATCTTATCTATACTGTAGTGAGTCTCCAGCATGAGTTCTTGCCTCGGGGTCAGAAGGCCACCCCTTCAGTCTGGCTCCTCCCTAAAATTGCCCACAGGGCAATTTCTTAACGGTCGTCCCGGTTCGAAACCTGACGGGACAACCTGATAATCATTCACTTACAATACTTTTTGTAGGTGATTTTTGTTTTGTTGCTAGGTTCTTGCCAGGTTTTTGGTGGGGTTTATGAGTCTGCAATTTGATTTATTTGAGGGTCGGAGGTAATTTACACCATTCTTTCTTTAAGATTTTAAAAAGGTAAATCGTCTTGTATTTCATAAGGATCACTCTCTGATAAATCGATAAATTCCCCGAGAAAACCTTTTGTAAGTTCATCAACTAAATTATTAAAATCATTTTCTGATAAATCAAAGTTTTCATTTAACCTATTTGTCGGCTTCCCCAAAGCAGGTCCAGTTAAAATTAAAGTATAATCTTTAATTTTACACTGTATTTAGCAGCACTGAACTAATTGTATAGGTATGTCCAGACATGAAAGACTAACTTTTGTAAGTACATGATATTTAATTAAATAAAATCTGAAGGGAGGGAGTAAAATTAGGTTTTTAGAAAACTAATAAATATATTTGTTTCAAGCAACGTCATCGAGATAATAGTATTTGGAGGACCCCTTAAATTCGTGTAATAAATTAAAACCTATGAATTATAAAGAGCAATATTTCAGCTATTTAAGGGTAAAGGAATTTCAATTCCTGTTGTTATCCTGCATGATATTCATATTCACAATTTCTCTTGTTAACGCTCAAACCAACAACCCAAGAGAAATTATTCCTTTTGATGAAGGCTGGCATTTCTGGTTAGGCGATAACCAGTCTGCAAAACAGCCCAATTTCGACGACACCCATTGGCAATTACTTAATGTACCACATGACTGGAGTATAGAAGGTCCAGTTAATCCGCCTCCTATCGGTGATAAAAACAGTGGCTACTTCATCCACGGCATTGGTTGGTATCGAAAAAGTTTTACATCACCTCACGATACCCTCAGGAAGGTTGTGATCGAGTTCGATGCAGTTTACATGAATAGTGAAGTATGGATCAATGGTCAGTTCCTCGGACAAAAACCTTATGGCTTCATCGGGTTTCGCTACGATATAACTGAATTTCTCAAAAGAGATGGTTCACAAAATGTTATAGCCGTTCGTGTTGATGATTCATCCGAACCCTCTCTACGTTGGTATGCTGGCTCAGGTATTTACAGGCATGTACGCTTAATTACCACAGGTTATACTCATTTTCATCTCGATGGCGGCATCAGCATCTCGACACCCGAGATTTCAACAGAGAAAGCTGTTGTTCAAACAGATTACATTATAGATCCAAATTTCTTTACTGAACAGGAACAGCAAGCCTGGGTCAAAGATCCCTGGAAAGTAAAGCCCCAGACTATGAATATCATATTGCGAAGTTGCGTGTTAGCTTCGGATGGTAAAATTATTGCATGCACCGAATCGAAGCTTGCACTACAAAGCATGCACCCTGGCCAACATGCTACCCAACAAATTTCTGTACCGAACCCCCGCCTTTGGTCTGATGGTACTCCTAATCTCTACCAGTTGCGTAGCACATTAATACTGGATGGACGCACACTCGACGAAACCACTACAACATTTGGAATTCGTAAACTCGAATTCATTCCCGATCACGGGCTCTACGTTAACGGCAAGTCCATCAAACTCAAGGGCGTTTGTTTGCATCAGGATGGAGGGTCATTCGGTAATGCAGTACCAGAAGCAATTTGGGCTTATCGCCTTAGCCTGTTAAAGGAAATGGGCTGCAATGCCATTCGTACAAGCCATCACCCATTTGCACCGGAATTTTATGATTTATGCGATCAGCTTGGCTTTTACGTTTTTGATGAAGCTTTTGACGAATGGACACGCGACTGGACTCTCAATTTCACTGAAAATACACGAGGCAAAGCAAAATATGGCTATCATTTGTATTTTAACCAATGGTATGAAACCGACCTTCGCGCTATGATACGTCGCGACCGCAATCATCCCAGTGTAATATTATACAGTATTGGTAACGAAATCCCCGATCAATTCAATGACGATGGATGGAAACTTGCAAAAAAACTAATAACAATTTGTCATGAAGAAGACTCCACTCGTCCTGCTACATCAGCTTGTGATCAGTCATTTGTTTCATCCCGAAATGGTTTTATGTATCAGCTTGACATAGCCGGATATAATTATATTGACCGCCTATACGGCGATAGCACATATGTCCCGGAGCATAAACGTTTTCCACACCGTCTCTTTTTAGGAACTGAAACTAGTCATCAAATTCATAATTGGCTTGGCGTTCGAGATAATGATTACGTTATTGGTGACTTTATATGGACAGGTATCGACTATCTGGGAGAAGCTTGGAATTTTCCTGGTCGAGGTAGTATGGCAGGCGAAATTGATCTTGCAGGAGGGAAAAAAACAGGCTTTTACCAACGTGCGGCCTATTGGCGTAATGATCCGGTATTACAAATTTTCGTACTCACTGGTGAGAAACCTAAAAATCCATGGCTATCACAACCAGCACTTCTCAAATGGAACTGGCCTGAAAAAACAAATGTTACTGTAAGAGCTGCCACAAATTGCGACGAGGTAGAATTGTTCTTAAACAATCATTCCCTTGGAAGAAAGGCTATTTCGCACAATTTATATTCAAATGACTGGACCGTAGACTATAAGTCTGGAGAGCTTAAAGCCATTGGATATAACAAAGGTAAACAAGTTGCCACGTCAAAACTACTTACAGCCGATGTGGCTTCAAAGCTTCAAATTACATCGTTGCCATTGCCAAATGCCAGTGACATTATCTTATTCGAAATTACCGTCGCTGACAAAGCCGGATTGAACGTAATTGACGGAAAGGCTGCTATCACTGTAAAAGTGGAGGGTGTAGGTAAGCTCATTGGACTCGATAATGGAGAACTTGACTATACAGGTTCATTTAAGACAGATACACGCAACTCTTATCAGGGTCGCCTCCTTGTTGCGGTTAAAAAAATATCACCAGAGGCAGATGGCGAAATTCGTCTTACAGCAACAGCGCCAGGGCTGTCGACAACCACTTTAACAACGAAATAAATTAAATAGTTTAATGATGGTCAATATACCAGCGTTTCCCACTCTGCCTGCCCATGCCCAACAAGACAATGATAAACTTTTCATTGCCAGACTGGTGGCAATTGATAAAGTATATAAATTAAAACTGTTGATTCAGGAGTATTTTAACTAAATAGAAAATTAATATACCACTATGAAAATGAAAAAAATACTACCTGTAATCTTTGTCCTTGCAACCGTTTCCGTCTTGGCACAGAAGTTTCAGGATCTGGCCATGACTCCTCCAATGGGATGGAACAGCTGGAACAAATTTCAATGTAATGTAAGTGAAATACTTATCAAAGAAACAGCCGATGAAATGGTATCCACTGGTATGCGCGATGCCGGTTCCCAATATATTGTGATTGACGATTGCTGGCAGATCAAACGCGACAGCATGGGATTTATCGTTACCGACCCAGAGCGCTTCCCTTCAGGTGAACGATCCGGATATGCTTCAGATTGGAAACGGAGGAATGACAGTTAACGAAGATCGGGCACACTTCTCGATGTGGTGTATGCTGGCAGCCCCGTTAATGGCCGGTAACGATTTAAAAAATATGTCGCCGCAAACTCACAATATTTTAACCAATATCGATGCAATAGACATCAATCAGGATGCAAAGGGCATTCAGGGTTTTAAATTCAAATCGGAGGATGGGTTGGAAATCTGGCTGAAACCATTGTCGGCTGGCGATTGGGCTATTTGTTTCCTGAATCGTTCGGTTGATATAAAAACGATCGACTTCGACTGGATTAAAAACAAGATGAATGACGAGTTCTCAAAACGGATACTGGATGCTTCGGTTGAGACCTTCAAAATCAAAGATGTCTGGACTAAAAAAGAACTTGGTGATACTCAGAAACCTTTAAATGCTGACATTCTTTCTCACGATGTGCTTTTATTGCGATTGAGCTTGGTAAAGAAATAAAAGAACATCGATCATTTCACAAATTGGTAACAAATTTGATCAATTGGAAAAGCCGGTTACCCAGACCATATTTGGCCGGAATAAATTAACTTTATAATCTTCCCTGATACAGGTCTTCAATTGGGAAAATCATATCATAATCATTCCAATTTAGATTTCCATCTATAATCTGATACTCCTTAAACCTTGATTCATCTAAATACTTGCGGATTGATGGATGTAACGACGATTCTAAAAATGGTCTAAAGTCAACTAGCTTATTAACTCCATCACTAAAGTAAATTCTAACTGCAAAATCCCCAATATACCGTCCTGATTTAATCTCGATAAAATCAACGTTAGAGTTTGTATATTCTTCAGTTATTTTCACTTGATCCGAGTATTAATTTTTTCAAACTCAATATCCACCTAACGGTTGCCTGTCTTTTATTGACTTTATTTTAATCTCTACAATCTTGCCATCGACTATATAAAACTCAGCTTTACTTTCAAACCCATCATATTTCCCATGAACATGAATTGGTTCATGCTCATTTGAATAGAAGAATATCAAAATACCTAAATACTCAAAGATTTTTGGCATTTACTTTTTTTACAAAATTAATATTTTTGACTCAGTAATACAACTTCTCCGAAAAACCAAAGGCGAAATAATGAGAAATTCTATTCCCCAGGTTACAGTACTCAATCTTGCAAGGTCTGGCTCCGGGGGTAATAAAGGTAGGTGTTAACTACAACTATTTTTTAAAATACTTATCCCCTTCCTTCCAAAATATCGGATATTAATTAAATCTATCAGGATCATCTCGAAAAATCTTGCTAGGTTTCTTGCTAGGTTTTGGGGATAACAGGTATTAAATAATGGAAATGTAATGATTTTATCTTTATAACTCACCATTGATATTCAATGTGTTAAGATAAGAATATTAAATTCTCGTATTCTTCTGGATCAGAAGGCCATCCCTGCAGTCAGGCTCCTCCCTAAAATTGCCCACCGGGCAATTTCTTAACGGTCGTCCCGGTTCGAAACCTGACGGGACAACCATATAATCAATCACTTACAATTAATTTTGTAAGTGATTTTTTGTTTCTTGCCAGGTTCTTGCCAGGTTTTGATGAGAATATGTGTGTTAGACACTGGATTTTAACTCCTATTTGGAAAAGACACCAGTCTTGACCACATATTATAGTTGTGACTTCGTTTCTAAGTTTTAAGCGCAGCTGCCATTTTTTTTAGTTCATCTGAAATTTTGTCGAGTGGCAAAACGAAATCAACATAACCTGAAGCCTGAGCACTGAGAGACATGTGAGCCACTTCGGCAGACATCTCCTGAACAAAGGTTGTTCCACCCTTTGCTCGACAAAATTCCAGCTAACTGACTATTGGCGGTGGGCATAAGATGAGAAACAATGACAAAGGCCATACCCATATTGGATGCCATGGAGTCCAAGAGCGCCTTATAGGCGTTAAGACTGCCAGCTGATCCGCCAATGCCGACAATGAAGTTAGGTTGTAATGTTCTACGTCTCATTATTTCTGTCAAATATTTTTATATTTTTTTGATTAGTTTTGGTTTCTCAGTAATACTTTTACCACCCTTCTTTTCTTGACTTGGACTTGCAGGAGCATCATCATCCATTATTAATAAGGCTATTCCATCATCACTCAAAATTAATTTGTGGACGTCACTAGAGTGTTTTGTGCCACGAGACTTAACAATGTAAAGTCCACGAACGCGTCTTTTACCACTATTGTCTTCTAGTTCTCTAACTACGATCCAGGTGTCAATTAAAGAAGATACGCCGATTTCGCCACTATTGTCATTTTCTTTGGTTGAAGAAACAAGACTTGTAAAAAAGCCGGTTATGCCCTTATGGTTCAAAATCAAAACCGATAGAACTCATGTTTTGAATGAGTTGCCCTGCAGATTCTTCATAAGACAAGAACAAACACCGTTCTCCACGTTTACAGCTTTCTACCGCGAATGCAGCCGCGACGCTTGTTTTTCCCGTGCCAGCCGTACCTGAAGTAAGTATCGTGCTGCCTCTGGTATAACCTACACCATTGAACATTTTATCCAATGTTGGGATCCCTGTCGAAACTTTCTCATTTGTACCAGGGTGATCGAGTCCTGCAGAAGTAATAGGAATTACGGAAAGTCCATCTTTATCAATTACGAAGGGATATTCGTTTGTTCCATGATTTGAACCTCGATATTTAATTACACGAACTCTGCGGGTGGAAATTTGGTCCACAACTCTGTTATCCAGGAGAATTATGCAATCGGAAATATACTCCTCCATGCCTTGACGAGTGTAAGAGCTTTGTACCAGCTCGCCCGTAACGATTGCCGTTACTTGTTTTTCCTTAAGCCATCGAAAAAGTCTTTTTATCTCTAAACGAAGAATTCCATCATCTGCGAGGCCTGCAAAGAGAGAATCTATAGAATCTATAACAACACGTTTGGCGCCAATGGAATCAATAGCCAATTCCAAACGAACGAATAGCCCTTCAAGATTAAATTCTCCTTTTTCTTGGATATCTCTGCGCTCCAAAAGAACATAATCAAGCAGAATCTTTTTTTGCGAAACAAGCCCTTGTAAATCCAGATTGAGAGAAGCCACGTTTTTATAAAGTTCATCTTCTGTCTCTTCAAATGACATGAAGATGTCTGGCTCGTTGTAATTGATCACACCATTAATTAAAAAATCAATGCCAAAAGGGTTTTCCCAGAGCCAGTACTCCCACAAATTAAACTGATTCTATTTTTCGGGAGCCCACCTTCTGTAATCTCGTCAAAGCCTTTGATACCAGTGGGGCATTGTGTAATTTATTGTGCTTAGGTGCAAATTTTTTCTCAGAAGTTTTAGGCATAATTTCATACTTATAATAGCATCTTGTACTCCGAATGAAACAAAAATATTAGTATTTTCAATTTTCTTATAGCCCCAGGCTATATTAGTACTGATTTCTTTAGTAATTCAATTATTTTACTATATAATAGCCTTTCGTCAACAGGTTTTGAGATGTAATCATTCATGCCAACAGCTTTGCATTTTGATAAATCGACGGTGGTTACATCGGCCGTTAAAGCGATGATAGGGATTTTAGAATTCATTGTATTACGAATGTATTCGGTGGCTTCAAACCCATTCATTTCGGGCATCTGTAAGTCCATTAAAATAATATCATACGGATTGTTTTGTAGTTTTTCGATGGCAATTTTCCCATTGTCGGCGATATCGTGTTCAAATCCAAATTCCTCCAATAGTATTTTCATCAATAATTGATTGAGTGGAATATCTTCGGCAACCAATACTTTTATGTTTTTAATTTCCGTATTCAATTCCTCAATTTTTGTTTCTAATATAGCTTCGGTGTTAGTTTTTATAAAACTTAATATAAAACTAAAAGTTGAACCCTCATCTAATTTACTTTTTACACTAATGCTTCCTCCTTGCGGCTCCACTAATTGTTTAACTATGGCAAGGCCTAATCCTGTTCCTCCAAACAATCTTGATGTAGCACTTGTTGCCTGCTGAAAGTTATCAAAAATCTTTCCTATTTTATTTTCCGGTATTCCAATTCCGGTATCGGTAACTGCAAATTCAATGGTCACTTTCTCTTCATCTTCACTGATCAAACGAACACTTACTGTAATTTTTCCTTTAGATGTAAACTTTACGGCATTACTCACTAAATTTAAAATAATTTGATGCAGACGCATCGGGTCACCAACCAATACCTCCGGAATTTTGTTGTCGTATTCTTTAACCAACTCTAAATTCTTTTCCAGAATATTTGTCTCAAATAGATGAAGCATGGCTGATATGGATAAGGCCATTTTGAAAGGTATTTTCTCAAACGTCATTTTCCCTGCATCTACTTTTGCCAAATCAAGAATGTCGTTTATGATCACTATTAAAGTATCTCCGCTCATTTTTATGGCAGTTAGGTATTCTTTTTGTTTGGCTGACATATCTGTTTTCAACACCACCTTTGTAAATCCGATAATCGCATTCATTGGTGTGCGAATTTCATGGCTCATGTTCGATAAAAATTGTTGTTTTGCTTTCACAGCATTTTCTGCTATTCGTGTGGCGCTTTCGGCTTTACTTTTTGCTTTTTCAGCAATTAATGAGGCTATTTCAGCAAATACTTTAGCCTCTATCAATTCGTTTTCAATTCGTTTTTGGACAGTGACATCTCTTGCAACAATAACAACTCCCTGTATATTTCCCCGATCATCTTTATAAACCGATCCATTGAATAATACATCGGTAAGTTTGCCATTTTTATGGCGAAGCGTAAGTGGAGAATTGGCAATAGATCCTTTCGCGAACACTTCCTGATATACTTCACCAGCTTTATGTTGTTCGGTAAAATAATCAAAGAAGTCGGAACCGGTTAATTTTTTGCGTGTTATGCCTGTTATATTCGCGAAGGCTTCATTCATATCGGTAATCTTACCTTCGGGGCTTATGGTAACCAATGGGTCGAGACTTGCTTCGATAAGGCTAAGAGAATATTGAGAAGCTAATTTTACGGAATAGGTAAATGCTTTGAGTTCGTTATTTGCAGCTATTAGTTGAGAAGTTCGTTCAATTACTTTATGCTCTAAGGTTTCGTTCAGCTTTTTTATTTCTTCCTCTGCCAGTTTTTGTTTTATCTCGTTTTCATTAAATTCAATTGCAAAGGAAATATTCATTGCCATTTCATCGAGCAATTTAACTTCAGATTTATCAAAGAAAAATTGCTCGTCTGAATAGAGGGTAATAGCGCCAATTGTTTTCCCAAAAACTTTAAGGGGAAATGCTGCGGATGATTTATATCTATGTCTTAAAGCATGTTCACGCCATGGTATCATCTTCGGATCGTTGGCTATGTCGTTTGCTAAACAATAAATCCCTGACTTTATTGCCCGTCCAGTTGGTCCTTGACTCCGTTCTTTGTCACCCAAATCGATCTTAATGTTTTTCAAATAATCATCGGTAAATCCAGCTGAAGCAACCGGATTCACTGTATTTGTTTGAGGAACGATCATTCCTATCCACGTCATTCTAAATTTGCCATCTTCTACTGCAATCCGGCATACTTCATCATTAAGTGTTTGTTTATTTCTTACACAAATAATTGATTGATTGATATTGCTTAGAACCGTATAAACACGATTTAGTTTTTTGATTTGTTCCTTTTGAACTAATAATTTCTGTGTTTTCTTATACAGATCTACAAAAACAGCCACTTTTGCTTTTAATATTTCCGGAGAAAACGGTTTAATCATATAATCGACTGCACCAGCCTGATACCCCTTGAATATATTTTCAGAAGTATCCATACTTGCAGTCAAAAAAATAATCGGAACATGTTTGAGTTTTTCGATTTGGCAAATTAATTTTATTGTTTCAAATCCATCCATCACAGGCATTTGCACGTCCATTAATATGAGGGCAAACCCTTGTTCACGGCGGAGAATTTTTAATGCTTCCGTTCCTGAACTTGCTTTCACACATAAATAATTCTCGTTGGAAAGAATTACTTCCAGGGCAAACAAATTTTCTGCCCGATCGTCTACCATTAAAATTTTAACAAGATTATTTTCTTTCATTTCCAATAAAAATTATTCTCATAGTTTTTTTTAATTGCTTAACCAAACCCGCATCAATGATAGCAATCGGTCTATATCAATCGGTTTAGTGATGTAATCATTGGTGCCGGCATCAATGCATTTTTGTTTATCGTCTTTCATTGCTTTTGCCGTGAGTGCTATTACCGGTAAACTCTTGAACTTTCCCTGAGATCGTATTTGCCTCATGGCATCGTAACCATCCATTTCCGGCATCATAATATCCATCAATACCAGATCAATGTCGGAATGCATATTCAATATCTCCAACGCAACTTTCCCATTTTCTGCTTTTATTATTTCCATTCCGCGTTCTTTTAATATTTTGGATAATGCAAATACATTTCGGGTATCATGGTGCGTGTTTTCTGTTTGGTCGAGGACAATAAGCTTGCTGATTACTTCAGGGTAAATAATGAAATCTTTCTCTTACTCTGGAAAAACCAGTGCCCTTGACCACCTTTCGCCGGAAAATATTGACCATAGTTTACCGGAGTTAAAACCTTGATATATAAATAAATATAATTAAAACAAATTGACCGGTTGAATGTGGTCAAGCCGTCCGGCTTTTGCAAATATGAGTAAAGATATATTAAAAGATTCTGCTATCCGTGTTAATTAAAAAAAGCCAGTAACCTTGCCCTTAGTGGCCTGATTATTTTGACTACCAGAACCCGGAGTTAAATGCTTGTTTTTTTATCATGGATGGTAAGTGCAATCTGACCGGTCAAATGTGGTCTTGAAGACCAGCTTTTGCACTTCGATTACGATCTCTTTGTCAGCTATCGTTAGAAAGACTGCAAAGGAGATATATAGGTTATTGAATTTGTCGATAACCTGAAAGGGAACCCCTGAATGAATAATTAATTATAGTACTCTCCTGCCTTGAATGAGTTTAACAACTATTGCGATAATTGCGATAACAAGCAGGACATGTATAATACTCCCGGCACTATAGGCAAAAAATCCAATTGCCCAGACAATAACTAAAATTACTGCTACGATGTAAAGTAAATTTCCCATGGCGTTTCTTTAAATTATTATTGTTAGTATTTTAAAAATAATGTTACTCCAAATATGGCCTGGATTTATGGGTTTAGCAGATAATTTGATAAGTACGTAAAACACGTTCTGCCAGGCAAAACTCTCAATAGGTTTGAGAGATAACAGGAATAAAGATCAGACACTTCAATTTGACCTTCGGTGAGGCATTAACATCAAGCATCTCCAAAAGTCAATAAAGCAGATTAAAGTGCTGCAATAATTTTTTCCAATTCTTCTTTTGATTTGCCAAGTTTGATTTGAAGTTTTCCGAACATCTCCTCTTTCTTACCTTCTTCAAACATTAGATCATTGTCCGTTAAGACTGCAAATTTCTTTTTGAGCTTGCCTTTCTGCTCATTCCAGTTTCCTTTTAATTCTGTTGTGTTCATTTATATGAGTTTTAAATTGCCTCAAATTTGAGATACGAAGTAATGTCTTTACACTCTATATTGTGTTACATAATTTTAGGAATAAGTTATATCATTCTCACATTTTCAACTTGGGGTAAATTTCCTCTATTCTCTCGAAAAATCTTGCTAGGTTTCTTGCCAGGTTCTTGCTAGGTTTTTGACTGATTTTAAGACAATTGGTTCCTAATAGTAGAAAAACCAGTTCCCTTGACCATAATCGGTCGGAATAAATTGACCATCTCAGGCCGATGTTAAGTGCTCGTTTTTTTTAATTTAATACGATAATCTCAATTTGACTGGCCAAATGTGG
>Ga0208079_1001090_pt1 | contig 14529 bp, 12 predicted proteins | sample NGESurdeep092012_5_FD_184474 | JGI IMG/M metagenome (GOLD analysis project Ga0208079, IMG submission 184474) | Arctic peat soil microbial communities from Barrow, Alaska - NGEE Surface sample 210-2 deep-092012 (SPAdes) | ecosystem: Environmental > Terrestrial > Soil > Wetlands > Peat ... | reverse complement strand
TCGATGACGTCGCCAACAGCGGCATCTTCATCCGCTGCACCGATCCCGAAAAAGTCGGCAGCAAAACCGCCTACGAAGTGAATATCTGGGACGCGCGGCCCGTGCAGGAATACGGCACCGGCGCGATCGTCGACGTCGCCAAGGTCAATCCGATGCCGAAAGCCGGCGGCAAATGGAAGGTCTATGAGATCACGGCCAAGGGCTCGACCTTCACCGTGACGCTCAATGGGCAAAAGACCGTCGACGGCGCGCAGGATGCCAAGTTTTCGAGTGGCCGGATCGCGCTGCAGCATGGCCTCGGGCTCAAGGACGACAAGGGCGTCGCCAGCGACAAGGGCGTGGTAAAATTCCGCAAGGTGGAAATCAGGCCGCTGTAGACGCGGCAATTCCGTCATTTGAACCACAGCTGCGATGTCTGCTTGGGGCACCTCCCGGACGGCGCGTGAGCGACACCTGACAGCAGCGGTCGGTTCCTGAGCGGAGGTCGGCGAAGTCGCCATCGCGGAACGGTCGGGTTCAGGCCGTAGTTTTGCAAGCAGCACGAGGGTCTGGACTCCATCCGGCCGATGGCGGATAGCGATGGCGACGCAGGAGCAGGGTCGCCAATGCGCGGCAAGGACAATATGCGAAGCGGCGGCGAAATCCTGGTCGACCAGTTGGCGATCCACGGAGTGCGCCACGTCTTCTGCGTGCCGGGCGAAAGCTATCTTGCCGCGCTCGATGCCTTCCATGATCGCGACATCGCGCTCACCGTCTGCCGGCACGAGAGCGCTGCCGCGATCATGGCCGAGACGGTCGGCAAAACCACCGGCCGCCCTGGCGTCTGTTTCGTCACCCGCGGCCCGGGCGCCACCAATGCCTCCGCCGGCATCCACATCGCGCGCCAGGATTCCTCGCCGATGATCGTGTTCGTGGGCCAGGTCGGGCGCCATATGCGCGAGCGCGAGGCGTTCCAGGAGCTCGACTACCGTGCGGTGTTCGGCTCGATCGCCAAATGGGCGACGGAAATCGACGACCCCGCGCGCATTCCCGAGCTGGTGTCGCGCGCCTTCCACACTGCCTGCAACGGCCGCCCCGGGCCGGTGGTGATCGCGGTCCCTGAGGACATGCTGATCGAACGCGCCGTGGTGCCCGACGCCGCCGCCTTCGAGCCGCTGGAAACCTGGCCGGGCCCCACCGACATGAGCCGGCTGCAGAAGCTGTTGTGGGCGGCGAAACGCCCGATCATGCTCGTCGGCGGCAGCCGCTGGTCGGAGCAGGCCACGGCCGCGCTGATGCGCTTTGCCGAGCGCTTCGCGCTGCCGGTGGCCACCACCTTCCGCCGCGGGCATCTGTTCGACGCGCTGCACGCTTGTTACGCCGGCGATCTCGGCATCGGGCCGAACCCGAAGCTGCTCGCGCGCGTGAAAGGCGCCGACCTGGTGCTGCTGATCGGAAGCCGTCTCAGTGAGATGCCGTCGCAGAGCTACACGCTGTTCGACATTCCCGAGCCGCAGATGAAGCTGGTGCATGTGCACCCGGGCGCCGAGGAACTCGGCCGCGTCTATCATCCGCATCTTGCGATCCATGCGGCGCCGACCGCGTTCTGCTCGGCACTGGAAGGCTTGCAGCCGCCCGATGAGATTCCCTGGAAGGGCGAAGCCGACGTCGCGCACGCCGACTATCTTAGCTGGAGCGAGAAGGCGACGCCGGTGCCGGGCGCGGTCAATCTCGGCGAGATCCTGGTGTGGCTGCGCGAGAATTTGCCGACCGGATCGATCCTGACCAACGGCGCTGGCAACTTCGCCGCCTGGATCCATCGCTTCTACCGCGTGCGCGAATTCGCGACGCTGGTGGGGGCGACCTCCGGGTCCATGGGCTACGGATTTCCGGCCGCGCTGGCGATGCAGACCCTGCATCCCGACCGTGTGGTGGTGTGCATTGCCGGCGACGGCGATTTCCTGATGACCGGGCAGGACTTCGCCACGGCTGTGCAATACGAATTGCCGGTGATCGTCGTGCTCGCCGACAACGGACTCTACGGCACCATCCGCATGCATCAGGAGCGCGACTATCCCGGCCGCGTGATCGCGACCGCGCTGAAGAACCCGGACTTCGTCGCCTACGCAAAAGCCTTCGGCGGCTTCGGCGTCCTGGTGGAGAAGACCGCCGATTTCCCCGCTGCCTTCGCCGCGGCTCGAGCCTCCGGCAAGCCGGCCATCATCCATCTGAAGATCGACCCGGAAGCGATCACGCCGACCGCGACGCTCTCCGGCATCCGCGAAAAGGCGCTCGCCGGCGGCGGCGGCAAGACTTCGACACATCGAAGCTGACGCACTTTCTTTCCCTCTCCCCGCGTGCGGGGAGAGGGCGGCCGCCTAAGCGCAAGGAATTGCCCCTCACCCGGCTCGCGGAGCCTGTCATCGGGCGGCGCTTCGCGCCGACCCGTTGGCTCGCCACCCTCTCCCCGCAAGCGGGGCGAGGGGAGTGCCACGAATTTGGCGCTTGTCATTGTGCTCTGAATCATCGTTCACTCATTGCATGCCCTATCGCCGCACCGAGAATGTGGTTCGCCGTCTGGCCGAGCGCGAACAGGCGATCCTTGACGCCGCCGGCGCCATCGCCGCCGAGGCCGGCATGGGCGCGGTGCAGATCGCCGCGGTCGCCGCGCGCGCCGGCATCGCCGCCGGCACCGTCTATCGCTACTTCCCGTCCAAGACCGATTTGGTCGCCGAACTGGTGGCCGCCGTCGCCGGCCGCGAGCTCGACGCCATGAAGGCCGCCGCCGATGCCGCGCCCGGGCCGCTGTCGGCACTGGCGGCCTGCATCGCCACCTTCGCCGCCCGCGCGCTCAACGCGCGCCGGCTGGCCTGGGCGGTGATCGCCGAGCCGGTCGATGCCCACGTCGACGCCTTGCGGCTCGATTTCCGCCAGTCGCTCGCCGCCGAATTGGCGAAGCGCATCCAGACCGCGATCGCCGGCGGCCATCTGCCCGATCAGGATGCCCGCCTCGCCGCGCCGGCCATCGTCGGTGCGCTGATGGAAGGACTGATCGGACCGCTGGCGCCGTCGCACGATGATGATGCGGCCGGCAGCCGCGAAGCGGTGCAGACCGCGACGCTGCTGGTGCTGCGCGCGCTCGGCATGGTCGACGCGCGCGCCCGCGAGTTGGTGGCGCAATGCGTGCTGCCATAAATCTCGTCATTCCGGGGCGCGCACGAAGTGCGCGAACCCGGAATCCATAATTACAGACCGGAGTTATGGATTCCGGGCCCGGCGCTTTCGCGCCGTCCCGGAATGACGGGAAGGTCAATCCGCCAGCGCCGGCACTTCGTCGAGCGGCAGCGTCACCTGCTTCACGCCTCTCTCATCGGGATCGTCGGCGACGTGGAATCCAAGTTCGGAGCACATGAGCAGCATGGAGCTGTTCTCCGTCAGCACCTGCCCGTGCACGGTCTTGAGCCCCTTATCCTTGGCGTTGGCGATCATGTGCTTCATCAGCAGCCAGCCGAGGCCACGCCCTTTGAGCCGCGAGCGCACCAGGATCGCGAATTCGCCTCGCTCTCCGTCGGGGTCGTCGTGCAGGCGCACCACGCCAAGCATTTTCCCGCTGGCCTCCTCGATGGCGATGAAGGCCATGGCATGCTGAGGGTCGTAGTGGATGAGCTTGTCGATCAGCTCGTGGCTCACCTCGCGCATCGGCGCGAAGAAGCGCAGCCGCAAATCCTCCGCGGTCACTTCAGCGAGAAAATCCGGATAGAGTGCAGCATCCTCCGGCATAAGCGGCCGCAGCAGCACGCGTGCTCCATCGAGTAAGACGACGTGGCGTTTGTTCAATGCGACCCGCTCGTCTGCGGCCTTTGCCAGCGCATGATCTTTTCCAAAGACCGGCTGCCACCCTCGGGATCCAAATCCGGGGCAGGCTGTTTCGGGATCATGCGCATGTCAATGCGACATCAGCGCCGGCACCGTCATTGATTCGAACAGGCCACGGGTGACGCCGCCGAGTATGAATTCGCGCAGGCGCGAATGGCCATAGCCGCCCATCACGATCATATCGGCGGACGAATCCGCCGCATAGGACAGGATGGTGGAGGCCACATCGATTTCCGGCGAGGTGATGCGCTTGACGTCCACTTTCAGCCCGTGACGGGCGAGATGCTGGCCAAGATCGACGCCGGCAATTTCATCGTTCTTGGGCTTCGCTCCGGAGACCATCACGATCTCCACCTGCTTGGCCTTTTGCAGGAATGGCATGGCGTCGGCGATGGCGCGGGCGGCGGCGCGGCTGCCGTCCCAGCACACCATGACGCGGTCGAGCTTGAGGCCGGCTTTCTGGATGAACGGCACGAAGATCACCGGCCGGCCGGATTCGAACAGCACGCCTTCGTTCACCACTTCGTCGGGGACCGCTCTCTCGCGCTCGGGCTGCCCGATCACGACCAGATCGAAGCGGCGCCCCAGGCGGCCGAGCTGGTCGGCGGCGCCGGAAATGCTGGCGGATATGATGCGGCTCTCCGCCGAGATGCCGGCGCGCGCGGCGGCCTGTTCGAAGCGGGTGACGGCGGCGCGCGCTTTCTTGTCGGATTCGGCGCGCTGGGTTTCGATGAATTCCGCCGGAATGCCGCCCATCACCGAACCGGGGATGATCGGCTCGTAGGCAAAAGCGACGCCGAGCACATAGGATTTGAAGGTGTCCGCGACCGAGATCGCGAAATCGCCGGCCGGATCGCGCGCGCCCAGCCCCAGATTGACGACAATATCCTTGATCATGACTGCAATTCTCCTCACCGAGCTTTCGCGCTCAATGGTTTGATAATGCCCGCCGCCCGCTGCCGCAGCATTGACCAAGGTCAAATGTCTTTGCCCGCCGGATTCCTCATGGTCTTGGTCTGTCCGCGCGTCGTCCCACTTACTTCTTTTTGCCGTCCGGCCCGAACTGCTTGAGATAGGCCCAAAGGTCGCCCACTTCCTTCTCGTTCTTGATGCCCGCGAAAATCATCTTGGTGCCGGCAATCTTGGCGCGCGGATCCTTGATGTATTCCTTGAAGGTCGCCTCGCTCCAGGTGATGCCGGAATTCTTGTTGGCGTCGGAATAGTTGTAATCGGCCGCCGTGCCCGAATGGCGGCCGTCGACGCCGTTGAGTTCAGGGCCGACCTTGTTTTTCGCCCCTTCGCCGATGGCATGGCAGGGCAGGCACTTCTTGAACGATTGCTCGCCCGCGGCCACATCCTGCGCTTGCGCCGCCTGGGCCATCGCGGCCAATACCACCGCCGCCGTCAGTATCGATTTCATCCGTTAGCTCCCCTTGTGACGTTTCGTCGCCGCCCACAGGGACTTAATGCCCCCGGCATGGTCCGGTTCCGGATGGTTTTGCCAGCCCTATGTGTCAACCGTCAAATGGCTGGTATCGTCGGGGCGGACTTAGCGCAGGATCCCGAAACGTGGGAATCGATTTTCGGAGAAGATCATGCGCAAGCAAACCGGCCGGGAGTTGCCACAATGACGGTGCGGATGCCCGAAGCGGACAGCGCGGTGCTGGCCAAGCGCGACCGCATTGTCGCAGGGCTACGCGCCATCGTGGCGGGCGAGGGCGTGATCGCCACCGAGCGCGAGATGAAGCCGTTCGAAAGCGACGGGCTGACCGCCTACCGCCAGCTTCCCATGGTGGTGGTGTTGCCGGAGACCACCGAGCAGGTGTCGCAGGTGCTGGCCTACTGCCACGGCGAGGGCGTCAAGGTGGTGCCGCGCGGGGCCGGCACCTCGCTCTCGGGCGGCGCGCTGCCGCTCGCCGACGGCGTGCTGCTCGGCATGGCCAAGTTCAATCGGATTAGGGACATCGACTTCGCCAACCGCGTCGTGGTGGTGGAGCCGGGTGTCACCAATCTCGCGGTCAGCAATGCGGTCGCCCATGCCGGCTTCTATTACGCGCCCGATCCGTCCTCGCAGATCGCCTGCACCATCGGCGGCAACGTGGCGGAGAATTCTGGCGGCGTGCATTGCCTGAAATACGGCATGACCACCAACAATGTGCTCGGCTGCGAACTGGTGCTGATGAATGGCGAGGTGCTGCGCCTCGGCGGCAAGCATCTCGACGCCGCCGGCTACGACCTGCTCGGCCTGATCACCGGCTCGGAAGGTCTGCTCGGCGTGGTGACCGAAGTCACCGTGCGCATCCTGCAAAAAGCCGAATGCGCGCGCGCCGTGCTGGTCGGCTTTCCGACCTCGGAGGATGCTGGCACCTGCGTCTCACGCATCATCGGCGCCGGCATCATTCCCGCCGGCATGGAGATGATGGACCGGATGGCGATTCATGTGGTGGAGGAGTTCGTGCATGCCGGCTATCCGCTCGACGTCGAGGCGCTGCTGATCGTCGAGATCGACGGGCCGCGCGCGGAGGTCGATCATCTGATCGGGCGGGTCGAGCAGATCGCCAAGCAATGCCGCTCGATGACCTGCCGGGTGTCCAACTCGGAAGACGAGCGGCTGCTGTTCTGGTCTGGACGCAAGGCGGCATTCGGGGCGGTCGGCCGCATCTCGCCCGACTATTTCTGCATGGACGGCACGATCCCGCGCGCCAGGTTGCCGCAGGTGCTGGCGGCGATGAAGACCATGGCGGAGAAATATCAGCTGCGGGTCGCCAACGTGTTCCATGCCGGCGACGGCAACCTGCATCCGCTCATCCTCTACGACGCCAACATCCCGGGCGAGCTCGCCCGCGCCGAGCAGTTCGGCGCGGACGTCCTGAAACTGTGCGTTAAGGTCGGCGGCGTGCTCACCGGCGAGCATGGCGTCGGCGTCGAGAAGCGCGATTTGATGGGCGAGATGTTCTCCGAACTCGATCTGGCCGCGCAGCAGCGGGTGAAATGCGCCTTCGACGAGAAGGGCCTGCTCAATCCCGGCAAGGTGTTCCCCACGCTGCACAGTTGCGCCGAGCTCGGGCGCATCCACATTTCCGGCGGCAAGCTGCCGTTCCCCGATATTCCGCGGTTTTAATCGTATGCCTCGTTTCGCGTTTCAGCCGCGCGGCACTTTCCGCTTCACACTTTTTGTCCGGCCATGACAGACCGACTCAAACCGCGCGACGCCAAGGAGGTCGAGGACGCCGTGCGCTGGGCGCTCGGCCACGACAAGGCGTTGGAGCTGGCGGGGCAGGGCTCAAAACGCGCCATCGGCCGGCCGAGCCAGACCGATCTTACGCTCGATCTGTCGGGCCTTTCCGGCGTCACGCTGTACGAGCCCGCCGAGCTGGTGCTGTCGGCGCGTGCCGGCACGCCGCTCGCCGAGATCGAGGCGCTGCTCGCGACCAACAACCAGGAGCTCGCCTTCGAGCCGATGGATTACGGCCCGCTGTTTGGCCTCGAGGCCGGCAAAGGCACCATCGGCGGCGCCATCGCGGCTAATCTCTCCGGCCCGCGCCGCATCAAGGCCGGCGCCGCGCGCGACCATTTCCTCGGCGTCACCGCGGTCACCGGCCGCGCCGAGACCATCAAGTCGGGCGGCCGCGTGGTGAAGAACGTCACCGGCTATGACATGTGCAAGGTGCTCGCCGGCTCCTGGGGCACGCTGGCGGCGATGACCGATGTCACCGTCAAGGTGCTGCCGAAAGCCGAGACCGAGGCGACCGTGATCGTCGAAGGCCTCGACGACGCGCGCGCGAGTGCCGCCATGGCCGCCGCCATGGGCTCGTCCTGCGATGTCTCCGGCGCCGCCCATCTACCCGACCATGTCGCCTCGTGGTTCGACGGCCTGCCGAAACCGGAAGCCGCCACCGCGCTGCGGCTGGAAGGCGTCGCGCCGTCGGTTGCGCATCGCCAGCAGACTCTCGCCGCATTGATGAAGCCGTTCGGCCCGGTCGCGCTGCTGGATGAAAAAGATTCGCGCGCGCTGTGGCGCAGCGTGCGGCAGGTCAAGCCGTTTGCCGCCGAGTCGGCACGCGAGCGCCCGCTCTGGCGGATCTCGACCGCGCCCAGCAAAGGCCACGAGATCGCGGCGCTGATCACGCCGGCAGCGCAGATGTTCTACGACTGGGCCGGCGGGTTGATCTGGGCGGCGATGCCGTTCGCGCACGAGCCCGACGCCGCCTCGATCCGCGGCGCGGTCGCCAGCCTCGGCGGCCACGCCACGCTGGTGCGAGCGCCGGCGTCCTTGCGCGCCTCGATCGATGTGTTCGAGCCGGAGGCAGCAGGCCTGCGCGGCTTAAGCAAGCGGGTGAAGGAAGGCTTCGACCCCAAGGGCGTGCTCAATCCCGGCCGTATGTGGGCGGGGGTGTAGATCAATGCAAACCACCTTCTCGCTCACCCAGCTTCTCGATCCGCAGGTGGCGGAATCGGAAAAGATTCTGCGCGCCTGCGTGCATTGCGGCTTCTGCACCGCCACGTGCCCGACCTATGTGCTGCTCGGCGACGAGCTCGATTCACCGCGCGGGCGCATCTATCTGATCAAGGAGATGCTCGAGCACGACCGCCCGGCCACGGTCGAGGTGGTCAAGCATATCGACCGTTGCCTGTCGTGCCTGGCCTGCATGACCACATGCCCTTCCGGCGTGCATTACATGCACCTGGTCGATCATGCCCGCGAGCACATCGAGAAAACCTACAAACGCCCGCTGTTCGACCGGCTCATACGCTCCCTGCTGGCGCGCGTGCTCACCGATCCGGCGCTGTTCCGGCTGGCGGCGGTGGCGGGGTGGGTCGCCAAACCGCTGGCGCCGGTGCTGCGCGCGATCGGCTGCACGCGCATGGCGGCCATGCTGCGCCTGACGCCGAGCCACATGCTGGCGCCGCCGGCCGAGCGCACCGGCAAGGTCTACGCTGCAAAAGGTCCCTATCGCGGCCGGGTGGCGCTGCTGTCCGGCTGCATCAATCCGGTGCTGGCGCCCTCGACCAACGAGGCCGCGATCCGCATGCTCAACCGCCATGGCGTCGAGGTGGTGGTCGCAGCAGGCGAGGCCTGCTGCGGCTCGCTGGTCCACCACATGGGCCGCGAGACGCAAGCGCTGGCCCAAGCGCGTAACAATATCGACGCCTGGACGCGCGAGATCGAGGACCAAGGGCTTGATGCCATCCTGATCACGGTTTCCGGCTGTGGAACGGCGGTCAAGGACTACGGCTTCATGCTGCGTAGCGATCCGGCCTATGCCGCCAAGGCGGCGCGGATTTCCGCGCTCGCCAAGGACGTCACCGAATACTTGGCCAGGCTCAATTTACCGGCAGCGCCGCCGCCCGCACGCCTCACCGTTGCCTATCATTCCGCCTGCTCGCTGCAGCACGGACAGAAGGTGATGCGCGAGCCGAAAGAATTGCTTTCCAAGTTCGGCTTCGTGGTCAAAGATGTGCCGGAGGGGCATCTGTGTTGCGGCTCGGCCGGCACCTACAACATTCTCCAGCCGGAGCTGGCGGAAAGGTTGCGGGACCGCAAGGTCGCCAACATCGAACGGCTCCAGCCGGATGTGATCGCGGCCGGCAATATCGGCTGCATCACACAGATTGCCACCGGCACCGCCATTCCGGTCGTCCATACAGTCGAGTTGCTCGACTGGGCGACTGGCGGCCCGGTGCCGGAGCCGCTACGGAATATGGCGGGACTGGCGCCTGCCGCCGCGGTGGTGGGCTAGGGAAACAAGGCTGCGGTATGTAGGGCCGCGGCGGTGTGGGTTAAGAGTTATAGTTGAACCGATCGGGAGGACTGATCATGGCGAAGAAGCGGAAGACCAAGGCGAAGACATCCAAGAAAGCAAAACGCGTTGCCCCGGCGCGCAAGAAAAAGGGGTTGAAGAAGGCCAAGCCGGTCAAGAAGCTGGCCAAGAAGGCGGCTGCGAAGAAGCCCGTGGCGAAGCCGGCGCCGAAGCCCGCGCCCGCTCCGGTGGTCGCACCTGCGCCGGCGCCGGCGCCGGCACCGGTGCCGCCGATCTTCGGCGGCCTGTTCGGCGGCAACAAGACCGAAAACTAACAGACACGCGGGCGGCTGCGTCGAACGCGGCCGCCCGTTTTCATGTCCGTCCTCTTGACTTTATTCCTAGGAATTATATTCCTATCACGTCCGGGTAGTGGCTCAGTTTGAATAAGGCAGCCGGTGGCCGGGTACTGGCCCCTATTGGCCTCAAAAGGGAATTGACGTTTTAAATGGTCGGACGTTGCTGAATTATGAGGTCTGGATTACAGAGCTGTCCCATAAGCCAAAGCGTCTCGGGGCAAATCCAAGAAAGTAAATCTCTAATATTGGCGTACTCTTTTTTCGGCCCTTTCATGAATATAGGCTCATGATGAAAGATATCATTTCTAAAATCACGCATTTGCTTCATCGAGTCATAGATGTTGGTTCTTGCTTTGCCTACCGGAAGGCCCGAGAAATATGTTCTCAATCCACGTCGATTCATCATAAAAGAGTAGTTATTCTGCATCAAATGGACCCAAAAACCGAACGTCATGCCAGCAATTACGTCATTTCCGGAAAAGCTAAGTCCACGCACGGCACTTTTCTTTATTACTACTGAAGCAAGCTCATTTTTATGGCGATCTGGTAAAATATTGTTGAGTCTACTGTCATTAAACCATTGCGCGCCATACGTATCTACTAGGGCTGTACCAATGGCATTTCTGGCCGCGACCTCAGTTATTTGGATTGGGATGTAGAACTCTTCACAGAGTCGTGCGTTCCATACATACAGCCTAAGAGCCATATGCTTGTCGCCTGCCGCTTCTCGAACAAAGGGAGTGAGGCGCGCGGGTGACAGGGTCGCCTCAATCGCGCCAAAGACCTTAGGCATACATGAGAATGGGTATTGCATTTTTAACTCTTCAGAGGTTAGCGTCCACCTACGCGCCGTGGGGTAAGATCACTGCCTAGCTGAGGCACATCTCCTGCGGACAAAATGGGGCCGGACCCTTCACGGGGTGCCGGCCCTCTCCTTTTCAGCAACCATAGCGATACGTTATTTGTCCCGCAATCAAAGGGTGGAATCTAGGTTTGCCTAACGGTCACTCCTTCCCACCTGAAATTACTTGAAACCTCTTACGCCGATCCGACGCGGTCGTTTCTGGCGTTTCCGATTGTGTCGCCAGCGCAGCATCAATCAACTCGCCAATCGACCACACATGATCCGCAATGCCGAGAGACACGGCTGGTGTCGTGCGCAGGGCCTCATGGATGCGGCATAGATTGTAGAACGAGATGTGTAGGCTGACAGCAGCGACGTGGCATTCCAGTTTTTTGCTGAAGCCGTTCGTCAGCCGCGTGAAGCGGCGCGACGACATGCGCAGCGTCAGATTTTGGCGCTCGACATATGATGTAGAAATCTCAGCGGGAATGCCGCTTACTACGTCGCGGGCTACCGCTACTACCTGGGCAGGCGAAACGTCAGATTGCATGTAGGAGTTTCAACACGCGCTGCTCGATGGAGGCGCGAGTGCGTTGATCCTCGATGCCGAGCATCGAGTGCTCTGCCGCTGTCTTAAACGTTTTCTGCCAACTTCGACTTTCTTGTAACCATCTGGTCACGCAGGTTTCAAGTGCTGGTCGCAAGGGAACCTCCACCCTACCCAGATCAGGCTGGATGAGGAGTGCGCCCCTTACAAACTGGGCCGCCAGAATACTTCCAGCCCTAGCAATACATATGTCGCCAGCAAGGACTTCTCCCTGATTGAAGAGTTCAACGCCAATATCAAGCGCACCATCCACCGGAGCGAGTATCGTAACCGTTTCCGTCGCCGCACCATCCGGGACGAATGAGCGCGGGTCTGGATGTGGCTCTAATGATGTTGCCAAGCGGGTTGCGTAGGCATCGATGCTTGCTGCAACGTTCGTCATTTTTCGACGACTGACCTTTGCGTCAGCAACTGAGAGGCGGCGCTCATTACGTTCTCCGGCAAGCGCCCTAAGTTCCCGTTCTAGCCTGAGAAGCATGTGTTCTGGCTGCTGGAACCCGCAGGTATCCAAATAGGCCAAATCAAAATTGTGACGATCTGCCGAACCCAGTTCTTCTAAACTGGGCCGCGCTCCGGGATTGGGTACATGGGCAAACAGATTCAGAAGACTGCGCTTTTGTTTACGTGATGTCTTAACTGGATTGACCAGGAGAAGCCCACCGTAGTCTGGTATCTTTAACTCTAGTACGCCTTCACCCAACTGGGACCTTCCCCTAAGTTCGGTTTGATACCAAGTAAAAATGCTGTTAAGCGCCAGATGAATAATCGAAGCATCGTCTTCATTCAAAGGCTCGAACAGATAAAGCTTATCGATAACAACGCTCTCGTCATCCTTCGTGACAAGTGTGAACACATATCGGGCGCCAATGTGCTCTGGAAAAATAATCCGCGTCCCGTGACTCTGCTCGCCTTGAAGGCTGTACCAGAACGGCTTGCGATTTTTGACCTGTGAACGCTGCGATGGAATCCCTCCTTTCAGATCATCGTCGGATGTCTTGAATGGCACTGTCTCCCCGCGCCGGAGATACGCGAGAGCACCATTGGCGTGCTGCTGTCCCAGTATAGCCTTGCTCTCATTCACATCAAATAGTCGCACATCGTTGCGTTTAATAGAGAATGCGGATTCCAGACTCTCGGGGCCTTTAATAGCTGGCTTAAGAAATTGTCGCTCAATTTTAGAGATGTAATCCAACCCGTCGACCACAACCGAGACCCGCTTCAAATCAGCGCGGGTTACCCTCAACCTGGTAGGCATTTGATCAAACGGAAGTTCGCGGACTAAAAAATAAGCGTTAGCGCGCGTTACGACGCCGCCGCGAATACGCCCAAGGCTCTCAAGCGGGATGAGTTGTTTCAAACCCTCCAAACGTAGTTGTTCTTCCGAAATGCTTGCGATGGTACGCAGCATTTGACCCCAACGGATGTGCGGCGCGTTCCCCCCGATGTATTTTCCTCGGGCGACGAGGCGATCGAGGTTCTTACTCAGACTCATTCCTGTTCCTCATCCTCGTCCAAGGGGTTCTTGCCAGGGTCGTCGACGCCTAGGGTCAATCCTCCATTATCCCCCTGTCTGACGACATTTACCTGCATGCGAGGATCGTCTTCCGATGCGCCAGCATTCAAGATGATCTCAAGCAGTTCTTCGATTTGGTCCCGACGATTAAGCGCGCTTGGATCTGGGATCAATTGGGCTAGCGGCCTACGCAAGCGAACAAACCTAACGTCGTTCTGCACTCGCGCATCCCGATTTTCCTCGCGCTCTAGCAAAAGTAAGACCGTGTTGGTGTCGGCATCCGGGAACCAACGCTCAACCATCGAATCGATCACCGCTTTAATGCGATAGTGGTAGCCGATGAACCTTATAAGAGGAATTCCGTAGTCAGAGAACAGGATGGCAGACGAAACCACAAAACTTAACCGGCCACCGTTTCTAATGAACTGCGTAGCGTGAACTATGAACCATACATATGCATCACTTTTTCCAGTAAACTTCGGCAATGAAATTCCATCGCCGGCCGTCATCAATGCATTGATGATTTTGTCTTGGTTGTTGAGGCGTCTATATGAGATATACGGCGGGTTTCCGATCACAGCATCGAACGCGACCGGAACCTTTAGCTTGCCAAGCACTCCTGGGATTTCGAGGTCTGTTTCAAGGCCCGGTCTTAAGTCAAAGAAATCGCGAAGAAGTACGCGTGGATATGCGGCGGGCTCTTGTGTGTCGCTGGTCGCAAGCGTGACGGTGCTGAGTTCGGCCGCAAAGGACGTGATTTCACATCCCCACGTTGTTTCTAATGCGGAGGCGTGAGTTTCACCTAATGCACGCTTGCGAGTGTAGGCGGATCGAAGAAAACTGCCGCCACCAGTTGCCGGATCAAGCACCAATTCTCCTGGCTTTCTGATTGCGAACGTCGTCAGCAAGCCAACTACATCTTCTGGCGTGTAGAATTGGCCCAGTTGGTGGCGGAATCGCTCCTCAACAATGATCTCGTACAACAAACCAACGATATTCTGTTTAATGCTAATCCACGATACGTTTTTAACTGCATCCAAAAGGTTGTGCCATGCATCACCAACGCGACAATCTCTTGTTTCTTCCGTGCCTTCCGGATCGGAAAAGATCAAATCAACAAATGGCTGTGGTTGAAAGGCTGTTTCATAGTCATGCGAGCGCTTAATCGCCAACGAGAATGCCTGCTGGAGGGCCCCATGAATTGCTTTTGGGTCGGTGGACGCACGCGGAAGTTCGAGCGGGTCGAGATTGAATGTAAATGGCTTGCTCCGCTTAGGGCCTGACTCCTCCAGCACTCGATACAGCACTAGCTTTTGGGTAACTACGAACGCCCCGAAACGGAGCATCTGCGTAAGCTCCTCGCGGAATCTATCCGGATACTTTTTATTCTCAAGAGCCGCCGCAAAATTGAATGAGCGCCCCGCTTCCTCGCTCAACTCTTTTGCAAGAGCGGGGTCTGCGCCAACTCTCCTCAATACGCGCGGCAACGCCTCGGTAGCTACATTATATATAGCATCATCGCTGTCCGGTTAAAAACTGAACAGATTCAATTGGCTGCCGATTGCGTTTTCTTCGAATGTGGTCCTGGTTTCGGAAAGTGCTTGGGGCAT
>Ga0208079_1001085_pt1 | contig 14577 bp, 15 predicted proteins | sample NGESurdeep092012_5_FD_184474 | JGI IMG/M metagenome (GOLD analysis project Ga0208079, IMG submission 184474) | Arctic peat soil microbial communities from Barrow, Alaska - NGEE Surface sample 210-2 deep-092012 (SPAdes) | ecosystem: Environmental > Terrestrial > Soil > Wetlands > Peat ... | reverse complement strand
CCACCCCGTGCGGCACCCGCCGGCCGCTGACCAACTGGCTGGTGAGCCGGTCGAAATCCCGGAACGGCTCGAAACCCATGATCGACATGCCGACCTCCTCAGGGCCCTGCCGGTGCATCCCGGCGCACCGACACCTCATTGTCTTACCGTCTCGGCGCCCCGGGGGCAACGCGCTGCCGGTGGATCCGATGATCGCTACCGTCGGGCGTCGCAGAAGTCGGCGGGTGGTAGTTCCTGGACAGGCCAAGTTGTCAAGTTTCGCACCCACTTGTGAGACAGCCACCGACGCTCGACCGATCACCAACTCACTTCTCTAGCGTCGTCTAGGAGGGGTCGCACAACCAAGGTTCCGGCTTTGCTTGGGGGACATGTCAGGCCAGGGATACCGGCAGCGACAGGTAACCACGCAGGGTGAGGCTGTTGCGGCGCTCCACCGGCCTGTCGAGGGCGATCCGCGGAAACCGCTCAAACAGCGCCGGCAGCGCGACCTGGGCCTCCAACCGGGCAAGCGCCGCTCCAAGGCAGTAGTGAATGCCGCCACCGAAGGACAGCGGCGCGTTGTCCGCCCGCGCTAGGTCGAGCCGATCCGGGTCCGGGAACCGGGCCGGGTCCCGGTTGGCCGCGCCCAGGTAGGCCACCACTCGTTGCCCTGCCGCCATCGGTAGACCGCACACCTCGGTGTCGGCGAGCACCGTTCGGCCGGTGATCTGCACGGGGCTGTCGAAGCGCAGCAGCTCCTCCACCGCGTCGGCGGCCCGGCGAGGGTCGCGCCGAAGCCCATCCAACTGTTCCGGGTGGTCAAGCAGCGCCACCAGGGCGTTCCCGAGCAGGTGGGTAGTGGTCTCGAAGCCGGCAGCGAACACCAGGGCAGCGGTGGTGAGCAGCTCGTCCTCGCTCAACCGCTCACCCGCCGACTCGGCCCGCACCAAGGCGGTCATCAGGTCCGCTTGCGGCTGCCGGCGGCGTTGCGCCGCCAGGTCGGTCAGGTACTGGCGGATCTGCCCTGCCGCCGAGTCCGCCCGAGTCAACACCTCACCGTCGTAGACATCGAGCAGCAGGGTCCAGTCCCGGACCAGGGTCTGAAACGGCGGCCGGTCGACGGCGGGTACGCCGAGCAGCTCGCCGATCACGAACACCGGCAGCGGGAAGGCGAACGCGTCGATGAAGTTCACCGTCCCCGACATCGCCGCCAGCAGGCGGTCGGTCAGCGTGGCGATCGCCGGTTGCAGTGCTGCCACCCGCCGTGGGGTGAACACTCCACTGACCAGCCGGCGGATCCTGGTGTGATTCGGCGGGTTGATGTTCAGCATGCTGGTGGCCAGCTGCCGCAGCCCGATGTGTTCGCGCCACTGCGGCAGTCCCATGGCCGCATAAATCCGGTCCGGATCGGCATGACCGCACCGGGGATTGCGCAGTAGCGCGTCGCACTCGGCGTACCGGGTCAACACCAGCGCCCCGTCGGGCGCCATCGCCACCGGTGCCATCGTCCGCAGCTGCTGATAGATCGGGTACGGATCCTGCCGGCCTTCGGCAGTGCCCAGGACGTCCAGCAGGGCATCGATCTCCTGGTTCGCCACCACCCCGGTTACCGCCTCGGTCACGACGACTTCTCCTCTCGCCCGGCACGCACGTCTGCTGCTCGGTCGGCTGTGCACCCGCTTCTACAGCTCTAGCTCGCAGCCGGAGCTCGCCGGGGTGTCTCGCAAGCGTGCAGTCGCAGAACCAGGGACGTGAGACGCCAACCCTCGACTTCATCCTGTCGTCAAGCGATGGGCGCCCGCCAGGCCAGGCCCCTGGAGCCGGATCCGCGGCCCGGCCGCAGCCGCCGGCGCCGGCGCCGGGCGGGGGGCTGACGTCGTCCCCGCCGTCCCCGCCGTCCCCGGAGCCGCCGGTCGGCTGCCCGGCGGCGCCCTGACGGCAAAGCAGAAGTTGCCTATTGCCTTGGGGGTGTGATCGCTGACCCCTGCGGGTTCCCCGGTCTCGCTGCTGCAAGGTTCCGTCGGAGTGCTGCAACGGCGCGTGCAGCCACCGTTTCACATGCAGCACCACCCACGGCAGGTCGGTGTGCGCCTCGACAGCCTTGACGACCAGGTCCCACCGAGCGCAGCGCCCCGCATCCGCGCTCGCCGGGTCGCCGGCGTCAGTTCGCCGGCACGGTTCCGGCCAGCAGCTCGACGATCTCCTCGGCCAACACCGGAACCGCCTCGGCCACGGCGGGCGACAGCTCCTGCCCTGGCTCGAACCGGGCGCCGACCACGGCATAGATCACGAGCCGGCGGGGATGCTGGTTCAGCGCCGCGGCGAGGTCGACAGCGCTGCGTAGCGGCATCGCGTGCGAGCTACCGCCCCGTGCCTGCGCCAGCTCCGCCCGGTCCAGCCGGCGAATTCGACCGGGCGGCAGCGTGTCGGTGGCCACCGCGTCCACCACGACGGCCTGCTCTGCCTGCGACCAGGTAGCCAGCAGCCGGGTGGGCTCACCGTCGCTATCGATAAGCCGCACCTGCGGCGATACCCGGCCCCGCAGGTGCTCCAGCACGGCGGGACCGACGCCGTCGTCGCCGCGCCAACGGTTACCGATGCCGATGACGCAGATGTTGCTCACCGCGTCTTATCTCCTAGCGACCTCACCGGCGTACGCAGAGTCCCGGCGGCCGTCCTCATCCGCGGTCGACCTCGAGGTGCAGGAAGTGCGTGGCGCATGAGATGCACGGGTCGTAGTTGCGGATCGCCTGTTCGCAGCGCAGCGTCAACTCGTCGTCGGGCAGGTCGAGGTGCGTTTCGACGAGGCCGCGCAGGTCATCTTCGATGCTGGGTTGGCTCTGGCTGGTCGGGGGGACGATCCGGGCCGACTGGATGATCCCGTCGGCGTCGAGCTCGTAGCGGTGGAACAGGCTGCCGCGCGGCGCCTCGGTGATGCCGTGCCCGACGCCGGCCCGGGGAGGCACCTCGACGTACGGCGGGTCGGGCGGCTGGTAGTCGGCGAGCAGCCGCAGCGCCTCTTCGACGGCGTACACCGTCTCGACGGCGCGCACGATGATGCTGCGGAACGGGTTGCGGCAGGTCTCCCCCAGCCCCGCCTCATCGGCGGCTTGCCGGGCCACCGGGGAGAGCCATTGCCCATTGAGGGTGTACCGCGCCTGCGGTCCCACCAGGTAGCGGCCACGCTCCTTGATCCGGGCGTGCAGCGCGGTGGAGTGCGCGACGTGCTCTTCGCCGATGTGCTCTTCAAACTGCGCCGGCGCGATGTCCAGTCCACCGGTGGAGCGCAACCGGCCCCGCTCGATCGCATAAGTGCCTGGCGAGGACAGGGCGACGTACTCGTGGTCGTGCTCGTAGTCGGGGAAGACGAAGCCGCTGACCAGGCGCACCGTCTCCACCGCCGCCTCCAGTGCCCAGTGCAGCCGCTCGACCACGGGCCGGAACTCCCGACGGGTGGGAGCTCGGTAGAAGCCGCCGAGCCGGATGTTGACCGGGTGGATCGCCCGCCCGCCGATCAGCTCCAGCAGCTCGTTGCCCACCTGCTTGAGCTTCAGCCCGCGCTGCACGAGCTCCGGCGCGTCCTTGGCCAGCGCAACGACGCTGTCGTAGCCGAGGAAGTCCGGCGCGTGCAGCAGGTAGATGTGCAGCGTGTGACTTTCGATCCACTCGGCGCAGTAGAGCAGCCGGCGCAGGTCGGCGATCGCACCTTCGACGGTCACCCCGCAGGCGGCTTCCAGCGCCTGGCAGGAGCTCATCTGGTAAGCCACCGGGCAGATGCCGCAGATCCGCGCGGTGATGTCCGGCGGCTCGGTGTAGCCGCGGCCACGCAGGAACGCCTCGAAGAACCGCGGCGGCTCGTAGATATCCAGCCGGGCTTCGTGCACGACCCCGCCACGGACCCGGACGTGCAGCGCGCCTTCACCCTCGACTCGGGCGAGTTCGCGGACATCGATCTTACGGCTGACTTTGTGCGTCATGGAGCTCAGCCTCCTTCCGGAAGGCCGGCGCGTCGGCGTTGTAGGTGCGGAAGACGCGGGTCACGTCCGCTTCGCTCATCCCGCACTCGCGCAGCGACTCGGCGACCGCGGCGGTGTTGGCGGCGGCGACCGGGCCGAAGCAGCCGTAACAGCCCCGGTGGTACGACGGGCACAGCGCGCCGCAGCCGGCTGCGGTGACCGGACCCAGACAGGGGGTGCCGTGCGCGACGACGACGCAGACGTTGTCGCGCAGCTTGCACTCCGTGCACACCGAGGCGGTGGTACGCGGTGGGCGGCCGCCGTGTAGCAGCGCGGCGAGCAGCTCCAGCAGCTGCACGCGGTTGATCGGGCAACCACGCAGCTCGTGGTCGACCCGGACGTGCTGGGCGATCGGGGTGGACCGGTCCAGCGTCGCGATGTACTCGGGATGGGGGTAGACGATCGAGCGGTACTCGTCGACGTCGGCGACATTGCGCAGCGCCTGCACCCCGCCGGAGGTGGCGCACGCGCCGATCGTGACCAAGGTGCGGGACAGCGCGCGGACCTTCTGGATGCGGTGCGCGTCGTCGCGGGTGGTGATCGACCCTTCCACCAGCGACACGTCGTAGGGCCCGGGCACCCGCTCTCGCGACGCTTCCAGGAAATGGGCGATCTCGACTTGCCCGGCGACCGCGAGCAGCTCGTCCTCACAGTCCAGCAGCGAGAGCTGACAGCCGTCGCAGGAGGCGAACTTCCACACCGCAAGCTTGGGAAGGGCCATCGCTTCACAGCTCCCGGACGTGTAGCAGCGGGGCCAGCCGGTCGTAGCTGAAGACGGGACCGTCCCGACACACCAGCACCGGTCCGAGCTGGCAGTGGCCGCACAAGCCAACCCCGCACTTCATGTTGCGTTCGGTGGACAACCGGATCCGCTGCGCCGGAACGCCGCGTTGGCTCAGTCCCAGCGCGGTGAACCGCAGCATCACCTCGGGGCCGCAGACGAACGCGACCGCGTTGTCGGGATCGAATGGCGCCTGCGGCAGCAAGGTCGTGACCACACCGACCTGGCCACGCCAGCCCGGTGCTCCCCGGTCCACCGTGATCTCGACGTCGACGTCGAAGAGTCCCTTCCAGCTCCGCAGGTCCTTGCGGAACATCAACTCGTCGGGGTTGCGCACCCCGAGCAGCAGCACAAGGCGGCGGTAGCGCTCGCGCTGGGAAAGCGCCTGCAGCAACGCGGACCGCAGCGGTGCGAGCCCGATGCCCCCGGCGATGAAGACCAAGTCGTGGCCGTACGCCGAGTTCAGGTCCCAGGAGGTGCCGAACGGCCCGCGGACTCCGATCACCGCGCCCGGACGAGCCGCGCACAGCGCTCCGGTGACAGCACCCACGTTGCGCAGGGTGTGCTGCAGTAGCTCCACCCGGCTCGGGTCACCGCTCATCGAGATTGGCACCTCGCCGACCCCGAACGCGTAGAGCATCGCGAACTGCCCGGGAGCGAACGCCGGAATCGGCTCGTCGAGCGGCTCGAGAAGCTGCGTGACGGTGTCTCGGGTTTCCAGCCGGCGGCGCACCACCCGGTAGCGGTGCGGCACCATCGGGTCGGTGCCGGAATCGGCGGAGCCGACCAGATCCGCCGCGGCGCTTTCGGTGACCGCGGTCATCGCGGTCACCGCCGGGGAGGGGTGGGGTCGTAGAGGTTCATCAGACGCAGCCGCACCGCGTGCAGCCGCTGGATGGCAACCCCCGCGACTCGACGGATCAGGTCGTAACCGAACTCCGGACTCGCCTCGCAGCGTTCCCGCACCCCCGCCGCCGCCAGCACGATGGCCTCGGTCGGCGCGACGGTGAGTGCGCTGAAGTGCCAGACGTACGGAGGGAACAGCCACGACCAGCCGAGCACATCTCCGCCGCGGACAGTCTCCAGCACCATGTCCTCCTGGCCGGGTATCGGCATCTCGATGTAGACGAGGCCCTCCTCGAGAAGGAAGAACCGGTCGGCGGTGCGATGCTCGGAGAACAGCCGGGTATCGGCCGGCCAGCGTTGCAGGCGGGCCAGCCCAGCGAGCGCTTGGACGTGCACATCTGGCATTCCGGCCAGGAAGGGGTGCTTCGCCAGCCGGGTGGCGATGCCGGCTACCTCGTCGGTCACAACCCGCCTCCTTCCGGTACGCCGCCGCGCAGGGCGGCGATCTCCGCCGTGATGTCGATGCCGACCGGGCACCAGGTGATGCAGCGGCCGCACCCGACGCAGCCCGCGGTGCCGAACTGTTCCGGCCAGGTGCCCAACTTGTGGGAGATCCAGTGGCGGTATCGGGCCGATGTGGAGGCACGGACGCTGCCAGCGTGCAGGTAGGAGAAGTCGAGGTCGAAGCAGCTATCCCAGTGCCGGCGCCGCTCCGCGACGGTGCCGGTCACGTCGGTCGCGTCGACCACCGTCGTACAGAAGCAGGTGGGACAGACCAGGGTGCAGTTGCCGCAGGACAAACACCGCTGCGCGACCTCGTTCCAGTGCGGGTCCTCGCGATGTGCGGCGAGCAGCTCGGGAAGGCCGTCGGGGTCCAGTCGGCGTCCCATCCGCTGTGCGGCCTCCCCGACGACGGCCCGTGCGGCGTCCAGGTCGTGCGGCGTCGCCGGCCGGGAGGGCAGCCGCGGCAGGACGGCATCGCCCGCCGCGCTGCCCGCTCGGGCGAGGAACAGGTGCTCCTCGCCGGTCACCACCTCGGTCAGCGCCACGTCGTATCCGCCGGCAGCAGCCGGTCCGCAGCCCAGGGAGCTGCAGAAGCAGGTGCCGGCCGGGGTGGCGCAGTCGGCGGCCACGACGAACGACCGGGCGCGCCGCCCGCGGTAGCCGGAGTCGGGATGCGCACTGGTGGCGAGCACCCGGTCCTGCACGGCGATCGCCGCCAGATCACAGCTGCGCACGCCGAATAGCGCGTAGCGCGGCAGCGGGTCCTCGGGGGGATCGACGCTGAACCCGCTCTCGCCACGCCGCGCCCGCCACAGCAGCGAGGCCGGCGGCAGCAGGTACCGCTTCCACGGCTGCGGTCCCACGGCGTGAGCGAAGACGGCCCGGTCGGCGCGGCGGCGCAACCGGTACCGGCCCGCGTCGGCGTCGACGTCCCAGCCCCACGGCAGCTCGTCCGCGGACTCCAGCTCCTCCAGGACGACAGCCTCGCTGCGCACGGTCGGACCGACGAGACGGTAGCCGTCGCCAATGAGAGCGTTGGCGAGGGCGGCCAAACCCGGCGGGCTGAGCACAACGACATCGGCGAGGGCGACGTCGGCGAGGGCGGCGACCCGAGCCGCGGCGCCTTCGGTCGTTGTCGGGGTCCGCGGTCGGCAGGTTTCCGGCGAGGCACTGTCCGCAACCATTCCGCCCTCCCCGGGGTCGGCGTCGGCCTGAGGCTGAAGGACCGGCGCCATGAGCCCAAGGGCCGAAAGTCCCGAAATCGCGGCCGGCGGACACCTCTGGCTCTGGTGACCTACAGTGATCACCCTGAGTCGCCAGACGAGCGCGGGTCTTGGACTGCGGGCAGGTGAGGACACCGTGGCTATCACCGTGGTGCGGGTGTACGACGCGGTGACGTGGCGGTAGGCGCTGGCCGGGATGGTGGCAGGGCGCCTGCCGGTGCATCCCGGTGCCCCGCCTAGTGACGTGCGGTCGTGTGCGTGGTCTCAGCGTCGCGCGGGGACCATAGGCGCCGTGAGCGCGCCCCGCATTGGTCTTGTCCTCGGTAGTGGCGGTCTGGCCGGGACCGCCTTCCACGCCGGTGTCCTCACCTCGCTTGCCCGCGACGTCGGGTGGGACGCCCGAGACGCCGAGGTCGTCGTCGGAACGTCGGCGGGCTCGACATCGGCAGCACTGTTGCGCGCCGGGTTCCCGCCCGGTGACTACGTCAGCCGGATCACCGGGGAGGCGATGTCTGCCGACGGCGAACGACTCATGCGCGATATCGCCCCGGTGTCGGTGTCGCCCCCGCGCCGAAGCGGAGGCTGCCCGGCCCCGGCTTCGACCGCGCTGTTGCGTCGGGCGCTGCTTCGTCCGGGATCGGTGCACCCTGGAGCGCTGCTCGCCGGCGCGCTCCCGCTCGGGGCGACACCGAACGGTGACGTCGCCGCCGCCATCGGGCCGTTGCACGCGCAGGGCTGGCCCGAGCGCTCCCTGTGGGTGTGCGCGGTGCGGATGGACACGGGCGCCCGAGTTGTCTTCGGCCGGGACATCGATGCACCGCCCGCCTCCGTGGCCGAGGCCGTCACCGCCTCCTGCGCGATCCCGGCCTACTTCGCACCGCCGGTCATCGACGGCGTTCGGTACGTCGACGGCGGCGTGCGATCGCTGTGCAACCTGGACCTGATGGCCGGGCTGGGGCTGGACCTGGTGATCGTCAGCGCCCCCATGTCGAGCAGCGCCTGGGTCGAGCCCCGCCGGGATGTCGCCTTGCGGACGTGGGCGCGGGCGCAGCTGGAGCGCGAGGCTCGCCGGGTCCGCGCCAGCGGCACTCCGGTGCTCCTCCTGCATCCGGGGGCAGCGGCCCGGGCCGCGATGGCGGGCGGGGCCATGAACGCGACTTGTCGTCCGGCGATCGCCCGCACGGTCCGGGACCGGGCGCTCAAGGATCTCGGCGCCGAGAACTCCGCCCTGCTGCAAAAGTTGGCCGCCGGATGAGCCGACTCCTGCAGACATTCGCCCGAATACAGCCGGCGTGGACACCGGTGGTCCAGGACAGCGGCCGGGAGGAGCAGCATGCGAGCGGATGAGGTGGCTGGCCTGGGCAAGTTGGCCGGGGCCGCGCTCAGCGGTGGCACGAAGCGGATCGCGGAGTTCCACACCGGCATCGCCGAACGGGTCTTCTACCAGCTGCAGCGCCGGATGGGGTCGGCCGCGGCGCCGGCGCGCGTGGTGCACGATGGGATCGCCGGCGGCACCTATGCGGTGGTGCGAACCAGCCTCGACGCCGGTGCGCGGGCGGCCGGCATGGCCGCGGCCGGACAGGCCCGGGACGACGGCAGCCTGGCCGACCACCCGAACGGGCGGGTGATCCTCGGCGTACTGAACGGCGCGCACGGCGACCTGCTCGACCGCGAGATCTCCGAGCTGTCGCTGCCGATGTCGCTGCGTTTCGGCGGGAGGGACGCCGCCGTCGAGCCTGCAGCGCTGTCGGTCGCCTACCCGGATGCGACCGCGCGGCTCGCGGTATTCCTGCATGGGTGGTCGAGACCGAGGACGCTTGGCGCTACCACGCCGCTCGCCACCACGGCGACCCCACCGTGACCTATGGGACTTTGCTGCAGCGCGACCTCGGCTACACCCCGGTCTGGGTGCGGTACAACACCGGGCTGTGCATCTCGGACAACGGTCGGGAGCTCAGTGCCCTGCTCGACCGACTCGTCGCCGCCTGGCCGACGCCGGTGCAGGACGTGGTGCTGATCGGCCACTCGATGGGCGGGCTGGTCGCCCGCAGCGCGCTCGCTCAGGCCGGCGACAGTAGCGCCGCCGGCGACCGGCACTGGCCCGGCCTCGTCCGCGACACCATCACCCTGGGTACGCCGCACTTGGGCGCGCCGCTGGAGCAGGGCGTCAACGCCGCGGTCCACCTGCTCGACAGATTCGGCGAAACCCGCTGGCTCGCCCGGCAGCTGGCCGCCCGCAGCGTTGGAATCAAGGACCTGCGCTACGGCAACGTGGTCGAGGCGGACTGGGTCGGCCGCGACCCCGACGCCTCGGGCAACTACTGCACGGACGTCCCGCTGCACGCCGGCGCCCGCTACTTCGTGGTCGTTGCCGCCCTCGCCGGCAGCCCCGACAGCCCGATGGACGACCTGGTCGGCGACCTGTTGGTCCGGCCCAAGAGCGCCAGCGGTGACACCAGCGACCACCGGCGACTGCCCTTGCCGGCGGAACACATTCACCGACTGTCCGGACTGCACCACCTGGACCTGCTCAACCATCCGCAGGTGTACGCCCAGATGCACAGTTGGCTGGTCAACCGACCGGAGGGCAACGGGACGGATTCCGCCTTCCCACGGATCGCCGGGCCGGCAGCGCGGCCGGCCATTAGCGCCGATCTTCGCGCCGTAGGTCCGAGCCCGTCCTGGCGATGACCGGCGGAAGCGGTTGTGCTGGTCCGGGTGGGGTCCGGTGCGAGTCTATGGACAGCTGCCCGGGTTGAACTAGCTGTCTGTCGGCTAGCGCTAGCTAGCCGGACGAGGCCAGCTTGGCCCAGCACCGGGCCGCCGGCTCGGCCCAGTCGGCGTGCAACCGATGGAACAGCGCCGCCGCCCGAAGGCCCACCCAACCCGGCGAGGCTGCCGCGGACAGCAGCTCCGGCGGCAGCCCGGGATCCAGGAACGGGAACCGTCGCCAGGCGTGCACGAGCTCAATCTGGGCCGCGAGCACCTCGGCCGGCGGCTGCGGTTGCACCGACTCGAAGTGCGCGACGAAGCGCTCGTACCGGCCGCGCAGATCCTCGAGGTCCCAGGCTCGGGCGACCAGGTCGCGCACCTCGCCGATGGCGCCGAAGCGGGCAACGAACGACGTGGCCTGGCCCAGCAGGCCGAGCTCGGCGAGCACCCGGCGCGCCTCGGTCTCGCGGTCGGGATCGGGGGACAGCCACGCCCCGCGAGCCAGCATGCCGAAGCCGGCCCAGGCCAATCGGGTCCGCAGCTTGTGTCGAAGCTGGCGCTGGTCTTCCGGCACGGAAACGAACAGCAGCAGCCACTGGTCCGCACCGTCCGCACCCGTTGCGGCGGGAGTGGCGCCGAAGCCGTAGATGCGCTCTGCTCCCGCGGCCAGCTCGGTGGCGGCCGCCTCGGTCAGCCGCCAGCGGGTCCGTCGCCCCGTCCGCTCGGAAACCAACCAGCCGTCGGCCGCGCTCCGGGCCAGCGCCTGCCGGGCCGCGCTGGCCTCGATGCCCAGTACGCCGAGTACGCCGACCAACGTGCCGGTCCAGACCCACCCACCGGCGGGCAGCAAGAACTCGCCAAGCACGGTGACCAACAGCGAGCGCGCGCTCGGCGCCCCGAGCTCCAGCGGGCGTCGACCGGCCGCCCCGGGACCGCCCGCTGACCCCGTGGTTGCCACCGCTGCCATCGCCGCCGCCTCCCCACTCCGGTCGCTGCTGCTACGGTCCCGGCGCTCGATCAGCACACGGTGGCGACCGCCGGCGGCGGCGCCGGTGCCGCCGCGCACAAGGTCCGGAGGAACGATGCTTGACGGTCTGGCACTGGTGGACGCGCACCTGCACGCCGCCCGGTTGCCGACCTTGAAGGTATCCATGCCGGAGTGGGCGCCCTTTCCCGCCGTACCGATGGACGAGCTCTATTCCGCCGATGGGACGCTGCGGCCGGCGGCGTTCGACGACCACCTGGCCGTCCAGGGCGTCGACGTGGCGCTGCTGCTCGCGGAGTACAGCCCGCGGGTGACCGGCCTGCAGACGGTCGAGGACCTGCTGCCGGTGATCGAGCACAACCCGGCCCGGTTCCGGCTGGTCGGCAATATCAACCCGTACTTCCACCACCCGGTGGACGAGGAGGTGGCCCGGCAGGCGGAGCTGGGCGCGGTGGCGCTCAAGGTGCACCCGGTGCACGGGCGCTTCCCGGCCAACGACCGGGCGATGTACCCGGCGTACGCCGTCTGCCGGGACCTCGGGCTGCCGGTGGTGGTGCACTGCGGGACCAGCACCTTCCCCGGCGCGGTCAACGCCTATGGCGACCCGGCGCTGCTGGACGAGGTGCTAACCGACTTCCCGGGCCTGACGATGGTGCTGGCGCACGGCGGCCGAGGCTGGTGGCACGACGCAGCGGCGTTCCTGGCGCTGGCCCGGGACAACGTGTGGATCGAGCTGTCCGGCCTGCCGCCGCGCCGGCTGGTCGACTACTACCGCGGGTTCGACCTGCGGCGGTTGGCGCGCAAGTTCATCTTCGCCTCGGACTGGCCGGGAGTGCCGAGCATCGAGGCCAACGCCCGGGCGGTGGCGGCGCTCGACCTCGGCGAGGCGCTGCCCGCCGTACTGGCCGGGAATGCCGCCCGGGTGTACCGGCTGAAGCTGCCGCCGTAGGCCGGTCAGTAGGCTCCCGGCAGTGAGCGATGAAGCGACGCAAGCCCAGCTGTTCGAGCGCTACCTGGGTCCGTTCGCCGTCGGTCTGGGACTGCGGTTGACCGAGGCCACCGGCGACGGCGTCCGGGCGGAGCTGGAGGTGGCGTCGCACCTGCACCAGCCGCATGGCATCGTCAACGGCGGCGTGTACTGCTCGGTGGTCGAGACCATGGCCAGCATCGGGGCGGCCCTGTGGTATGGCGAGCGCGGGCAGACCGTGGGCGTGGCGAACTCCACCAGTTTCCTGCGGGCCGTGCGCGGGGGGACGCTCAGTGTCGAGGCGAGCCCGATCCACCGCGGCCGGACCCAGCAGCTCTGGTTGGTGGTGATCACGGACGAGCGGGACCGTCCGGTGGCCCGAGGCGAGGTCCGGCTGGCGAACATCAACTCGGCGGACGCCCTCGCCCGCGGCTGACCATCAGCCGGCGCCTTCCCCGACGCCTTTCACAGACCGCAACACCGCAACAGCAGCCACGAGCGCCATGAGGGCGGAGGCCATGAACGCTTCAGATCAGACGCTTGCTACGACCGGTAGTGATACAAGGGACTCCTGTGTGCGACGGCTCCGCTTGAAGTCAACCGCGTAGTAAGGGGTGCCAACCCGAGAAAAGTGTTGCGGAACAGTCTCCTAACCAAAGTGGGAGCACTGTCTATTGCCTCGAAAAACCGTGCCGCCAAGAATATGTCGGTGTACGTCACCAAGAGAACCTGCAACTGGGCGTCCAGCTCCTTTATCCACTGCTTTGAGTGCGCATCTTCGAAAGTCGCGTACGTCATCATCGCGGCGTCTGGAGCTGCCTTATCACGGTCAAAGAACCGAACCCTATCAGGTTCAAATATGTCCACTACGACGCGTGCGACCTGAGGGATCTCAACAGGGCTAGTTGCTGCACCGTGAAGGAGGCCTATTGACTCAACGCCGCCGTAAACACCGAAGTCGAGGGCAGGCATCGCTATACCGGCCGCAGGTAATCTGTGCTGACCGGCCACAAATAACCAGGCCGCACCTTGAGGCGTGTTGCCTGCCGCAGCGGTCATAAGTCTTGACCGTCCTAACGGTGCGTTGTGCCCAAGATTATCTGTCAAATGGGTCGAAGTAGACCGGACGACCAGTCATGTCTACCAGGAAACTGGTTGGAGGTTTATCATAAGTGATCGACCCCGATGGCGTTCGCGTGTTGCCGTCCATAAACAGTCGGTAGTGAGATGTCGCTGCGGCGCTCTCGACTGCCGGAGGTCCAGAAGCGAGCCACCGGATTGTAGATAGAAGTAGCAAGGCAGCCACCGGCGCTGTACCCAGAGCCACCGGTGGAAAGAGGTCTTGTCCCAATCCTCCAGCGACCAATGCCGTCGTTACCCCGGTGACCAAAGTATCGCCGAATTTGGGAGCGATCGTACGGCTACTTCCCAGACGACGGCCAAGCGTCTCGGCTCGGTCACCCAGCAGGTTCTTGTACTCAGCGGAGGAGAAGACGTCCGGGGTATCCGTAAGTACTCTTAATGCGTCTTCAAGATCAGATCGCCACAGACCAAAAGCAGCATCGTCACGGATAGCTACGAGCTCGGAATGTGTAAGATCCATACATGCGTCTGCCGTAAAGGCCGGCAGCATGAGAAGTTGGGTTAGGTATTTGTGACGCGTCAAAGCCTCCACTTGGTCTGGGAGAATAGCATTGCCCGTCTTGTACCACCAATCTAACAACTCGGGGCCTGCAAACCAACTCGGCAAGTACAAATCAAGATTGTCTCTGAACTTGCCGACGTGCTCAAGGAGCGCAAAGAATTCACGAAACCACACAACAAGTTCAGACAGTATGACTTGAGAGTCTTTGGCGACCGACGGAGTATAGCCCATTCTCCGCGCTACAAGCTTGCCCAAAGGCGACACTAGCTCCCAGTTAAGCATGGCCGCTATCTCGTTGCGGGTTCTGTGTACCGGAGGATCCACGTAGAAAATGAGGCCATCTTCTTCAAGCTGTCGATAGCGAGCTATGCGGCGTGCTGCCCATGTCCCGTTGTTACAGTCGGGGAACCCGAGAACCCAGTCAACGCGAACAGATTCCGGATCGCGCTCGTATCTATAAGCCCACGAGGACAACTCATCGACGATGGCGACACTGTCTGCGTAACACAAAGCTCTATTGACAAATACGAACTCTCGGTCGTATGGGGTTTCTTGATTGCCTGCGTAGTCGCTGAGGAATGCTGGTCGAAACTCATGTGGGGCTTTGAGTGGCACAGGCGGCAGTTCCGCTTCGAGATAGACTTCCAGTAGGCGTTTGGCGAGTTCGGTGCCATCACTCGAGTGGCGAGTCGCGCGCCAGATGTTGTAATCGGTTGGCTCAACCTCCAACGCCGTTGCCAGAATATCACTCATCAAGGCAAGGGACCCCTTCGACCACATCGAGCGTAACGCCGGGAACTCTTCGCCGACCAAGGAGCATGGTAGGACAGTCTGGAACGTACCCGGTTGAGTGGACACAGGGATTAGCTGCCCGATTCGTCGGGAGTTTCAGAAATGGGTTCGACACGCCGTAGTTTTA
>Ga0208079_1001080_pt1 | contig 14611 bp, 13 predicted proteins | sample NGESurdeep092012_5_FD_184474 | JGI IMG/M metagenome (GOLD analysis project Ga0208079, IMG submission 184474) | Arctic peat soil microbial communities from Barrow, Alaska - NGEE Surface sample 210-2 deep-092012 (SPAdes) | ecosystem: Environmental > Terrestrial > Soil > Wetlands > Peat ... | reverse complement strand
GTCCGGTCAGCCAGTCCATGCCCGCGTACACCTCGTCGGTGGTGGCGTCGGCCACGCCGAAGTCGTCGGCCAGGGTGGTGTCGGCCCACCACCGGGTCGTGGCCAGCTTCGAGCCCGGCCGGCATACCCGGGCGATGACCAGAGCCAATGCGATGTCCCGGTGCCGGCCGGCCGGCCCCAACAAGGCCGGTAGCCCGAGCGCCTTGGCCTGGGCGTGGACCGCGGCCACGTGCCCGTGCGGGCTTGAGCGGGTCACCTCCAGGTCCTGCCCAGGAACGACCAGCGCCTGGCCGGTCAACGAGACCCGCACCGCTTCCAGTGTCGCCTCCGGCAATGCCGTCAGGTTCGCCAGCGTCTCGTGTCTGACGCTCACCCCGTCGCGGTAGGTCCGGCGCAGCAGGTAGGACACCGACTCACGGCTGACCCCAGCCTTGGTCACATACTTCTTTGCCACCTTGGCTACATGCATCGCACCCCGTGCGCTTCACCATACCCGACAGTCTAACGAGAAAACTGGTAAGCGTATCTCAACGACACGCCGTAGACTTGGCTACATAACTTGAACGATAATCAACCAAACATGCAGGCCAGCGTGGATAACTCCGGTCAGAGGAGACGTAACTTCGGTCTATGGCGTGGCCTGACTCTCGGCGAGCACCACGGCTCGCCCTCCCTCAAGGCGCGCGATCGGGACGCGCGGCGGTGAGCAGGAGACGTAGTCCACACCGATGGATACCAGCCTGCGTATCGATATCGGGTCACCCGCGTGCTCGCCACAGACTCCCAGACCCAGGTCCGGACGCGCCCGACGCCCCTCCTCCACCGCGATGCGGACCAGCCGTCCGACACCGACATCATCCAGCGTCATGAACGGGTCCACATCGAGGAGCCCGGACTCGCGGTACTCGGCCAGGAACGCGCCCTCGGCGTCGTCACGCGACATGCCCCAGGTGGTCTGCGTCAGGTCGTTGGTGCCAAAGGAGAAGAAGTCGGCATCCAGCGCGAGACGGTCGGCGGTCAGTGCCGCTCTGGGTAGCTCGATCATCACGCCGATGGGGATCCTCAACGTGGCGCCATCGGCGACGCACGCCGACTCGATCGCACCGCGCATGCGCGCCGTCGCAGCACTGAGCTCTGCCGGGTCAGCGACCAGGGGCACCATCAGCTCCGGGTGAGGGTCCATCCCCGCCGTCTTCAGCTCGAGGGTCGCGGTCGCCAGCGCGCGGACCTGGGCTTCGATGAGCTCGGGCACCACGGTCAGCAGCCGCACACCCCGCAGACCGAGCATGGGGTTGCCCTCATGCCACCGGCGGACGCCGGCCAGCCGACGAGCTGCCTGCGGATCCGGTGTTCCGCCAGGCGCATTGTTCAGTGCCACCTCGACGGAGAGCTCGGTCAGGTCTGGCAGGAACTCGTGCAGCGGTGGGTCCAGCAGACGCACGACGACGGGAAGTCCGTCCATGGCCCTCAGGATGTCGAGGAAGTCCGTGTGTGCCAGCTCTTCGATGTCCGCCAAGGCTGCCGCACGGTCGGACTCGTCACCTAGGACCATGTGCTCGACCAGAACGGCCCGCTCACCCAGCAGCATGTGCTCGGTGCGGCACAGGCCGATGCCCTCTGCGCCCAGCCGCCTGGCTCGTAGCGCGTCGGGACTCGTCTCGGCGTTGGCTCGGACGCCGATGAGCCGTCGATGGTCGGCGTGTGCCAGCAGCTGAAGCACCGCCGCCGCCAGTGAACCGGCGACCGGCTCGGGCTGCTCCGCGCCTGACCCGTCATCAGCCTGCTTCTCGAGCAGCTCCGCGACCTGGCTCTGCCGTACGGCGAGGGCGCCACGGAAGATCTTGCCGGTCGTCCCGTCCACCGAGATGGTGTCGCCTTCCTTGATCGAACCGCCGGGGCAAACGGCGGTGCGGGCGTCGAGGTCGATAACAAGTCCGTCGACGCCGGCCACACAGGTACGCCCGATTCCGCGGGCGACAACCGCCGCGTGCGAGGTTCGACCGCCGCGCGCGGTGACGATGGCCACGGCTGCGAGCATGCCGCCGACGTCGTCAGCACTGGTCTCCGTACGCATCAGCACCACGTTGCGGCCTTCGGCTGCCTGGCTCACTGCCTTCTGTGCGTCGAACACGACCTCGCCCACGGCTGCTCCGGGACTGGCGGCGAGGCCGGTCGCGAGGAGAAGCTCACCCTCCGCGGACATGAACCGGGGGTGCAGGAGGCTCTCGAGCTGGTATCCGTCCACCCGGCGCAGCGCCTCATCGAGGTCGATGAGCCCTTCGCTGACCATGGCGCTGGCAACCGTGAAAGCTGCAGCAGGGCTGCGCTTGCCGACCCGTGTCTGCAGGATCCACAGCGTGCCGTCCTCCACGGTGAACTCCACGTCGCACAGGTCGCGGTAGTGCGTTTCCAGTGTGCGCAGGTGGCCCATCAGCTGCTCGTAGACCGCGGGCGCATGATCGGAGAGGTCCTGCAGGGGGAGCGGCGTCCGACTGCCGTTGACCACGTCCTCTCCCTGGGCGTTGGGAAGGTAGTCCCCGTAGACGCCGGGCTCGCCGCTGGCCGGGTCGCGGGTGAAGCAGACACCGCTGCCCGAGTCGGGTCCGGTGTTGCCATAGACCATCTCGACGATGTTGACCGCAGTCCCGGCGTCGTCGCCGATGCCCTGGTGCTTGCGGTAGGTCATCGCGCGCGGGACATTCCAGGAGGAGAAGACGGCGTCGATGGTGCGGCGGATCTGCTCGCGGGGGTCCTGTGGCAGGTCCTCACCGACCTCATTCACCAAGGTGCGGCGGAAGTCGGTCGTAAGCTTCTTCAGCGAGGCCGCATCCAGCTCGGTGTCACTGAGGACGCCGGCCTCGCGTCGTGCCGCGACAAGCGCTACTTCAAAGAGCTCGCCGTCGACCCCAAGAACCGTTCGGCCGTACATCTGCACGAGCCGTCGATAGCAGTCCCAGGCAAATCGCTCACCGCCACGGGCGACCAGCCCCGGTATGACCGCATCCGTGAGGCCGACGTTCAGGACAGTTTCCATCATCCCCGGCATCGAGCGTTTGGCACCCGAACGCACAGACACCAGAAGGGGATCCGCGGGATTGCCGAGCCGTCGACCGGTCGTGCTCTCCAGCTGAGCGAGATGTATGCCGACCTGATGGTCCAGGTCGTCAGGTTCCCGACCGAGGGTGAGGTAGTGGCGACACGCGGCGGTCGTGATGGTGAACCCATGCGGCACCGGCAGCCCGATTCGGGTCATCTCGGCCAGGTTCGCGCCCTTGCCGCCCATCAGGTCCGACATGGACATGTCGCCGTCGGCGAAGGCGACGACGAAGGGAGCGGTGGAGGCGTTGGAGTTGACGGTCAGTGACATGGTGTCCTCCCGGAAGATCCTGACGGGGTCGGGCTAGAGATCCGCTGAAGCGGGGCTAGCTCGTGTACTCAATGTTTACCGGACTCCGGGGGGATTCAGGAGTGACTATGGTCCCGACGCTGGGTGGGGCTTGTCACAGCGGATGGCCTGCAGATCTCAGTCTGGGCAGGGACAGCCGCCTGCCGCGAAACCGGGACCTATGGCTCTGTGGTGCGCTGGGTCCGATCGGCGATGGTGATGGTGATGGGGTGGCGGGTTTTCTCCTGTCGGCGTACGAGGCGAGGTGTGGCACATGTGGGCCTTTCCCGGACACAACGGAACAGTCGTGGTGGGCTGCGACAGATCCGGGGAGAGCCAGAATGCCGTCGTCGAGGCGACCCGCGAGGCGTCCCGACGTGGCACCGAGCTGGTGTTGCTCTCAGTGGCCGAGCATCGGCCGTACTGGCCGGACAGTCTCGCGTGGGTGGCCCGCGCCGACGCCGAGTCGGCCCAGCAGGCCCAGGCAGCGGCTGACGGTGCCATGGCAAGCGCCCTCGCGACGGATCGCTCGGTGGCCGTGCGGATCGCGATCGTGCACGAGGCCGATTCGCTGGAGCTGGACGATATGGCTCGTCAAACCGGCTTGCTGGTTCTGGGAGGCCGCGGCGACGGGGGCCAGATGACCTTCTCCCTGGGGTCCACGAGCGCGGAGCTCGGGCGACGTTTCCACTGTCCGATCCTCGTCGTCCACGATCAGGGCCGGCCGGTCGAGAGACGACAGTTCGGACCTGACTCCGTCGTTGTCGTCGGGATGGACTTCACCGCTGCCGTCGATGCGGTCCTGGCGGTGGCCGCGGCCGAGGCGCTCATCAGGGGCCTGCCGTTGGTCGTGGTGCACGCCCTCCCACGCGGGAAGGACGCCGATCGCGCCGCGATCGGCGAGGCATGGCGCAAGTGTCGAGAGGCGCTGAGGGAGGCCCACCTTCCACCCGGCGTCCCCAACCGACTGGTGATCACTGCGGATGACCCGGTCCCTGCCCTGTTGCACAGGGTCGGGCAGGCTGACCTGCTCGTCGTCGGAACCCATGGCCACGGACGCTTGGCCGGCCTGGTTGCCGGATCTGTCAGCCGGGCGATCCTCGACAAGGCGACCTGCGATGTGTTGGTCGTGCCGCCGGACGTGAATGCCTCCGAGGCGATCCCCACTGCATTGGCCGGCCACTCCAGCCGATCCTGAAGGGTGGACCGATGAAAGACACCGACCCGATGACAGGCACCGACCCGACGACAGGCAGCACGGTCCTGCCGGTCATCGCCGTTGGTTTTGACGGCTCGGCCCCCGCCGCGGCGGCCCTGGACTGGGCCGCTCTCGAGGCCAGACGGACCGGCGCGACTCTGCGGGTCATCTCCGTCGTCCACTACCCGGGAATGCATGCAGGGACGCTGGAGAGCGCACCCATTCTGCCGGCAAGCCTGTTGAGCCGAGCCAACAAGCTGTCAGCCGAGGCAGCGTCGCGGGCTCGCAAGGTCCTCGAGTCCGGCATGCTGGAGACCCAGATCGTGATCGGCGCAGCGGCCGAGGCGCTCGTCGCGGCAACGCAGTCGGTGCAGCTGCTCGTGGTCGGCAACCGCGGACGTTCCGACCTTGCCTCAACCGTGTTGGGATCGGTGTCCTTCGCGGTGACGGCGCACGCGCACTGCCCGGTCGTCGTCGTCGGCGAGGGCGCTGTCCTCGTCGGACCGCGGCACGGCGTCGTGGTTGGTGTGGACGGGTCGACCTCTGGCAACCAGGCCCTGGACCTGGCTGCGGACCTGGCTGCTCACGCCGGCGCCCCGCTCCGGATCATCTGCGCCTGGGACCTGCCGGCCGCAGAGTCCCCGGCGTACGACTACTGGGAGACGGTGTCGCCCGACGCCGACTGGGCGCGCGTGCAGCACGACGTCGCCGCCAAGGTGGTGACCGCGGCCGTCGAGTGCGCCACGTCACGGCACCGGAAGCTTGTGGTGACCAGTGATGTGCTGCAGGGGCAACCGGGGGCGGTGCTTGCCGGCGCCTCCCGCCACGCGGGTCTGGTGGTCGTTGGCTCCCGAGGACTGGGCGGTTTCACTGGTCTCGTCCTTGGCTCCGTCAGCCACCACGTCATCCACCGCTGTGCGTGCCCCGTGATGGTTGTTCGGACCCCACCCTCGGACCGACCCGCGGCCACACGCCAGGAAGGCGTGATGGCGGGATCCAGGACGGTAACGTGGTGGGATCCAGAACCCGAAGGGCGACCACATGACGATCCGCATATTCCTCCTCGACGACCATGAGATCGTGCGACGCGGGCTACGAGAGCTGCTTGAGACCGTCGAGGACTTCGAGGTGGTCGGTGAGTCCGGCTCCGCGATCGAGGCCTCCCGACGTATCCCGGCGCTGCGCCCGGACGTGGCGATCTTCGACGCCCGGCTGCCGGACGGCTCGGGGATCGACGTGTGTCGCGAGGTGCGATCCCAGGACCCGTCGATCGCAGGGCTGATCCTGACGTCGTATGACGATGAGCGGGCCCTTGCAACGGCCATCCTCGCCGGAGCTGCCGGCTATCTGCTCAAGGACATCAAGGGCAATGGGCTGATCGATGCCATCCGCGCTGTGGCCGCTGGCGACCAGCTGATCGACCCCGTGACCGTGAAGCGCGTCCGGCAGGGGTGGAGCAGCAACGCGGACACGGATCCGCGGCTGCGCCTGCTCTCGCCACAGGAGCGACGAATCCTTGATCACGTTGCGCAGGGTCTCACGAACCGCCAGATCGGCGAGGCCATGTCGTTGGCCGAGAAGACGGTCAAGAACTACATCACGGCTGTGCTTGGCAAGCTCGGCATGGAGCGACGAACGCAGGCTGCCGTCTTCGCGGTGACGCATCCACCGCGTCCGGAGCGCTGACCGGCAGTTCGGGACCTGGTTGGCCTTCCGCGGTGCGGTGCGTACCGCCAGACTGGCCTCATGCGTAGTGGTGAGTCGAACGCCGGGATCGAGCTGTCGGCGGCCGAGTCATGGACACTGCTCCGGGCAGCGGACGTGGGTCGTCTGGCCGTGATCGTTGACGAGCGGCCCGACATCTTTCCGGTCAACTTCCTGGTCGACCACGGCAGCGTGGTGGTTCGAACCGCTCTGGGGACCAAGTTCAGTGGTGCCGTTGGGCACTGGGTCGCCTTCGAGGTGGACGGGTACGACGTCGACACGGGCAGCGCCTGGAGCGTCGTGCTGAAGGGTGAAGGCCTGGAGGTGAACCGCCTCTACGACGTCCTGGAGGTGATCGAGCTGCCGCTCTTTCCGTGGCATACCGCACCCAAGGCGCACTTCCTCAGGATCGAGCCCCACAGCGTCACCGGACGTCGGTTCGAGGTGAGCGTGGACCCCGCGTCGACCCAAGCGCCGGCCCCCAGCAACCGTCGGGCACCATGAAGGCATGCGCACCATAAACCTCAAGCAGCTGGAACGTCGCCTATCGCTGATTGACGGCGTTCCCAGAGTGGTGGTCAGCGGAAACGTGGCCACACCCTGGCTGGTGGTTGACGCCATCGACCGTTCGATCGAGAGCTACCGCATCTACATGCTGAACGCGCATGCGGGCGTCCCCGAACGCCCCGGTGTCATTGCCGAGACCAGTTTCGTCGGGCCCGGGATGCGGCGACACCCGGCACTGTCGTACGTCCCCAGCAGGCTGTCCCTGGTGCCGTTCCTGTTCTCACAGACCATGCCGCCCGATGTCGTGGTGCTGCACTGCGCACCGCCGCGAGAGGGCCTGTTGAGTCTGGGAATCGAGGTCAACGTCCTTCCCGCAGCCGTTGACGCATGCCGCGCCAGGGGAGGCCTGGTGATCGCGGTGATCAACTCCCGTATGCCGTACACCTTCGGCGACGCCCAGATCGAGGTCGAGCAGGTCGACTTCGCCGTGGAGGTGGACTTCGAGCTCACTGCCGCGCACACCAACCCTGTCGATGACTCCAGTCTCGTGATCGCAGAGCGCATTGCCGCCATGATCAGTGACGGGGCGACGCTTCAGCTCGGCATCGGGGCGGTGCCTGACTCCACGTTGCATGCTCTCGCGGGACGGCGTGGGCTGCGGATCTGGAGCGAGATGTTCTCCGACGGCGTCCTTGAGCTCGACAAGGCGAACGCGCTCGACGCGGGGCACCCTCTGACCGCGTCGTTCTGCTTCGGAACACGCGAGCTGTACGACTGGGTGGACCGCAACCCCCGCGTGCGCATGCTGCGCACCGAGAAGACCAACAGCCCAGCGCTGATTGCCGCCAACCGTGCCATGACCAGTGTGAACTCTGCTCTTGAGGTTGACCTGTTCGGGCAGGCGAATGCCTCTCGGATCAACGCCAGGATCCACTCGGGCTATGGCGGGCAGACCGACTTCATCGTCGGGGCACTGCATTCCCCTGGCGGCCAGGCGTTCATCGCGCTGCGTAGCTGGCATCCCAAAGCCGATGTCTCGACCGTGGTTCCGCTGCTGGACGAGCCGGTGACCTCGTTCCAGCAGACCGCGATCGTGACCGAGCAGGGTGTGGCCAAGCTGTGGGGCTATGACGAGAAGACGCAAGCACGTCACCTGATCGAACACGCTGCTCACCCCAGCGTGCGCGCCGAACTATGGGAGGAGGCCAAGGAGCTTGGCCTGACCTGATCCGGCCAGGGGCCTGGCCTCATCCCGAGGTGGGTCAGCCGCGTGGCAGCGAGACACGGAAGGTCGTCCCGCTATCCGACGTCGACAGGACGACGATCCTTCCTCCCTGCCTGGCCACGACCTCGCGTGCCAGTGCAAGGCCCAGCCCATAGCTGCGCCGGCTGGCCTTGTGGTGACTGGAATGAAACCGGTCGAACACCCGGTCGACCTCTGCCGCTGCGATCCCCGGACCGGTATCGGTGACGTCAATGACCGCGTCCCGGCCCTGGGGCCGCACAGACACGGTGACCGTGCCCGAAGGCGGGGTGTGCGCGATGGCGTTGTCGAGGATCGCCAGCACTGCCCGTCGAAGGCCCACGGCGTTGCCAGTTGTCGTGACGGCGTCGGCATCGGGCCGGTCAAGGATGAGCGTGACCTGCTCGCTCTCGGCATAGTCCCGGGCGCTGGCCACGAGCTCCGCACAGAGCCAGGTCAGCTCGACCGGAGCAGATTCCGGGTCGGTCCACGGGTCGGCGGCGACGAGCAGCTCCTCCACCACCTCGGTCATCCGGGCAGCGTCAGCGACGACACCGTCGGCGTCCTTCACCACGGTTGGGTCGGCACCGCCAGCGGCCAGCGAACGCCGGAGCAGCTGCGCCCTGGTGCTCAGCAGGGTCAGCGGGGTGCGGAGCTCATGGCTGGCATCGGCGACAAACGACCGCTGCATGGCCAAGGCGTCGGACAGCGGGCGCACCGCACGACGCGCCATCAACGTTCCCACGAATGCCGACAGGACGAGCCCCACGGCTCCGACCGCCAACAGGACGCGCGCGAGGTCGGAGCGCTGATCGTGCTGGGGTCCCAGGTCGAGGATCGCCTGGACGGTGGTGTTACCGCGAAGGACGGTGCGCACAAGGAACTCGGACGTGCCAACGTGCACGATGGCGGTCTTCGCCCTGGAGGTGCGCGCGACCTCGTCCAGCGCTCGCAGGTCGGGGAGGGCAGATGGAATGCCGGGGGAGGTCTCCAACCCAAACGGTCCGCGCAGTGCCAGCCATGTCCCCGCGGGCGGGTCCTGTGCGTCGTCGGCCCTTGTCGTTGCCTGATACAGCAGCGCCTCGGCCGAGGCGTTCTGTTGTCGCAGCACCAAGATCGTGCTGATCGCCACCAGGACGATCACCGCCAGGGCCACCAGAGCAGCCGACTGGAGGCCCAGTCGGCGTGCGGCGCCGCGCACCAGGCCGAGGTCGCTTTCTCTACCCGTTTGCAGGGCTCTCATGTTGAGCCGAGCTGGTAGCCAAGGCCACGGACGGTCCTGATCACGTCACGCCCGAGCTTGCGCCGGCAGTAGTGGACGTAGGTGTCGGCGACAATCTCCGACTCGGCCTCGGTGAAGACCAGGTCGAGCAGCTCGGCGCGGGAGAACACCCGACGCGGCCGCCGGGCCAGGACCTCGAGCAGCTGGGACTCACGCTCGGACAGTGACACCCCGGTGGCTGGGTCGGCGCCGGGCTCGAGGACCAGCCGGCTCTCCAGGTCCAGGACGCGGCGCCCGAGCTGCAGCACCGCGGAGGTCGAGGTGTGTCGGCGCTGGAGTGCGCGCAGCCTGGCCAGGAGCTCGCCGACGTCGAACGGTTTGGTCAGGTAGTCCTCGGCCCCGGCGTCCAGACCGTCGATGCGGTCCGACGTGGTGCCTCGCGCGGACAGGATCAGCGCGGGCGCATTGACGCCTTTGGCGCGCAGCTTGGCCAGCAGGTCGAGACCCTCGATGGCGGGTAGCCCGCGGTCGATGACCATGACGGCGAAGGAGCGTGTCAGCCCGAGGTGCAGGCCGCGTTGGCCATCCGGGGCGTGGGTGACGACGTAGCCCTCCTCGGCCAGAAGTCGTATGAGCATGGCTGACAGCTCACGGTCGTCTTCGACGAGAAGGAGATCCACGCTACTGCTCATGTGGGCAGTATGCCGGTCGTGGGCGGTATGCCGGTCGTGGACGGCCAACCGTCGGACAATTCCGTGCCAACAAGCAGTGCGCTCACAGACAACTCACAGGACAACTCACAGGAATCGCCAAAGATATGCGGCCAGTCTTTAGCCATGGACTTCTCAGCGGACACGTTGTTGGCGCCGCGGACGTCGTCGAAGCGAAAGTCGTCGAAGCGAAAGTCGAGCGGTCGCTCATCCGGGATGGGCAGCCGCCACACCTCTGTGCCGGTGTCTCGCGTCCCGGGCTGGTGGCGTGACGCCTTCGGGGTGTTCGTCTGGTCCTCCATGCTGATCGTCGTGGCGCTGTGGGTCTCCGGGGGCGGACTCCAGGATCTCGGTAGTACAGGCACGGGCCTGACCAGCGTCGGCCGGTTGACAGGCCTCGTGGCCTCGGACCTTTTGTTGATACAGGTCCTGCTCATGGCCCGAATCCCATTGGTGGAGAAGACATATGGACAGGACGAGCTGGCCGGACGTCACCGTTTGGTGGGTTTTTGGTCGTTCAACCTGATGGTGGTGCACGTTGTCGCGATCACCCTGGGATATGCGGCCACCTCACCCAAGGGGCTGTGGGGCACGATCGTCGACTTCGTCGTCAACTACCCGGGGATGTTGCTTGCCGTGGCCGGCACGGCGGCACTGGTCATGGTCACCGTCACCTCGATCAGGGCCGCCCGGTCCCGACTGCGTTATGAGTCCTGGCACCTGCTCCATCTGTACGCCTATCTCGGTGTGGGCCTGGCGCTGCCGCATCAGCTCTGGACCGGAAAAGAGTTCCTGACGTCTCCGATCGCCACCGTCTACTGGTGGGCCCTGTGGGCTGCGGCAGCCGGCAGCGTGCTCTTCTGGCGTGTCGGCCAGCCGCTGAGGCGAAGCCTGCGCCATCGGCTCGTCGTCCAGGACGTCCGGGCCGAGTCTGACACGGTCACCACGGTCGTCATGAGCGGCCGGGACCTGCACCGGTTGCCGGTCCGGGCCGGGCAGTTCATGCAGTGGCGATTCCTTGACGGTCCCGGTGCCACCCGGGCCCACCCCTACTCCTTGTCCGCGGCGCCGGATGGGCGGACGCTGAGGATCACTGCCGAGCACTTGGGGGACGGATCGGCGCGGCTGGCGCGTTTGCGCCCGGGAACGAAGGTGCTTTTCGAGGGCCCGTACGGCCGGCTGCACGAGGGGGTTCGGACCCGTCGCAAGGTCCTGCTGATGGCTTCGGGGATCGGTATCACGCCGATGCGGGCACTGCTTGAAGCCATGGACCAGCGGCCCGGCGACGTCACCCTGGTCTACCGGGTCCGCTCCGATGCGGATCGCCTCTTCGTGGACGAGCTGTCGGCCCTGGCCGGCTCGCGCCGGGCACGGTTGTTCGTCGTGACCGGCCGCAGGGCGTCATCGCGGCACAGCTGGCTGCCCCAGCATGCGGCGCACCTGGGCGATGTCGAGGCGCTGCGCCAGCTTGTGCCGGACGTTGCCAACCACGACGTGTTCATCTGTGGAAGCCCCGGCTGGATGGACGCAGCGGAGCGGGCTGTCTTCAACGCCGGCGTCCCGGTCGAGCACGTCCACATCGAACGCTTCACCTACTGAACCGAGCCGTCACCCACTGAGTGCACGCTCGACACCCTCGACGGCATACGAAGCACGAAGGAGAACATGCGACGCATCGTCACGACCATCCTGTCCACGATCTCGATCATGGTGCTGCTCTTCAGTTACCACACCAGTTCCAGCAGCGCCACGATCTCAGCCAGCCCCATGGTCCAGCAACCCGCGTCATCTGACCCGAATCCGCCATCCGGATCGTCGAAGAGCGGCGGGTCCTCGACGACCAGGCCGAGCGCGGCAGCCAAGGCGAGTCCGGCGACCTCAAGAGCCACGTACACCGGTCAGTCGGCCGATACCCAGTGGGGGCCGGTCCAGGTCCAGCTCACGGTCCAAGGCGGCAAGATCACCCGGGCCCGGGCGGTGCAGTACCCCCAAGGCACCAACACCGACGCACAGATCAACGGCTATGCACTGCCCCTCCTCGACCAGGAGGTCGTCCAGAAGCAGTCGGCCTCCATCGACACGATCTCCGGGGCCACCGTCACCAGCGACGGCTACCTGCAGTCGCTGCAGTCCGCGATCGACCAAGCCCACCTGTGAGTCGCAAGGCGTGGGTCCAGCAGATCATGGGTATGCCGATCAGCATTCACCTTCGGGGCAAGGACGTCGACTCACCGATGGTTGCTCACGTCGTGGAGGATGCGTTTGACCTTCTGCGAGAAGCGGATCGGCTGTTCAGCACGTACCGAGATGACAGTGAGGTCAGTCGGATCCGCAGGGGTGAGCTTGATCCAGGGCACGCGGATCCGCTGGTCCAGCAGGTCGTCACGCTGTGCCGGCAGGCGGGCGAGCTCACCAAAGGCGCATTCACCGACCAGCTTCCGGACGATCAGGGTGTGCTGGGCTTCGATCCCACCGGCTTGGTTAAGGGATGGGCGGCAGATCGGGCCGCGAGCCGGTTGGCGGACCTGTCAGGGTTGACGTTCTGCCTCAATGCCGGCGGAGACGTCGTGGTCGGAGGTACTGAACCCCAACCCGAAACCGCGGTCGACGGCGAGTCTGGGCAGTCCAACGGCGGGTCCGGTGCCGCATGGCGGGTCGGCATCGAGGACCCGCGTGACCGCTCCCGGGTCGCCCAGGTCGTGGAGCTTCATCACGGTGGAGTCGCCACGTCCGGCACGGCCGCGAGAGGCGCGCATCTCTACGATCCGAACGCCCAGACGTTCGTGGACCGTGGGGGATCGGTCACGGTCGTCGGACCGAGTCTGATGTGGGCCGACGTGTGGGCGACGGCGCTCTTTGTCGGACCGAAGTCGTTGATGCTCCGGTTCTCCGAGGTTGCCGGCGACTATCGCGCGATCTCCCTGTGATCGACAGTGCTCAAGTTCGGTTACTCTAGGGGAGCAACAACGAAGGGCCTACCTCTCGCTAGGTAGGCCCTTCGTTTCCTCTCGGCACATAGCCCATGTCGTCTGCGGTATTGTCCTGCAGCGCTGTTCGCGTGTCCTGACGATGGCGCTCAGTGAGTGAGGATCTTGCTCAGGAAGTCCTTGGCGCGGTCGGACCTCGGGTCAGTGAAGAACGCCTGGGGTGTGTTCTCCTCAACAATGCGGCCCTCTGACATGAACACCACACGGTTGGCGGCCCGGCGCGCGAAACCCATCTCGTGGGTGACGACGACCATCGTCATACCGTCCTTGGCCAGACCCGTCATGACGTCGAGGACTTCGTTGATCATCTCTGGGTCGAGCGCGGACGTCGGCTCGTCGAAGAGCATGACCTTGGGCTCCATCGCCAAGGCTCGAGCGATGGCTACGCGTTGTTGCTGGCCACCGGATAGCTGCGCTGGGTACTTGTCGGCCTGATCGGTAACGCCAACCCGCGCCAGCAGCTCGTCCGCCCGCGCGTTAGCCGTGTGAACGTCAAGCCCTCTGACCCTGACCGGACCGAGAGTGACATTCTCGCGAATCGTCTTGTGCGCGAACAAGTTGAAGGACTGGAAGACCATGCCGACGTCGGCGCGGAGCTGGGCCAGCTCCTTGCCTTCGTCGGGCAGCGAGACCCCGTCGATTCTGATCGTCCCGGACTCAAAGGTCTCGAGCCGGTTGATCGTGCGGCAGAGCGTGGACTTGCCCGAGCCCGACGGGCCGATGATGACGACGACCTCGCCCTCGCCGATCGTCAGGTCGATGTCCTTCAGGACGTGCAGCGGCCCGAAGAACTTGTTGACCTTGTCCATCACCACAAGCGGGCGATGCCTTGCCACCGCCGAGTCCGTCGGACCGGTGGGGTCGCCGTCGGTTGGTGAGTCCCTCATGCCGACACAGTAGCCAGTGGCTACGGCACAGAGTTCCTCGTGCGCTGAGACCGCGTCGTTCGCTAGTCTGGGACGAAAGCAACGAAGGAGGATGCATGTTGTCTACCGAACTGCTGATTGAGGCCTTCGGCCGGATCCGCGGAGGGGTTCACTCGACACTCAAAGGAGCCAGCATCGAGGTGCTGACGTTTCGGGCTGATCCGGAGGCGAACACGATTGCCTGGTTGGTCTGGCACCTCACTCGCGTGCAGGACGACCACATCGCCGATCTGATGGGCGATGACCAGGTTTGGACGGCCGGTGGCTGGGTTGACCGTTTCCACCTCCCGTTTGATCCTTCGGCCACGGGGTACGGCCAGAGCGCAGCCGATGTAGCAGCCGTACGCCCTGGCCCAGACCTGCTGGCGGATTACTACGACGCCGTGCACACCCGAATCATCGACTATCTGGGCACCCTCACCGAGGCGGATTTTGCCAGGATCGTCGACACGTCGTGGGACCCTCCGGTCACCCTCGCCGTGCGCGTGGTCAGCATCCTCTCGGACGACCTGCAGCATGTGGGCCAGGCGGCATACGTGCGAGGGCTCGCCAAGCGCTCCGGACTCTGAGCCTCGAAATCGCTTTCGTCACAACGGAATCGCACAACGGGATCGCACCACTGCATCGCAGAAGGGCATCGGCCTAGTCGGCGGCCAGCTCTGAGATGCCGAGGCCGGCAGCGTCGGGAAGATGGACGGCGTCGCGCCGGTATTCGGCTCCGCCTGTCAC
>Ga0208079_1001078_pt1 | contig 14621 bp, 13 predicted proteins | sample NGESurdeep092012_5_FD_184474 | JGI IMG/M metagenome (GOLD analysis project Ga0208079, IMG submission 184474) | Arctic peat soil microbial communities from Barrow, Alaska - NGEE Surface sample 210-2 deep-092012 (SPAdes) | ecosystem: Environmental > Terrestrial > Soil > Wetlands > Peat ... | reverse complement strand
CGCTGGCGTGGCAAGCGTAAATCACATCACCCAGGCGCATGGAAATCTTGTAGCGATCCGAATCTCCCATATGCTGGGCGTCAGCGGCGACTCTTTCGAAGGAGACAACTCTGGCCATCTGATAGCCTTCGTCCGCGCTTTGCGCATAGGCGAGCATCGCAGCCATGGTGATGCAGCACAACAAAGCAACCAAACATGTCTTCATTGGTGTTCCTCTCTGCTGGTCGAAAAGAAAGTATAGACCGAGCGCCCGATGTACGCAGGTCGGGTGCCCCCATCCTTCACGCGGGTTTTGGCGCGAAGGGTGGGAACGACCCATCAGAACAGTTCTTGTCTTGATCAAACAAGATCATGACGGTTCGCAGTTTCTTGTTTCCCACCCTTTCGCAAAAGAGGCGAAAGGATGGGGCACCCGGCTGGACTAAAGAGGGTGTGTGAGAACTGTACCGTCCCTGCAGGACTCGGATTGGGGCACACGGAACCCTTGTCCCGAGTCCTGGTTCCCAGCCAAAGAAAGAATAATGCGTCGACATCTTTGGAGGGTGTATAGTGTGGCGCTGTTGGGAGCTACAACGAAAATTCCAGCTAAATAGTTATCCAGTCCAGCGTCTCGTGTTGGAACATAATGCCGTTTCTAGTCACGAATGCGTGTGACAGCAACTGTTTGCGAATCCATAGATGTTATTCAGAATCGCAATTCGCAGTTCTACTGCGTCAGGGTGTTAAATGAAATTCACCTTCGAGAATTTGGTCGAAGCAGTAATTGGAATCGCCTTCGCCGTCATCGTATTTGGGAACATCTTTTCGAAGGCGGGCTACTCGCGCTGGTACGGTGTGGCGATGGCCATCCCGCCCCTGAACATAGTAGTGATTATTTGGTTTGCATTCTCCACTTGGCCAATTGAACGGAAATTACTGGGGATGCAATTTGGCGACTCGCCCGGAGCGATCCGGCGGGACGAAAGCTAGTTTCCAAACTCGCCCTGCGTTCGAATCGCGCTCTGAGCAATAGGTGGCGTGAAATCACGCTATTGCAAGCTGTCTTCAGCTACCGAAACAGATGAATAATCCAGGCAAACCGCCCCTCTACTGTGCTCGCAGGATGCTAGCTTTGGAATCGCAGGAGGCACAATAGCCAAGCCCTCACGCCCAGAACGTGCGATCCAACGTCCGGTACTGGATGGCTTCCGCAATATGCCCCGGTTCGATGGTTTCGGCTCCTGTAAGATCGGCCACCGTGCGCGCAACTTTGAGAATGCGATCGTGGGCGCGCGCGCTCAGCCCCTGCTTCATCATGGCCCGTTCCAGCAGGTGCTCCGAGTCAGTACCCAACTCGCAGTATTTCCTGATCTCGCGCGAGCCCATCTGAGCATTGGCGTAAATGCGTTCGCCCTCCGAACCAAAGCGCATAAGTTGCGTATCGCGGGCGCGGATCACCCGGGCGCGGATGTCGGCTGAACTTTCCGGCACAACGCCGCTCCTTAACTCGCGGTAATTCACCGATGGCACGTCAATGTGAATGTCAATGCGATCCAGCAGCGGGCCCGAGATCTTCGAAACATACCGCTGGATAATCATCGGCGTGCAGTGACACTCGCGTGAGCGGTCGTTGAAATACCCGCATGGGCAGGGATTCATGGCCGCGACCAGCATGAAACGCGCGGGAAAGCTGAGCGACATGGCCGCGCGCGCGATGGTCACGGTTCCGTCTTCCAGCGGCTGCCGCATCACCTCTAGGACGTTGCGCGGAAACTCCGGCAACTCATCCAGGAACAGCACTCCGTTGTGGGCCAGCGACACTTCGCCGGGACGCGGGATCATGCCACCGCCGATCAGCCCTGCGTCCGAGATGGTGTGGTGTGGCGACCGGAAGGGACGCGTCCCCACCAATCCGCTGGTGGAATCGAGCACTCCCGCCACGCTGTGAATCTTGGTCGTTTCCAGGGCCTCGTCAAAGGTCAATGGCGGAAGAATGGTGGCCATCCGTTTGGCCAGCATGGTCTTGCCGGAACCTGGCGGACCGATCATCAGCAGGTTGTGGCCTCCCGCAGCCGCGATCTCAATGGCCCGTTTGGCCGTCTGCTGGCCTCGCACATCGCCGAAGTCCACGCCGAATTGCTGCGAAGTTTCCAGCAGCGCGTGGGTGTCAACCTTGATCGGCTGGACACCATTGCCGGTATTCAGGAGTTGCACGACCTCGATCAACGAGTGGACCGGGTAAACATCGACCCCATCCACCAGGGCGGCCTCACGCGCGTTGATCTCGGGAACAATTAGCCTGCGGATCTTGTTTGCCCGCGCGGTCACGGCAATGGGCAAGGCTCCCCGGATGCCTCGCACTCCGCCGTCGAGCGACAACTCGCCCACAAAAAGCGTATCGTCCGGCGGCTTGTTGTTCAGGCCTCCATAAGCGCCGAGGATTCCCAAGGCCATGGGAAGATCGAATCCCGATCCTTCCTTGCGGATGTCGGCAGGAGCCAGATTGATAGTGGTGGTCGTGGATGGAATGTCGTAGCCGCTGTTCTTCAGCGCGGCCCGGATGCGCTCGCGGCTTTCGCGCACCGTAGTATCCGGGAGGCCGACCGTCATGAACGTGTCGTGATCGGACTTTATCGCGGCGACATCGACCTCGACCTCGATGAGGCTGGCGTCGATGCCGTACACGGCGGCGCTAAGTGTCTTATAGAGCATGCGTGGGAACGCACGCCTACCACATGGTTACACTTAACATAATTTTGGGGCCGAGCGGTGTGACCGGACTCACGCAGCGACGTGATGGACGCGATGGTTCGGTCAAATCAGGCTTGGCTGGAGCACTCGCGGACAATAAAAAGGGCGGAATTCTGACCGGAAGCGCAGCGCCCAGTTGCACAACCGAAGACCAAAACGGCCCAGAATTCCGCCAACTTAGGAAGGAAATGGAGCAACGAAGAAACGTGTCACGGAAACTTCGCTATGCTCTCGCCTTCCCTGTCCGCTGCTCTCTCCAGCGGTCGATTCCAACAAGGCGATTGTTACATTGGAAATGAGGACGGCAAATCCCCCGTACGGAGTACGGGGTGTACCACTTCCGTAGTAAATGGAGTCAGCACACCTACAAGCACGGGTAGTGGGTCAGTTTCGTTTTCCCTCAATGAGGCAGCCAATAATCTGTGCGCGAGCCTCGGTGTCCGAGCAATTCCTAACGATCTTTATACTATAGCCGCTTTAGCATGTCAAGCCCAAAATGGAATTCCATGCAATAATAAAGGAGATCGGCAGCGATACTTTCCCCTTTGGAAGCTCGTTTATTGAAATAGACGGTGAGTTTGCTCACTGTAAATTTCAAAACTTTGTAATATAATTTTCAGACGAGTTGCGATATTATTCTCCCCATTCTTTCGTTTGCCGACAGGAAAACCGATATGCCAACCCACACCATCCAATCTCGTGACCCTATGGCCCAGATTGATATGTCACAACATCATCGGCAGGTGCATCGTTGTTTGGGCTGCGGAAAACCTCTCATAGCGGAACCTGTGTTGATATGCAGCAAGTGTGGCCACGAACTGCGCTTGCGTTGTTTTTGTTATCAGGCTGGAGACAGGCGATACATAGCGGAGTGCATTGACCTAGATATTATCTCCGAGGGAGAAACTCGGGAAGATGCCATCGGCGGATTACAAGAGGCGATGTTTGGATACTTGACTGCGGTAATCGACGGGCAAGATACGGATGGACTGGTTCCCCGTCGTGCTCCATTGTCACATCGTTTGCGTTACTACTACGAGGCGTCTAAGGATATTTTGAGGGGCTTTGATCGCCAGCACGCCCAAAGCGTGATTGAGTGCCGCTATGAAGTTAGGGACGGGCAGCTCTTGGATTGTCAATGAATCATGGGGCAAAAACTCCCGCTTCTGAAGCCCGCAGAAGTATGTCGGAACCTCCAAGCTCTAGGCTTTAAATTCAAAAGACAAGACGGTTCGCACGCTCAGTATGAGCGCCCAGCCGATGGCACTCGGAAGCGCTGCGTCGTGACTGTGGACATGGGAAAGCGGAACGGTTTCTCCCTCGAACTGATGAAAAGTATGATTCGTCAGTCGGGCTTTAGCCGGGATGAGTTTTGCCGTGGCATCCCTAAATCCTCGCCGACGTTAGAGCAGACCAATGTCGAGATTAGCTAGGTCTTGTTGAACTTTTTCCACCGCGCCTTTGCTGCTTTTGTAGCGACCCTAGAGCGCTCTGCCTTTGTCATGGTCTTGAGGCGGCGTTTGCCGCCGATCTGACCACCCTTGCGCCCAATGGAGGCCATATACTGGGAGAGATTAGCCGGAGGGATTACCACATCTGGTGTGGACGCCCCTTCCGGTTCCGGTATCTGGCCCGTGGAAACATCCGCGGTCCACTTGGCGAGTTGGTTGGGATCGCGGGGCCGTTTGCCCTTACCGATTGTCATGCCTAATGCTGCCATATCCCGCCGCTTCCCGTCATACCCCGCAACCCCTGTGGAAATTCAAACTGACCCACTACCCAGGGACGAGTTCGCTCGCAACGAACTGCGCGGCTGGGCAATCAGGCGCTCACCGCAAAGGCGCGCCATTGCTGGCGCGCCTCGGAAAGATTGGTTCCAGACGGAACCAGTTCCAGATTCCAGCTATCCGACGGTTGCCATCTCTCGGGCCGCACGGGCGCCAGTCGACGCAGTGCTGTCCTGAGCATCAACCACGGCGATCGTCGTCATGTTGACGATTTCTTCCACCTCCGCACCTAGCGCCAGCAGATGTACTGGCTTCGCCATGCCCAGGAGTATGGGGCCAACCGCTTCCGCCCCGCCCACGCTGATCAGAAGCTTGCAAGCGATATTGCTGGCTTCCAGATTGGGGAAGATCAGCACGTTGGCTCCGCCCTGCAACGGGGAGAAGGGGAATGCCGATTCCATCTTCTTGCGATTGACGGCGATGTCACCCTGGATCTCACCATCGATGATGAGGGTGGGGTCGGCGTAACGCACCAACTCCGTCGCCCGCCGTATCTTGTCGCACAGCGGATGCTTGGTGCTGCCGAAGCTGGAGAAGGAGAGCATGGCCACGCGCGGCTCAATGTCGAACCGGCGCGCCTCTTCGGCCGCGCAGAGAGCAATCTCTGCCAGGTCCTCGGCGCTGGGTTCAATGTTGACCGTGGCATCGGCCAGGAAGTACAGATCGCCCTTGCGGGTGATGATGAGATAGAGGCCCGAGACCTTGTGGATCCCCTCGCGAACCCCGATCACCCGCAATGCCGGACGAATTGTGTCCGGGTAGTTCTGGCTCACGCCGGAGACGATGGCATCAGCGTCACCCATGCGGACCATCATGGAGCCGAAGATGTTGCGGTCGTTCATCAGCTCGTTTGCAGAGCTCAGTGTGACCCCGCGACGCTGCCGTAAGCGATACAGCTCGCGGACATACTCCTGCCGCCGCAGAGCATTCTCCGGTTCGATGATCGTGACACCGTTGAGCGCCAACCCCAACTCGGCTGCCGTGCGGCGGATCTCGTCGGCACGCCCCAGCAGAATCGGAACGGCAATCTTCTCCTCGATTAGGACATGGCAGGCGCGCAGGATCTTCTGATGCGAGCCTTCGGGAAACACCACCCGCTTGGGATTGGACTGGGCTTTATGGATCATGGAGCGCATCAGTTCGTGCGCCTTGCCCAACCGTTTCTCGAGCTGCTCGCGGTATTCGGCGATGTCCACTGGAATTTGCGCCACGCCAGTGTCCATGGCGGCCTGGGCCACGGCAGACGCTTCCCAGACCAGTACGCGTGGATCGAACGGCTTGGGAATGATGTAGTCGACGCCAAACTTCAGAGTGTCCACTCCGTAGGCTCGGCAGACGGAATCGGGCACATCTTCTTTCGCCAGTGCCGCCAGGGCATGCGTGGCCGCCAGCTTCATTTCTTCATTGATGGTGGTGGCATGCACATCCAGAGCGCCGCGGAAGATGAATGGGAACCCGAGAACATTGTTGACCTGGTTGGGATAATCGGAGCGCCCGGTCGCCATGATGATGTCGTCGCGGACCGCACGGGCTTCCTCGTAAGTGATCTCCGGATCGGGGTTTGCCATGGCGAACACCACCGGCCGCGGCGCCAGGGACGCGATCATCTCCGGCGTGAATGCGCCCTTAACGGAAAGTCCGAGCAGCACGTCGGCGCCTTTGGCGGCCTCGGCAAGAGTCCGCATCGGCGTGTCTTTGGCGAAGCGCTCCTTGTAGGGATTCATTCCCTCCTTGCGGCCTTTGTAGATGACGCCTTTAGTGTCAGCCAGGGTAATGTTCTCGCGCTTCACGCCCATGCAGACATAGTGCTCAGCGCAGGCGATGCCGGCCGCACCGGCGCCGTTGACCACTATCTTGATCTGGTCCATGCGCTTGCCCGTCAGTTCCACCGCGTTCACCAGCGCCGCGCCGGAGATGATGGCAGTGCCGTGCTGGTCATCGTGGAAGACCGGGATCTTCATCGTCTTTTTAAGCGTCTCCTCGATATAAAAGCACTCGGGCGCCTTGATGTCTTCGAGGTTGATGCCGCCGAAGGTGGGCTCCAGCAGTTGACAGGTCTTGATGATCTCGTCGGGATCATGGGTGTCCAGTTCGATGTCGAATACGTCGATGTCAGCGAACCTCTTGAACAGGACGCCTTTGCCTTCCATGACAGGCTTGCCGGCCAGGGCGCCGATGTCGCCCAGTCCCAGCACGGCGGTCCCATTGGTTACCACCGCGACCAGATTGCCTTTGGCGGTGTACTTGAATGCATCCTGCGGGTTCTTCTCGATCTCCAGGCAGGGATCGGCGACTCCCGGTGTGTAAGCGAGACTAAGATCGCGTTGCGTAAGACAAGGCTTCGTGGAAGTGACTTCTATTTTCCCCGGCCGTGACCCAAAGTGGTAGTCGAGAGCATCCTGCTTAGTAATTGCCATGACAGCCTCCGAATGAATGAACGTAAGATCGCGTGCAGGGGAAAACAGTTCCGGCTCGATTACGGCCGTGGCAGCTTATCGACAGAGCGGCAGGCAGTAAAAAACTTGGTGGTCAAGATGCGCCTTCCACATGAACACACACGGACTCTCGGCAGCCGGAAGAGTGCTCCCCTGGAATTTAAGCATGGGCTTGTTTCCGGACCGGAACTAGTGCGGAGGTCACACGGGATTGTGAGGGAAGACACAAAACAGGGGTTAGGGGCTAGGGGTTAGATAGGGCCCAATACGCTTTCAAAGATTGACATGACACCAGCCACAAAACTAAACGGCCGTTACGCAGTGTCCAGGAAGCGGCTTGTTGACCTCGCTTGGAATTCTCCCTCATCCCTAGTCCCTAACCCCTGGCCCCTGCCTTTCACGCCCGCAGCAAAATGCCCACGATGCTGGCTGACATCAGGTTGGCCAGTGTGCCTGCGATCATGGCGCGAAAGCCGAGCTTTGCCAGGTCTTGCCGCCGGTTTGGCGCCAGGGCGCTGAGCCCGCCAATCTGGATGCCGATGGAGCCGAAGTTCGCGAATCCGCACAGGGCAAACGTCGCTATGGTGAACGACCGCGGATCGAGCGCGGCCTTCTGCGCGCTCAACATGGTGAAGGCGACCAGTTCGTTCAGCACCATGCGCGTGCCCAGTAGGTTTCCGATCGAGAGACAGTCATGCCATGGCACGCCGATCAGCCAGGCCACGGGCGCGAAGATCACGCCGAATATCGACTCCAGTTTCGACGGGAACCAGGGAAAACCATGCGCCGCAAGTAGATTGTGAGTTCCGCCAAGAACGCCATCGAGTAGCGCAATCAGCGCCAGGAATGAAATAAGCATCGCCGCTACGTTCAATGCGAGATGCAAGCCATCGGTCGTGCCTTTCGCCGCCGCGTCCAGAACGTTGCTGGCACGCTCGCCAAACTCTACGGAGTCGATCTTGGCCGTTCCGGCAGTCAAGGGCTTCTCGGTCTCGGGCACCAGCATCTTGGCGATAAGGATGGTTCCCGGCGCGGTCATGATCACCGCCCCCAGCAGGTGTCGCGCCTCGATGCCGAGCAGGATGTAGGCGCCCAGCATCGCTCCGGAAACGTGGGCCATGCCGCTGGTCATGATCGTCATCAGCTCGGAGCGCGTGACCTTGGGCAGGAAAGGACGAATGGTGAGCGGAGCTTCCGTTTGTCCCATGAAGATACTGGCCGCGACGTCCAGCGACTCAACTCCACTTGCGCCCATGAAGCGCATCATGACTTTCGCCAACTGTCGGATGATGAACTGCATCACGCCGTAGTAATAAAGGATGGCGAAAAATGCGGCGATGAAAATGATGATGGGCAGCACCTGGAAGGCGAAGACCACGCCGAAGCGGGAGAGCTTGGCCCCGAACTCGCCAAAGACGAATTGCGATCCGGCAAAGGAATAACTGAGAAGCCGGTTGACTGCGTCCCCGGCGATGGTCATAACGCGCACGCCGAAACTCACGCGAAGGACCAGAATGGCGAATACAAATTGCAGGATCAGTCCTACGAATACAGTTCGATAGCGGATGGCTTTCCGGTCAGTCGAGAAGAGATACGCAAACAGCAGGATCGCGACGATGCCCAGCACGCCGGTCAGACGCGCCATGCGAACTCCCGCGTCTGCTGAAAAAGCGGCTGCAATGAAAGAAACTGCAGATTCCTCAGGGCTGAAGAGGGTTCGTGAGAACTGTGCCGTCCCTGAAGGGACTCGGGTCCGTTTACCACTTTACCCAGCACTCCGCCTTCGGCTCCGTGCTGGGCTAATCTCTTTCGCCCCTGCGGGGCTGGATTTTGTGCCATCGCTGCACCGAGCCAACTCAAGACAAGTTCTCTAACACGCTCATAAGGACCGATTCCGGCGCGGCGATACAAAGTACCGCTCTACAGGTTTTCATTGGATCGACCATCCGCGGGTGCGCCCAATTCGCGCACGATCTCGACGCTGGCGCTCGTGCCGATGCGGTTGGCGCCAGCATCGATCATGTCCATGAACCGGGCCGCGGTTCGAATGCCGCCCGCCGCCTTAACGCCAACTTTGAGTCCAACCACGCCCCGCATCAATACCACATCAGCGGCAGTTGCGCCCGCATCCGCGAATCCGGTGGAAGTCTTCACGAAGTCCACGTCCGCTTCCAGGGCCAGGGAGCAAGCCAGGATCTTCTCGACCTGGTTCAACAGGCAGTTTTCGAGGATCACCTTCAGGATTGCTCCCCGACCGTGCGCTAGCCGAACCAGACTCCGCATTTCGTGTTGCACCAGCACGCGATCGCCCGACTTCAGCGCCCCAATGTTGAGGACCATATCCAGCTCATGCGCGCCATTGCGCAAAGCGGCCTCAGCTTCTGCCAGTTTGGTCAGAGTGAGGTTCGCGCCCAGGGGAAAGCCGACTACCGTGCCTACCTTCACCGGCGGGCCGCGCAGTCGAGCCGCGGCCAGGGACACGTTGGCCGGATTCACCATGGCCGCATGAAAACCGTAACGCGCTGCCTCGTCGCACAACGCGATCACCTGGTCGCGCGTGGCATCGGGCTTAAGCAGCGTGTGATCGATGAGGCTGGCCGCGCTACGCCAATCGCTCACGAGAATGGCTGGTGCGCCGTTTACGACAGACAGGTTCGCAGACATGAGCACGACAGATTCTATTCCGATTCGGGGCCGGACTCCAGCACACAAATATCCGGCAGATTACGATAACGCTCGGCAAAGTCAAGCCCGTATCCCACCACAAACTCGTCGGGAATCTCGAAACCTACGTAATCCCCGTGGATAGGCTCGGTGCGCCGCGACACCTTGTCCAACAGCGCCGCAATCCTCAGCGATTTCGGCTGGTGGGCGCGCAACATGCTTTGGATGTAGGTCAAGGTCAAGCCGGTGTCCAGAATATCTTCCACCAGGATGATGTTCCTGCCCTCCATCGAGCGGTCCACATCTTTCACCAGCTTGACCTCGCCACTCTGCTGCTTGGCGGTCCCGTAGCTCGATACCGCGATGAAATCGAAGCTGACGTCTAACGTGATCTGCCGCGCCAGGTCGGCGAGAAAAATGGTGGCGCCCTTCAGCACTCCGATCAAGACGACCGGTTCACCGGCAAAATCCTGGCTGATGCGCTGCCCCATCTCGGCCACCTTCGCCGCGATGCGTTCGCGCCCAATCAGCACCCTGAGCTTTTCCACCGGCATTCCGCCTGATGAGGGATGAGAACTCTGGATGGTAGAGAAAGCGCGGCGGAAACTCAACTGAGATGTGGGGCGGGTGGAGGGGATTACACTGAGCAAATGGCGGATGAACGATTGACAGCGGAATTTGACGAGGAAATGCTCAGCATTTACGAACGGGGCGCATTCTGAAGCTAACTACAACGCGACCCGTTTCCTGCAAATGCTCTATGAACATCGCGGCTTGGAAACAGCCCGGATTCTACTGCATTCGCCCAACGTCTCGGAAGGCTACACTTTGTATTTGCGAGGCCGCTTGGATCTCACCGTGGAAGCGGTCATTCATGACAACCCAAAGTGGCATCCGCTTTTTACGCAAGACGAGTTGGCGATCTGCACGAAGCGGCTCGAAGATTATCGCTATCTCCCGTGAAAGCAAGGGCAAGGTCAAAGATGAGCGGTATGCACGCATATCAATTCTCGATGCTCGGCCACTCGTCTTGCACCAGCCCATGCTCACGGTTCGGCAACAGCCAGCGCGTAAGTAACAACAATTCCAATAAAGCTGCACGAAATGTGGCGTTGGCGCGTATCGATGATGGGAGGAAGAATCTGGTGCGAGAGTGAGGTGGGACGCGGGAGCCAATTCCACTTCACGGCGCGATTAAAGTTCCTGGCGAGCAAAGCGGAGATGGGAGTCATCGTACCTTACGAAGCCTTGCGCGGTATGAGAGTTCTGATTGTAGACGACAACGCCACCAATCGAAAGATATTGCAGGGAATGTTGAGGCGCTGGGAGCTGCGAACCCGCGATGTCGAGAGCGGAGAGCAAGCCGTGGCGGAACTGCTCTCTGGAAGGGCGGCTGGGGATCCTTACCAACTGATCTTGACCGACATGCACATGCCCAATATGGATGGCTTCGGACTGGTCGAGAAGATCCGGAATATGCCTGAGTTATCCGCGACGGCCATCATGATGCTCACTTCCGCGGGGCATCGCCAAGATGCGGAGCGATGTAAGGAGCTTGGAATTACCTCCTATCTGCTCAAGCCGATCCGAAAATGGGAGTTGCTTGCAGCTATTGAGAAAGCGCTCGGCGAAGGTGGGCCCAGTCCTCAGCCAAACACAGATGCACGGCGAAAGCCAGTCTCCCCGGTTGAGGGCCTGCATATTCTTGTGGCCGAGGACAACCATGTTAACCAGACAGTTGCCGTCCGCACGTTGGGGAGAATGGGCCATTCTGCGGTCGTGGCCAACAACGGGCTCGAGGCCCTCTCGTTGCTGGCCCAGCAGACCTTCGATCTTGTGCTGATGGATATCCAGATGCCTGAAATGGACGGACTAACGGCGACCAAGAAGATTCGCGAGGGCGAGCTGCAATCGCACGCTCATATGCCGATCGTTGCTATGACGGCTCATGCCATGAAAGGAGACCGGGAGCGCTGTCTTGAGGGTGGGATGGACGGTTACGTCTCCAAGCCCATTGTCAGCAAAGAATTGCAAGAAGCGATCGCCAGCGCGGTCCAAGGTCGCAGTTACACCGGGGGTCGAGTAACCAACGAAATACCCAAAGGGGATGCTCCGCCGAACGGCACACTGAGCTGGGACGCGGGACAGGCCCTGAAGAGACTGGGTGGCGATGAAGAGCTCTTCTATGAGGTCGTACAGATCTTCCTTGAGCAGACGCCGAAGAACCTAGACGGCTTGCGGCAGGCGATATCGCGGGGGGATGCAGAAACCATCGAGAAAACTGCCCACAGCCTTAAGGGAGAATTGGACTACTTGGGAATTCCAGCAGTTTCACAAAAGGTGCGCGAACTCGAGAAGATGGGCGCAAGACATGATCTCCAGCACGCCGCAGGAGTGTTCGCAGCCATCGAAACTGAAATGTCAGCCGTCCTCAACTCCATGCGAAGTGTGAATGGCATGAAGCTGGAGGAGCAGTTGGCCGCTAAAACCGGAGCGGGCCAGTGACTACGAGTCAGCCACTGACGCAGTACACTGGGCCCGAGCGGCCAGAAAGTAACTGCGACGGAGTATTGGTTGCCGAAGATGACCCAATGTTTCGCAAGATCTTGAAAAGTTGGCTGGAGAACTGGGGATACCGAGTAATTGTCGCCGAAGATGGCACGGTGGCTTGGAACATCCTGCAGCAAGAGCGTCCTCCTGAACTACTGATTCTGGACTGGGTGATGCCGGGAATTGATGGCACGGAGCTATGCCGCAGAATTCGAGAGCGACAGACAACTCCTTACCAATACATCCTGCTAGTCACGGCCAAGGACGATAGAGAGGATGTGGTCGCGGGCTTGGAGGCAGGAGCGGATGATTACTTGACCAAACCGTTAGACCGGAGCGAGCTGCGGGCGCGGCTGAGAGTGGGAAGACGTATCCTCACTCTCCAGAAGGGTCTGATTCAAGCCCGCGAAGAGCTCCGCTTTCAGGCCACTCACGACGTACTTACCGGAACTTGGAACCGGGGTGCACTCCTCGACCTGCTGCAACGTGAAATCGAGCGAGCCAGCCGTTCCCAAAGCCCAACCGGTTTTTTGATGCTTGACCTGGACCACTTTAAGAAGGTCAATGACACCTACGGGCATGTGGCTGGCGATGTGGTCCTGAGGGAAGTTGCACGCCGCATCAGCCAGGTTGTCCGTTCCTATGACCTCGTGGGGCGCTACGGAGGCGAAGAGTTCCTGGTTGTGCTCCCCGGCTGCGACCAGAACCAAGCCCTGCAAAACGCGGAAAGAATTCGATCGGTAATCGCCGAACACCCAGTTCTGGCAGCAGGCGCCGAAATCGTGGTCACGGCCAGCATTGGGGTGACGGTTACGACGGTCAGCACCGTCACTGAAAAAGAGATTCTGGCAATCGCCGATACTGCCTTATACGAGGCTAAGAGTGCTGGGCGAAATTGCACGGCCGTACTGTGAGGGACGAGGTTCCAGAGGGATGGTCGGCGCTAGGAAACTGGAATCAGGCCGACAACTTCAGTTTCCGCCATCCATCCATAATCCTAGCCACAGGACGTGTTTGGCAGACTTCATGCACCGAATCTGTCTGCGGCACGAGCTTTCGCTCTTGCGGCCTCTTCTTCTCGATTTTTCGGCGGTGCGTTCGTTTCGAGCGAACGCAGAAGACGAGTCGAGATGCCGACTATTTCATCGACTGCAGCCAGGAACGAGCTCTCGTTCGCCCTCGACGGTTGCAACGGGCCCGCCTGCTTTTCGCTTTGGAGCACGCACCTGCCTTCAGCCGCTCGATCTCGGAAAACTGATTCGCTGCCATCTCTTGTATCAGGTCCATGATCGTCTTTTGCTTGATCTCGCCAATCTGTATCAGTTGCATGCAGCTCACAGTAGACGACGGTGAAATGTGAGTCATCCCCTGATGGTTGCAGGGCTCCTACAACCTCAGTATCACAACCCGTGACCGTTCCCCGGGCCTGTTCGTCACGGTGCTAGAATTCAGGAACAACAAACAGCTTGCAATCATACTCCCGGGTTGCAACAGCACGTATTGACCCTCCACTATTGTGTGCATAGACGATCAAGCCGGCCGGCAAGCTCCTAGCCCTGAATTGGTTGCGCTCACGGGTTACATGGGCGCTGGCAAAACCACGGTTGGCCGCGCGTTGGCGAATCTTCTCCGCTGGTCGTTCTTCGACCTCGACTACGAAATTGAACTGAGACAGAAACTGCTAGTCCGCGAAATATTTCAGTTGCGCGGCGAGTCCGGTTTTCGCGAAATCGAGACTGAGACCTTGCACTCGGTGTTGCGACAGGCATCTGGTCCAACTGTTGTTGCTCTGGGCGGCGGCACGTCCGTGCAGGCAGCCAACGCCGAGCTGTTGCGAAGCCGGGGGGCGCACATCGTTTTCCTGGAAACTGCGATCGAGGAGCTGTATCGGCGCTGCCGGGCCGCTGACCAGCACTCGCCGCAAAGCTCTCGGCCACTCGCCGCCACGCCCGAAGCCTTTCGCGCCCTTTACGCTCAGCGCCTTCCCTTCTACCGCTCCGCCGATCTCACCGTGAACGCAACCGGTAAGGCCGTCGAAGAGCTGGCGCAAGAAATCGTCCTGAGTTTGCGACTGTCCCACCGTTGGCGGTGATATTCTCGCATTCGCTGCCCGCCTCTGTCGGTCCCCGAACGTGGTATAACTTTGTCTTTCACCACCATGCCTCAGCAGAAAATCCCCGTCGGAATTCTTGGCGCTACCGGCGTTGTCGGCCAGCGTTTCATACAGTTGCTCGAAGCCCATCCCTGGTTTGAAGTTGCCTGGCTGGCGGCTTCCGATCATTCCGCTGGACAAGCCTATGGGGACGCCGTGCGCTGGCGTTTGAAGACTCCCATCCCCGAGCGTGTACTCCAGATGCCGGTGTCGAACGCCGCGCCGGAAGGTGCGCCGCGAGTCATCTTCGCCGCGCTGGATGCGAGCATCGCGCGCGATCTTGAGCCTCAGTTTGCCGCCGCC
>Ga0208079_1001071_pt1 | contig 14664 bp, 14 predicted proteins | sample NGESurdeep092012_5_FD_184474 | JGI IMG/M metagenome (GOLD analysis project Ga0208079, IMG submission 184474) | Arctic peat soil microbial communities from Barrow, Alaska - NGEE Surface sample 210-2 deep-092012 (SPAdes) | ecosystem: Environmental > Terrestrial > Soil > Wetlands > Peat ... | reverse complement strand
CGGCCGCCGGCTCTGACCGACGATGCCGTCCGGGCGACGTACCAGGCGGTCGCCGACTACCACACCGGGCGCTGCCGGCAGCTGCCAGCGCAGCAGGCTGGCGGCCCACCATGGCCTGCCATCGCCGAGCACGCTGCGGTCATCGCCCGGTTGTCGGTGGCTCTCGAGCCCTTTGTGGCCGACGTGATCACGACGACGGTTCGTGACTACGACCCGGTGGTCCGCCTGGTTCGTCAGCCCACCGATCATCCGTTCGGTGAAGGTCCCACTGAGGACGACCACCGGGTCGTCGGCCTGGCGACGTTGGATGCATCGCGCGATGCCGGCAACCGGTGGATCTTCCCGGAGCTTGCGGACGAGGGCCTCGAACCGTGGCCGGGGGTGCGCTACGTCTGTTTCGCCGGTGCGCTTCAGCCGACCTGCGGTGTGGACGTGACCGGCTTCGTCGAGCGCGGCATCGCCTTCCTGCGGGCCCGCCGGGCGTACATGCAGGGCTTGGTGCCAGCGCCTTCGACCGGCGCCGTTCCTGTCCTGGAGCAGCGGCCAGCGGTGCTCGGATGAGGGTGGCTGCCGCCGTACGTTCGATCATCACCAGCTGATCCCGGACAGCCCACCCCCGTGGGCTGGCGACGCTCGTCCCGCCTGAGCACAGCGCGCCGCAGGGCAGACTGCCGACGTGATGGTGAACCGGGTGCGGCCGCAGCTGGCAGCGCTTCCGGCCTTGTCGCCGGCACGTTGGGCGGTAGCCGGGCAGTCGGCCGGGAACGTCCGGACAGCGACTGGGATTTCGGCCGGTCCTCGTGTCCGCCGACGCGCCCGGCCGGCGCGCAGACCGGTTCGCTTGCCTGGGCATGGTCGCCCGGGCGGCGTTGCAGGTCGGCCACGCAATCCTGGCGGCGCGCGGCGAGTGGATCCGCAACGAGAAGGACCTGCTCCGGCGGGCCGATGTCGATCTCGAACCGCGGCTGGATAGCGATAGCCAGCTCGAACCGGCGGAGACGGTCGCCCGCGCACACGACCTGCCGCAGCTGCCGGTGTCCTTTTGCCGAGAGGCTGTGATCATCGCCGGATCCGCTGACCGAGTGACCGAGTGACCGAGACAGAATGGGCCAATGAGCGCCGACCAGTGGACCGCCGTCGACGACTACTTCACCGGCCTCCTCCGGCCGTCCGATCCGGTGCTGGACGAGTCGCTGGCGGCCAGCGCCGCGGCCGGGCTGCCGGCCATCCAAGTGTCGCCACTGCAGGGCCGGCTGCTGCGCCTATTGGCCCAGACTCAGGGCGCCCGGTCGATTCTGGAGATCGGCACCCTCGGTGGCTACAGCACCATCTGGCTCGCTCGCGCGCTGCCGGCGGATGGCCGCCTGGTCACGCTCGAATACGAGTCCAGGCACGCCGAGGTCGCCCGTGACAACCTTGCCCGAGCTGGACTGGCCGACATGGTGGAGGTGCGGGTCGGGGCCGCGATGGAGTCCCTGCCGCAGCTCGAGGCCGAGAGCCGCGGCCCCTTCGATGTCATCTTCATCGACGCCGACAAGCCGGCCTATCCGGAGTACCTGTCCTGGTCGCTGCGGCTGAGCCGGCCCGGCAGCCTCATCATCGCCGACAACGTCGTACGCAACGGGGCGGTGATCGATGCCGGCAGCCACGATGCCGGCGTGCAGGGCATCCGGCGTTTCCATGAGCTGCTTGCGGCCGAGCCGCGATTGAGTGCCACTGTCGTGCAGACCGTCGGCGTCAAGGGGTACGACGGCTTCGCGCTGGCCCGAGTCCTGGGCGACTGATTGTGACTCAGCCGGTGAAGATCTCCTCCGGCGGAGCCTGGCCACCGGCCACTCCCGGTACGCCGCGGAAGCGGTAAGGCTGCGGCTGGCGACCCGGCTGCACGACCCATGCCTCGCCGGTGCCCCCGCTGTGCGCGGCTACCAGGACGGCGTCGGCCACCTCGTTGGCGGTCAGCAACGGGAACTCCGCCGTCCGGAAGCGCGCCACCTCGGCGCCGATCAGCGGCGTCTCCGCAAACCCGGGGCAGATGCAGCTGACCGTGATGCCCTCGGGCTCCAACTGCTGGGCGAGCGCGCGGGTGAAGCCGACGACCGCGTGCTTGTTCGCGGTGTAGACGGGGTCGTGCGGCATCGGGGTGAGCCCGGCGAGCGACGCCGTCGCCAGTATCGTGCCGCCGCCGCGCCGGCGAAGCGCCGGGATGGCCGCCCGCGCCCCGAAAATCACGCCGTCGAGGTTCACGCCCATCGCCGTTCGGTACGCCGCGATGTCCATCGTCTCGACGTGCGCTGTTCCCGTGGTCACGCCGGCGTTGAGGAAGACCAGGTCCAGGCCGCCGTACGCCTTCTCGGCCAAGGACACGGCGGCCAGGGAGGCCTCCGGGTCGCGTACGTCGGTGCGTTGGAACCGCCCGTCTACCTCCGCAGCCGCGGCCTCGCCGGCCGTCTCGTCCAAATCCGCCACCACGACGCGGTAACCCTCGACCGCCAGTCGGCGGACCACTGCGAGCCCTATGCCGCTGGCCCCGCCGGTGACCAGGGCGACCCGGCTGCCGGCCGCACCGCCCGCGACCGCAGTCATGCCCCGGTGGCGGTGTCGGGAACGGGGCTCTCGACCGTGGGGGCGTCCAGTAGCGCCGCGGCGATGTCGGCCCGGTGCTCGCGGCCGTATCCTTCGAACGCGTCGATGCCCAGGGCCCGCTTGTAATAGCGGTGCAGCGGGTGGTCCCAGGTGAAGCCGATGCCACCCATGGCCTGGATCGCATTCTCCGCGGCGAACACGGCCGCCTCGCCAGCCGCCGACTTGGCGGCCGCGCAGGCCAGCGGGGCCTCCGCCGCGCCGACCGACACCGCCCAGGCCGCCCAGTAGGCCAGCGACCGGGCCAGCTGCAGCGCGACGAAGATGTCGGCGATCCGGTGCGACACGCCCTGGTAGGTGCCGATGACCCGGCCGAACTGCTGGCGGGTCTTGGTGTACTCGGCCGCGATCTCCAGGCAGCGCTCGGCCACGCCCACCGCCTCGCCCGCCAGGGCGGCCAGCGCCCGCAGCCGCACCTGCTCCAGCACCGGCTTAGCCTGGCCGGGCGACACCAGCAGCGTCGCCGGGGTGGCGGTGAGCACGAGATCGCCGAGTCGGCGGGTTCGGTCCATCGTCGAGCGCGGTACGACGACCGTAGCGCCGACCGCAGCGCCGACCGCAGCGGCGACCGCAGCGCCGACCGCAGCGGCGACCGCAGCGCCGACCTCAGCGCCGACCTCGGCGCCACCATCGGCCCCGCCTTCGGTCCCGGCGCGAAGGTCGACCCGCCACAGGCCGACCCCGTCCTCAGCCCGAGCTACCACGATTACGTCGCTCACCGCCGCCAGGTCGGGGACGAAGCGCTTGGTGCCGGTCAGCGCCCAGCCGTCCAGAGTGCGGCTGGCGGTCACCGAGACGGCCTCGACGTCGACCAGGGCGACCGGACCGTCCGCCTCGGCCCAGGCCAGCGTCGCGGTTCGCTTTCCGGCGAGCACCCCCGCGAGCAGGGTGTCGGCACCGCCGCCCGCCAGTGCCGCGGCCGCCAGAGCGGGCAATGCCAACCCCACCGTCGCGAAGTACGGCGCGGGCAACAGCGCCCGCCCAGCCTCCTCGAAGAGCACGACCTCGTCCAGGAAGCTCATCCCGGCACCGCCATGACCCTCGGGCACGGACAGGCCGACCCAGCCCAGCTCGACCAGTTGCGGCCAGGCGGCGGGGTCTGAGCCGAGCTCACCGTCGGCGACCTCGACCACCCGCTCGAACGGGTAACGGTCGGTCAGGTAGTCGCGGGCCGCGGCGCGCAGCATCTGCTGCTCGGCGGAGAAGGCGAAGTCCATAGCGTTCCTTAGCAGGAGGCGAGCGGGTCAGCGGCTGTTCGGCAGCCCGACGACACGCTCGGCGATGATGTTGCGCAGGATCTCCGACGTACCGGCCTCAATGGTGTTGCCGCGGCTGCGCAGCTGCTGGTACTGCCAGTAGCCGCCCCAGACCGCGCCATCCCGGTCGAGCTGCGAGGCCAGGCCCTCCAGCGACAGCGCCAGCTTGGTCAGGCGCTGGTTGGACTCAGACCAGTGCAGCTTGGCCACCGACCCCTCCGGCCCCGGCACTCCGGTCTTGATCAACGACGTGAGCGAGCGATAGTTCGTGTAGCGCAGCGCCTGCAGGTCCACCCACTGCTGGGCGACGGCGTCGCGCACCAGTGGGTCGTCGGCCGGCCGGCGGCCCGCCGCGGCTGGCGTCCGGGCCAGCTTCACCAGCTTGCCGAACGCGTACTCCAGTGCCGCGGTCAACGCGAAGCCCAGCGTGCCGCGTTCGTGCAGCAGGGTGGTCATCGCGACCCGCCAACCCTCGCCCTCTTCGCCGAGCCGGTTCTTTACCGGTACCCGGACGTCGGTGAAGAAGATCTCGTTGAACTCTGGGTCGCCGGTGATCTGGCGCAGCGGCCGGACCTCGATGCCGGGGGAGTGCATGTCGGCGATGAGGTAGGACAGCCCGCGGTGCTTCGCCGCCTCCGGGTCGGTGCGGACGACGAGGATGCACCAGTCGGCGATGTGCGCCCACGACGACCACACCTTCTGCCCGTTGACGACGTAGTCGTCCCCGTCGCGAACCGCGCGGGTGCGAGCTCCGGCCAGGTCGGAGCCGGCACCGGGTTCGGAGAAGCCCTGGCACCAGATTTCCTCGGCGGACAGCAGCGGCTGGAGGTAGCGGGTTTTTTGCTCCTCGGTGCCGTGGGAGATGATCGTCGGCCCGGCCATGCCCAGCCCGATGCCGCCGATGTGCGGCGGTGCGCCGGCCCGCGCGGTCTCCTCCAGGTAGATCCCCTGATAGGTGTACGGCGCGCCTTGACCGCCGTACTCCTTCGGCCAAGTCAGCCCGACGTAACCGGCGTCGAACAGCTGGCGACTCCACGGCCGGGACTCCTCCGCGGTATACTTGCCTACCTTGGGATCGCGGCTGGCCCAGTCAGCCGGCAGGTTGGCGGCCAGCCAACGGCGAAGGTCTGCCCGGAAGCTGGCCTCTTCCGGAGTGTCGCGAAAGTCCACGGCGCCTCGTCCCCACAGCTGGCTAGAACGGCGTTCGGTTTCGAGCGAGGGTAAGCCACGCTGCCGTACGGCGGCGAATCTCCGGCAAGCTATGGCCGCAGCACCACCTTGCCCCAGGTGCCGCGCTCGGCCAGCCGGCGCAGCGCAGCGGGCGCTTCTACCAATGGCAGCTCGGCGTACACCAGCGGGTCGATCGCGCCGCGAGCGTGCAGGTCCATCAACTCGGCGTGGATCTGCGCGAACAGGCCGGGCTCGAACTGCCGGTAGAGCCCCCAGTGCAAACCGACCACCGCGTAGTTCTTCAGCAGCAGGTGGTTGGTCGGCGCGTCGGCGATTGGGCCGCCGGCAAACCCGACGACGACGATTCGCCCCTCGAAGGCGATGCACTTGCGGGACCGGTCGAAGGTGTCGCCGCCGACCGAGTCGTAGATCACGTCCGCTCCGCGGCCGTCGGTTGCGGCCTTGACCGCGTCGGCGAAGTCCTCGGCCAGGTAGTCGATCGCGACCTCGGCGCCGAGCCGACGGCAGATCTCCACCTTCTCTGGGCCGCCGGCGGTGGCCAACACCCGGGCACCCATCGCCCGGCCGAGCTGGATCGCCGCGCTGCCCACCCCGCCCGCGCCGGCGTGCACCAGCAGCGTCTCGGCGGACTGCAGCGCCGCCCGCCGATGCAGGCCGGTCCAGCCGGTCTGGTAGGTGATGAACAGGGCCGCGGCCTTGGCCGACGACAGTGAGTCGGGGATGGGGTAGGCCGCCGAGGCCGGCAGTACGACGCGCTCGGCCAGCCCGCCCCGGGGCAACGGCGGTCCGCCGAGCACGCGGGTTCCGACCGCAACGTCAGCGCCGTCGCCGACGCCGATCACCTCACCCGCGATCTCCAGCCCCGGGGTGAACGGCAGCGGCGGCCGCTCCTGGTACTTGCCCCGGCAGAGCAGGATGTCCGGGAAGTTCAGCGCTACCGCATCGACCCGGACCAACAGCTCGCTGGGGCCGGGCTCCGGCTCGGCGACATCGTCCAGGCTCAGGACGTCGTCGGGCTCACCCAGGGTGTGCACCTGCCAGGCGCGCATCAGGGCACCGCCGGGGCCGGGGTCTTGCCGGGCGCTGCCGCGCGCTCAGCGGCTTTGACCAGTTCGGCCATCGAGTTCTCCACGCCGCGACACAGGATGTCGATGTCGGGCGCGGTGTCGTAGTCGCCGGTGACCCCGACGTTGAGCTGGCCGACGTACGACACGATCGCGACCCCAATGCGAACGTTGTTGGCGATTGGCACATACGGGAACGTCTCCAGCACCCGGCGGCCCATGGCATACATCGGCCGCTGCGGGCCAGGCACGTTCGTGGTGACGGTGTTTACGTTGCGCTGCGGCCACCGGGCAGCCACCCGGGTGCCGAGCGCCAGCATCATCGGCGGGGCGAAGCCGGCCATCGACACCAGCGACTCGCCGGCCACCGCCTGCCGGGATGCCTTCAGGTCTTGCATCTGAGCAGCGATCGCGCCTAGCCGCTTGCCCGGGTCGGGCTCGCCGACGGGCAGCTCGACGAACATCGCCGACACCCGGTTGTTGTGCTCGCCCTGCTCACCTGGACGGCGCACCGAGACCGGCACCAGCGAGCGCACCACCGTGCCAGTGACCGGCTCTCCTCGGGCGAGCAACAGCTCGCGGAAGCCGCCGGCGATGGTGGCCAGGATGACGTCGTTGACCGTCCCGCCCATCGCCGCCCGGACGGTCTGGACGTCGGCCAGCGAGGTGCGCGCCCAGGCCCACCGTCGGTGCGGACCGATCGGCCCCGACAGTGACGTGGCGACGGTGGGCCGCGCCAGCTGGGCGAACGACAACGAGCCCTTGATCGTCTCCTGGGTCAGCTGGGCCAGCTGCCGCGGGGCGCGCAGCAACGAACGAATGGCGCGCACCTGCTCGTACGGGCTGGTCCAGCGTTCCACCACGGCGTCGAACAGCAGCTGGGCGTCGCTCGGCTCGTCCTGGGGCAGCCAGACCGCCCGCGGCGGCAAGGTGCCCTCGGGGCGGTCGTCGAGCAACACGGTCAAGATGTCGGTTGCCGAGATGCCGTCGACCATGCAGTGGTGCAGCTTGGACACGATCGCCCAGTGGTTGTCCTCCAGACCCTCGACGAACCACATCTCCCACAGCGGCCGGGTGCGGTCCAGCTGCTGGGACATCAGCTGACCAACCAGGTTGCGCAGCTCCTCCTCACCGCCGGGTGGCGGCAGCGCGGTGTGCCGGACGTGGTACGGCAGGTGGAAGTGGGCGTCGTCGACCCACACCGGCCGACCCATCTCCATCGGGACGAAGCGCACCTTCTGCCGGTAGCGCGGCACCTGCGGCAGCTTGGCCTCGACGAAGCGGCAGATCCCGTCGTACGCCGGGGCCGGACCCTCCAGTACGACGACCGAGCCGATGTGCATGGACGTGGTGTCGTCCTCGATATGCAGGAACGCGGCGTCCTGCGAGCTCATTCGGTGCATCAGCCGCTCCTCGCCGGGTCGTCGCCCCACCTGGGGAACTTACCGGGAGCCGATCGTCAGCCCGCGTCCGGAAGGTGCTCGGGCGGGTCACCCGGTAGGTCGCCAGCCTCACCCGGCTTTGCGTATCTGCCCGACTACCAGAGGCTTACGAGCCGGCAGTCAGCCGACTTCCTCGTCGATCCCGGCGGTGGCCATGCCCGACCAGGTGTCGTTGACGGTGTGGGCAAGGACACCCGCAGCTCACTCATCGTCGGTCCTCGCGGCCGCGGGCACGGTCTCGCCCGAGGCCTCGAGCGGGTCACTGTGCCGTTGCCACCAGTCGATCATGTAGGGGATGGTCACCTTGGCGGCCGACCGCCCGACTACCAGCCCGATATGGCCGGCTGGCAGTCGCAGCTCCTCGGCCTGCTCCGAGCCCACCAGCGAGGGCACCGGTTCAGCAGCCGCGATCGGGACGATGTGGTCCTTCTCCGCCACCACGTTGAGCAGGGGGCAGGTGATGCTGGCCAGCGACACCGGCCGACCGCCGAGTCGCAGGGTGCCTTCCTTGAGCGCGTTCGTCCGCACCATCTCGGCGGTCTGCAGAAGGGTCGCGCCGGGGAAGGGGACGTGGTCCCGAGTCCACTGCCCCATAGCCTGGTAGCCAGCCATGTACTCGTCGTTCCACAGGTGCTCCCACAGGGTGGCGTAGGAGGCGATATCGCTGGTGGGCTTGAGCACGCGGAAGCCGTTGCGAATCGTGTCCGGGGAGACGTTGCCGCTGGCGTCGATCAAGTCCTCGGGCTTGACCCCGTGGTCAAATAGGTGGCCGAATAACCCCATCTGGTCGAAGTCGATCGGGGTGGCCATCGTCATCATCGCCCGGATGGGCAGCTCGGGGTGCCGGGCGGCCAGCAGTAGCGCCAGGATGCCGCCGTAGCAGTAGCCCAGCATGTTGACCTCGGGGCAGCCGGAGTCGCGCTCCACCGCCTGGATCGCCCGCGGCAGGTACTCATCGACGTAGGTCTCCAGCTTGTTGGCGGCATCGGCCTCGTCCGGCACCCCCCAGTCGAGCAGGTAGACGTCGAGGCCGGCTTCGCGCAGCTGGCCGATGAAGCTGTTGTCCGGGGACAGGTCGAGCACGTAGCTCCGGCTGATCAGGCTCATCACGATCAGCACCGGCGGGGTGTAGCCGACCGGCTTGCCGACCCGGCGGTAGTGCCAGAGTTCGGCCTTGTCCCGCGACCAGACCACGTCCTTAGGCGACTGGCCCACCTGCGGACGGTCGAGGCCGCCGACGTACTTGATCAAGTTGCGGGCTCGCAGGGCGTTGCGCTCGACGTCGCGTCGGATCCGGCCGAGCATGTCCGCCGGGCTCGCCAGCGACGGCCGCGGAATTGCCGGCCGCGGAATTGCCCTTCGCGGCACCGATGGGAGCGATGGCAGGGGCACCGACGGAAGAGTGCGCATCGGCGGCATTGCTGTCTCCTTCTGCGAGCGCCTCGAGCTGGGAGGTGATGTCGCGCAGCCGCCGTTCCAGGCCGGCGACCTGCGCCTGGACGCTGTGGATGTCACTGCCGGTCGGTAGGTTGACCAGGTGCCAGGCGCGCCGGGTCAGCTGCTCGCCGCGCCGACGCAGCCTGGCCTGGAGATGCTCGGCGGTGCCCAACAGCTCGGCGAAGCCCTCCGTCTGCACGTAGGTTTCCAATCGGGACCCGGCGGCCCGCTCGACCAGGTCGAAGGCCTGCCGCCACAACGGCCGCGACGCCACACCGACCACCGCCCTTTGTGTCCGCTGGCATTGTCGCTGGTGCAAGCTCACCGGTACGCCGGTCAGCACCCGCCTCCTGCCCGATTCGTGGCGGCTCCATGCCGGCCGAGTATTGGAACGCCGTCAGCTGGGGAAGGGGGTGGGAACCGCAGCGCACGACCGACCTGGAGGGAGCAGCCGTGCCGACCGTCATCCGGGACGGGGCCGCAGTCTGGTGGGAAGCCGACGGGCACGGGCCGCCGTTGCTGATGATCCAGGGGCTGGGCTATCCCGCCGACATGTGGTGGCGGTTGCTGCCGGCGCTGACGCCGCGCTTCCGCACGATCCGGTTCGACAACCGGGGAGCCGGCCGGACCGGGATCTGCCCACCCGGGCCGCACACGATGGAGGCGCTGGCGGCCGACGCGGCCGCCGTCCTGGACGCCGCGGGGGAGTTCTCGGCCCATGTGCTCGGTGTCTCGATGGGCGGCGTGGTGGCGCAGGAGTTCGCGCTGGCCTACCCCGAGCGGACTCGCTCGCTGGTGCTCGGCTGCACGCATCCCGGACCGCCGGACTCCGTGCAGCCCTCGGTGGACGCCTTGGCCATGCTCGGCCAGCGCTCTCGGATGACGCTGGCCGAGGCGATCGAGGCATCCATCCCGTTTATCTACGCTCCAGATACGCCGCGGGAGCGCATTGATGAGGACGTCGCCGTTCGACTGGCCAACGCGACCGATCCGGTCGGGTACGAACTGCAGCTGCGCGGCATCGTCGCCCACGGCGGCACTGGCTCGCGGCTGCCGCGGCTGTCCGTGCCGACCCTGGTGCTGCACGGCTCGGTGGACCGGCTGGTGCCCCCGGGCAACGCCGCCGTACTGGGTCGACTGATTCCCGGCTCCCGGGTGGAGATGCTCGATGGCGCCTCGCACCTGTTCTTCACCGACCGACCGGAGCGCACGCAGGAACTGCTGCTCGGTTTCTACGACCGAGGCCTGATCTGCTGATCATCCTGATTGTGGCGCGGCCCGCCTGAGGCGCAAGAACCCTGTGATTTCCGTCGCTGCCGGTTCCGGTGCCGCCGACTTTGCGCGGCGGATTGCCCTCCGGACCAGCTCAGCCGATGGTGGCGAGCCCGGAGCACCAGCCGATGCCGTTGGAGCGCTGCCGGGGCGCCGTCTGTGAGGGCTGGGTTTCGCTTGGGGAAGGGCGGAAGCGGCGGGCCGCGGGCTGTGGCCCCAGCTGACCTCCGGGCCGAACGGCCGTCAGCATCGTTTTAGGTGTGGCTGGCGCGTCGGTCCGGTCGGGCGAGCAGCCGGACCTGGTCCCGACCCTGCGCCTTGGCCTGGTACAGGCCGAGGTCGGCACCGGCCAGCATCTCGGGCACGCTCACAGCGGCATTGGCCGGGTCGGCGACGACAACTCCGACGGAGACTGTCACCTGGACCAAGACACCGTCCACAGGGGTGACCAGCGCGCCGACGCCCCGGCGCAGCCGCTCGGCGGCGCGCGGTGCCTCATCGGCGTCCACCCCGGGCAGGAACACCGCAAACTCTTCGCCGCCGAAGCGGCAGATCAAGTCCTTGTCGTCGCGTACCTGGGCGCGTAGAACGTCGGCGACCCCGCGCAGGACATCGTCGCCGACCAAGTGCCCGTGGGTGTCGTTGACCTGCTTGAAGTGATCGATGTCCACCAGCAGTACCGCAGCCGGTTGGCCGCGCCGGCGCACTTCGGCCAGCGCCGTGGCCGCCTCCCGCTCCCAGGTGACCGCGTTGAGCAGTTCGGTCTTGGCATCGGTGCGGGCGGCTGCGCGCAGCTGGGCGTAGAGCATGCCGCGCTGCAACAGCAGCACCGGTGGCAGCGCGATCAGCACCAGCACGGGGCTCAGCCCGGTGATCAGGGCGACGAGCACGCCGGCGCACACCTCGGTGATCTCAAGCTGTCCGTGGTCCACCACGAAGACGTCGGCCCAACGCGCCTCCGGGTCGGCGGTCTTGACGGCCAGCCCGACCAGCCCGGCGTTGAGGACCTTGGCCAGTACGGCGACCGCCACCAGCGCCAACGTCAGCGGCGCCGGGTGCTGGACAAGTAGGCCCCAGTCGGTCCACCGCCCGGGCAGGGCGTGGAACAGCACCGAGCCGCCAGCGTGGGACAGCCCGATCGCCGCCGCCGAATACACGCGCTTGTATGAGGAGATTCGCCGTACCCGCCACTGTCTGAGCATCAACAGGGGGATTGGGGCCAGCAGGGCATACATGGGTGGCAACAGCACCGCAACCGGCACCCACCAGGCACCCAGCATGTCGTTGGCGTTCACTCCGGCCGGCTCTGGAACCCGTCGCGATGCCTCCACCGAGGAGGCGCAGGCGCCGAGCAGCACAGCGAACACGATCAGGTCGTGAGTGCGCAGCGGGGTGAGCCACGCCGCCCCGGTTGCCCACGACGCCGCGAGCGCTGTCACCGCGACGAACAGACAACGCGTCGCCGCGGGCAGCTCCCACACCGCCCACCCGCGTGGTGAACCGGGCCCGTGGCGCAGACGTAAGCGGGCGCTAGAAGTTACCCCCGCCCCTCCACTGAGGGTGCTGGACATCCGATCACCCTCCCGTACGGAACTTACATACTGCGACGATGTGAGCGCCCAGTGTGACACACGGACGTGTGTCGTCACCGCTACATGTGCCAGGCCGTCAAGCCCTGCCCCGGAAAGGAGACCCGTAATGCGCGGCAACAACTGGACCTGAGTGAACCGGCACCGGTGTCGAGCCTGCTCCCGAAAGGAGACCCGTCATGCGCGGCAACAACTGGACCTGAGTGAACCGGCACCCGTGTCGAGCCTGGCCCTGCGCCTGCCCGGGTCAGCCAGGGCCAGCTCCAGCAGGCACATCCCTCCAGCCGGCGACTGCACCGAGGCGGCCCGGTTGGCGTGGTGCGCAGCCCCTCCCAGCCGTGGGCCACCACGTCGCCGGTGTGGGGCGGCGCCAGCGCCCGGGGCGTCGGAGTAGGCGACCGCGTCCAGGTCGGCCGGGGACAGGCCGGCTTTGGCCAGGCACCAGGCGGGCTGCTACGGCAGCTCCCGGGTGGCGAACGGCACCGGTCGCTTTGCCGTGCTTGCGCCGGCTGAACCGCTCCCTCCTCGGCGGCGACGGCGATCTCGCCGTCCACGACCAGCGCGGTGGCCGGGTCGTAAAGAGCGGCGTTGACGCCGAGCACCCACAGGTGATCGCCCGTCGTACGTCGAGGTAGCCCGCCGTAGCCTGGCAGACGGTGGCGGAACGGCAATCTGGTAGATCTCGGTGGAGGGGGGACGCGTGGCGGACACAGCGCAGTGGTACTGGTGCCTGGACCACGTTCGGGTCGAGCCGCAGGCCGGCTGTCGGGCCGAGGTGCGGATGGGCCCCTATGCCTCCGCCGAGGAAGCCGCGCACTGGCGGGAGCGGGTGGCGGCGCGCAACGAGGCCTGGGACGCCGCGGACGCCGACGAGGCTGGCGACTGACCCGGTAACCGCGCCGGGCGCCACCGGCCGGCCACCCGCTGCCAGCGCGCCAGCACCGGTCCGGCCAGGGTGAGCGCGGCGGCGTCGAAGAAGCAGTAGCCGCCGGCGGCCCCGCTCGGCGGGTTGCCGACGGCGAGCAGGCCGGTTGGGTCGTGGCCGGCCCAGGTCCAGGTGCCCAGCCCGGTGCCGATCAGCTCCAGGTAGGTCACGATCACGAAGGCCGCGGCGTAGACCAGCGGCGCCCGCCCACGCAGCAGGAACAACGCCAGGAAGCCGAGCCAGACCGCACCCAGCACGTCCAGTCGGGACGAGAAAGTCAGTCCCCAGGCTGCATAGGCGCCGCCGACTGCCAGCGTCGCCAGCGCCGCCCGCCGGCCAGCGAGGGCGAACAGCGGCGAACGCCCGAGCGCCAGGGCGGCGAAGTAGACCAGCCCGTGCCCCGGCGGCACGAACGCCGGCACGTTGTGCAGCCGGTAGGTGTAGGCGCCAAGCAGGGGAGAGCAGGTGTACTCGATCACCGTCGCGTAGCCGACCACGATCGCCACCTGCGCGCGGGTGCGCGGCGACTCGCTCCGCATCAGGACCAGCAGCAGCGCCCAGGTGCCCGCACCCAGCGCCCGCTGGGTCCAGACGCCCACCCCGACGTCGGCGACCAGCACCAGCGGAACCCACATAGCGACCACCGCGAACAGCGCCAGGTCCCGCCGCGAGGCGCGCACCGTCGACCCGAGCGACGGCCCCGGGGGAATGCCCGTCACTGACCTCGACCCTCGGCTCGATCGCTGGCTGCGTGGTTGGACCCTAGCCGGCAGTCCCGCGGGTTACGAGGTCGCCGGCAGCCGGGCGTGCGCGGGCGCCGCTGCGGGAGGCGGTGAGCTCACGCAGCGCTCCCGAACCTGCGGCACCGGGTCCGCCTTGTAGCGTGCGGTGTCGCCGACGCTCCACGTCGGAGCGGCCGGGCCGCTGGCGTGCACCCACGCCGCCTGCCGCGCCGCGCCGTCCGCGACGTACTCACCCGGAGCAGGGACGAGCACCGGCTGGCCGAACACCGACGGGGCGATGCGGCAGACGGCATCGGAGCGGGCGCCGCCGCCGACGAGCACGACCCGGTCGATGCTGGCGCCCTGGGCCGCCAGAGCGTCGAGGCCGTCCGCAAGCCCGCAGAGCAGGCCCTCGACTGTCGCCCGGGCGAGGGCAGCGGGAGTCGCGTTCGCCAGCTGCAGTCCATGGATCGCGCCGGTCGCGTCGGGACGGTCTGGGGTGCGCTCGCCCTCGAGGTAGGGCACCACCGTCATCCCGGCCGCCCCCGCCGGCGCGGACAGGGCGAGCCGAGAGAAGGACGCATGGTCCACACCGAGGATACGGGCGGCGGCATCGAGGACCCGCGCCGTTCAGCGTGCAGACTAACTAAAGGCAGGAAGCGACCGGTGGCGTCGGCGAACCCGCAGACGATGCCGCTGGGGTCGGCGGCCGGCACGTCCGTGACCGCGGCGACGACACCGGACGTGCCGATCGACACGACGACGTCCCCGGCCCGGGCGCCCACGCCCAACGCAGCGGCCGTGTTGTCGCCAGTGCCCGGCCCCAGCACGGCGTTCCCCAGCGCCAAACGACCCGGCCGCCTCGGCCGGAGCCAGCACCCGGGGCAGGAGGGCATCCTGGCCCAAAGCGAGCCGCAGCAGATCGGGCCGGTACGTCCCGGTCGCCGCCGACCAGTAGCCGGTGCCGCTCGCGTCCCCGCGGTCGGTGCTGAGCGCGGCAAGTCCGCCGACGCACCGGCGAGCCGCCAGTTGACATCCTCCCCGCCCTGAAAGGACGGGGATTCCAACTACGCGACCCGGAGGGAAGCGTGCTGAGGTTCACGGTTCACCGGCCCGGCCACCGCCG
>Ga0208079_1001070_pt1 | contig 14671 bp, 11 predicted proteins | sample NGESurdeep092012_5_FD_184474 | JGI IMG/M metagenome (GOLD analysis project Ga0208079, IMG submission 184474) | Arctic peat soil microbial communities from Barrow, Alaska - NGEE Surface sample 210-2 deep-092012 (SPAdes) | ecosystem: Environmental > Terrestrial > Soil > Wetlands > Peat ... | reverse complement strand
CTGATATTGTTTCTCGCGCTTCACAATCTCATCATGTGAGACCGAGAACACCTTTCGCACTACAGCGTCGAATTTGTCGAATTCACTATTTTTGCTCACTGATTCTGTTGCCATGAAAACCGTCCTCGCATATTACTGGGGAACATTCTGCCCGAACTGCAAATCATTCTTCCCGCTGTACGAATCGCCGCTTGATGACAATGGCAACCCTCTTTTCCCGTTGTTGACCGACGAACCGAAAGATTGGAGTATTTCGTGTGACTGTGAGAGTTGCCGCGCTGTTTTTCCCTGCACTCGAAAAATCCTCCATCTCGTCGAATCGACCCGTCGAACGGTGCGCTACCGGATTAATCGCCCTCCCGGTCAAACTTAAATATTGAGCGCACCTTCTCTTCCAAGAGGTGGTGCGAGTAATAGCGACCCAGTCGGGGATGCTTTGCAGCCAACACCTTGACACCGCTTCCCCTTAACTTTTCAAGATAATCCGGTTCGGCGGAGCGAAAGTTATCAATGTTCCAAAAGCTGCTTCTAAACGGGCAACTGCGAAGCCGTCTGTCGAGGTCAATAGCGTTAGCCACGCGCATGTAAATACGATCAGACTCCAGGAATGCTCGTATTAGCGTTGCGACCTCGCCTTGCCCAAGGCCAGTACCTACGTATATGCGGACCCTGTTTGCGAGCAAATCGGCGGCTTGGAGTCCAACGATCTCTTCTGGGGTGGAAAACGTGAAAGTATCTGCTAGTTTCTCCCGACCGACTACAGATACGGCCAGTATCTCCCGGTATAGTTCACGCGCCTTAGTCTGCACCGGCTTCTTTTTTCGGTCGGGAGAATCGCGGTCAGCGAACACCGGATATAGCTTGTCGCCTTCTGGTACAAAATGCGTTGCACTAAGAATTGGCTCGCGAAACGCAAAGAACCACGGGTCGTCGGGCTTCCCACGTTGATCCCAATTCTTGTCATACAGCGACGATGTTGTAAGCCAGCGCCGCTCGTCATGGCTCAACGACAAAAAGAGATCAATATCTACGGCCATACTCACGGGGCGTAAGTTTGCTTGAGTAACGACGTCCAAGAGGGATCGGATAAATGCAACATCATCAGACTCTTTCCACTTGGTATACGGTTCGGGGCGACAAATTACTCCATCTTTGTCGGCTCTTTTCCAAAATTCCAGCGCGTGAAAGACGGATACTCCGGCCTTGTGAAGCATAATAGGCCATTTCTCATTGAACGTATCCCATTGGTCGGCGCTACCAACAAAGCCAGAAACTACACAGTATTTTTCGCACCGTTTTTTCAATCCACTTTCATCGGCTAAGAGCTTATACATGCCAAGGTACCCTTTGCGCACGTCGAAGAGGCGCAGCAGTTCCCGAACCGACAGCGCCGAGCTCATCGCGCACCCCCACGGGATAGCGCTTCACTTGCCCCATCACCCCCATCTTGCACGGCCCGGATGGTGGGGTCAAGTAAATAATTGCCTTAATTAGGCTACTACCGAATTTTCTGCTCCCGCAGCCGCAATTTCCGCTTCACATCGGCTTGGCGTTCGGAATATACTCGCTTCCGCCCCACGCTCCCAAGGGTCAGGCTCGCCCCAGGGAACCGGACAGAAGTCGCAGCTTGCGAATTCGCCGGCGTCGGAAGAGCCAGAGTATTGGTCCGTCGAGCACACGGAGGGTAAGGCTCGCCGGGGCATGACCTTCAATGGAGGGCATTATGGCGACCATCCGCGACCTGCTGAGCAATCGCACCATTCACTACGTCCAGCCTGACCAGACCGTCTTTGAAGCCGCCCACTATATGGTGGAGTGCAACGTGGGCGCAGTTCCGGTACTGGACGGAACCCAACTGGTTGGCATCTTCTCCGAACGTGACCTTATGAGGCGTGTGGTAACAGAAGGGCGAAGTCCGCTGTCCACGCATATTGCCGAGGTGATGAGCACCGATCTGCACACGGTTGCTCCCAGCACCAGCTCCGAAGAAGCCATGTTCGTGATGCAGACCTACGGCATTCGGCATCTGCCGGTATGCGACGGCCCCATGCTCGTCGGCTTTCTCTCGTTGCGCGATCTGCTGCGCTGCCATCTCGACGAAAAATCCATGGAAGCCGACTCGATGCGCGCCTACATCCAGACGTACAGCTAAGAATTAGCTTGTGGAAGGGCGGTGCTACACTTGCCTGTGAACTTGCCCGGCGTTGTCGATCATCTCCGCAAGATCGCCGGACGCGATGCCGTCCTGGACCGTCCCGAAGACCTCATGCTATACGAGTACGACGCGGGCATCCGGAAGAGCACACCCGGCGCCGTTGTCTTCCCGCAGAATACCGAGCAGGTTTCCCAAATCATGCGGCTGGCCACGGCCGAGAGCATTGCCGTGGTGGCGCGCGGCGCGGGCACTGGACTCAGTGGCGGCTCCATTCCGCAAGAGGGCGGCATCGTGATCGCGTTCTCGCGCATGAACCGCATCCTCGAAGTTGACGTCGAGAACCAGCGGGCAGTGGTGCAGCCGGGCGTGGTCAACCTGCAACTCTCCGAGCACGTGTCACATCTTGGTCTGTACTTCGCGCCCGACCCCTCCAGCCAGAAAGCTTGCACCATCGGCGGCAACGTCGCGGAAAACTCGGGCGGGCCGCACACCCTGATGCATGGCGTCACCGTGAACCACGTCACCGGAGTGGAAGTAGTGCTGCCCAGCGGCGAGATTGTCCACTTCGGCGGCAAGGCGGCCGAGTCTTACGGCTACGACATGACCGGCTTCCTGGTTGGGTCGGAAGGGACCGTCGGCATTACGACCGCGATTACGGTGAAGTTGCTGCGCAAGCCGGAAAAGATTGCGACCTTGCTCGGCGTCTTCGAATCGGTGGACGACGCGGCGCTTACGGTTTCTGCCATTACCGCTGCGGGCATTACTCCCGCCGCGCTGGAGATGCTGGACGGATGGACCTTGCGTACCGTGGAAGCGTTCTGCCACGCCGGTTATCCACTGGATGCGGGCGCGGTCCTGCTGATCGAGTTGGAAGGATTACGCGAAGCGGTGGAAGAGCAGGCAATTGCGGTGCGGGAGGTCTGTCTGCGCCAGAAGGCGCGCGAGGTGCGGCGCGCCAAGGACGAAGAGGAGCGCGCCCTGCTGTGGAAGGGGCGCAAGATGGCTTTTGCGGCGCTGGGGCGGGTCACACCGTCCTACTACACCCAGGACGGTGTGGTACCACGCAGTCAGATACCCGCCGTGATGCGGCACATCGGGAACGTCGCCAAGAAATACGACTTGATTATCGGCAACATTTTCCACGCGGGAGACGGCAATCTTCATCCCCTGATCCTCTTCGATATGCGCGATGCGGCGCAGTTCGAGCGCGTCTTGTCGGCGAGCTGGGAGATCCTCGAATTTTGCATTCAATGCGGCGGCTCCATCACTGGGGAGCACGGCGTCGGGATGGAGAAGCGCGACCTGATGCCACTGCTGTTCACCGAAGAAGATCTCGACGTAATGATCAGCCTGCGCAACGCCTTCAACGGCGCCGGCATCCTGAACCCGCAGAAAATCTTTCCCACGCCGCGCATGTGCCGCGAGATTTCCGGCCCAACCCAGAATCCGGTGCTGATGCAGGAGGGACTGTGAGCACCGTGACGACGACGCCTCGTTTCGCACCTGTGTTCCGCGCCATTTGCGGAGAGAAATACGTCATGGAAGACCCGGCGGAGCTACAGGCGTGGAACGTTCTGGGCGTTGCTCCGGCACTTGCGGTCACGCCGGCTTCGGTTGATGAAGTTACTAACATCTTGCGGTTCGCCAACCAGCATGGCCTGAGTGTGGTTCCCGCCGGAGGCTTCACCCAGCAGCAAGCCGGAAATTTGCCACAGCAAATCGATGTTCTGCTTTTCACCACGCGCCTCACTGCGGTGGAACATTATGATGCCGGCGATCTGACCGTCGGCATTGGCGCGGGTTGCACAGTTGCGCAACTGTCTGCGATGGTCGCCGAAAATGGCCTGTTCTTCGCTGGCGACCCCGCGCAACCCGAGCGGTGCACCATCGGTGGACTGCTGGCTACGGGGCTGTATGGGCCGCTGCGTCACGGCTACGGCGGTCTGCGCGATTACTGTATCGGCGTGCGCTTCGTGACCGGCGACGGGCGTAAGGCCAAGGGTGGCGGCCGGGTGGTAAAGAACGTCGCTGGGTACGACATGATGAAGTTGTTCATCGGCAGCCAGGGCACGCTGGGAGTCATCACCAGCGCCAGCTTCAAGCTGTTTCCCGCGCCGCGGCAGACGCGGACCTTCGTCGCTGTTTTTTCCAGTGCTGCCGAGGCGCTTGAGTTCCGATACCACGTACTGCGCTCGCCGCTGGATCCCATTTGCCTGGAGCTGGTTTCTCCCGAGGCGCACAAGCTGCTTGTGCCAGGGTCGCCGGCCGGCGCTTGGTGGTCCATTTGCCTTCGCGCCGCCGGAAGCGACGCGGTGCTGGCCCGGTACCGCACCGAGCTGGGTTCCGCGGTAGTCCGCGAAATCGATGGCGCTAACGAGCGGGGTTTCTGGCGGGCGCTGGAAGATTTTTCGCCCATCGCCGCCGAGCGGCACCCGCGTTCTCTGTTGATCTCAATGACGCTGCCGGTGCGGGACGTTCAACCGGTTCTCAGCGAGCTGGCAGCGGTTGCCGAATCGAACCGCTTCGCTTTCGCGGCCATCGGCAGAGTGGGAATTGGGCATTTGCTGGTAAGCCTGTGGCAAGCGCCCGATGCCGAAGTCTCGATGGTGAGTTTCGTGAATGTTGTTTCGGCATTGCGCAACCATTTGCTGCATGATGTCAGCATGGCGGTGCTGCGCTGCCCCTCCGAGACGCGGCATCACGTCAGCGCCTGGGGGCCGATGCCAACTGACCTGGAAAGCATGCGCGCGGTAAAGATGGCGCTCGATCCCAAAGACGTTCTGAATCGTGGGAGGTTCCTCTTCTGACGGTCATGACTCCAGTGGTGGAAAAGCCGGTCTCGAACTTCTCGGCGGGCGAGAAACCCACGTGGGACCTGTACTCGAAGTGCGTTCACTGCGGACTGTGCCTGGATCAGTGCCCCACGTACCGCGCACTGGGGACGGAGATGGATTCGCCACGCGGGCGCATTTATCAGATGGTGCAGGTTGACCTAGGCAGGCTGGCGCTGAGCGATTCCTTCGTCACCCATATTGACCGCTGCCTCGGCTGCCTGAATTGCCAGACCGCTTGTCCCTCGGGCGTACCCTACGGAAGCCTGCTGGAGCGCGCACGCTCGCAGATCGAGGAGAACTACCAGCGTAGCTGGCTGCAGCGCACAGTGCGTTCGCACTTCTACGGGAAGGTGCTGCCGTCCTTCAGCCGGCTTGCGCGGCATGCGCGGCTGGTGCGCTTCTATCAACGCTCGGGCTTGCAGAGCCTGGCGCGCAGCACGGGATTGCTGAAGCTCCTGGGAGTCGCCGAACTGGATGCGCTTTCGCCGCGTATCGACAGCGCCTTCTCGTTTGCCGATCTTGGCCGCGTGTATCCCGCCGAAGGTGCGCAGCGTGGACGCGTGGCGTTGCTCATCGGCTGCATCGGCAGCGTGGCGTTCGGGGAACTGAATCGCGCCACGATTCGCGTTCTGACCAGGAACGGCATCGAAGTCCATATCCCACGCAGTCAGAGTTGTTGCGGAGCACTGCACCTGCATGCCGGATACCTCGAGCAATCACGCACTATGGCGCGCCACAATATTGATGCCATGCTCAAGCCCGAGTTTGACGCCATCGTGACCAACGCCGCTGGTTGCGGTTCGACCATGAAGGAATACGCAGCGCTGCTGGAACACGATCCTGCGTACGCGGAGCGGGCCCAGCAGTTCGTCGTCACGGTCCGCGACATCAGCGAGTATCTCGCGCAAGTTGGCATGATCGAGCCTGCACGCAAGCTGAAAGCGCGCGTCACTTACCAGGACCCGTGCCACCTGGCGCACGCGCAGGGCATACGCAGTGCGCCGCGGCAGTTGCTGAAGTTCATCGGCGCCGAGGTGGTGGAGTCGCCGCGTGCCGATTCGTGTTGCGGCAGCGCTGGGGTTTACAACGTAGTGCAGAACGAAATCTCGATGAAGATTCTCGACGAGAAGATGGGTTACATCGCCAGCGTGGAGCCCGAGATCGTGGCGACGGCGAATGTCGGCTGCATGTTGCAGCTCAGCGCCGGAGCCAAACGCAAAGGCCTGAACAGCCGCGTAGTGCATGTGGTGGAACTGCTGGACGAGGCGTATTGAAAAGCAGGTCCCGCGCGGGCTATTGAGTGCTGCACAAGTAATGTCCGGTTTCGCAATTTCTGAGTTGTCATCACGAACGGCCTTTAGGCCGTGAGGGATCTGCTTTCTACCTAGCCGTCGTTCCAGCCGCAAACAACCGCAGATTCCTCGCTTCGCTCGTAATGACAATTCCACATACGAATCGAATTCCCAACACGCCACATGGGACATTACTTACGCAGCGATCTATAAAGCAGCTTCACCTTTGGTATATAGGGTGCAGCAGCGTGTGAGAACCAAACTTGGTATTTGCGGATGGAGTTTCCTAGCGGAAAGTCCAGCGCCGTAGGCGCGGAATAGTTTAGCCCAGCACGGAGCCGCAGGCGGAGTGCTGGGTAAAGTGAGAATTAGATCCGAGTCCCTTCAGGGACGGCACAATTCGCAAACCCATATACAGTCCTTGATTATTGTGAACGGCTCGGACGCCGGCCTGAAGAACGTGCGTGAGAACGTCTGTCGTCCCTACGGGACTCCCTTGCTCTGTCGCCGCCCACCCAGGACTCACGTCCTGGGCTACGTTTGTTCCGCCCTGCGGGCTGGTATCTTGGCAGCCCCAGACATAGGCGCCTTGCTACGCGCGCAGCTACTTCCCATTAAGCCTGATGGTCCCCAGAATTTCAGCGCCCACGCGGGGTTCCTGCGAGCGCGGAGGCAGGCTGCTGTTCAAGGTGGCCAGCAGCAAGGTGTCTCCGTTGGTGAGGACCTCGATCTGCCAATGATCGCCTTCGGGATCGCGGAAGCGCGATTGGGCGCGCGAGGGACCGCTCTTGCCGGCATTGGCGCGTCCTTTCATCGACGCGCTCTGGAGGAAGTGCTCCAGGTATTCGCGCGCATCGAGTTTTGCCACGCCGTTCTCCCGCTGAAACGCGGTGACAATCACCGAGGTCTTGCACGACGGACCCTCCACCTCCAGGTCATCGTTGGTCTGCCGCAGCGTCCAGAAAGCGGGGATTCCGATGGAGACGTTGCCTTTCGGGGTGACGTAGCTGCCGCCGTGAAAGGCGTTGGCTTTCTTCTGGCTGCTGGTTTTCTTTGGCGCTTTGACCGAGGTTTTTTTGGCGATGGCGCCGCGAGCGATTAAAGCGTTGCGCAAATTCTTAACCGCGCTAATGGTCTTGGAGGATGTCTTATTTTTTAGTTTGCGAGGCAAGATGATTGTCCTGAGCGTGGAATGATGTGTAGATGCTGGTGGATCTTCACGGGCGACACCGTTTGGCGCCGCCCGTTCGCTTTGACTCAGCCGTGGGCTGCCGCACCCCGCCGCGCGGCTGGCGGGCTCTTACCGCTGTTCTCTTTATCGGCAGGTTTCTGCAAACCTTCATTTCGGTTTTCAACCTCTGCCGTCCCTGCGGGACTCGGTCTCATTTCCCACTTTACCCAGCGCTGAACCTGCATTATTCATCATGATCTCACGCTTTGAAGGGGCACGGCTTCAGCCGTGCCGTGAGAGGCTGTCATTGTGGTGGCTTTAGCCACTGAGGGACCTCGGTGTTGAAACCCGCCGCGGCGGGCGAGTTCCCTCAGGGGCTGAAGAGGGTGTGTGAGAACTGTGCCGTCCCTGAAGGGACTCGTTAAGTTTTCCCACTTTACCCAGGGCTTACGCCCTGGGCTAATATTGTTTCGCCCTTGCGGGCTCGATTTTGCTGCAATCGTTCCACCGTGCCAACGCGAAGCGAGTTCTCACACGCTCTAAAGCCCATCTCTCACGCACAGGTAACGGCACGGCTGAAACCGTGCCCCTTCAAAGCTTCCTATCACTGCGGCAAACCGATACGAAGTCGCGACACGGCCTCTAAAAGCTCTTACTACCCGGCCAACGCTTCCCGTAACATCGCCGCCAATTCCTCGGCGTTGTCCACCGGCGGCCGGCAGGCAAAATTTGTGCACACAATCGCCACCGACTGTTTTGCCTTCAACGCGGGCAGATTCGGGATGGTTTCCGCCAGCACGGGCGGCAAATTTTGCGCAACGGCTTCGCTGTCGCTCAGGCGGACCACCGACTTGTTGACTGCGAACGGCGCGGCTGCGGCCTTCAGAAGCTCTGCCGCCTTCCGGTCCTCGCCGACGACAACTGCCTGGGTGTGCGGCCGCGACATCCAGGTCGCCGCAATTCCATAGGTCCCGGCGTAAATGCCGAACTGCTCCGCCATTCCGGCAAAGACCTGGAGCGTGTCTTCCGCCTTGTCGCGATACTTCGGATCGTTGGTGTAAGCGTGCAAGCGCAACAACGCAATCGCCGCGCTGGGATTGCCGGCTGGAGTGGGCGCATCCTGAAATGGTTTGCGCCGCGCCGCCAGCGCGCCCAGCTTCAGCTTGTCATCCAGGGTGGCTTCGGTATCGAAGAAACCGCCTGAGGTTGCGTCGCCGAAACGGCGGACCATTTCGTCGGCGATCTGTTGCGCGAACTTGAAATAGCTGATGTCGCCGGTGACTTCATACGCGTCGAGACAGGCCAACGCAGTAAAGGCATAATCGTCCAGCAAGCCGCGCACCAAGCGCGGTGCGGCCTTGGAGTCGCCGTAGACGATGACGTGCGCGAGACCACGTTGCGCGTCCCAAGCTTCCGACAAAATGCGGTCCAGTGAGCGCAGTGCAAACTTGCGGGCGTCCTCGAGGTCGAAGACCTGCGCGGCCTGCAAATAGGCGGAAACGCACATCGCGTTCCAATTGACATACACGGTCTTGTCCACGAAGGGCGTCGGCCGTTTCAGGCGCGCGGCATAGAGCTTGGTCTTCGCCGACGCGAGCAGGTCGAGCGCCTTGGTGATGTCGATGTCCATGCGCGTGGAGACTTCCTCCGGCAGCGCGCGCACCCACAACACGTTCTTGGCCACATTGTGATGCATCTCGCCAGTTTCCTGGATATCGAAATGCAGCGCGGCAGCCTGGAATTCTTCGTCGCTCAGGACCGCCTTGGCTTCTTCGAGGGTCCAGGTGAAGTAGTCGCCATCGTCATCCAAATTGATGTCGGCGTCCTGGGAGGCGTAGAAGCCGCCGCGCTCGCGATCGCTCAACCACTCATCCATCCAGCGGACAATGTCGCGGGCCACATGCGCGTAGAACTCATGGCCGAATACCTGGTAGGCGTGAACGTAGTTCTTCAGCAGCTCGGAATTGTCGTACGACATTTTCTCGAAGTGCGGCACGATCCAGCGCTCGTCCACCGAGTAGCGATGGAAACCTCCGGCGAGCTGGTCGTAGACTCCGCCTTGCGCCATTTTCGTGAGTGTCGTGGTGACGACGGTAGCGACGCGTTCCTCGCGAGTGCGTACGTACCAATCCATCAGAAGGTCGAGCGAAGCGGGATGGGGAAACTTCGGTGCGCTGCCGAAGCCACCGTTCTTCTCGTCGAAGATGGGCAACGCCGATTGCACCATGATGCCGACCAGGCGCGGCGAAAGCTCTGTCTGCCGCCCGGCATAACCTTCGGCGGCGGCCAACATGCTCATGGTGTCGCCGGCGGACTTCAGCACCTCGTCGCGCCGCTCGCGATAGGCTTCGGAAATCGCCAGCAGGGTCTTCTTGAAGCTGGGACGGCCCCAACGGTCGTCGGGCGGGAAGTAGGTGCCACCGTAAAAGGGATGGCCGTCGGGCGTCAAAAAAACGGTCAGAGGCCAGCCGCCGGTGCCGGAGATGGCCGACACCGCAAGCTGATAGCGGCTGTCCACATCGGGTCGCTCGTCGCGATCGACCTTGACCGCAACGAATTGCTGGTTGATGATCTCCGCAGTATCGGCGCTCTCGTAGGATTCGCGGTCCATGACGTGACACCAGTGACACCAGACCGCCCCGATGTCGAGCAGGATTGGCTTGTTCTCGCGCTGCGCCGTGGCGAACGCCTCTTCGCCCCACTCGTGCCATTGGATAGGCTGGTGCATGGCCGAGCGCAGGTACGCGGAGGACGCTTGCGACAGGGAGTTGGTCGCTTCAGACATGAACCTTGAGTCTAGCAGGGATGAGCGGGGCGCGTGGTGGAGCCCGGTTTATGGCAACTTACCCACAGCACTCAGAAGTCTGCGTAGCTCAGTTGGAATCCTCTGTGAAGAGGCGCGGCTTTCAGCCGCGCCGTTACGTGTGCGAGGTAAGTTGGGCTTCAGCCCCTGAGGGACTCGCACCAGGTCTCAACAGCGAGGTCCCTCAGTGGCTAAAGCCATCATGATGGCAGCAGCTTTCGGCACGGCTGAAAGCCGCGCCCCTTCAAAGCCAACAGTTACAGTTAAGGCGCCTTACCGAAATTCAGCCTTGGAGGTGGGCTTCCAGGAACCACAGGTCCTTATCGGCTGCTCGCGTAACCTCGGTGAACAGATCCGCGGTGGCTTTGTCGCCAAGCTTGTCGGTTTCGTCGATGGCAGTGCGCGCAGCATTGGCAAGAGTGGCAAGCCGCTTCACCAATGCTTTTACGTGCTCCTCGCCCTTTACCGCATTGAAATCGTATTCCTTGATGGAAGAGCCAGCAGCCGCCTGGCGGGCCGTTCCATTGGCCACTCCACCGAGCTGGGTGACGCGCTCGGCGATCAGGTCCGACTGATCTTCCAGATGGCTGGCGACGGAATCGAACAGTTCATGCAATTGGAAAAACTGGAGTCCCTTCACGTTCCAATGCGCGTGCTTCACTTGCGTCTTCAGATCGACCGCGTCGGCGAGACGCGCGTTCAGAATTTCGATGACTTTGGACTTCGTGTCTTCTTTAAGATTGACGCTGCTGGAAAAATGAACTTCGGTAGTTGCGGTGGGCATTATTTCCTCCTGAACGGCCGTTCTTTCGGTCGCTCTCTGGTTTGTATTTTATGTATTGCCGGGAATGGCGTCATTCAGCGGACTGTCACAGCGCTATGACCCTAACACCCGGATCGGTAAACTATCTGTTCTGCATTGCTCAGTGGTACTTCAGCAAAACGTACGCTTAATTGGATGATGGAGCTGGCCGTGAAGAGTCAGGAAGCCTTGGCAAGAATTGTAGAGGGTGTGCGGAAGTTTCAGGCCGAGGTTTATCCCGCTCAGCGCGAGATGTTTGAGACGCTGAAGGGCAGGCAGCAGCCCATGGCGATGTTCATTACATGCGCCGATTCCCGGGTGGTGCCCAACCTGTTCACGCAGACCGGCCCGGGCGATTTCTTCGTCGAGCGCAACCCCGGCAATTTTGTGCCTCGTTATGGCGATTTCGTAGGTGGCGTTTCGGCTGGCGTCGAATATGGCATGCTCGTGCTGAAGGTGCCGGTGGTCATCATCTGTGGCCACACCGACTGTGGGGTGATGAAAGGCCTGCTGCACGAGGAGGAAGTCAATGGCCTGCCCGCGATGCAACAATGGATGCGGCACGCCTCCGAGGTCGGGTACCGCATCATGCGCGATCACAGCGACGCTGCGCAAGGGGAAAAGCTGCGCCTGATCACGGAGTATAACGTGCTGGCGCAGGTCGAGAACTTGAAGAGCCATCCCAGCGTCTATATGCGTATCATCAGCGGCGAGTTGGATATTCGCGGCTGGGTTTATGACATTGGCGATGGCTCGATCTGGGCGGCCGATCCGGAGAGCGGGAAATTCAAGAAGATCGGGAAGCCCGACTGAGTTGGGCGTTCTCCAACGCAAAATCAGATTCGATTGGAGGCACACGGACAGCGCTCCAAATGTTCCAATGTACCGTTCCTATGGGCTGTCTGAACCGTGCCGTCCCTTGAGGGACTCATTTCCATTTTTCTACTTTCCCCAGCACTCACGTGCTGGGCTACGATTGTGTCGCCCTTCGGGCTAACGAAGCCATCACATGGCTGACCAGAGCGAATAGCGGACGCGAAGCGCAGGGTCGGCAAGGCTGATCTCAACGCCGCGCACGCCGCGAGGCTCCACGCCAGGACACAACTCATCGGCCGGACGACAATCATGGAGGCCGCTCATTTCGCCACAAAGATGGCCACGCTGTGGGCGTGTATGAGATAGCTCTCCTGGGACAAGAGCGGGAACTCCAAGCCCTCTTCGGCAATGTCGAGCGGAGAAGGCAGCGCGGTGTCCGCGAAACGAAACCACTCGCGCTCGCCGATTTGCGGCAGTTCGAACTCGAGGTCGCCGGAGTATGCGTTGGCGATGAAATGCACATCGTCGCGCGAACCGTCGTCGCGCAATTGCGTCAATTGCATCGCGATGGTGCGCGATTCGTGTCCCCAGTCCGGTCGGGCGCGTTTCACGCCATGCCAGCCGATGTGGAATCCGCCTTCGCCATGAAGCTGGAAACTGTCGCGCCGCAGTAACGGAGAACGCTTGCGGAAGGCAATCATCAATTGGAAGAAGCGCAGCAGGTCCGCATGGCTCTCGGTCATGCGCCAGTCCAGCCAGCTCACTTCGTTGTCCTGACAATACGCGTTGTTGTTGCCTCGCTGGGTACGCGCAATTTCGTCGCCCGCGAGAATCATGGGAACGCCGTGCGAGAACAGCAAAATGGCGACAAAGTTTTTGCGCTGACGCGCGCGCAGTTGGTTGACCGCGGCATCGTTCGTGGGGCCTTCGACGCCACAATTCCAGCTATAGTTGGCGTCGGAGCCGTCGGTGTTGTTCTCGCCGTTGGCGAGATTGTGCTTCTGGTTGTAGGAAACGAGATCGTTGAGCGTGAAGCCATCGTGGCAAGTCACGAAGTTGATGCTGTGGTAAGGTTCGCGGGCGCTGGTCTCGTAGAGGTCGGGACTTCCCAGCAAACGGGTGGCGAGCGCCGAGGTCATGCCGGCGTCGCCCTTCACGAATTTGCGCACATCGTCGCGATAGATGCCATTCCACTCCGCCCATCGTCCCCAGGAAGGAAGCGTGCCGACCTGGTACAGCCCGGCGGCGTCCCAGGCTTCGGCGATCAGCTTGGTATTGGCGAGCACCGGATCGTAGGCCAGGCTTTCCAGCAGCGGTGGATTCTTGAGCACCAGGCCATCCATGCCGCGGCCAAGAATGGAAGCCAGATCGAAGCGGAAGCCGTCCACGTGCATTTCCATGACCCAGTAGCGCAGGCAATCGACGATGAAGTCGCGCACTACGGGGTTGTTGCAATTCACCGTGTTACCGCAACCGGTGAAGTTCACATACTCGCCGGTCGCCGGGTCGAGAATGTAATAGGTGGAATTATCGATGCCGCGGAAGGACCAAGTCGGGCCGGTCTCCTCGCCTTCGGCAGTGTGGTTGAACACCATGTCGAGAATGACCTCGATGCCGGCTTGGTGCATAGTGCGCACCAGTTGCTTGAACTCGTGCACCTGTTCGCCATCGCCGCGCTGCGATGAGTAGGCGGTGTTGGGCGCGCAAAACGCCGTCGGCTGATATCCCCACAGATTCAGCAGACGCTCGCCGGTAAACGGGTTGACACGGTCGGTGTCGCCTTGCTCGAACTCGTTTACGGGGAGCAGCTCGACCGCCGTCACTCCCAGTTTCTGGAAGTAGGGGATCTTTTCGATCAGCCCGGCATAGGTCCCGGGATGCGCGACCGCGGAAGAAGAATGTATGGTGAAGCTGCGGACGTGGGCTTCGTAGATGACGCTGTCCACCAGCGGAATGTTGAGCGGCTGATCGTCTCCCCAATCGAATTGGTTTTCCACCACCACACTGTTGCGGTAAGGTCGCGTCCCCGGCGGATACCGGCTCCATGCGCCGCCGTTGGAGAGCACCCGCGCGTAAGGATCGAGCAGCACTTGCGCCGGGTTGAAGCGATGCACGTTAGGATTCGGATTGGGCTGCATGTCGAAGCGGAAACCGTATTGCACACCGGCGTCGAGCCCTGGCACGAAGGCGTGCCACACTTGCCCGGTGCGGTTGGAGCGCGGATTGAGGGGGAACTCGGCAAAGGGACGCTGCGCTCCTGGTTGGAAGAGGACCAGCGTGCAAGACGTCGCGTGTTTCGAGAAGATGGCAAAGTTGATGCCCGTGCGGCGCAAGGTCGCGCCCAGGGGAAGCGGAACTCCGCGGTTGATGCGATAACCAGCGGCCGAAGTCGGGGAAGATCTATGGGGCTGGCTACGGGTAGACGATTTAGGTGGCATGCGTAGTGACCCAGGACGGGCCAAGAGGATGGATAGCAGAAAGCGGGAGGAACAGCAAGGAAAAGCGGCAGGGGCGGCTATAGAGGGTGTGTGAGAACTCGTTTTGAGTTGCCACAGTGGGACGATTGCGCAAAATCTAGCCCCGCAACCGTATCGGCGGAGACACTAATCCTGGAACCGTTCTAATCTCTTGAATGCTTTCGTACTGCCGTGCATTTTGGTCTTGGATGCCCGTGAGCGAATGGAGATTCATTGGCGAGTGGCAGGGTTTCACTGGTGTGAAAGCAATTTCCGGGCGATGCGCGCGTACAGATCAATCGCCTCCAGCAACTGCTGCTTTTCGATGTACTCGCCTTCGGT
>Ga0208079_1001064_pt1 | contig 14712 bp, 11 predicted proteins | sample NGESurdeep092012_5_FD_184474 | JGI IMG/M metagenome (GOLD analysis project Ga0208079, IMG submission 184474) | Arctic peat soil microbial communities from Barrow, Alaska - NGEE Surface sample 210-2 deep-092012 (SPAdes) | ecosystem: Environmental > Terrestrial > Soil > Wetlands > Peat ... | reverse complement strand
GCAGGACCAGTGGGTCGCCCTCATCGTCATGCTCGTCGTCGTCGCCATCAGCGTCGGCTTCAAGGGCTTCATCGGCCGGATCGCCATCTTCCTGTCGCTGATCGTCGGCTACGTGCTGAGCTGGCTGCTCGACCTCACCACCGGCGCGATCACCTCCTTCTACGCTCCTGCCGGCAAGATCACCACCCACTTCCGCGTGGACTGGACCAACGTGAACAACGCCAACTGGTTCGGCCTTCCGCCCGTGAGCGACCTGTCGAACTGGGAGCTCAACGCAGCCACCAACGTCGTCGGGTTCCACCTGCCGACGTTCAACCTCGCGTTCGTGCTCGTCTCGCTGCCTGTCGTCATCGCGCTGATCGCTGAGAACACCGGCCACGTGAAGGCCGTCGCGGAGATGACCGGCGAGAAGCTCGATCCGTACCTCGGCCGCGCGATCGCCGCTGACGGCGCCGGTTCGATGATCGCCACCTTCGTCGGCGCAGGCCCGACCACCACGTACGCCGAGAACATCGGCGTCATGGCGGCCACGAAGGTCTACTCGACCGCGGCGTACTTCGTCGCAGCGCTCGTCGCGATCCTGTTCGGCCTCTCGCCCAAGTTCGGCGCGATGATCTCGGCGACTCCGGGTGGCGTGCTCGGCGGCATCACGGTCGTGCTCTACGGCATGATCGGCCTCCTTGGCGCGAAGATCTGGAAGGAGAACAACGTCGACTTCGGGAACCCGATCAACCTGGTTCCCCTCGCGGCGGGCATCGTCATCGGCATCGGCAACGTGTCGCTGAAGTTCTCCGACAGCTTCACGCTCTCCGGCATCGCCCTCGGCACCATCGTCGCCGTGGGCCTCTACCACCTGGCTCGCTGGCTCGCTCCCAAGGAGCTTCGCGACGCGTCCGACGGCGCTGGGCTCGTGTACGACCCGCCCGGTGCGTACGCGGACGACGACACCGACCTCGAGGCAGACAAGGCCGACAAGGCCTGACACGCAGCAACCGACGGCCCGGCTCGCTTCGGCGGACCGGGCCGTTGCCATGTCCCGGCCGCCGTACCCGGGCCCTGGTCCGTCTACGAGCCCGCGCTTATCGCTCCAGCGGAGGTCGTGCTCGGCGACGCCCCGTACGCGTCCAGAGCAGCGTCCGGTTGCGACCGGGCGAGCCCACGAGGTGGAGGTCGAGGACCCCGGCGGCGCCGAGCAGGGCATGCATGGTCGTCGGACCGATGCCGGTGAAGCCCTTCGCGTGCAGCAGCTCGGCGAGCCTGTCCCCCGCCTCGGACGTCGTCGGCACCTCGTCGATCGCCCTCGGCGTCGGAGTCGTCTCCGGCTGGACGGACCACACTGCGGCCGGCAGCCCTCCATCGGCCCGAAGCTCCACCGCCGCCCGCGCGTTCGCGATCGCGGCGCGAATCTTCCGCTCGTTGCGTATCATCCGGTCGTTGGCCATCAGGCGGGACACATCGGCCTCGTCGTACGCGGCAACCACGTCGACCTCGAATCCAGCGAACGCATCACGCATCGCGTCCCGTCGGCGCAGCACCGTGAGCCACGACAGGCCCACGACGAACACCTCCAACGAGACGAGCTCGAACAAGCCTCGCTCGTCGGTCACCGCCACCCCGTACTCGTCCAGGTAGTAGCTCTGGCCCACCGGGTCACGCTCGGCCCAGGGGGGTAGCAGGGCAGAGCCAGCTTCAGTAATCGTCGTCATGCCCTGACCATGTGCAGGTCCGACACGATCTGTCAGTTGTCCACAGAACCGAGATCGAGAATCTCGGCCTGTGGAAAACGCAGATCAGCTAGCGCGGCCTCCTGCGATCGGACGACTGCGCTGGCTCTGACCCATCGGCCCGTACGGGTACTGCGGCAACTCGGGCGCCGACACCTCGGTGAGCAACGCGAGATCGTCCTCGTCCAAGTGCGTGTCGGCGATCGCCAGCGCCTCGGCGAGCTGCTCGCCCGTACGGTTCCCCAGGATCGGCGCCACCACGCCCGCCTGGTCGGCCACCCATGCCAAGGCCACCTGCGCCATCGTGAGACCGCTGCGCTCCGCCACGTCCTTCACGGCGTCGAGGATCTCCCACACCTTCGGGTCGGCGTTGCGCGCGTCGTAGTTCTCCATGCCGCGCTTCGGGTCCTCGCCGAGTCGCGACGCGCCAGTGGGCATCGAGTCCCGCGCGTACTTCCCAGTCAGCCATCCGCCGCCGAGCGGGCTCCACGGGATGATCCCGAGCCCGTACTCGAGGCATGCAGGCACGATCTCGAGCTCGATGTAGCGCGTGAGCAGGTTGTACTGGGGCTGCAGCATCACGGGCGCCACGCGACCGCTGGCCACGGCCAGCTCACTGATCGCCGCGATCTGCCAGCCGAGGAAGTTGGACAGGCCGAAGTACGAGATCTTGCCGGCGCTCACCGCATCGTCCATGAAGCGCAGCGTCTCCTCCAGCGGCGTCAGCGGGTCGTACCCGTGGACCTGGTAGACGTCGATCCGCTCCACGCCCAGCCGGCGCAGGCTGCCGTCGAGCGCGCTGGTGAGGTGCTTGCGCGTCAGGCCGACGTTGTTGGCGCCCTCGCCCATCGGGAATCGTCCCTTGGTGGCCAGCACGATCTGGTCGGCCATCCCGTCTCGCGACGCGAACCACCGTCCGACGACCTCCTCGGAGACCCCTGCCTGGTACACGTCCGCGGTGTCGACGAAGTTGCCCCCCGCCTCGACGAACGCGTCGAGCTGCGCGTGCGCACCCTCCTCATCGGTTTCCTTGCCGAACGTCATCGTGCCCAGGCAGAGGCGCGAAACGCTGACGCCGGTGCTGCCCATGAGCCGGTACTCCATGAGTCCTCCTCGTTGGTGTTCCTCATGCTTACCCCAGTACGGCAGGCAAACTCAGACGTTGCAGGCGTTTGCTCAGCGCCGCGCGTCGAGCTCAGCGGTCAGCCGCCTCGGCGCCGTGATCCGGTACGACGCATCGAGGAGCTCTGCCACCTCCGTCCAGTCCATGTCGATCCTGAGATCGAGGCCAAGCCACCCGAACGGGCCGACGTACGCGGGTCGGTATACACGTGCGTCCTGCGCGAGTGCCTCGTACTCCCCCGGATCGGGGACGAACAAGAGTGACTGGTCGTGCTGGACGTACGTGCCGTCGACCTTGATCCTGCCCCCGTAGTAGCCGAACACCTTGACGGTGTGGAACGTCGGCCGCCCGTGCGTGGCCTTCTCCGCAGCCCCTGGGAACGAGAGCGCGATCTCGCGCAGGCGTGCCAGGACGGGGTCGTCCTCGTCGTACATCACCGGATGCGCCATGCCGGGCACTCTAGGCGTGCCCACCGACATTCATCCCGACCCGACGCGGCTGTCCTAGGTGAAGCTGAGGACCGCCAAGGTGCCGATGCTGACGATCACCAGGGCGATGACGATCCAGTAGGCGGATGCCGTGAGCTTCCCGACGGCGTAGTCGCCCATGAGGGTCCGGCTCTGGGCTATCCCAGACATGTAGAAGAGCAGCGGCAACAAGAGGACCGCGTTGATCACCTGGGTGCCGACGAGGATCGGTACGAGCGGGACGCCGGGGATGAGCACGAGGCCGGCGCCGATGACAGTGACCGCGCCGAACGTGCCGTAGAAGAGCGGCGCCTCACGGATGCTGTCATCGAGAGCCGCCGGGCGCCCGGCCACGTCGCAGACCGAGTAGGCGGTGGACAGGGGGAGGATCGAGGCGGCCAACAAAGCAGCGCCGACCAAGCCGATCGCGAACAGCTGCGCCGCCAGGTGCCCAGCGAGTGGTTCGAGAGCGCGTGCCGCCGAAGAGGCGTCATCGATCGGGATGCCGTTGCGGTTCAGAGTCGCCGCGCAGGAAACGACGACGAAGAATCCGACGACGCCGGTGAGAATGGCTCCCGAGATGACGTCGATGCGCAGGAGTCGAAGCTGTTGGGGGTTGATCTTCTTGTCCACCGCATAGGACTGGATGAACGCCAGGCCCCACGGAGCGAGTGTGGTTCCCAGGGTTGCCGTGCTGAGTAGCAGGGCATCTCTGGTAGGTGGCAAGGTCGGTGTGACGAGTCCTTGGAAGGCGGCTCCCCAGTCCGGCTTGGAGAGCAGGCCGGCGCCGATGTAGGCCAGGAAGATGGCTGACAGGGCGAGCAGGACGCGTTCCACGCCCCGGAACCCGCCGCGCAGCACGAGTACGGAAACGACGATCGCGCCGCAGGGAACTGAGATCCATCGGGGAATCCCGAAGATCTCGCCGCCCGCAGCGATGCCGGCGAACTCTGCCGCGGTGGTGCCGATATTGGCCAAGAGGAGCGCGCTGATGGACATCATTCCGGCTCGGGCCCCATAGCGCTGCCTGATGAGCCCGGCCAGCCCCTGCCCGGTCACCACGCCGATCCTGGCGCCCAAGTCCTGGAAGAGGATCAGGGCAACGGTGGAGACCAGCAGGACCCAGAGCAACCGGTACCCGTAGGACGCGCCCAGCACCGAGTACGTGGTGATGCCGGCCGGGTCGTCATCGGACAGGCCGGCGATGAGGCCCGGGCCCACCACGGCTGCCAGAGCCACAAGAGGCCCGATCCTGCGCTTCTTCGTCACGGGCGCATCGGTCTGCGTCATCTCACGCCCCCAACTCGCTCTGCCATGGCCAGCGGCGCTCGTGCTCGCGGGCAAGGACATCGACCACGTCGTCGGCCAGGATGCGGCCGATCGGCGTTCCAGCGTCGTCCACGACCAACAGCCCCGTGCCCCGATGGTCGGCAATGGCTTCGATGACTTCTCCCATCGAGGCCTGAGCTGCAATCGTGACAAGCCCGGAGTTGATCAGTTGCGAGACCGGTTGCTCGGGAGGCACACCGAGGAGCTGCGCGGCGCTGATCTCGGCAATGGCGCGATCCCCATCCATGACCACCACGCTGGCGACTTGGTCGGGACGGTCGCGGGCCGCGGTGAGTTCGGCCACGGCCGCCTCGACGGTCGCGTCGGCCCCGATCTTGATGAGATCCGATGTCATGATTCCGGCGGCGGTGTCCTCGTCGTACAACAGCAGGGCGCGAAGCCTGCCGAGCGACGCCGGCTCCATGGAAGCGAGGATCCGTTCACGCTCCTCGGACTCGAGATCGCGCAGGGCGTCGACGGCCTCGTCAAGTTCCATGTGGGAAAGGATCGCGGCGGCTCGTTCAGGGGTCCCGTCCCGGAGCAGCGCTACCGCATCCTCGTCGTCCAGCACCTCCAGCGTGTCGGCCGCGCTTTCGAGGTCCAGGTGCTGCAGGAGTTCGAGGCGTTCGGATCGACCCAGGTCGTCCAGCAGGTCGGCCAGCTCACCTGGGTTGAGCAGTCTCAGACCCTCTTGGGTGCGATTGAGCCGGAAGCTGCCCTCCGAGACCGCGAGCGAGTGCACCCCCGCCCAGTCCAGCACCTGTGCAGGGGTGGGGGTCCGGCTCGCGCTGCCGAGCAAGGCACGGCGCAGGAAGGACCCCCATGAGACGTCGACGCCCACGAGGTGCCAGTCCCCCAACGTCTTCGCGAGGTACAGGTCGGACGCCCGCACCACGCGTACGCCCGAGACATCCACAAGTTGATGGTCGATGACGTCCGCCACCAGCATGATCTCACCGGGTCGGCGCTGGACGTCGACGAGGTCGAACCGGCTCTGCGCCAGCTCGATGTGTCCTTGCTCGACGCCGGCCACGTCCTCGATGTGGAGCCAGCACGAGCGATGTCCGATGCGAACGTGGAACCCTGCCACTCGCGGGTGAATGGCGTCCGCCCGCACCACGACATCGGTAAGCCGACCGACCGGAGTGCCGTCCTGGGCCCGGACCGGACGTCCGACCAGGCCGGCCACCGAGACGAGTGCCTCGGACAAGGCCTGCAACACCAGAGTGTGGCGGTTCCCCCTCAGGCGGGGCCGCACCAGCATCACAGGAATCACCGCGGATCTCCCCCCTTGGATGACAAACCGATCAACTGTAACGCCCGGCCCGACAACCCTGCGCCTCAAAGGCCCCTCTCAAAGCCTGCACGCACGATGCAGTATTGTCCTGACATATCACTCACCGAGGAGAGCACATGCCTGCCACCGTGGCCGGGGCGCCCGTCAGCTTCGGCGTCTTCGAGCTGACCCCCGATTCCGACGACCTCATCCTGCCCACCGCAGACCAGGTCTGCGCCACGCTGCAGGAGACCGGCTACGTGGGCGTCGACTCCGGACCCATCGGCTTCCTCGGCCGGGGCGCTGAGCTGCGGGAACGCTTGGAGAGGTACGGACTCGAGCTGTGCGGCGGATGGGTCGACCTGCCGTTCTCCAACGATGCCGCGTTCGCCGCCGCACTCCCGACCCTCGACGCCGCTCTCGACGTGTTCACCGCCGTCATCGAGACCTCCCCCTCTCGGCTACCCCTCCCCACGCTCGCCGATTCCGGTGACGCGATCCGGAAGGCGAACCCCGGCGGCGGCGCCGGCCACACCCTCGATGCGGACGGCTGGGCGACGCTGGCCAAGAACGTGGCGAATGCCGCCGGACGCATCCGCGACCGTGGCCTCGAGCCCACGTTCCACCACCACGCGTGCACATTCGTCGAGACGCCCGAGGAGATCGACCGCTTCCTCGAGGTCACCGATGTGAACCTCACGTTCGACTCCGGCCACCTGCTGCTCGGCGGCGGCGACGTCCTCGACGGCTGGCGGCGCTGGCGGGACCGGGTCAACCACCTGCACCTCAAGGACGTACGGGTCCAGCTCGCCCGCGACATCGTGGCACGCAAGGGCGGCATGATCGACGTCTGGTCAGGCGGCACCTTCGTACCGTTCGGCGTCGGCGACCTCGACATGACCACGTTCCTCGACGAGGTCTTCGCGTCCGACTTCGACGGCTGGCTCGTCGTGGAGCAGGACCTGTACCCGAAGCCTGGCATCGACTCCCTGCCTCAGGTCCGCGCCGACCACGTACGCAACCGTGAGGCCCTGCGCGCCTGGGCCTGAACTCAGTCTCCGACGGTGTCTCGGGCTCGTTGCACGATCAGCGGGTCGGGCTCGGCCACCACGGAGTGGTCCTTGCCCTCGTAGGAGAACTGGCTGAGGTAGTAGCGCATCGCATTGAGCCGGGCGCGCTTCTTGTCATTGCTGCGCACCGTGATCCAGGGGGCATGGTCGGTGTCAGTCCCTGCGAGCATCGCCTCCTTGGCGGCGGTGTAGTCGTCCCAGCGTCCCAGCGACTCGAGATCGATCGGCGACAGCTTCCAGCGCCGCACCGGATCGATCTGGCGGATGGCGAACCTCGTCCGCTGCTCCCGCTTGGTGACCGAGAACCAGAACTTGGTGAGATGGGTCCCGGCGTCGACGATCAGGCGCTCGAACTCCGGCGTCTGCTTCATGAAGACGTCGTACTCCTCCTGCGTGCAGAACCCCATGACCCGCTCGACCCCAGCCCGGTTGTACCAGGAGCGGTCGAACAGCACGATCTCACCACTGGTGGGGAAGTGCTCGACGTAGCGCTGGAAGTACCACTGCCCGAGCTCGCGGGTCGTCGGCATGGTGAGCGCTACCACGCGGGACGCACGCGGGTTGAGGTGTTCGGTGAACCGCTTGATCGTGCCGCCCTTACCCGCGGCGTCGCGTCCCTCGAACACGATGATGTACCGCATCCCGTGGTCCTGGCCCCAGTACTGCAGCTTGAGCAGCTCGATCTGCAGCAGGTACTTCTCCCGCTCGTACTCGTCGCGGTTCATCAGCTCGTCGTACGGGTAGTCCTCGCGCCAGGTCTCGACCGCGCGGCCTCCGGGGTCGATGAGCTGCGGATCTGGGCTCTTGCCGTCCGCGACGGTGAAGCCGCTGGCGATCAGGCGATCGATGAACTCCCTGAGGTTGTCGGCAGCCTCGGGCTGGATCTCCTCGAAGTCCACCGAACCGTCCACGCCCAACCCTCTCGTCCACGCGCCACGATGGCAGCAACGCCACCATAGCGAGCACGGTCAGTCGGCGAGGATGTGGTCGACCACGACCGGCGCCTGGTCGGTGATCGTGACGAGGCGATTGTTGTCACCGGAGAGCAGTCGAGCGCGTACGGCACCGTGGCGGAGCGTGATCGGCCGACCCGCTCCGCGCAGATGGAACCGCTGCCCCGGTACGACGATCCCCGCCAGCGATCGCCCGTCGGGGTCGACGACCTCGGCGCCGAGGATCTCGACGGCGCTGACGCCGGCCACGAAGTACCGCCCACCCAGGGGGCCAGAGAACTCGCGCCGCCCATGCCCCGGCACGCCTGCCCGCCCGAGCAGGTAGTCGTACACGTGGCTCACCGCGAGGGGATTCACGTGCCGGGTGTCGAGCGTGCGGCCCGTGGTGATGCGCCAGACGGCCGCCTGAGTACCTGCGATGGCGTCGGCAATCGTCAGCTCGTCGGCCGCGACCAGGTATCCCCCGCGCCGCAGCCGCCGACGCAGCTCCTCGACGCTCACCCGCCCGAAGCCCTGCGCGAGCACCTGCGTGAGGGCCCACTCGTCGCCCAGCCGGTCCGAGTCGAGCCACGAGACCTCGCGGTGGGTGGCGTCGGTCGCGCCGAGCACCAGCGCGTAGGCCGCGAGCTGCTCATCGAGCCGTACGAGCTCGGTGTCTGAGCACGTACCGTCGGACCAGCGAATCCGGCTTCCGGTGGCGACCGAGCGGCGCGTCACCGTACCGGTCCAGTAGGGGCCGCCCGGCACGGGCGCGCCAGGAAGGACGGTGGCGGCGATGTCGGGGGCGTAATGATCGTACGAACGAAGAAGGGTGGTCATGGTTGATGGGTCCTTGGTTGTTGCGCGGGCCGCGCGGGTGGATGGGTCGGTCAGTTGACGCGACAACACCCACAGACCGCGGCGGCAGCAGCCGTCAGCACGCGGTCGGGACTCATACGAGGAACCCTAAGCGACGGGCGTCCCACCCGCGAACCCGCGTCTCGCATGTCGGGCCGGAAGGCGCGGATTGGCCCTGTCTCGATCGGTCGGGGCCCGGGGCGCAGGCAGCCAGGCACGAGTGGCGCGCCCTATCCGTCGGGAACGACAGCATCACGCCTGCGCCGGCCGGCTCGCGTTACGCTCTCTCGGTGCGGATCGGTCCATCACCTTGTTGGTTTGTCACGCTGGCATCAGTGCTCGTGCTCGTGCTCAGCGCCTGCTCCGTGCTACCCGTAGCCCTGAGCACGTCCGTGAGCCCACCCGCGCCGACGAGCACCGGAACGCCGAGGAACACCGGAACACCGTCGGCCCTCGCGCAGCCCACCGCCACCACGCCGTCCCCCACCACGTCATGCCCTCCCCCTGCTGCTGGCTTCGTCACGTCGGCGCCCGGGACCGGCAAGACCGTCGCCCTCACCTTCGACGACGGCCCGGGACCGGACGACGCGGCGCTGCTCCAGATCCTTGCCGCGCACCACGTCCCGGCCACCTTCTTCCTCACCGGGGTTCATTCGGCCGCGCAGCCTGCCCAAGTACAGGCCCTGGCTCAGGCAGGGGAACTCGTCGCGGACCACTCCTACGACCACCGGTACCCGCGGGAGGTGCCCGGCGGCTGGACCGTGCCGTACTTGCTGGACCAGATCACCCGCACCAACGCCGTCCTCACGAGTCAGACCAAGGCCCCCGTGTGCTTCTTCCGCCCGCCGGGTGGGTTCGAGGACAACGTCCTGAAGGCTGCCTCGGCCGAAGGCATGACGGCTGTGCTGTGGTCAGTGGACTCCTCAGACTGGAAGCAGCCCGACCACGTCACCGCAGCAGCCACCCAAGCCATCGTCGCCGCGGCAACGAATGTCGGCACGCAGACCCACCCCGTCGTGCTGCTCCACTCGGCCAAGGCCAGCCGCGAGCCGAGCTCGGTGGTCTCGCCGTTCCGCGGGAACACCCTGGCCGCCCTGCCGCAGATCATCGACTGGTACGCCACCCACGGGTACCGGTTCGTCGACCTCACCGGCCGCTCGACCGGAGCCTGATGGGAAACAGGCGAGCGTCTCAGCCTCCCGAAGACCGCCTCGTCCTTCCCCGTGGCCACGATGTGGACGTCCGCGGGGCTGATCTCACGAGGCCAGACCAACCCGGACTCGTCGTGTTGTCCGGCCGGGCTGTACAGGTCCTGGCGTCCAGGTAAACCCTGGCAGTCGCGTCCGGGCGGTGCCCGTGCTTGGTACGCTCGCCCGGTGCTCATCGGTCGTGAGGCGGCGCTGGCCCGGATCGCGTGGGTGGTCTCCGGTGCCCGCGCGGGCCGTGGTGGTGCACTGCTGCTACGCGGTGAGCCGGGAAGCGGCAAGACGGCGCTTCTCGGCGCTGCAGCTGAAGACTCAGATGGCATGACCGTCCTCCGCTGTACCGGGACGCAAGATGAGCGCGGCCTGCCCTACGCGGCCCTGCACGCACTGGTGCGGCCGCTTCGGTCGCTCGTTGCTGAGCTGGTACCGGCACAGCGCGACGCCCTCGAGCTGGCGCTCGGGGTGACGGTGGGAGGCCAGCCCGCGCCGCTGCTGGTGGGCGCTGCAACGCTCTCTCTGCTGGACGCGGCGTGCAGCGGCACCCCTGTCTTGGTGCTTGTCGACGACCTGCAGTGGATCGACGTCGAATCGCGGGCTGCGATCGGCTTTGCCGTGAGACGGCTGGCTGACGACGCGGTGGGCGTGCTCCTCGCGGTTCGCCCGGACGGGGCGGGCATGAGCGGCGTCGAATCGTACGACGTACCGCCGCTGGACCAGGTAGAGGCCGTGGCGCTCCTGGCCGCGCACGGCGTGGCGCGCTCGGTCACGCTCCGGCTGTTGGGAATCACCGGAGGGAACCCGCTGGCTCTGGTTGAGCTGGCGGCGCTGCTCGACGACGGGCAGCGCCGCGGAGCTGCTCCGCTGCCGGACCCGATGCCCTCGACGAGCCCGGCTGCCGCATACGGCGGGGTCGTGGCAGCCCTCCCGCCGTCGGCGCAGCTGGCCGCCGCGACCGCTGCCGCTGCCGGCAATGTGACGCCGGCGGTGTTGGCCGACGCTCTTGCCCGGCTGGGGAGCGACTACGTCCAGCTCACGACGGTCGAGAGCAGCGGGCTACTTCGTGTGACGCGGACCGCGGTGATCTGGCGGCACCCGCTCGCCCGGACCGCGGCCATGCAGGCCGTGGGTGCCGCCGAGCGCCGCAGGGTTCAGACGGCCATCGCCGACGCCCTGCAGGACGCCGGCGGCGACCCGGCGGCAGTGGTGTGGCACCGGGTCGCTGCCGCCACCGGACCCGAGGATGGGCTGGCGGCCGCGCTGGATGTCGTGGCATCGACCGCGGCGGCGCGCGGGGCCCATCAGGCTGCCGCCGACGCCTGGGAGACCAGCGCCCGACTGGGGACCGACCCCGCGTCGCGGCTCGCGAAGGCGGCGCTCGAGGCATGGGCCGCAGACGACGCCGAGTCCGCGTCCCGGCTGATCGACGAGTCCCTGGCTGCCTTGCAGGACCCCGAGCTGCGATGGTCACTGTCATTCACCGCCGGCCAGATCGCCCATGCAACGGCCTCGCCGCACACCGCCTGGGAGTGGTTCCTGCGTGCCGCCGACGAAGCGCGGGTTTCCGGGTCCCGCGACCGCGAGGTCCGTGCGCTGGCCAGCGCGTTCAGCCCGGCGCTGCATCTTGATGACCCTGCGCGGCTGGCCTGGCTGGCCGAGCAGATCCGCACCGCCGCCGCCGCAGACGACCCGGTTCAGGACGCCCGCTCCAACGCCGTTCAAGGGTTTGTGCTTCTGAACGCCGAACAATCCGAACCGGGACGGTTGTGCCTCGAGCACGCCCTGACCATCATCGAGACCCACAACCTGCTCGCCACCGAACCCGACCTGTTGCCGATGGTCGTGCAGGCGGTGATGTGGTCCGGACACCCGAGGCGGCTGCGACCAGCCATTGACGCCGCGGTGGCGCGTCAACGGGCCGCGGGGGACACCCGGATGCTCGCCGCTACCGTACGGGGACTGGCCTGGTGCGACTTCTCCGTGGCCGAATGGGACGCCGCAGCGGTTCGGGCCGAGGATGCGTTGGACCTGGCTCGCATCACCGGGAGGGGCGCCGACATCGCCGACTCGCTCGTGCAGGTGGCCACCCTGGAAGGAGCACGAGGCCACACGACGGATGCTGTGGCCCACGCGGGGGAGGCCCGTCGGCTGGCCGAGGCGCTCGACAGTCCTTGGCGGACCGCCGACGCCCTGTGGTGCGAACTGCTCGCCGTGATGTCGGTGGGCGACCTCGATGCGCTGACCGCACCGACCGACGCGCTGGCACACGTGCTCCGCGCGGGCCGGGTGGCCGCCGCCCAGCCGGAATACTTCGACGTCCCGCTGGCGCTGGCACTCACTGGCCGACAGGCCGACGCCGAGGACCTGCTCACGCTTCTCCTTTCCCGCTCCGGTGAGGACGCCCGGCCGGAATCCCGTGCCGGTGCGATGCTCGCGCGGTGCGCCATCGGACCGGACTCACTGGCACTGGCTGACAGCGCAGCGGACCTCGCACACAACCTGGAGGGCGCCGAGTACGTGTTTCCGCGCGCCCGATTGCGATTGGGCGCTGGAGCGATGAAACGTCGCTTGGGCCACCGGGTCGAGGCGCGGTCCTTGCTGCGGGAGGCGGAGGCCGACTTCACGACGCTCGGTGCCGCGCCCTGGTCGGCGGTGACCCGAGAGGAGCTGCGGGCTTCTGGGGCAACCCTGCGGACCCGTGCCGCACCCGACGACACACTCACAGCGTCGGAGGTCCGGGTGGCCACCGCGGCGGCGGACGGGATGTCGAACAAGGAGATCGCTGCCTCGCTCTTCCTGTCTGGCAAGACCATCGAGTTCCACCTCGGGCGCATCTATCGCAAGCTCGGCGTCCGCAACCGATCCGAACTTGTCCGGGCACTACTGACCAGGCCCTCCACCGCGGTCCCAGCCGCGCACAGCTGACCCGGCGTCGCGATGCCGGGGTTTCACCCGGCGCCAGTCGCACCCTTGCGATGGTCTTCTCGAGGTGAACGAACGCTTCGCTCGACCTAGAACTGGGAGTTCGCCATGAAATTCCGCCGACCTGTGCTTGCCAGCACCCTGCTCGCAGCGGCCCTTGGCCTGGCTGCCTGCTCCGGTACCAGCTCGATCGCGAGCAGCCCCGTTGCCGCCTCGGGCGCGACCAGCTCCGCGACTCAGACGACCGTGCCCAGCGCGACCGAGCCAGCCGGGTCGGTCCAAGCGTCCGCCGGGTGCTCCTACATCGACCAGGCGACCGCCGCGAGTCTCCTCGGGTTCACCACCGCTGCGGGCCTTCACAGCGCGGCCGCCAGCGCCGCCGCCATGAAGAAGCTCGACGACTGCATGTACGAAAGCAAGACCGACGGCAGCCTCGGCTACGTCGTCGCGCAGGTCGACCCCCAGCTCGCCCAGGGGATGGTCGACGCCGCCAAGGCCAAGATGGCGAGCGCGCCGGTCGCCTCGTACGACGTCGGTGTGCCGAACTCGATCGGCTTCACTCAGACTCTCCCCCAAGGGGTCGACAGCCAGGTCACGATCGCGTCCGGCGACAAGCTCATCACGGTCGCATCCACCCGGAAGGACAGCAACGTGGCCAAGTCCCAAGCCTCCGCGATTGCCGCCGCCAAGCTGTTGGTCTCGCATCCCTGACCCCGCCCTGGCGCCAGCTGAATCGCGCCAACGGGCATCGGGCTGAGCGGCAAGGGGCGTTCCCGGGCCCGGCCGCGTGTGTCGGTACTGCTCAGGTTCTTCTGCCCCCCTTCGTCAACCGACGGTGAGCCTTACAGCCTCGCTTTGTAGGCACACCTCGAGGCTGCCCTCGACCTCCTCGAGGACTGCGCCAGCAGCTATCGCGACGCGCCCGCCCACATCAAGAAGCTCATGAACCAAGCCTTCTTCCAGAAGGTGTTGATCAACCCAGAGACCGGCGCCGAAACCGGCGGATCGGCCGTCCAGGCCGTCGAGCAACTCAACCCCTATGAGCCAGGTCTTCGACTCACCAGCGCGACACGCGGCCACATAAGGCCAGGCATGCGAAGAGCCCCCCGAAACCGGGAGGCTCTCAGACCAGGGAGACTCGGACGAACCGATCCCCGCCAACATTGCTCATGTCACAGGTTTTCGTCCGGTCACCTTGGTGGAGCTAAAGGGATGCGAAATTTGTAACCACCCCATCGGGCCTGCATGCTCGTGCCTAGCAATTGTATGTCTGACAAGGGCTTCGCTGGTTCTAGGCAGCGTCGAGGACCCGTCCGTGGTGGACACAGATGGGCACTTTTCGGCTGCTATGTTGTGCATATGTTGTGCAAGAAGGGGCGAGCATGACGCCGACAAGGCCCGCGCAGGGAGTGACACGGGGTCCCGCGAGGGCTGCTTCGCGGCGCGGTTTCGGCAGGATCCGGCGCGAACGATCTGGCCGGTACTCCGCTGCGTACGTGGGTCCAGACCTCCAGCTCCACCGCGCACCCATGACGTTCGAAGCCAGACTGGACGCCGAAGGCTGGCTCCACGCCGAGCATCACCAGATCGAGCAGGGTGAGTGGGTGTCGCCCGCGGCGCTGCTCGAGGTACGAGCCGAGGCCGACCGCCTCGAACAGCTGAGCCGTGTCGCGGTGCGCGAGTATGCGGAGCGGTGGCTGGCGGGTCGCGAGCTGCGCCCTGGGACCGTTGCGGACTACAACCGCGTCCTCCGAAGGCACGTCTACCCCACGTTCGCGGATGTCCCCGTGCGAAACCTCACCCGCGCTG
>Ga0208079_1001061_pt1 | contig 14757 bp, 14 predicted proteins | sample NGESurdeep092012_5_FD_184474 | JGI IMG/M metagenome (GOLD analysis project Ga0208079, IMG submission 184474) | Arctic peat soil microbial communities from Barrow, Alaska - NGEE Surface sample 210-2 deep-092012 (SPAdes) | ecosystem: Environmental > Terrestrial > Soil > Wetlands > Peat ... | reverse complement strand
GTTCCCTCCTGCTCAAGCATCCGCGGAATGGAACGGGTCAGGTGCTCGGCTTGGGGCATCGTCGATGAGGTTCCGTGTGCCATACCGGCCAGAGTATGCGACCGGGACCGGCCAGAGTATGCGACCGGGACCGGCCAGAGTGTGCGACCGTGCGACACGTAGGCTCTATCAACTAAGCATCCGGGAGGACCGCTTTGTCGAATCCACTGCACACCAGTGATCTACCCGCACGGGTGCAGGCTGCTGTCGACGCCGAAATCTCATCCCAGTCCCGGGTTCTGTCCGAGATCGGCGACGAGCTCACGCCGTTGGTTTCGGCGGTCGGTGCTCTCCTGCAGGGTGGGAAACGACTCCGGGCGGCCTTCCTCTACTGGGGTTATCGCGCCGGCGGCGGGCCGGACACCGAGGCCGTCATCCGCGCCGCGACCGCGATGGAGTTCTTTCAGGCGGCGGCCCTGTTGCATGACGACGTCATGGACGACAGCGACACCCGGCGCGGGATGCCCGCGACACACCGGCGCCTGGCCGATGAGCATGCGGCCGCTGGCTGGGCCGGCAGCGGGGACCGCTTCGGCATCGCCGGGGCCATCCTGGGCGGAGACCTGTGCCTGATCTGGAGCGACGAGCTATTTGCGACGTCCGGGCTGCCCGTGGCAGAGCTCACTCGCGCCCGTCCGATCTTCGACCGGATGCGAACACAGCTGATGGGCGGGCAGTTCCTCGACGTGCTCGAGTCAGCCCGCGGCTGGGACGAGTTGACCACGGAGCAGCGAGTCGCCCGCGCCCGCACGGTGATCCGGTACAAGAGCGCCAAGTACACCATCGAGCACCCCCTGCTCATCGGGGCCGCAGCGGCCGACGTCAGCCCATCCGACCTGGACGCGCTCTCAACCTACGGACTCGACCTGGGCGAGGCCTTCCAGCTTCGTGACGACCTGCTGGGTGTTTTCGGAGACCCCGCCCACACAGGCAAACCCGCCGGTGACGACCTGCGTGAGGGCAAACGCACTGTTCTGGTCGCCCTGACAGTGGACCAGGCCAGCCCGTCTACCTTGGCACTGTTCGACGCGCTGCTCGGTGCGCCAAACCTGGACGAGACCGGTGTTGACGAGCTACGTGCCACGATCACCGCCAGCGGCGCCCCCGACCGCGTCGAGCAGATGATCCTGGACCTGAGCGCGTCGGCTCGCACGGCTCTTCACGCGACCACCGGGTTGACCGACGAAGGCCGGACAGCGTTGAACGCCCTCGTCGACGTCTCGACCGCACGCACCACGTGAGCGGTCCTGCGACCAGGGGTCTGGGTCGCACCCTGCGGGCCGACCACGTGGTCGTGATCGGCGCGGGATTGGCGGGCCTGTCCGCAGCCATGCATCTGGCTGGTGCCGGCCGCCGGGTGACCGTCCTGGAGGCCGCGAGCGCTCCCGGCGGGAGTGCGGCACGAGTGTCCCTGCCCGCATCGGGAGGAGGGACGTACCAGCTCGACACCGGGCCGACGGTGCTGACGATGCCAGACCTTCTTGCCGACTGCTTCGCGGCCCTTGGCGAGGCATTGACGGACTGGGTCACCCTGCGTCGGCTCGATCCCGCCTATCGGGCCCAGTTCGCTGACGGCACGACCCTGTCGGTCACCAATGATGGCGACGCGATGGCTGAGCGCATCCGTGTCTTCAGCGGATCATCCGGTCTCGCAGACGCCGACGGCTATCGGCGCTACGTCGAGTTCGTGACCCGGCTGTATCACCTTCAGATGCGCCACTTCATCGACCGCAACTTCGACTCCCCCGTCGACCTGGTTGGCTCGTCACTGGCCAAGCTCGTTGCCCTGCGGGGCTTTTCACGACTCGCTCCCACAGTCGCCCGCTACTTCCGTGACGAGCGGCTGCAGCGGGTCTTCAGCTTTCAGTCCATGTATGCCGGTGTCTCACCTGCCCGGGCCCTCGCCATCTATGCGGTCATCTCCTACATGGACCTGGTCGAGGGCGTGTCATATCCCGTCGGCGGGATGAACGCGCTGCCCACCGCAATGGAGGCGGCAGCACGCAAGGCCGGCGTCGAGTTCGTCTACGGCACCCGGGTCACGACGGCGGCCTGGAACGGCGATCGGGTCATCGAGCTGCAGAGTCTGGACGGACGCACCTGGGTACCCGATGCCGTGGTCATGACCCTGGATCGGCCCGCCGCCCTCGAGGTCCTCAACCGGTTGCCGAGGCATTCCCTGACGGGCCGCCCCACCAGGACGCAGTACTCGCCGTCGTGCGTCGTCCTTGCCGCAGGCGTAAATACCTCCTGGCCGGATGCGGCTCACCACACGATGCACTTCGGCCGCGCCTGGTCGCAGGTCTTCGACGACCTGGACGCCGGGCGGTTGATGCGCGACCCGTCCTTCCTGGTCTCGTCGCCGACGGTCACCGACCCAGGGCTGGCCCCGGCTGGCCGCAGCGCGGCCTACGTGCTCTTTCCGGCCCCCAACCTCGACCACGCGAAGCCGCTCGACTGGTCCAGGCTGCGTGGCCCTTACCGGGACTACATGGTCAACACCGTGCAGGAAGCCGGCTATCGGGGCTTCGGGGCGGCCATCGACGCCGAGCTGCTCATCACTCCGGCGGACTGGGCCGAGCGCGGGCTCGGCGCCGGCACGCCGTTCGCAGCCGCCCACACGTTCGGGCAGACCGGCCCCTTCCGCTCTCCCAATACCCTCGGCGACAACGTGGTATTCGCCGGCTCGAGCACCACCCCTGGTGTCGGGGTGCCCATGGTGCTGATCAGCGGCCGCCTTGCCGCCGAACGCCTGACCGGCTCCGATCCGGCCTATCGCTCCCTGGCGTGGCGTTGAGCGACGCGGCGCCGCACCTGGCCGCGGCCTACGAGCACTGCCGGCGGATACACGCGGCGCATGGTCGAACCTTCTACCTCGCCACCCTCCTGCTGCCTCGCGATCGACGACCCGATGTATGGGCCCTCTACGCCTTCGCCCGGGTGGCCGACGAGCTCGTGGACGCACCCACCAGTTCCGACCCTGCGACATTGCTCAGGTGGCGCGACCAGGCAATGGCGACAATGCGGTCCGCGACGCGGCCTGACCCCGGGCAACCTGTGCTGACCGCGACGTGGCACACGATGCGCGCCGTCAGGCTCGAACCCGATCTGCTGCGGGAGTTCCTGGACTCAATGGTCATGGACCTGACGATCTCCCGTTACGCCACCTGGGAGGACCTTCGTGGCTACATGCGCGGCAGCGCGGCCGTCATCGGAGAGCTGATGGCGCCGTTGCTGGGCGCAAGAGGGCCAGATGCACTGGGCCGGGCGGCGGCCCTCGGCGAGGCCTTCCAGCTGACCAACTTCATCCGCGATATCGGTGAGGACCACGCCCGAGGCCGGATCTACCTTCCTCAAGCGGACCTAGCGCGTTTCGGGGTCAGCGAGGCCATGCTCGCCCAGGCCGTTCACACCGGGATGCCGTCACCACAGGTGCGCTCCCTGGTCGCCTTCGAGGTGCGCCGAGGCCTCAACCTCTACGTCGTTGCCAAACCGGGGCTGATGATGGTCGACTCCCGCAGCAAACCGTGTCTGGAGATGGCATTCACCCTCTACCGGCGGATCCTGCATCGCGTGATCGAGAATGACTTCAACGTGTTCGAGCGCCGTCTGGTCGTGCCGCCATGGCAGCGACTGGCCACGGCCGGGCACGTGGCAGCCCGAACGGCCGGCACCAGCCTTGGCAGTCACAACTTCCGGACGTGAGTTGCTCGGATCCTCATGCCGGTCCACACCCATGCCGCACAGCTGAGGAGCACCAAAGCGAACCCGAAGGCCAGGTCCTCGACCGGCGCATAGGCAATGCGACCGTCGGCGAGGAACACGATCCGCCCCGAACCCAGGATGGCGTTATCGCTGTAGCGGACGATGCCGCGCCCGGTCAGCCAGCCGTTGGTGATCAGCTGGAAGACCACGATGATGCCGTATGCGGTCCACCAGGTCCGTGTGCGTACCAAGGCCGTCCGCAGGATAAGGAGATCCACCAGGATCGCGACCAGTACGGCGATGGCAGCCGCGGCGGTGTAGGACGTCATGGCGTATCGGCGGTCATGGCGCGCGCCGCCGGGACCGTGCCTCTCTCACTGCCTCGAAAGTCAGGATCCCGGCAAGTGGGATCACCACGAAGAACGCATACTCCTCCAGTGGCAGCCCCCACAACCGCGCCGTGAACGTCTGGGCAGGGTCGAAACGCCACTGTCCTGCCGCGGTTGCCGCCAGGTCCCAGGCGACGAACAGCAATGCCGTCGGCACGATCGCGCCGAGCAGACGCAACGGCTGGCGAAGGACGCTCAGGTGAAAGTACCTGTGAAGAGGCAAGGTCCCGAGCAGAACGAAAGCCAGCATCGCGGCATACGAGGCATGCTTCCAGCCGGTGCCCACGATCAGTTGGCTGCCACGATCAGTAGGCCGCTTCCATGGCGCGGCGCCGCACCTCAGTCTTGAAACCAGCCAACAGCGCATCCATGGGAGAACCCTGCACCGGAAGGCTGTCATCGGGTGTGAACAGCCATCTCAGTATCTGCGCGTCGGTCATCCGGCTGTCGCCGAGCACGGTGAACGTGCCGGGGAGCTCGGGCAGCGGCCCCTCCTCGTTGAAGAACTTGGACGGCACCGACAGCACGTTGCGGGGGCCGATCCTCACTCCGAGAACCTGCCGGTCCTCGATCATCTGGCGAACGTCGCTGAGTCGAAGCCCCATCCGTTCACCTATGTCAGGGACGGTGAGCCACTCACCCACGAGGTCTTCGAGATCGCTGTCGTCGAGATCGTCATCGGCGGGTGCGTCCGGATTGTTGTCATTAGCCACGAGTCAAGACTCTCACTGTCTGAACATGGGGCAGACAGCACAGGCTCACAGAATCCGCTGGACGCCCTTTTGGCTTGCCCTGCGCAGATGGTCTTCAGACTTCCGTAGACTCGGGACGTGTCTTCCCCTAGCCCCTTCTCCCTCATCGATCATGTCCTGGATGGGCGCTATCGCGTGCTCTCGCACCTGGCCGACGGCGGAATGGCGACGGTCTACATCGCCCTGGACCAACGCCTCGACCGTCAGGTCGCGCTCAAGGTCATGCGCGCCGACCTTGCCAAGGATGAGTCCTTCGTCGAGAGGTTCCGCCGCGAGGCCCGTTCTGCGGCGAAACTGAGCCACCCCAACGTCGTGGCGGTCTATGACCAGGGAGAGGACAACGGCCACGTGTTCCTGGCCATGGAGCTGGTCAACGGCCTGACCCTTCGACAGGTGATGCATTCCGAGGGACCACTGACCCCACGTGCTGCTCTGGACATCATCGATCCGGTCCTGCAGGCTCTCGGGGCAGCACACAGCGCGGGGCTGATCCACCGCGACGTCAAGCCCGAGAACGTCATCCTGCGCGACGACGGCACCGTCAAGGTCGCCGACTTCGGCCTGGCCCGTGCGATCGCCACAACCACCTCGACCGCCCAGACCGGTGTCCTGCTCGGCACCGTCGCCTATCTTTCACCCGAGCAGGTCGAGCGCGGGATCGCCGATGCCCGCAGCGATGTCTATGCCGCCGGGCTGCTGCTCTTCGAGATGCTCACGGGGTCAAAGGCCTTCATCGGTGACTCACCGATCCATGTGGCCTACCAACATGTTCACAGCGAGGTACCCCTGCCCTCGAGCCGGGTCAGCACGGTGCCGGCCGGGCTCGATCAGCTCGTTGTCCGGGCCAGCGCACGTGACCCGGACAAGCGCCCCAAGGACGCCAACGAGATGCTCGCAGAGATGCGTCGGTCACGTCAGGCGCTATCGCCCGCGGAGCTCGACCGGCAACCTGGGGTTGCCTTCGGCGCCGCCGCAAACCCGACGATCATGCTTTCCCGCACTGCATCGGTGCCTTCGGCCATCTCGTCTGCCGGCGCTGAGCTGGGCCCCTCCGGTCGTCGTTGGCACCTGCCCCACATCGGCCAGTTGCGCGGGCGCAGCTGGCCCGTTGTGGCGATCGCCCTTTTCCTCGTTGTGGCAGCGGCAGCCCTGCTCTTCTTCGCTGCAGGCCCCGGCGCCCGGACTGCTGTGCCCAAGGTCGTCGGTTCAACCAGCATTGTCGCCCAGAAGGCGCTGGCCACGGCCCACCTCGGCACCGAGGTGGTCAGGTCGTTCAGCGAGACCGTCATGGCCGGAGTGGTCCTCGCCGGCGACCCACCGGCAGGCAGTGAGGTCCGCCGGGGATCCACGGTCACCTTGACCGTCTCAAAGGGGCCAGAACGATATGCCGTACCCCAGCTCATAGGACGCAGCCAGGCCGAGGCGCAGCAACGGGTGACCGACGCCCGACTCACCGTAGGTACGGTCAGCAACGCGTTCAGCGAGACCGTGCCCCATGGCCAGGTCATCTCGACGTCGCCGCCCGCAAACACGGCGGTCAAGCGGGCCACACCGGTCTCCCTGGTGATCAGTCAGGGACGTCAACCGATCCAGCTCACGGACTGGACCGGCCATCCCGCTGACCAGGCCGCAACGGCACTGACCCATGCCAAGCTCAAGGTCGACCAGACCCAACAGGCGTGGAGCGACACCGTGCCCACGGGTTCAGTGATCAGCCAGTCCCCGGCGACCGGCACCCTCTTCGAGGGGGGTCTGGTCACCCTGGTCGTCTCCAAAGGCCCCGAGCTTGTGCCGGTCCCCAACGTCATCGGCCAGCAGGAGAAGGCCGCGAGGTCGATCCTCGAGGGCCTGGGCTTCAAGGTGAAGGTCGACAGGGCGTTCGGCGGAATCTTCGGAACTGTCAGGCTCCAGTCGGTCGACGGGGGAACCACTGCACCAAAGGGTTCGACCATCACGCTGACCGTGGTCTGAGGTCCATTACTGGTGACGGCGGCCCGCTCCCGGCATGTCGCCACGCTGCTGCTGGTTGGCATCACGGCGATCTGGGGTTCGACTTTCTTCCTGATCCGAGACGTCGTCCTGGAGATGCCCCCGGCTGACTTCCTCGCAGTTCGTTTCACGATCGCCGCAGTGGCCATGTTAGCTGTGTTCTGGCGGCCGATGCTGGCTCTGAACAGGCGCGAGATCCAGGTCGGGATCGGCCTGGGGATCCTGTTTGCCATCGCCCAGATACTGCAGACTGTCGGTCTTACGCACACCGATGCCTCCCGCTCCGGCTTCATCACCGGCACTTACGTCGTGCTCACCCCTATCCTCACCGCAGTCCTGCTGCGCGAGCGCATCCCACGGTCGACCTGGATTGCCGTGCTCATGGCCACGGGTGGGCTCGCGACCTTGTCCTTGAACGGTTTCGGATTCGGTTTCGGTTTCGGTTTCGGTGAGAGCCTGACCCTGATCGCAGCTGTCTTCTACGCGCTGCACATCATCGGTCTCGGGCAGTTCTCCTCGCCCGGAAGCGCCGCCGGCCTCTCCGTCGTCCAGATGGTCGTGATCGCCATCGTGTCCCTGGTGGCGGCCGCGCCCGGCGGCATCGCGCTCCCCGATGGCGCGGGCGCCTGGGCGTCGGTGCTCTACATGGCACTGATGGCCGGAGCCGTGGCCATCTGGGCACAGACCTGGGCCCAGTCTCATCTGCCGGCAACTCGGGCCGCGATCGTGATGACTCTTGAACCGGTTTTTGCAGCGGGGTTTGCCGTGTCATTGGGCGGTGAGCCAATGACCGTCCGGATGTTTCTCGGTGGAGCCATGGTCCTTGCCGCGATGTACACCGTGGAGCTCATCGGCCGCAGAACTGACGCGAACGCAGAGCAGAACCCTCCGGCCGAGTTGCTTCATCATGAGGTCTGACCGGTGGCGGTTCAGCGTGGGCGATAAGTCCGCACAGACGCCCGATGCGATCGTTCAGCACCCACAACTCGGCCGTTGCCAATCCCCGCCTCGCCAGCGCAATTGTGCCTCGATAAAGTGTGGCCCAGACCGGCCAACGACCTGACCTCGGCTTCAGTGTCAACTCGGCCGGCGACAACCGGGCCGCACGAGATGACCCGCCGACCTGAGAATGGGTGCAAGACATGGTGATGATTCGTCCGTCCGCCGGCAACACGCTCACTTTGCGCGTGTCACTTCAGCGCGTTCCCGGCACGTTAGGGAGACTGACCTCAGCACTTGGTGCTGCTGGCGCGCTCTTGGACACCATTGACATCGTCGAGCACCGGGGCGACTTCATTGTTCGGCAGATCCAGGTCGAGACCCGCGGGGAGTTGCACGGTCTGGAGGTCGTGGAGGCGGCTAAGTCGGTCCCCGGCGTGGAGCTTCTGTCGGTCAGCGACCGGGTCTTCGATCGGCATCGTGGGGGCAAGATCGAGGTGACCCCGAAGTTCTCGGTGCTCACTCGTGACGATCTCTCGATGGCGTATACCCCAGGCGTTGGCCGGGTTTGTACAGCGATCTCCGAACAGGCCGATCTCGTGTGGGACTACACCATAAAGTCGAACTCGGTAGCCGTGCTGAGCGACGGCACCGCCGTGCTCGGCCTCGGCGACCTCGGCCCTGAGGGGGCCATGCCGGTGATGGAGGGCAAGGCGATGCTGTTCAAACAGCTCGCCAACGTGGACGCATACCCGATCTGCGTACGCACATCCGGGGTTGAGGAGCTTGTCGCGGTCGGCAAGGCGATCGCACCCGGATTCGGTGGCATCAATTTGGAGGACGTGGCGGCGCCAGTCTGCTTCGAGGTCGAGCGACGGCTCCAGGAAGAGCTGGACATTCCGGTTTTTCACGACGATCAGCACGGCACCGCGATCGTCTCGCTGGCAGCCCTCTATGGAGCGGCCGAAGTGGTAGGCAAGCGGCTTGAGGATCTCAACGTGGTCTTTCTCGGCATGGGCGCGGCAGGGGTGGCCTGCATCAAGCTGTGGCAGCACGCCGGGGTCGGCCACTTCATCGGGGTGGACCGCAAGGGCATCGTCCACCGGGACCGCACGGACCTCAACGAACAGAAGCGATCCATTGCCGAGACGACCAACCCCGAGGGACGCCGTGGCGGGCTGGCGGAGGCGCTGGTGGGTGCTGACGTCTTCGTCGGCGTCAGCGGTCCTGGTCTGGTGAAGCCTGACTGGGTGGCCACCATGGCCAAGGATGCCATCGTATTTGCGATGGCCAACCCGATTCCGGAGATCATGCCTGAGGAGATGCCGGCCAACGTGGCAGTGGTCGCCACCGGCCGTAGCGACTACGCGAACCAGATCAACAATGTCCTGGTATTCCCGGGCCTGTTCCGCGGGCTGCTCGACAGCCGCGCCCGGTCTGTGGACATGTCGATGAAGGTTGCGGCGGCCCGGGCGATCGCCGACATCGTCGCCGAGGACGGGGCGTCTTCGGACTTCATCGTTCCCTCGATTTTCGATGCCCGGGTAGTCCCAGCAGTAGCCAAGGCAGTGCAGAAGGCAGCGGCCTCGGCCGGTCTGGGTTCAGCGTCCACACTGACAAAGACCGCGCTCATCTGATCCCGCTGTCTGACCAGGTGCGGGCTCACTGTCGATAGGAGTGAGCCCGCGCGGTGAGTTACGTTGGCCGTTGTCCAGCGGTGAGTTCTTTGTGACTCTGCTGAGGACAATCTGAGGACCCGCCGAGCACTGACACCAACTCGCAGGACACTCGGCACTTTGTGCCTGTACCACATCGACTGGCATCCGGCCTCGAGCCGACAAGGGGCTAGACACGTTGAAAGACCCCGACAGCGTCCGTGGCGCCGACCGAGACCTGAACCGAGTTCACCTACCAGGAGGAGAACCAGTCGTGAGTCCAACTATGCAGCAAACAGCAGGACACGGCACCATCGTCGAGGCAGCCGGCCTGCGGATCGTCACCTACAGCGGCGACGAGATCGACTACAACTCCGGCCAAAACCTACGGGGCGCGATCGAGGACTCCTCGATCTTCACGGAGGGACGGGCCAAGGGCGCTGTGTTGGCGATGCTCAGTATCGGCGACTTCGAGGACATGACCCGCATCCAGGTGGACTCGCCAGTTGGCCAGAGCGATCTCGAAACGATCGAGCGGACCATCGCCCTGTTGAAGGAGGTCCGGGCAGCACTGCGGACCACGGTGGCGGCATGACCTCGACCGAGTTCTCTGCGATCTACGAAGCGCTGGACGAAGCCGCAGACAAGAGCTCGTTGACCACGCTCTGGAAGTGATCGAAGAGCAGCGCGGGCAACGGCGCACCGAGCAGCGAGCCTGACTCTGTGCAGCACTGCAGCGTCCACGACCGGGCACGCCGCCAGCGACGCCGAAAGGTATGGACCGTGTGCGGGAATCTGCGATTACCCCATCATCCGGCGCAGAAAGGACGTAGCGTGCGAGGGACCTGGAACCGATCGCCCACTGAATGAAGAACGATCGTGGGCAGCATGTTGCACGAGGACTCATCCGAAGGCATGCGCGTCACCGAGCGCGTCCGTCAGGCATGCCAATTGCTGCTCAACCTCCCAGACGCGGAACGGGAGCACGCCACAGAACACCTGGCCCAGCGATACGCCTGGTCCGAGGTCGAGGCAGACACGACCGCGCTGAAGCACGCCTCGCTCGTGGGCGGAGACACCAGCGCTCACCCCGACGGCATGAGAACCACCACGAATCGAGCAACGAGAGAGGATGAGTTAGCCGAGGTCACTGCGGATTTGACCCCTGCCGATGTGGCCAAGGTCCGCACCCTCGTGAATGCCTTGACCAGACGGCGTGGTGACCGTGCGCCATGGCGCGCACACGACGCAGCATCGCGACCCGCGATACTGCAAGGCAGGCGCTGTCATGTCCAGTCTGCCGCGAGCTCAGCCTAACCGGCCTGGGTGGGGCTCAAGCTTTGTTGCCAACGATCGACGTCGATCGGCTGCGGGACGTGCCGTCGCTCGGCGATCTGCTTTCACTCATTGGGCTGAATACGCATCTCGATCGGAACCCGGCTGTGGTCCCTGCCCTGAGTCGTCACGATGAGTTCTGGCCCTTCATGCCAGAAGTCATCGATGCGGTGCTGCAACCGGTGCCGAAGATGCCGACGGTTCGTGACACACGATGGGCAGGGCTGGTCATAGCGCCAGCCGTGGCCTTTTGATGTAGTCATACCCCAGCATGACACACCCGCGACCTGCGGGCTTTTGTGCAACGTCTCGGCGAGCGGCCAAGCCGGACGTCCAGATGGCCGAGTCGCGCACGCAAGCACGGCCGTCAAAGCGCGGACCTCTGTGGTCAGGATGGGGCGTCTGGGGGACAGCCTGCCCTCACGAGGGCCAGGACACGACAGCCGCCCATCTCATATATGAGATGGGCAAGAGGCCAATCGCGCGGAAGAGTACCTCGCTTTGCTCGTCGACGCCGTCCACGCCGCGGTGGCCACCCACCACGTCCAGCACGGTATTGCACACCTCAGGCACGCCGAGGTAAGGGTTCGGTCAACGAATCGTCTCGATCCCACCATCGGGCGCTTATCAGACCTTGCGTGCAAGACGAGCCGGTGAGTGCAGAAGACGACCGCGGCCTTGACCGATCGACCTCGACATGAGGAGGAGGGATCATGACCACAACGATGCAGGAGACAGCTCGACGTCACGCCGCCGCGGCGGCAGAAGCTAGGGACTTACCGATGATGGCGGCGACGGAGTGAGGGCCATAAGCAGCAGCTCCTCGACTGATCGCACCAGCTGACCCAAAGGCATCGGGCAGAGCAGCAGGCAACACAATGCGCGGACGACGACGGCATGAGCATTTCCGCATGACGCGCACCAACTGAGCGCACGATTGCAGGCGATGCGTTTAGCAGATGACTGCGGGACTTTGGTCCCTATTTCTGGCGGCGACCACGGTGCTTGCCTAAGAGTGGCACCGCCGCGCGACCGGCGCGTCGTGATGGCCGAACCGGGTGGGAGGTTCGTGATGACGGCCCCAACGATGACGCCCGCGGGTTGGTACATCGACCCGAGCCGGCGACACGAGTACCGCTACTGGGACGGCAAGGACTGGACACCACAAGTGTCTGACCGCGGTCTCATCGCGAGCGACCCGGAACTGCGGCCTCCGGCGAGCCCGAACGGTGCCCTCACGGCTCATCCACTAGCAACTCCCGCCCCGGCGCCGGCGGCACCGGCCTGGCCCGAGCCCGCCCCACCGCAGTCGACCGAGCCCGCCCCCACGGTGCCCATGCCGCCGGGGCTCCTCGGAGCGGGCCAGGAGCAGGCGGCCACGTCGGCGTCCCCACCGGCACCAACCGCTGCCGGTGCCCGACGCAGATGGGTCATCCCCGTGATCGCAGTCATCGCGGCGCTCGCTCTGATTGCCGCCCTGGTGATCTGGGCACCCTGGGTGGGCAAAATTCCCACGGCCCCGTCAGCCGTCCGCGCGCAGTCGCCGACCCCGACCTCTGTCGTGGTTCAGTGGTCCCCGTCCACCAGTGGCCCGAGCGTCGACCGCTATCTGATCCTGCGCGGCGGCACCGCGATCGGTTCGGTCCCCGGAACGGCCACGTCCTACCAAGACCTGGGGCTCGTCCCCGCCACCGGGTACCAGTACCGCGTGGTGGCGGTGTCGGGCAGCCACCGCTCCGCCCCGTCCTCCGTCCTGGTGGTCAAGACCCCCACCCCGCCGATCTCGGATGCGCGCCTGCAGGGCTCGTGGTACGTCGACAGTAAGGTCCTGACGAGCACCGATCCACCACCCGCAGTCGGAAGAGTGGCGACCGACACGTGGAAGCTCGCCCCGCAATGCACCAGTGGCGCGTGTGCTGTGGCGGTCTCCGGGAACTGGATCACCACCCCCGTTACGGTGACCTTGACCCGCGCGGGCGCCGTATACACGGGGACCGCACACCCCTCCTTCTTCACGTGCGGCCCCTCCAAAATCCCCATGAGAGACACTCTCACGATCAAGATCACCGTCGGCGGGGCGTCCATGCAAAACCAGATGTGGACCGTCACTTCCTGGACCGGCACCATGAAGGACGACGTCCAGTACACACCAACCAGCGCAGACAACGGCTGCCCAGCATCAAGCGTCACGGCTTCCCTTACGGCAAGCCCCTGAACAAGGAGACCGTCTTCGCGGCAGGTGACGAAACCACGTCCTGCATCCGGCATGCGCGATCTCTTGACGTCAGTCAGCGAAGTGCGATCGCTCCTCCCAGGGGGTCGAGAGCACCACGGTCGTGCGCGTTGAGACGTTCGCCGACGATCGCACCCGGGCGAGTAAGTCCTCCAGGTCGCCGGGTGTGGACACTCTGGCCTTGAGGATGTAGCTCTCCTCGCCCGCAACCGAGTGGCAGGCCTCAATGTCTCCCATACCGCGAAGACGGTCCGCCACGTCGTCCGGGGCGGCCGGATCCGTCGGCGTGACCGAGATGAAGGCGAGCAGCGGCATCCCCATCGCGTTCTGGTCCACGATGGCGCGATAACCCCGGATCACGCCACGTTCCTCGAGCCGGCGTACCCGCTGGTGAACCGCCGATGTCGACAACCCCGTGACCTTGCCAAGATCGGTGAAGCTCATACGGCCGTCCTGCGACAACAACCTTACGATGCGGCGATCCAGATCCTCCATGGCGCAAGGTTACTAACGTCTCGGTACCTGCGGGCGACGGCGGGCTGGTGATGGCACGATGACGACATGACCCAGCGCCTGATGCTCCTGGACTCTGCCTCCCTGTACTTCCGCGCCTTCTATGGCGTACCGGACCAGCGACGCGACCCCGGCGAGCCACCGACGAATGCCGTGCGGGGCTTTCTGGACATGATCGCGACCCTGGTGGCAGCCCATCACCCGACACATCTGGTGGCCTGTTGGGACAACGACTGGCGACCGGCGTTTCGGGTCAACGCCATCGCGACGTACAAGACGCACCGTCTCAGTGAAGGCAGCTTGATCCAGGAGGAGAGCCCCGAAGACCTCACTCCGCAGGTGCCGTTGATCATGGATGCGTTGCAGGCTTTGGGGATTGCCCGTATCGGCAGTGATGGTTACGAGGCCGACGACGTCATCGGCACTCTGACGCATCGCGCTGGCGGCAAACAGATGGTCGATGTCGTCACCGGCGACCGCGACCTGTTCCAACTCGTCGATGACGACGCCGGCGTCAGGGTCCTGTACACCGCTCGAGGCGGAGCGCGGGATCCCGACGTCGTCACCCAGGCATTCCTGCAGAACAAGTACTCGGTTTCCACCGGTCAGGCCTACGCCGACCTGGCGACCCTGCGGGGTGACACCAGCGACGGTTTGCCAGGTGTTGCGGGGATCGGTGAGAAGACCGCAGCCACCCTGATCAACCGGTATGGCGATCTGGCCAGCCTGCGTCGCGCCCTCGCAGACGGCGACCCGCAGATCAAGGGCGCGCAGCGAAAACGACTTGAGGCCGCCTCGGCCTACCTAGACGTAGCACCTGTTGTTGTCCAGGTCGCACTGAACGCCCCCATCCCGGACTTTGACGCCTCGCTCCCCCGCCAGGTTGGCGATCTCACCCTGCTCTCGTCCCTGGCATCGGGCTACGGCCTGACCAATGGCCTCAACCGCGTGCTGAACGCCCTCGGCCTCGGCGACAACGACTGAGTGCTGTAACACGACACAGGCCATGAGCCGGAACGGTTCTTGGCCTGACAGGTGACGTCGGTGTCGGTGATGGTGGCGGTGCGGTCGTTTTTCCTCAATACCACTTAGTTAGAGTCGGGGATCTCCTGCGGTGTGGGTGGTTGTCGTTTCCGGGTCTCGGTCCGAGAGGGGCCGGTGATGGTGATCGTGTCGGCCGGTGGTGCCTGCGGTCGTGCCGGGCTGCG
>Ga0208079_1001060_pt1 | contig 14771 bp, 9 predicted proteins | sample NGESurdeep092012_5_FD_184474 | JGI IMG/M metagenome (GOLD analysis project Ga0208079, IMG submission 184474) | Arctic peat soil microbial communities from Barrow, Alaska - NGEE Surface sample 210-2 deep-092012 (SPAdes) | ecosystem: Environmental > Terrestrial > Soil > Wetlands > Peat ... | reverse complement strand
CAATGTTGGCGGTGCCGTCCGGCAGCACGAGCCCGTACGGGCTGGGTTTGCCGTCGTAGAACACGTACGGCCCCACGTTGTACCCCTGCCGCAGCCGGCCGTCGTGGTAGTCGGGGTCATGGTCCTGGGCGAACAGCAGACCGTCGCCGACGCGACGCGCCAGGGAGATACGGCCTGCGGCCAGGGCGGCGCACACCGTCACCGCCGCGTCGTACACGAAGGCGGTGGAGAACAGGCCGAGCTCATCGGCGTAGCTCTGCGGCAGTGTGGGCGTGCCCGAAGCGGGATACGCGTTGCTCATCGTGTCGAGGAACGCGACGGCCTGGGCTACCGACGAGCGACTGTTGTCCGGGGCCCAGCCTGGGCCGGAACCGCCGGAAGTGCCGCCAGTACCCCACCGGCGAGGGCTCCGGACAGTACGGCACGACGGCTGGGATGTGCGAGTGGCATGGGGGCTCCTCTCGGCCCGCGGGGTTGCGGACACTGGGCCCCACCCTGGGACGCGCACGTGCAGTTGGCGATGGGCCCGCGTGTCGCAGACGTTGCGCCTGGCTCCGTTACCCGCGGACCCAGCGCTCCTTGGTGGTGCCGAGACCCTCGACGGGGACGCGAACTCCCTCCGGGGTGAAGCCGTGGCGGCGGTAGAAGCTCTGAGCCCGGTCGTTGCCGGTGAGCACCCACAGGTACGCCGGCGCATCGCCGATGGTCATAGCGAGGAGGGCATCCGCGACACCACTCCTCTGGACCGCGTACCCCGCCTGACGGATACGCCAGGCCATCAGTCGAGGTAGTCGCGCAATACCTGCGAGCGGGACGGGTGACGGAGCTTCGACATCGTCTTGCTCTCGATCTGCCGGATCCGCTCGCGCGTCACGCCGTACACCTTGCCGATCTCGTCGAGCGTCTTCGGCTGACCATCGGTGAGGCCGAAGCGCATGCTCACCACGCCGGCCTCGCGCTCCGACAGCGTGTCGAGCACGTCGTGCAGCTGCTCCTGCAGGAGCGTGAAGTTCACCGCGTCCGCCGGGACGACCGCCTCGGAGTCCTCGATGAGGTCGCCGAACTCGGAGTCGCCGTCCTCGCCCAACGGGGTGTGCAAGGAGATCGGCTCGCGACCGTACTTCTGGACCTCGACGACCTTCTCAGGCGTCATGTCGAGCTCTTTGGCCAGCTCCTCAGGCGTCGGCTCGCGGCCGAGGTCCTGGAGCATCTGACGCTGCACCCTGGCCAGCTTGTTGATGACCTCGACCATGTGGACCGGGATACGGATGGTGCGCGCCTGGTCGGCCATGGCACGGGTGATGGCCTGCTTGATCCACCACGTCGCGTACGTGGAGAACTTGTAGCCCTTGGTGTAGTCGAACTTCTCGACCGCACGGATGAGGCCGAGGTTGCCCTCCTGGATGAGGTCCAGGAAGAGCATGCCGCGACCGGTGTAGCGCTTCGCGAGTGAGACGACGAGTCGGAGATTGGCCTCGAGGAGATGGTTCTTCGCACGACGCCCGTCGATGGCGATCCACTCGTAGTCCTCGACGTCGGCCGTCTTGACCGGGCTCGTGTCGTTGAGCCGCTCATCGGCGAACAGTCCGGCTTCGATCCGCTTGGCGAGCTCGACCTCTTGCTCCGCGTTGAGGAGCGCGACCTTGCCGATCTGCTTGAGGTAGTCCTTGACGGGATCGGCCGTGGCGCCCGCGGCCATGACCTGCTGCTCCGGCTCGTCGGCATCGTCGGCGTCGGAGAGGCTGAACCCCTCGTCCTCGGTGATCTCCTTCTCGAGCACGGCCTCCTGGACCGGTTCGAAGGTGGTGTCGTCGACGTCCTCGAGGCCCCGCTTCTTGCCGCCGACGGTCAGTACGACGTCGTTGCCGTCACGCACGAAGGCGACCGCCTTCTCGGTGCTTCCGGAGAGGGCTTCCCCGATGGAGGGAGTCTCCTCGTCGCCCTCGACGTCGGCGACCTCCTCGAGATCAACCGCGATGTCCTCGATCTCTGTGACGTCGACGTCCTCGAGCTCCTCGTCGACGTCGTCCTCGGAGACCTCGTCGGCAGACGCTACCTCGGGCTCCGGAACAGCCTTCTTGCGACGCGACGTCGCGGGAACAGCTTCACCAGCCACCTTGGCCCGGCTGCGACGTGCTGCAGGGGCCTTGGCTGGTGTCGTCTCAACCGCGTCGCCTGGAACCGCTTCGACGATGGTGACTCCCCGAGGATTCCGCTTGGGGGCAGACGTTGCGTCCGAGTCGTCGGAACGGGCTGCTGCGGATCGAACCACTGTGTGCCTCTCATGGGAGGGGTTTTCTGACAAGGACCATCACGCCGGAAACCGCTACTAGAGCGTGCAGCGACCCGCTTGTGTCAATGGCCCAGGGACCAAGTCTGCCACGCCCCCCAGCCACCTCCAAGTCCGGGCTGGCCTAGAGTGACGCGGGTGCCAGCACCGATCCCTGACCGGATACCCAGCGTGACGACGGTCCATTCAGTGACGATCTCCGATCCTTATGCCTGGCTGGACGATCTCGAAGATCCTGCGGTGCTCGCCCACCTCGAGGCCGAGACGATCTACGCCGACGAGGAGACGTCCCATCTGGCCTCGCTGCGGGAGCGGATCGTGGCGGAGATCTCCGCCCGTACGTTGCAGACCGACCTCAGCGTTCCCGACCACGACGTCGACGGGTCTGGCCGCGCGTGGTGGTACTTCGTCCGGACCGTGGAAGGCCAGGACTACCCCTCGTACCGGCGCGCACCGGCGGCGTCGCGCGACGAGGTGCCTGACATCAGCAGCCCCATCCCGGGGGAAGAAGTCCTCATCGATCTCAACGCGGAGGCCGCGGGCCACGAGGTCTTCGCCGTGGGCGATGTCGACGTCTCGCCGTCCGGAGACCTCCTGCTCTGGAGCAGCGACACCAGCGGGGACGAGCTCTACCGGGCAGGCTTTCGCGACCTCACCACTGGCGAGGAGCTCCCGGACGTCCTCGACGACGTGGCGAGCGTCTGCTGGATCGACGACGAGCACGTCGCGTACACGCTGCTCGACGACTCCTGGCGTCCCCACCTGCTGCGACGCCACACGCTCGGCAGCCCGATCAGCGAAGACGTCGACATCCTGCGCGAGGAGGACGAGCGGTACTGGCTGTCCGCCGGACGATCGGGCGACGACCGCTGGCTCGTCATCGACAGCGCGAGCAAGGCATCGAGCGAGGTGCACCTCATCGACGTCCGTACGCCCACCGCCGCTCCCCTGCTCGTGGCGCCTCGGGCGGAGGGTGTCGAGTACAGCGTCGAGCCGGCGGGTGACGTGCTGTACGTCGTCCACAACTCCCACCATCCCGACTTCGAGCTCGCCGTGGCGCCCGCTCATCCTGACCGCTGGCGGGAATGGACGCCGGTCATCGCCGGTGAGGACGGCGTCAGGCTCCTCGACGTCACCGCGTACGACGATCACCTCGTCATCCATCTGCGACGCGACGGTCTTCCTCGCGTCATGGTGATGCCGAGATCCGAGGACGGTACGGCCGGTACCGGACGCCTGGTGGACGCGACCGCTGATCTCGAGTCCGTGCTCGCCGCCGACCAGGAGTACCGGGCTGACCGCCTGCGACTCCATCGGGAGTCCTTCGTCGATCCGGCCACTGTCGTCGAAGTGGGGTGGGACGGCACCGGTGAGCGAGTGCTCAAGCGCCAGCCCGTGCTGCCAGATCCCGAGGGACGACCGTTCCGGTCCGAGGACTACATCCAGCAGCGGTTGTGGGCGACCGGCGACGACGGCGTACAGATCCCGGTCTCCGTGGTGAGCCGCCGGGACACGATCTGGCCCGCGCCGTGCGTGCTGTACGGCTACGGGGCGTACGAGACGAGCCTCGACCCCGGCTTCTCCGTGGCGCGGCTCAGCCTGCTCGACCGGGGCGTCGTCGTCGCGTACGCCCATGTCCGCGGTGGCGGCGAGCTCGGCCGCGCCTGGTACACGCAGGGCCGGCTCGCGGCCAAGCCCACGACGTTCGCCGACTTCGTGGCGGTCGGGCGCCACCTCGTGAGCGCCGGCGTCGCCGCGGAAGGGCGCCTTGCCGCCCGAGGAGCATCCGCCGGCGGCCTGACCGTCGGGGCTGCCATCAACGTGGCCCCGGACCTCTTCTGCGCCGCACAGGTGGGCGTCGGCTTCCTCGACCCACTCACGGCGATGCTCGCCGCGGACCTGCCCCTCACGATCACCGAGCGCGACGAGTGGGGCGATCCGGTCGCCGATCCCGCGGCGTTCGCGACGATCGCCGGCTACAGCCCGTACGGCAACATCGGCGCCGGTCCGTACCCGGACATCCTCGCGACGGCGGCGCTCCACGACCAGCGCGTCTCCGCGTCCGAGCCGGCGAAGTGGGTGGCGGCGCTTCGCGCGAGACCGGACGCGTCGGGCCAGGTGCTGCTCCGCGTGGAGCTCGGCGGCCATCAGGGAGCGACGGGCCGCTACCAGGCGTGGCGGGACGAGGGATACGAGCTGGCGTGGCTCCTGGACCGTCTCGGCGCCGAACCAGGGTTACGCCAAAACACCTCAGGGTAGGTTCAGGGTCCCTTTCCGGCGGTGGAGGGAAACCTTTCGGGGTACCTGAGCGTTGTGATGGTGACGACGAAAGGACTCCTCATGGCATTCACCACCGCCCGAAGGACCCGCACCACGGATGGAATCGATGGCAAGGATGCCGTCGGTCTCTACCTCGACGGCATCGCGAAGACCGCGCTGCTGAGCGCCGAGGAAGAGGTCGAGCTGGCACGTCGCATCGAGGCCGGGCTGTACGCGCAGGCGATCCTGGACGGCGAGATCATCGACGAGTCCCGAAGCAAGAAGCCTGTGCGCGTGACCAGGAAAGAGCTCGAGGAGCTGGCACGGATCGGCGAAGAGGCGATGAACCGCTTCGTCACCGCGAACCTCCGGCTCGTCGTGTCAGTCGCCCGCAAGTACGGGCGCTCCGCGATGCCCCTGCTGGACCTCGTCCAGGAAGGGAACACCGGACTGATCCGCGCGGTCGAGAAGTTCGACTACACCAAGGGCTTCAAGTTCTCCACGTACGCCACGTGGTGGGTGCGGCAGTCGATCAGCCGCGGCATCGCGCAGCAGGGACGCATCGTCCGTCTCCCCGTCCACGTCGCCGAGCAGATCAACCAGGTCTCGGCTATCCGCCGCAACCTCGAGCGCAAGTTCGGGCGTGACCCGGATCTGCGGGAGATCGCCGAGGAGATGGGGATCCAGGAGGAGAAGGTCCTCGAGCTCATCCAGTTCTCGCGCGAGCACGTCTCACTCGACGCGCCCGTCGAGGAGGACGGCGACACGGCGCTCGGTGACCTGATCGCCCGTGAGCCCGCTCCGGGCCCCGACGAGTTGGTGCTCGACGCCGAGGAACGCGCTCGGCTCGAGCAGATGCTCTCCAAGCTCGACCCGCGGTCCGCCGACGTCGTACGTCGTCGCTACGGTCTCCTCGATGGCCGCCAGGCCAAGCTCGCCGACATCGGCGAGGTCTGGGGGATCACCGCGGAGCGCGTACGTCAGATCGAACGCCACGCGATCGCGAAGCTCCGAAGCGGCGAACTGGCCGCCTGACACCTCACACACGCCGCCTCCCTCTCATCAGGGGGGCGGCGTTGTCATGCCCGGGGGGCGACGACGCGGATCAGCCCTTCCTGGGCGGTCGTGGCCGCAAGGCCGTCTGTTGAGAAGATCCGTCCCAGTGCGAAGCCTCGGGCGCCGGAGGCGGAGGGCGAGATCTGGTCGTACAGCACCCACTCGTCGGCGCGTACGGGCCGATGGAACCACATCGCGTGGTCCAGCGAGGCGGCGACCATCCCCGGCCCGTACGACAAGCCGTGCGGGATGAGGCTCACGCTGAGGATCGTCAGGTCGGAAAGGTACGCCAGCACCGCCTGGTGAAGCACAGGATCGTCCGGCAGGCGGCCGTTGGCCCGTACCCACACGGCCAGCGACGCGCGGTGGTGCGGCGGCGCGTCCTCGAAGCCGGAGGCATAGCGCACCTCGAGCTCCTCCCACTCGCCGAACGTCCGCGCCGACGGGCCGAGGCGGCGCACGAGCTCCTCCGACATGCTCGGGCACTCGTCGGGGCCTGGCACATCGGGAACGGGGTCTTGGTGGTCCAAGCCCGTTTCGGGCGCCTGCGCCGAGCAGCCCATCGTGAAGATCCGACGCCCTCCCTGACGGGCGGTCACGAGGCGGGTCGAGAAGTGCTGGCCGTCCCGGGTCGGCAGCACGTCGTACAGGATCGGCGAGTCCGCACGGCCGGCCTCGAGGAACTGGGCGTGCAACGAGTGCAGGACGCGACCTGGTGGCAGCGTGCCGTACGCAGCAACGATGGACTGCGCCAGCACCTGGCCCCCGTACGTACGCTGCAGGCGGGTCTGCGCCGCCGGACCCCGGAACAGGTCGGGTTCGATCTGCTCCAGGTCAAGGACGGCGACCAGATCGTCGATGGTGCGCGGCACGGTTACGGGTTCTGGTCCTGCTCGCGCTCGGCGAGGAACTGCTCGAACTCGGCGGCGATCTCGTCGGCGGTGGGCACGGGTGCGGCTCTGTCGTGAGCCGTGTCGAACGCATCCTCCAGCGCGGCGACCAGCTCCATGGTCTCTGCCGACCCGGCGATCTCGGAGTCGATGAGCTGGTTGTTCTCGACGATCTCCTCCGGCAGGTCGCCCATCGGCACATGCAGCCCCGTGTCGTCCATCAGCGACTCGAGCACGACCTTCACGGCCTGCGGGAACTGGACCTGGGACAGGTAGTGCGGGACGTGCGCGACGTAGCCCATCGCGACCCGTCCGACCTCCCCCGCCCGTAGCTCGAGCATCGCCGACCACTGTCCGGGCACGTCCATCCGCTCGATGAGCGGTGGGTTGTCATGGGCGAGGTCCTGCTGCGTCGCGTGACGGGTGATCCCCGTCGGCCGCGTGTGCGGCACGGCGAGCGGGATGCCCGACGCCGTGTAGAGGCGACCCACGCCTAGCTCGTCGCAGATCGACAGGGTCGCTTCCACCATGCGCTCCCACCGGGAGTCCGGCTCCTGGCCGTGCATCAGGAGGAACGGGCGCCCGGTCTCGTCGGTGAGCTTGTCGAGGACGAGGTGCGGCATCGTTATCGCGGTCCACTGGAAGGTGTCGAAGGTCATCATCGGCCGACGGCTCCGGTAGTCATGCAGCACGTCCACGTCGAACGTGGCGACGCGCTCGGGATTGCAGGTGCGCAGCAGATGGGCCGCCATGCCGTGCGTGACCTTGCCGGCGTCGAGGAATCCGTCCAGCAGGTGGATGAGCGGCGCGTCGACGCCGCGCACCGACTCCCAAAGCTCGGGCACCACGTCGTACAGGTCTCGCGGTTCGTTCACGTGCTCGAGGCTACGGCCTAGCGACAACGGCGTCCTACGGAACGGGCAATCGATGCCATCAGTTTCAGGATCCGTCGTGGGAGGTACGCCGGGCCGGGAGCGCCTCACGGCGCGGGGCCGCTCGTAGCGGCTGAAGTTGGAGCCCGGGGCATCCGCGGACCGGCGTACCTACGGGTCAGTCTAGGTGCTCTGCGCAGCTCAAGCCGCTCAGGTCAGGCGAGTCTCCCCGAGAGCTCGAGATGGCCGGCCCGCTCCAGCTCGTCGGCGAGTGTGATCATCCGGGCGCTCTCCCGTACGGCGCTCGAGCTGGTCTCTGTCAGCGCACGCCCCGCACCCAGCACGTGGAGAACGGCTGCGGCGCGCCACAGCACGTCGGCGAAGTCGCTCCGGACGATCCCCCGCAGGACGTCGTCGATCACGGCGCACAGCTCGTCAGGACCTGGCGGATCGGCGACCCCCGCGATCGCCCGCGCGACCTCGGCCGTGCTCTGCCCCGCGTCGTACGCCCTCGCGGCCCGCACGGGGTCGGCGTGGATCCACTCGCGCACCACGTACAGGCGCCACAGCGCCCCCGCCAGCGAGTCGGACGTGGACGCCGACCACAGGCCTGCCAGTGTCTCCATGCCCTCGGTGTCGGCGAGGTGAAGGACGCGTTCGGCGAGGGCTGCGTCGCCGTCGGCACGTGCGCCACGTACGAGAACCGTGGCCGTGCGTTCCGCGATCTCGCGGACCTCATCCAGCGCCGGCCCGCCGGCGACCGACTCGAAGTACAGCGCGCCCGGGGTCACGGGACGGTGATGATTACGAGACGCCACGGGTCACCTCCTGCTCGATGGGCACCAGGCCAGGATAGGAGACGACGCCGAAGGCTCACCGACGACAGGCCGCCATCGCTGTCCGGACGCGCTTGGCCGACACCGGCTCGGCGGTCCGCAGCTGCTGGGCGAACAGGCTGACGCGCAGCTCCTCGAGCAGCCAGCCAACGCCCGCGACGTTCGCGGGCAGAGGCCCCTTGGGGAAGGAGTCCACGAGCGCCGCGTACTCGTCCTCGAGGTCGGAGATGATGTCGGCGGACTGGCGCTCCCTCGCGGGATTCGTCCCGAACGTCACCAGCCTCATGTCGGCCGCGTGCAGGTAGCGGGACAGTCGCTCGAACCACGGGTCCGGGGTGGCCAGGACGAAGCCCCGGTAGACCAGGTTGGCGATCTGCTCACGCACGTCGTCGGTGACGTACGAGGGGGGCATGTCCGCGAGCCGGCGCACCACCTCCTGGTACCGGCTGAGGACCTCCCCCGTGTACGCGACGACGCTGCGCATGGTCTCCGCCTGCCGCTCCCGTACCGACACCTGCACCTCGGCGAAGCGGCCTGCGTCGCGTACCTGCCACCCCTCGACGCCCAGGGCGGCGAGCGCCATGTCGATGGCGCGCAGACGGGCGTCGGCGAGTAGGGCGGGGATCGTCGGGTACGGGCTCGCCCCGAGCTGCAGCTTCGTCGCGTTCGACATCCTTGAGACGACCCACGTCGTCGGGTCGGGCGCGGTGAGCTGGATCAGGCGCCGTAGGCCACGCGCATGGCTGGCGCGTGCGCGGTTCTCGGTGTCGACCACCACCACGCCGACTGTCGCTCCCTCGTCGCGCAGGGCCGGGAAGCCGATCACCTCGGTGGTGCCGGACATCGTCGTCAACCGCTCCTGAAGCGACGGGAACGACCACGTCGTGGCGCCCGTGGCGGTCGCGCGACGGTTGACCCTCGTCAACGTGTGGGTCACGGTCGTCGTGAGCTGGCGCTGAAGGGCCGCCAGGTCCTCGCCCCGCGCCACCTCCTTGCCGCCGTCCACGATCACCAGCGTCGGCCGCAGGTGCGCGGGCAGCTCCCGCTCACCCCACTGCCCTGCCGGATCCGTACCGGTCAGCACGCGCAGCGCGACGGCGAGCGCAGCAGGGAACGCGATGGTGTCCGGGGCCGTGTCACCCTCTGGCGCGGATGCCACGTCCGGTCGCTGGCCCAGCCACGCGAGCGCGGCCGCAGCATGGTTCGGTGCCGGTACGAACGATGTCCGCAGGCTCTTCGGCAGGGACCGGATCAGTTCGGTGGCGAGGTCCTCGCGGTAACCCGGTACGTGCCAGGTGAACGCGGCCGGCGGCAGCTGGTTGAGCACCGTGATGGGGATCTCGATCGTCACCCCGTCATGGTGGGCACCCGGGTCGAACACGTACGTGATCTCGAGCTCGTGCCGACCGACACGCCACCAGTCCGGGAATCCCGCGGCCGAGATGTCGGTGTCGTCGCCCGCGACGAGGTCCTCCAGGGACAGGTCGAGGTAGGCCTCGTCCTGGAGCCGCTTCGTGCGCCACCACGTGTCGAAGTGGCGTTGGGAGACGACGTCAGCCGGTAGGCGCTGGTCGTAGAACGCGAAGATGGTCGCGTCGTCGACCACGAGGTCGCGGCGCCTCGTGCGCTCCTCGAGCTCGGCCGCCTGGTCGCGGACGGTCGTGTTCCGCTGTACGAAGTGGTGGCGGGTGCGCCATCTCCCCTCGACGAGCGCCGACTGGATGAAGATCCGGCGAGCCTCGACGGGGTCGATCCGCGCGTACTGGACGGCACGGCCGGCGATGATCGGGATGCCGTACAGGCTCACCGTCTCTGAGGCCACGACCGATCCCTGAGACTCCGACCAGTGCGGCTCGGCATAGTTGCGGCTCAGCACGTGCTCAGCCACCGCCTCGATCCACTCCGCCTCCACCGCGGCGACCGTCCGTGCCCAGAGGCGGGTCGTCTCGACGAGCTCGTACGCGACGGCCAGGGACGGAGAGGCCTTCGCGAGGGCTGACCCCGGCGCGATCGCCCACATGGCGCCGCGCGCCCCCCGGTACTCGCGGGGACCGAGCCGGGCGCGTTTGCGCAGAGGTAGGTCGGTGCGCTCGTTACGGTTGTCGAGCAGCCCGACGTGGCTGAGCAGTCCGGACAGGATCGCGGTGTGCACGAAGTCAGGCGGCGCCGGTTCGGCGTTGCGGTCGAGGCCGAGCTCCTCGCAGATCTGGCGCAGCTGCGTGTGGAGATCCTGCCACTCCCGTACGCGCAGGAAGTTGAGGAATTCGTCGCGGCACAGCCGGCGGAAGGCACTGTTCGAAACCGCCTTGCGGCGATCCCGCAGGTAGTTCCACAGCCGGAGGATCGCGACGAAGTCGGAGCCGTCTGGGGGCGCCTGTTCCCCGTCGGACCCAGGCGCCGGAGCCCAGAACCGGCGGTGCAACAGGTCGGCCGCCTCGCGCTTCTCCTGAGGCCTCTCCTTGACGTCCGGGATCGCGAGCGCTGCGACGATCACCTGGACCTCACGGAGGCAGCCTCGCGCCGAGGCTTCGACGAGCATCCTGGCCAGTCGCGGATCGACAGGGAGTCTGGCGAGCTGGTGCCCGACCGCTGTCAGGCGTGGGCTCGTGCCACGTCCTTCGAGGGCGCCCAGCTCGGTGAGCGTACGGATCCCGTCCGTGATCTGGGCGGCGTCCGGCGGCTCGACGAACGGGAAGTCGACGATGTCGCCGAGCTCGGCTTCGGCCATCTGGAGGATGACGGACGCGAGGTTCGTCCGCAGGATCTCGGGCTCGGTGTACTGGGGGCGCGACTCGTAGTCGGCCTCGCTGTACAGGCGGATGCAGATGCCGGGCGCGACGCGGCCGCACCGACCCGCGCGCTGGTTCGCGGAGGCCTTCGAGATCGGCTCGATGGGCAGCCGCTGGACCTTCGTACGCTTGGAGTAGCGGGAGATCCGGGCTGTGCCGCTGTCGACCACGTGCCGGATCCCCGGCACGGTCAACGACGTCTCTGCGACGTTCGTGGCGATCACGACGCGCCGTCCGGTATGCGGCGCGAACACGCGGTGCTGCTCGGCGACCGACAGACGCGCGTACAGCGGCAGCACCTCGGTGAACCGCAGCTGGCGTGCGGCGATGGCCTCGGAGGCATCGCGGATCTCGCGCTCCCCCGAGCAGAACACGAGCACGTCGCCGTCCCCGGAGGTCTGCAGCTCGACGACCGCGTCGCAGATCGCGTCGGTGAGGTCGCGCTCGTCGGCAGGCGCGGCCGGTCGCGCGGGTCGCGCGTCGTCCTCATCGGCGACGGCGCCGTCGTCACGTACGGGCCGGTAGCGGATCTCCACCGGATACGTACGGCCCGACACCTCGACGATCGGGGCGTCGTCGAAGTGCTCGGCGAAGCGTGACGTGTCGATCGTGGCACTGGTGACGATGACCTTGAGGTCGGGCCGTCTCGGAAGGAGCTGCTTGAGGTAGCCGAGCAGGAAGTCGATGTTCAGGCTCCGCTCGTGCGCCTCGTCGATGATGATCGTGTCGTACGCGCGAAGCTCCTTGTCGTGGGTGATCTCCGCCAGGAGGATGCCGTCGGTCATCACCTTGACCCGGGTGGCGCGGCTCGCCTTGCGCGTGAACCGCACCTGGTAGCCGACGATGTCGCCCAGCTCGGTCCGGGTCTCCTCCGCGATCCGCTCGGCGAGGGTGCGCGCGGCGATGCGCCGCGGCTGGGTATGGCCGATGCTGCGCCGACCGGCCAGGAGGCAGATCTTCGGCAGCTGGGTCGTCTTGCCGGAACCCGTCTCGCCAGCGACCACCACGACCTGACTGCTCAGCAGCGCCGCCGCGATGTCAGGCACAGCGGCGGCGATGGGCAGGTCGGGATCGACGACGAGGTACGGCTCCATGGCCGTCACAGCCTACGGTCCCGCCGCACTGGTCTAGCGTTCGCATCATGGACGAGAGCCGAAGGTACGAAGTGTTGCCGGGCAGTCACGGGAACAGGATCCTGGTCCGGGCCAGGGGCAGTGAGGTGCTGCGCATTCCTCGGATCAACCGTGGCACCGCCTTCACGGAGCAGCAGCGGCTCGACTTGGGGCTTGTGGGACTGCTTCCTAGCGGGGTCACGCCGTTCGAGGGCCAGCTGCACCGGGCCTACCAGCAGTTCCAGTCAGCAAGCACCAACCTGGACAAGTTCACGTACCTCCAGGCCTTGAGGGACCGCAACACCGTGCTCTTCTATCGCCTACTCTCCGACCACTTGCCGGAGATGATGCCGATCGTCTACACCCCGACGATCGGCGAGGCGATCCAGAACTTCAGCTGGGCCTATCACCAACGGCTTCACGGCGTCTTTCTCTCCATCGACAAACCCGACGCCGTGGAGGCTTCGCTCCTAGCATTCGGTCGGAAGCCGGAGGATGTCGAGCTCGTCATCGTCACCGACAGCGAAGGCATCCTGGGCATCGGCGACCAGGGTGTGGGCGGGATCCAGATCTGCCTCGGCAAGAAGAGCCTCTACACCGCCGCGGCCGGAATCGACCCGAACCACGCGATCCCCGTGGTCATCGATGTCGGGACGGACAACCTCGCGCTGCTGAACGACGAGGTCTACCTCGGCGAGCGCCACTCGCGCGTGCGCGGCGAACGCTACGACGCCTTCATCGACCTGTTCGTCGACACCGTGACGCGCACCTTCCCTCACGCCATGATCCACTGGGAGGACTTCGGCGCCTCGAACGCTCACCGCATCCTGAACCGCTATCGCGATCAGATCTGTACGTTCAACGACGACGTCCAGGGCACGGCAGCGGTCGTGGGCGCGGCAGCGCTCGCCGCTGTGCGGGCCAAGGACGAGCGGATGAGCGACCAGCGGGTCGTCATCTTCGGCGCCGGTACCGCCGGCGTCGGTATTGCCGACCTCATGGTCGACCTGATGGTGGCCGAGGGCGCTGACCGGGAGGAGAGCCGCTCCAGGTTCTGGTGCCTCAGCAGCCAAGGGCTGATCACCGCGGCCACGGCAAGGATCCGCGACTTCCAGCAGCCCTACGCCCGCCCTGCCGACGAGGTGGCCGGATGGGACGTCGCAAGCACGAGCAAGATCGGACTCCTGGACGTGATTCGCGCCGTCGCGCCGACGATCCTTGTCGGCACCTCCGGACAGGCCGGTGCCTTTACCGAACGCGTCGTCAAAGAGATGGCGAGCCACGTGGAACGCCCCGTCATCATGCCCCTGTCCAATCCGACGGACCTTGCTGAGGCGCTGCCCGGCGACCTCCTGTCCTGGACCGACGGCCGCGCCCTCATCGCGACGGGTTCGCCGTTCGCGCCTGTGAGGCACGGGGACGTGACGTACACCATCGCTCAGTCCAACAACGCGCTCGTCTTCCCTGGTCTGGGGCTGGGCGTCGCCGTGAGCCGGGCAACACGAGTCAGCGATCGGATGATCACAGCTGCCGCTCAGGCGCTTGCGTCGATCCCGCACCTCGCGACACCGGGCGCCTCGCTGCTCCCATCCGTCGACCGGCTGCGGATGGTCTCGGCGACCGTGGCCGTGGCCGTGGCACGCGCCGCTGTCGAGGACGGCGTGGCTGATGGCGATCTCGCCGACCCTATCCAGCAGGTGTACGACGCGATGTGGCTTCCGGTCTACCCGGAGCTCATCATCGAGCAGGTCACCTGACGAGGCAGACCGGGCACAACGAGTGGGCGAGGATCCCACGCAGCGGGCCGCCGAATGACATCCCGGTCACCGGATGCGGGTGGACGCCCAGCACGAGGAGGTCGATGGTCCCCGTCTGGTTGACCAGCTCCTGGATCGGCATGCCTTCGAGGATCTCGCCTTCGATCCCCACCTCCGGGTACGCCTTGCGCAGCTCGTCGAGCATTGCGCCTAGGGCGGCCCTGGCTTTCGCCGTCGACTCGGGTGTGGGCGCCGCCTTGAAAGCGGCGAAGAATCCGGTCGGTGCCGGGGCGACCACGTGCGCCACGACCAGCGCGCAGTTGCGGTCGCGAGCCTCTTGAAGGGCCCACTCGACCTGGCGCTTGGCCTTGTCGGGCGCGGTGACCGCCACGGCGATGCGGTTGTGGGCGCCCGTACGACCAGGGGTCGAGGCGGCGGAGATCACGACGACAGGGCAGTGCGCGGAGCCACCGAGAGAGAGGCTCGTCGAACCGATGAACATCCGGTCCAGACCGCCGGCGGCGCGACGGCCCACGACGCACAGCGCGGCGCTCTCGGACAGGTCAGCGAGCACCGCGGTCGGATGGCCCATGAGCACCTCCGAGCGCACCCGATCGGCCGGGAAGCCGTTGTCGAAGAGGAAGAGCTTCGCCACCGCGAGAGCCTCCTCGCCGACCGACGACAGGATGGTCGGGTCGTAGACGACCCCCCACCCGCTGGTCAGTACGCCGTCATCGACGGCATGGATGAGCCAGATGTCATGGCCTGTCCGCTCCGCGGTGCCGAGTGCGTACATCACGGCCCGCATGGCGTCGTCGGAGCCGTCGACCCCTACCAGAATGCGCGGCGGCGACGGCTTCTGGTCCTCAGCGAACTTTCCGGTACTCATGGAAGTCAGCCTAGTCTTCGC
>Ga0208079_1001059_pt1 | contig 14771 bp, 14 predicted proteins | sample NGESurdeep092012_5_FD_184474 | JGI IMG/M metagenome (GOLD analysis project Ga0208079, IMG submission 184474) | Arctic peat soil microbial communities from Barrow, Alaska - NGEE Surface sample 210-2 deep-092012 (SPAdes) | ecosystem: Environmental > Terrestrial > Soil > Wetlands > Peat ... | reverse complement strand
TGTCGTGGTCAACCGCGAGACCGTGGCGGCCTTCCTCGATGCGCGCCGCCTCTTCGGGTGGGACCAGGGGCCGGCGAGGACCGTCATCGGGGAGCCGATCCTGCGTCCGGCCACGAGCGCGGCCGCCTGAGACCGCGACGTCGTCGCGTGGGACGAGCGGGTGGCTGAGCGGATGCTGCGTCGCTACCCGTTCCGACGCCCGCGCGGCGATGCCCGGACGCATGGTCCGGTGCCGCCGGCCGTGCGGGCACAGGTGAAGGAGCGAGACCGGGTCTGCGTCTTCTCGCGGCTCGGGATCCCCCACGACTGTTTCGGCCCCCTTGAGCTCGACCACGTCCGCGCCTCGGGCGGCTTGGGGCTACGGAGCCGGAGCACCCCCGACAACCTCGTGCTCCTCTGCCCGGCTGCCCATCGCCTCAAGACGCTCGAAGGGCGCCGCTGGCGCCCCGTGCTGCTCGCCTGGATCGAGCGGGCCGAGCGGGAGGGCGAGTGACACGCGGGTCATCCCAGCACGGTCGGGGTTGACCGAGACGATCCCTGCTCGATAGTTCGCCGGGCCGGTAGGCCCGATTGCCCCTGTAGAGGGCCGGTCGTTCCGACACCCGTGGGGCCGGTGGCACCCGTGCCGACGCCCTGGTGACATCAGGGCGCGCCTGATGGCCGAACATTGCGACTGTTCCCGGTGGGTGGCCCCATGACGCCGACTGGCCGTCCATGTCGGCGCTCCGTGGCCCTATGGCGCCCACGCGCGGCGCTCGCGCAACGGCCCGGATGGACGGGGAAGTGGCTGCGCTCCCTATCCGCTCGTAGCGAGCCCCGTCCGCCGCCTGCCCAAAGCGACCTTCGTTGGGCGCCTGCTCAAAGGCTTCGGCTCGACCATGCGAACTGTCTCCGCTTGGATGATGAGCTCGTGGGCCGAAATCGAGATCAGACGTCCGCCGCTGTCCACGTACTGCCGAAGTGCCTCTCGTGCGACTTCGGAGAATGTCAAGCCGCGCCGTTCGGCGATGTCGCCAAGCGCGTCGAATGTTCGCCGGTCGACACGCAGAGAGAACATCGTCGTGGTGGACTTCGGCCGAGCTGGGACGACCGCTTCAGTTACCCAATCTGCTGGAGTGCCGATAAGCGCCCGCTCATCTGGCGTGAGATCCGCGTATTCGTCCGTCATGTCTTCCATCCTCGAAGGAATGTCCGTAGTCCCGATCCGCCCGCGGACCGGGTTCGATTGCTTACCCGAGATCCGAAGCCTTCGTGTCCCACGCAGTGAAGGCATACCACTGGCCAGGTCCAATCTGTCGCGCGATGATCGTGACCCAGCGGCCACCGTCGGTGACGCCAATCAGCATCCGCGTGTCGGGCTGAGCGTGCGGGTTGCGCCGGGCGGTGAAGCCATTGTCCCAGACCTGGAGCGCTTCGCGGCTCGTGACGACCGGGCGGCCGGCGGCCGCCTGGTGGGTCTCGAACTCGTCGCTGGTCGCCAGGTCATCGAACCGCGGCACATCCGGAGTGTATCACGAACGCGATACGCGCGAGCAAAGTGGTCGGGTCCCGCCACGGAAGAGCGGCGTCAACTCCTTCGGGATGTCTTCATCGACGACCGTCCGCATCCGGCTACGCTGTCACGTCCTCGGCTGGTCGGCCGCCGGGACCGGCCGCCTCGAACTCACCTGGTGTGGGCTGCTCTGGGTCGGTGCGTCCGTTCGACGGCGTGCCTCCACACGCACCGCGTCCGAAAGGACGCGCGGCAGCGTCGGCATCGCGGGCGAAACGCGTCAGGCGCAGGCAGCCAAGCTCCGCCTGGCCCCAGGCGCCACGCACGGGCCGCGACCGGCGCCTGAACCGGGTGCGTCGGCCGACGGGCCTGCGGGCGGCTCAGGACCCCGTCGGCGGCTTCCTCCCCCCCGAGCGTGTGGTGTGGGCGGGAGGGGGCCGGGCGCGCGGCGACCCTCCGGCCCGTCGGGCCTCGAAACCCTCGTGAGCCCGGTCCTACGGTCTCGCGCCGGCCGGCCACCACCGCCCGGTCTATGGATCTCCGCGCAGGTCGTCGGTTCCCACTCCCGGGGCGAGCCGAGGCCGAGCAGGGTCTGGACGCTGGCCATCGGCGTGCGCCGGCGGTTCCAGCGGAAGACGAACTCTCGAGGCATACCTGGAGTTGGCTGGCCCCGACGTCCCGATGGGTGCCGAGAAGTCAGGCCAGGACGTTCGAGATCACGCGGTGGGCATGCGGAACGACGCCCTCGGTGCCGGCCCCGCCGAAGCTCTCCTGGGTGCGGGTCAGGCCGGCCCCAGCTTCGGTGTATCTGCGCGCGGCTTGCGCGGTGCGGTCTTCGGGACACCGATGGTCGTGACGGCATGCTTGCGAACAGTCGGAAAGGCGGCCAGCGCGACTTGGATCAGCGGCTTGATCTGCTCGACGACGAGGCGCTGCGGGTGGATCAGCACGATGGCGAGGTCGAACTCACGGAGGTTCTGCTGGTGCCCGAGGTTGGTATCGCCGGTGACGAGGATGTCGCAGTTGCCGGACAGCGCAGCGAGCAGCACGCTGTTCTTCTTACCCTTGAGCCCGATGTCCTCGACGTGCTCGACGAGGAACCCAGGGCCACGGAAGAGCGGCGTCAACTCCTTCGGGATGTCCTCATCGACGACGATCCGCATGCAGCTACGCCGTCACCTCGAGCAGTTCCTCGACCTCGTCGAGTGCCGCGATTGCCTGCTCGCGAGAGACCGATGGGTAGTGCTTCACGAAGTCGCCGACCGACTGGCCGTCTTCAAGGTAGTCGAACAGCACCTTGACCGCGATCCGTGTCCCCGTGAAAACGGGCGCGCCGCTGTGGGTCTCGGGATCGCGCGTGATCGCTCGCTTGGTCTTGCTCGCCATCGTGTGGCCTCCACCGCCAGCCTACGCTCCGCCTGCTTCGAATTCAACCGGACGGGCAAGTCGTTCACGTCGTCGCTTGGACCGCCGGGTTGGACCCAAAGTGAAGGGTCCAGCTTCTTGCGACGCGCGACACGTCCGGGCCTCGGGCGGCCTCGGGCTGCGGAGCCGCAGCACGCCCGACAACCTCGTGCTCCTGTGCCCGTCGGCCCATCGCATCAAGACGCTCCCGGGGCGCCGCTGGCGTCCCGTGCTGCTCGCCTGGATCGAGCCGGCGGAGCGGGAAAGCCGAGAGACACGCGGCCGTCGCAGCACGGTTGGGTGGGCGGAGACAAAGCGGGATGGACGGGAGCGGCACTCCTCGGCTCGGCGCTCGGGCCGCCGGCTGATCTAGATGAGCGGCACGTGCACGTCCAGGTGGCAGAGCGTGACGATGGGGACCGCGTCGGCGATCACGGTCGCCCACTTCGCGTCGTTCGCGACTACGATCGAGATCCCGGCGCTCAACGCCGTGGCGATGATGAGCGCATGGGGCGTCGTCAGGCTCGCCTGGGCGCGCAGCCGCGCCAGCAGCAACGGGGCGCACGAGCGTCTCGGCCACGCTCACCACGCTGATCGTCGCGCGGTTGCGTCCGGTCCGCACGAAGTCGTCGATGACCACGGTCGCTGCCGGGTTGGCCGCCTCGCTGGCGTTCAGATACGCGAGGACGACCGAGGTGTCGAGGAGGATCTCGGTGTTGGGAGGGACAGCCGCCTCAAGCGACGAGCGGCTCACGCTTCACTCCCAGGCGTTCCGCTCGGCCTCCAGGAAGACGTTGGCATCGGCACCCCAAAGCCCCCGAAGCGAGCCCGCGTAGCTCGTGCGTACGCGCCGCAGACGGAGGGTGTCTCCGTCGTCAGGCTCGACCTCGACAACGAACGTTTCTCCCGGTTCGATCCCGGCGGCTCGCACGATAGAGTCGGGGATCGTGATCTGGTTCCGCGCGCGGAGGTGCGCCTCTGCGCTGACGGTCTTCGGCATGGTGGTGGGTATGCCTCCGCCTTTCCTGCGTCCGCTTGCAGTACGAGAATGGCCCGGAACCACGGAAGCTAACGGGCGACGGATGAAGGGCCAGGAGGCCACGCTCGCGATGACCCGGCGAGGCATTGGACAAATCGATCCGTCGCTGGTAACCCAAGACTACGGTAGGACGTCGCTCCCCGATCAGGGGCTGCTAGACTGCCGCCGTCCGGACCAATCTGCACTGGAGTGACACGCCGCGTGGCACCGCGCGAAGGACCCGTGGGGAGCCCACGGGAGCGAGCCGCAGGCCGCCGTCTCCCCGCCTCGGCAGGTGTCGTTTGGATGCTCGCCGCGGCGTTGTTCGGCTACCTGAGCCTCGTCCAACTCGGGTACACGGGGGATTACGCCGTGCCCGACCTCGGCAGTGCCGCCGTGAACGCATTCGGCTCGGTCTTCGGCTTGGCCATCGGCGGCTGGCTGATCCGCCGAGCATCCTCGCTCGCGTTGGCCATTTCCGTCGCCTATGCCGGGACTGCTGTAGCCGTCGGCAGCTACCAGCTGACACAGGGCATCGGCGGCGGGCCCCTTGCCTTCGCCGTTGCCGCCGCTAGCCTCGCCGGATTGTTGTCTGCTCTCGCGTTGGGACGCCCCGGGCGATCGATCGCGGAAGGGACGGTTGGCGGTATCCACGCGATGCCGGACGGGGTGGACGCCCGGTCGACCCCTGGCGCGGGTGGAAGCCTGCCGGAGAGTGCCCAGTCGTCCGTTGCGGCGTTAGCCCAGCTGCCCGACGAGGGCCACCCGGCGATGGGCCGGGCTCGCCGCGGAAGCATGATCGGAGGACGATCTGTCAGCCCCTCGCTGGTGCTCACCGTAGCGTGTGCGGCTGTGGCGACTGTAGCCCTCGTCGACTTGGCGGTCAGATCAGCGCTGACGTTGAACCTCAGGTGGGACGGGTTCTACTATCACTTGCCCTTTGCCGCGCTCCGGGGAGGGCTGTCCATCCCGTACGACATGAACGATGCGGTTCGGCCCCTGTTTGATGGGTACCCTCCGCTGCCGGAGCTGGTCCAGGGCCTTCTCTGGCGGTTGACCGGCTCCGTGAACGCCACGGGTGTCGTCAACTTTGTCGCCTTCGGCCTGTTCCTCACCTACTGCCAGAAGGTGCTGCGGGCGCCGTTCTGGCTGGTGGCACTGATCTCGCTCACCGCGCCGATCGTGTTGATCCATACGACTGTCACCTACATCGACCTGTTCGGCAACGCGTTCCTCGCGATCGGCGTCAGCTCGTGCCTCTCTGTCTACCTCTTTCCCGAGAGGCGATCGCGCGCGGTCGTCGTCTGTGGGTTGGCAGGACTTGCCGCCGCCGCGTGGTCCAAGTACCTGCTCGTCCCGGTCGCCGGCGTCATGTTCATCCTCTTCGCCGCCATCGTCCTCCGGTCCAGGGCAGCGGACAGGTTCAACCGGCGCCAAGCCGCCGTCGTCATCCTGGTCTTTGCCACCCTTGCGGCTGCGCCGTACGTGAAGAACCTGGCCGTCTACGGGAATCCCTTCTGGCCGACACACGTTCCGATCGTGGGTGCGCTCTTTCCCTACCTCAATGACGATACGGCCTACTTCGAAACTCAAAGACCCGCCTCACTCAATGATGCGCCGCAAGCCCAGGTCTTCGTCCAGTCGCTGCTCGAGATCAACGTGCCCACCTGGTACCCGAACCGCCCGCGTTGGATCGTCGATCAGGGGTCGACGCCGACGCCCGTCGGGTTCCGGATGGGTGGCTTCTGGGGCATCGGCGTCATCGTTTACCTGCTCGTCACCTTCGGCATGCTCGTTGCCTTTCGACGGAGGGCGGGGATCATCGCGTGCGTCGCGGGTGTGGGCCTCCTGTGTCTGGTTGCGGTCCTCCCGGCATCGAACAATCTCCGCTACTACATGTTCATCCCGCTGACGTGGGCTGCCACGATCGGCATGCTGTATCCGCAGCTGCGAGGCAGATCCCCACGCGCCGCGCTCGGGCTGCTCGTACTCGTCCTTGCGCTCTTCGGCTACATGGTCTCCGAGAACTTGACCCACTACCAGATCCAGAAGGTCGACTACCGGGATGCCGCAGTCGCGTGGGGCGCCGCGGATTGGTGGCCCAAGCTCCAGCAGGGAAAGACCTACTGCGTCGTGGACATGGCGCCGATCGGGATCATGATGACCGGACCCACCATGTCCGAATACACGATCGTCGATCGAACCAAGGTGTCGCTCTGTCCCGCCGGCACCATCGTGGTGACAACGGCCGGCATCCAGGAACCGTATCGTCCGTAGGCGACCGGCTCTGAGGCTTACTTGATTTCGAGTTCAGCGCTGCCGTGATCGTCGCGCGGTTGCGTCCGGTCCGCACGAAGTCGTCGATGACCACGGTCGCTGCCGGGCTGGCCGCCTCGCTGGCGTTCAGATACGCGAGGCCGACCGAGATGTCGAGGAGGAAAGCGCGTGTTGGTCCCACCCTCGATCGAGGACCATCGGTGCCTCCTTGTTCACCCACTCGTACGCTACATTCAGCGCCCATGCCGAAGAGGTTGCGTGCATCCGTATGACTGAGGCAGCTATGGGCCGCGTCCGCCGAGCGGCGGTGGCCATGGTCGGGCTGGCGCTGAGCGCTATCTCGGTTGTTCTCGTGGCGAGCTCGGTCGACGTCGGTGCTGCCGCCCGGATCCTCGCTGCCGTCGCGCTTGGCCCGCTCGTCGTGGCTTTGGCCGTCGCGTTCGTTGCTTTGGCACTGCGGGCCCCGACCTGGCAGACGCTGGTACCGGCGCGCGCTGATGGCTCCCGGGTGAGCTTGCGGCGCCTCATGCCGATCGTTGTGGTGGGCTATCTGGGCAACCTCCTGCTGCCGGCCCGACTCGGCGAAGTCCTCCGTGCGTACCTGGTGTCGCGGCGAGAGGGCATCGCGCTCGGTGGTGCGCTCGGGTCTGTCGCGCTCGAGCGGATCCTCGACACCGCCGCTCTGGCAGTCATGGCGTTCGCCGCAGCCGCGGTGGCTGGCGCGACCGGATGGGTCCTCCAGGGAACCGGCCTCCTCGCCGGTGCTTCGGTGGTCCTCCTTGCAGGTCTGGCGACCGTCGGACTCCAGCCGTTCCTGGCCATCCTGCTGCGTGTCGGACATGTCCCAATCATGCAAGCGCCAGTACAGGCCCTTGCCCGCCGGGTAGAACCCTTCGTGCACTGGTCTGGTGGACCACATCGGCGTCGAGCAATGGTCGTCACGATCGGGTTCTGCCTGGTCACGGCGATCTGCAACGCGGCGATGGTGTGGTTCGTTGCGCAGGCGGTCGGTGCGTCCCTGTCTCCCGCAGGATGCGTTCTCCTGATGGCGGTAGCAGCCCTAGCCGCGGCGATCCCGGCTGCGCCGGCGAACGTCGGTACGTACGAACTCGCCGCGGTCACCGTCGCCGCGTCGCTTGGCGTTCCTCTCGATACCGCCCTTGCGCTGGCCGTTCTGGCTCACGTCCTGGGGCTGCTGCCAATCATGGTCGGGGGGCCCTTGGCACTGGCATCCCTTGGCGGCGGTCTCCGCAACCTCTCCGCCGCCGCCCTCGACGAGAGTCGCGTGCCATCCGAGGGATTGGAGGCCGTTGCGCCGGTTGCCTCACGGCGCGAGGCGTAGCTCAGCCATTCCCCGGCCAACCCGCAGTGGCCAGTTGGTCCCATGGAAGAGCCGTACCTGATAGCCGATTCGGGGTGGGGACGCCGCACTGCGCTTTGCTAGAGTAGCCCGCACGGGTGCATACGAGCACCACGCCAAGGAGCCCGCCAATGTCGCGAGAGGAACGCATCGCGGTCCTCATCCCGTGCCTCAATGAGTCGCTCACGATCGCCAAGGTCATCGAGGACTTCCAAAAGGCGTTGCCACAGGCTGCGATCTACGTGATCGACAACAACTCGGCCGATGGAACCGACGCGATCGCGCGCGACCATGGAGCTACGGTCCTGTACGAAACGAGGCGGGGCAAGGGCTTTGCCATACGGACCGCGTTCCGCAAGATCGACGCCGACATCTACATCATGGTCGACGGCGACGACACGTACCCCGCCGACCAGGTCGGTGCGCTCCTCCAGCCGGTCCTAGACGGCAAGGCGGACATGACCGTCGGCTCGCGACTCATGGGCGGGACCTCGAGCGAATTCCGCCCACTCAACAGGCTCGGCAATTGGCTCTACCCCACCGTGATCCGGTTGCTGCTCGGGGTCCGCCTGACCGACATCCTGTCGGGCTATCGGGTGATGACCCGCGAGCTCGTCCAGACGCTCCCGATGTCCGCTCGAGACTTCGAGATCGAGGCCGAGCTCACGGTCAAGGCCGTCGAGCGAAGCTTCCGGCTGGTGGAGATTCCGGTGAACCTCCGGTCCCGACCAGAGGGCAGCTTCAGCAAGATCCGGATCGTGCGGGACGGGTACAGCATCCTCTGGACGATCGTGCTCCTCTTCCGCGACTACCGCCCGATGACGTTCTTTGGCGGTCTCGGGGTTCTGCTCATGTTGATCGGCTTCATCCCGGGTGCCGTCGTGATCTCGGAGTTCCTCCAAACCGGACTGGTACCGCGCTTCCCGTCGGCGATCCTGGCGGTCGCTCTCGAGTTGGCCGGGATGGTCTCGATTGCGGTGGGTCTCATCCTTAGTGCCGTTGCGCGTCGGTTCCAGGAGCTCGAAACGAAGCTCGACATGATGGCGAACCGCCAACAGCGCGAGCGGTGACCCCCGGCCCGATGCCGCCTGAGGAAGCCCCTGGGCGAAAGACAAGGGCGATCTCGTTCGGTCAGCGTGACATCTCGGCGCTCGACGCGTTCATCTTCCGCCTCCGCTTCCGACAGCTCGTCCGCCGGCTCCCGCCGAAGTCGGACCTGGTGTGGACCTCGGATCGGGGCACTCAGCCCGCCTCCTCCGTTACCTCCGGAGCGCGGGGCGTGTCGCACGCGGGATCGCCGTTGACGTGTCTCTCGATCCGTCGGTGGCGAGGGACGGGATCACGCTCCTGGAGGCGGATCTGAACGGGCTCCTTCCGCTTGAAACGGCGAGCGCAGACGTCGTGACGTCGATCGCGGTGATCGAGCACCTGCACCGCCCCGAGCTCCACGTGGCCGAGGCCCATCGGATCCTCAAGCCCGGCGGCCGGCTCATCATGACGACGCCGTCGCCGCGGTCGAAGTGGATCCTCGAATTCCTGGCCTACCAACTGCATGTCATCGACGAACACGAGATTCGCGACCACAAGCACTACTTCGATGAGCGGGAACTCCGGCAGACGATGGCCGCGGCCGGGTTCCGGCCCGAGGACGTCACGTACCACGGGTTCCTCTTCGGGCTGAACCAGCTTCTGGTCGTGACCAGGTCCTAGGCGACCCAGAAGTCGAAGCTGAACAGCGTCACGAGCAAGCCCATCAGCAGGACGCTCACGAGCACCCACGCCCGATCGAATATGGGATGCCGTCCCAGCCAGGCCAGGAAGAGGAAGATCGGCGGCACGCCGAGAGCGAACCTGATGATCCCCTGCGGTGGACCGCTGGTCATCGGCAGGAGGATGACCGCAAGGCCGTAGAGGCCGATGCCGGGCCAACGTCGAAGTGCCCAGACCGATGCGACGATCGAAAGCGCGGCGGCCGAGAACTCGATGGCGAGATACACCTGCGACTGGGCGCGGAAGCTGAACAGGTTCACGATCTCCGTCGGCCAGGTGTCCCAGAACTGCCCGAGATCGAGAAGATGCCGCCCGAACGCGTCCTCGACGACCGTGAACCGATGCCCGAAGGTCACCGTCCAGAGTAGATACGCGGCTACGGGCAAGGCTGACCCGATGAGCCACGGCCCCATCTTTCGAAGCGCCCCTCGTGGCTGCTTGAGCAGACCGTGCTCACGCGCGAGCTCGAGGACCACGAGGCCCATCGGGATGACAAGGAGAAACCCGGTCGGTCTGGCGAACGTCGCGAGTGCGGCGAGCCCACCCGCCAGCATCGGCCGTCGATCGAGGATGAAGGCGATCGCGCCGAGCGACAGGGCGAGGAACACGGCCTCCGTGTAGACCTGGGCCATGAAGAAACCCGACGGGAATATGAGGAGATAGAAGACGGCCCTCATCCCACCGGAGGCGCCGATGGTCCGCTGCGCGATCCGGTACAGGGCGAGCATCGCGAACAGACTTGCCACGAGTGAGATCGCGACGCCGGCGGCCACCGCCGCGGGTATTGCGTCCATCCCGATGAGTCCGAGCGGCCAGGCGACGACGCGCATGGCGAGTGGGTACAGGGGCATGAACGCGTAGTTGAACGGTACGGCTGGGTGATCGACCGTGGCTGCCGTCCGAGGGCCGGCCGGGTCGTCGTATCCGGCGATGGCGATCGACAAGTAGTAGCTCGAGTCCCACGCGACATGGGCGGGCAGGAGCGGCTCCGTCAGATACGGGTTTCCCGCGTGGCTGTCCGCCTGGGTCACCGCCGGAGTCCAGTTCATCGCGAAGTCAGGTCGCTGGAGGACGATGCGCCCGAGGCCGAAATCCTGGAATGCGATGAGACAGACCGCCCACGCTAGCCAGATCCCGGCGATCGCCCACACGGCGCGAGATCGCGGGTTCGAAGGGGCCACCGGGCCCTCGGCCGGCTCGTCGCCCGGGTGATCGGCTGGCCCGGCGGTGCGGATGTCGACCCTTGCCCGACCGAAGCTCCGTGGCGGTCGCTTCAACCACCCGAGGCGATAGATCCGTCCGGTCATTCCAACGACGCGGTCCCGGGCGCCCTGGAAGCGGGCCGGCAGGTCCGGCAGGTGGTATGGACGACCCGGGGCTGGGGTTGTCCCAAGCCGTTGGGGCAACCAGTCCAATCGGCGACGAAGCACGACCGCCAGGCCGAGAACGCCCAGCCCGAGGAGGAAGAGCGGCGTCTTCGTGGGCGTTGCCTCGTACGTGGCATCCACCGTGTGCTTGCCGGCTGGCAGGTTGATGCCCACGAAGCTCGGCGAAACCATGAACGTCTCGACAGGCTGGCCGTCAACTCGCACATGCCAGTTCGGATGGTAGGTGACTTTGATCGCGAAGGCGGCCGAGGCGGGGCATTCGACGACGACGTGGACTGCGTCCGACGCGTCGTACTCGAAATCGGTCTTGCCGCCACCGGGGCATCCGGCAGACGTCGTCGGGGGGCCCGCGGGCGTCTCGTAGTCCCAGCGGATGAAGCGGCGAGCATCAGGGTCAGGGCCCTTGAACCAGGCGAGGTTGGCGTCGAACAGGGCACGCTGCGTCGGCGCCTGGCGCCGAGCCGTGATCGCGACGTATTCCCCGGCCCCCGATGTCTGCACTCGATACAGCGCGTATTTCGTCGTCTTCTGCATCGGCGCGTAGAAGGACGGCACGGCGAGCCCCGCGGGTGCGATGACGTACCGGACGTCCAGCAGGTCGAACTGACCGGGATCGTCGTCCCGGAAGCTCCAGATCATGTCCGCGTTGAGCGACAGGCTCTGGTATGGCGGCGAGACGGCCGGGATCGCGTCGAGCGTCAGCGCATCCGTCACCTTGGTCTGGCCGACCGTCATCTGGGCGCCCCAGTTCGTCCGAAGCCCGGCGTAGGTGCGCCCGCCCGGCGGCTGCGCAGCGAGCGTCGATAGAATCGCCTGGAGGTCCGCGTCGGAATGGAACGCGTCTGCCGTCTCGTCCATCCAGATCGTGTTCTGGGCGTAGAAGCCGATCCGCTCTGTGACGGCCGGAACGAGGACGAGGAGCACGACGGCGAGTGCCACCGCGGGTCGGAGGTCCGGCCGGAGGCGCGGGATCCGGAGCCGCGCGACGGTCCGCCACAGCCACGCACCCCCGACCCCCATGAGGATGATCGCAAAGAGATCCATCTCGCCGACGAACCGGTGGAACAGGAGCCCGTCGTGGAGCGGGAACAGGTCGGCGATGGGCCCGAGCGTCGGCCGACCGAAGTAGAGCACGAGCCAGAGAAAGAATCCCGCAAGGGCGGCGATCCCGATGCGGGTCCGCCGGACGATCGCAGCGAAGACCCCGAGCCCCAGCAGGACGGTGAGCACCGGGAGCCGCCCGTGGTCCAGGAGATCACCGGAGAAGAGCCAGCCCAGGATCGCCGGCGCGCCGAAAGAGTCGTACTTCTCGCGCTGGAGGTAGGGGCTCGCGCCTACGTACTGGTAGCTCGTGAGAAACGGCAGCCACATCCAGGCGGTCGCCGCCGTGACCACTCCACCGAGGATCAAGAGGCGCGTGAGTGTCGCCCGGATCGTGCCTCGCCGCGCGAAAACCAAAAAGATCAGGCCGAGCGTGATGACCATCATGTACGCGTAGATGAGATGGGACAGTCCGAGAGCGGTGAGGGCGAGGATCGCCAGCAGATACCCGGTGCCTCGCTGAAGAACGCGGCAGACGCAGGCCAGGCTGATGAACGAGAGGTGCATGGCCCACAGCTGCGTGTACAGGCCAAAGCCTCTCCAGATGTAGCTGTCGTACTCGAAGCCGTAGCGGAAGTTCGCCGATAGGAGGGATGACGCCGCCGCGCCGACCGCCGCCGCGACCATCGAGAAGCCCATCCGCCGCATCGACCAGTACACGGTGAGCGGGAAGCCGACGAGGAGCAGGTAGCGGACGAGGTTGAACGTCGTGAAGAGATCGACCGTGCCCGCCAGGATCGCGTGAAGCCCGACGACCGCGAGGTGCGGCAGGTTCTGGTAATAGAGGAACTGAGGAAAGCCCAACTCGAGCTGAGGCATCCAGAAATCGAGCGGGTTTTGGCCGTTCGCCACGGCGTCCCCGGCGCGCTGGACCAAGAGGTAGTGGAACGCATCGTCGTTGAGATTCGGCGCCCCGCTCTTCAGTTCCGAGAGGAGCATCACGGCATTGATGAGGACCGGAATGCCTACGAGCGCCACGATCCAGAGTCGAGATCGCCCGACCGGCATCTCGGGATCTGCTGCGCCGTTTCGGGCGCCCGGGCCCGCAGGAGAGGCTTCGGATGGCAGCCGCAGGCCGCTACGGGCGAACCGTCGGATGGCGAGCTTGCCGAGGCGACCATTCGGGGCCTCCTCGGGTGGACCCAAGAGCGAAGGCGCGGATGCGGCGACGCGCACGGCGGCCAATGCGGCGACGAGTCGGCCGCGGACGCGGCGCATCAAGCCGCCGCCGCCGGTGCCTTCGGAACGCGCCGGTGCTGTCATCGCGCCGAACCTTAGCGCAAGACCCAACCTCACCTTAGGGCTCCGAAGTCACCCGACCGCACTGGTACCTCTGGCCCATCGAATCTCCTGTTGACGCCCGGCAAGGTTGGAGAACGCAAACGGCGCGGTTCACGCGTCTGGAATCCCGGAGTCGAACGTCGGCTACCATAGACCTTCGCAATCATTACGTTTCTCTGGAGGATCTCGATGAATCCCACCCACGACCGGAGCCCGTCGCGCGCCGCTCTCAGGCGCCGGGCCGTCGGAGTCCTGGGCCTGGTGCTGTTACTGGTTGCCGTCGCAGCGTGCGGTAGCAAGTCGCCTGCGCAGCAGGCGCAGGACGAGCTCAACGCCGGCCTGGCCGCCGACGCCGCGGGCAAGGTCGACGAGGCAGCCACCCACTACAAGGCATGCCTCACGTTCGAGCCGTTGAATAAGTACTGCATCTTCAACCTCGGCGTCCAGGCGCAGAATGCGAAGCGGGCGCTCGAGGCGGAGAACGACTACCGGCTTGCTCTATTGCAGGATCCGGACTTCCCGTCCGCGCTCTACAACCTCGCCATCCTTCGCATTCAGGCGGGATCGACTGCTGAGGGCATCGCCCTCTACCGCCACCTGCTCCAGGTCGACCCGAACAACGCCAGCGGCCACTTCAACCTGGGCCTGGCGCTCGTCGCGACAGGCGATGTCGAGGGCGGCAAGAAGGAACTTGCCGAGGGCGTGCGGCTTAACCCGGCCCTCGTGGTCCCGAGTTCGCTGCCAGGTCCGTCTGCCTCGCCCGCACCGAGCGCAAGCCCGACTCGGGCACCCTCGGCATCACCCACGCCGAGCGGATCGCCCGCTCCGAGCAAGGCACCGAGCCCAAGCCCGTCCTGACATGACCGAAGCCGCCGGCTCGACCCCTGAGCCGGCGGCGGTCTCCGCCCTCCGGTTCCCGGAGGGCTTCGCGTTCGTCGGCAGCGGCTTCCTGCTCGTCCTCGAACTCGTCGCCGGGCGCCTCCTGGCGCTCGGCGTGGTGATTGGCGGCTCGATCCTCGGGGCGGGCGCCGTCTCGAGCAGTGGCTGCACCCAGAGCGTCACCATTGAAGTCGTGGCTCGTCGTTGTGCGACGCTCCGCGGGCTGCTTCCAGCGTCGGGCCGCTCCGCGGGGTTCCTGAAGTCGCCGACTCCGGATCGGTTTCTGGGGATCGACGCGCTGATCTTTGCACTGAGCGTTCTTGGCCTGCTCTGGTGCGTCTCGCAATGGGTCTCGACTGACTTCGGTCCGATTTTGGACGCTCGAATCCTCCGGGTGCTCGTGCTCTCGTTCACCGGCCTGGCCGCGGGAGTCCAATTCGTGCTAATCGCATTCCTCTTCGGCCTGATCGAGAGTCCGCACGGGACGAGCGGCGATGGACAATCCTGATTTGGTGCTTGCTGTCCGCGATCGACCCGGACAACGGGGCTATAGGAAAGGGGCCGATCGGTACCGCCTCGACGGTAACGATCAGGAAACCAGCCAGCGCGAGCTGGTACTCGACAACGAGGAGCGTCTGGGCAAGCACCACCACGCTGAGGCCCGAGGTCCAAGCAAGATCACGAGCACCACAGGACGAAGACCTAGTACTACAACGCCGGTTGTTGACGATCTGACCGGCCGACGGTATGGTGGCTTCCCGAGAGGGCCACCGACGCCGTCCGCTGTTCGCCCTGGTGGCC
>Ga0208079_1001056_pt1 | contig 14811 bp, 14 predicted proteins | sample NGESurdeep092012_5_FD_184474 | JGI IMG/M metagenome (GOLD analysis project Ga0208079, IMG submission 184474) | Arctic peat soil microbial communities from Barrow, Alaska - NGEE Surface sample 210-2 deep-092012 (SPAdes) | ecosystem: Environmental > Terrestrial > Soil > Wetlands > Peat ... | reverse complement strand
GCGACGGCCCTTGCGCATTGCTAACCCTTCACCTCCATCAGGTTGGGTGGAGGACTTTCACCTCCAAGCTACTGAACATGCCCGGCACACAACGAAAAACCCCCGCGGTCCACGCGGGGGTTTTTGTTTGAGCTGCTGCTCGCGGCTAGACGCTTTCGGCACCAAAGGCCGCCTTCAATAGGCCGAGCTGACGCTCGACCGGATTGATGGCGGCGATCTGGTCGGTGGCGGCGCGGTTGTGGATGGTGTTGTCGAGCCGGCGCACCTTGCTTTGCAGCTGCTGCGACCGCTCGATCAGCGCGCGCAGCGCCTCCGGCAGCAATTCCATGTTGTTGGCATCGTGGGTGTCGGCGGCCGACAGCTTGACCTTGGTCTTTTCCTTGTTGGCCTGGGCGAGCGACATCTCGCCTTCCTTCACCGCGCGATGCAGCAGCAGCCAGGAGGCGAGTTGCATCAGTCGGGTGGTGAGCCGCATGCTTTCGGTGGCATAGGCCAGCGCCGCCGCCCGCTCGAGTTTCTTGGATTCCTGCCGGCCGGGACCGTCCAGATAGGTCGCGGTCTCCTCGACCAGCGCCATGCCGTCACGGAACAGATCGGCGAATGCTTGCGAATTGGCGAGCCGCTCACCGAAAGACACCGGTTGCGCTTCGCTCAACATTTTCTCAGACATACTGTTACGCCTTACTTATCCGGACAGGGCCGTTACGCGCACCCGTAAGTGAAGCATCGCGCTGTCGGCCCGCTCTGTCCAGACGGCGGCCTCGCAAACCTTCCGACATAGTTGCCGGGCAAGCTTAAGAACGCGGGTCCGCCGCTGTCACAATTGACCCAAAACGGGACAAAAAAAGAGCCGCCGTCGCCGGCGGCTCGAAGGTGATAACAGGGAGGCGTCAAACAGAGTGGACAGGAGCCACTCAATGTCCATGAAGATGGACGATTAGAGTAATGATCCAGAAAGCTTAACGAGCGGTTAACACGTTAAGCACGATGCCGGATATTTGGGTTCCAGCGCGGAAACCGTGCCTGGGCCGGCCTTGGGGACCATGCGCTAGCGCTTGAAAAACTGATCGGCAGCCGCGCGCTTGGCGCGCTTTTGCGCCATATCCGCTTCGAGCCGGTTGATCTCGTCGTGCAGAAACTGCACCCGCAGGCTAAGTTCCTCCACCGACAGCAGGCTTAAGTCCTGCCCGACCTCGTGCGCGACTTTCTTCTTCGGCCTGTCGTCGTCGTCGATCGCCGCCATTTTCCCACTCCCGCGAGCATGATCCCGAAAAGTGGGAACCGGTTTTCGGAAAAGATCATGCTCAAGCAAAATTGAGCAAAATCTAACCGCAGTCGGCCGGGTTGTCACATCGCCAAGGCCCACCTAAACAAGGCCGCCCGGACAAGGTCCGCCTGCTGCAAAAGTCGAGGAACCGATGGCCACACTTCCCACCCGCATGACCGCCATTGGCATCAAGGCCCCCGGCGGGCCTGAGGTGCTGGTGCTGGAACAGCGCGCGGTTCCCAGCCCCGGCGAGGGCGAGATTCTGGTGAAGGTGGCCGCCGCCGGCGTCAATCGGCCGGACGTGATGCAGCGGCAGGGCCTCTACCCGCCGCCGCCGGGCGCGCCGGATATTCCCGGCCTCGAGATTGCCGGCGAGATCGTCGCGTTGGGATCGGGCGTCAAGCGCTGGAAGATCGGCGACCGCGTCATGGCCTTAGTTGTAGGCGGCGGCTATGCGGAATATTGCCTCGCGCAAGCCAGCCACGTGCTGCCGGTGGGCACGCTGCCGATAATCGAAGCGGCGGCCATTCCGGAAACCTTCCTCACGGTCTGGCACAATGTGTTCGAGCGCGGGGCCTTAAAAGCGGGCGAGAACCTGCTGGTGCATGGCGGCTCATCGGGCATCGGCACCACCGCGATCCAGCTCGCCAAAGCTTTCGGCGCGCGCGTGATCACCACCGCCGGCTCGGCGGAAAAATGCGCGGCCTGCCGCAAGCTCGGCGCCGACGTCGCCATTAACTATAAAACCGAGGACTTCGTCGCCGCCACCAAGGCGGCCACCGGCGACAAGGGCGCCGACGTTATACTCGACATGGTCGGTGGCGATTACATCGCGCGCAATTACGAAGCCGCCGCGGTCGAGGGGCGCATCGTGCAGATCGCGTTTCAGGGCGGGCCGAAGGCGGAGGTCAATTTCATGCGCCTGATGCTCAAGCGGCTGCATCATACCGGCTCGACGCTGCGTTCGCGCTCGAATGCCGACAAGGCCGCGATCGCGCGCGCGGTCGAGGACAACGTGCTGCCGCTGCTGGCGGCCGGTAAGGTCAAGCCGATCATCTACAAGACCTTCCCGCTCAAGGACGCAGCCAGCGCCCACGCGCTCATGGAATCCAGCGCCCATATCGGCAAAATCGTACTAACCCTTTGACCGCGCAGCTAAACTATTGCCCGCGCGAGACCGGGTCATACCTCCTGGCAGGACGCTGCCGGGGCTTGAGGCCGCGAAATCGGCGCAATGTCGAACGTAGACTGAGCCGGGTGGGATTGTTTGCAAGTCTTCACCGTCGGCCGGGCCGGACCGGCAGGCTGAAAGGCGCTGCCGCGGGCGGGGGTTTTGTTTTGATCGTGACACGTTGCGTGACGGCCGTAGCGGTTGTGCTTGCGCTCGCCGCCTCGCTGCTGGCGGCGCCGGCCGCGCGCGCCGTCGAAGCGGTGAACGTGCGGCTCGATGCCGCGGCCATCGATCTGACCGCCGCCACCGAACGCCAGAAGACCGAGGGCGATCGCATCCAGGTGTCGACCGCGCCCGGCCCCGACGGCATCGTGCGCCGCATCGAGGTGCGCGCGCGCGAAGGCAACACCAACTGGGCGGTGTTCGCGCTCACCAACAACAGCGATGAGCAGATCGACCGGCTGATCGTCGTGCCGCATTACCGCATGGTCGGCTCCGGATTGATCTGGCCCGATCTCGGGATCTCGCGCATCGTCGCCATCACGCCGAGCTCCGGCGACAGACCGCTGCGGCAGGAAAGCACGACCTCGGACATTTTCCGCGTCACGCTTGATCCCGGCACTGTCATCACCTTCGTTACCGAATTGCGCACCGACAAGCTGCCGCAGATCTATTTGTGGGAACCGGACGCCTATAAGGACAAGGTCAACAGCTTCACGTTGTACCAAGGCATCGTCATCGGCATCGCCGGCCTGCTGGCGCTGTTCCTCACCATCCTGTTCGTGGTCAAGGGCTCGGTGATGTTCCCGGCCGCCGCCGCGCTCGGCTGGGCCGTGCTGATCTATATCGGCATCGACTTCGGATTCTGGGGCAAGGTGTTCGACATGTCGGCCGGCGCCGAGCGCGTCTGGCGCGCCTGCGGCGAGGCGATCCTGTCGGCGACGCTGCTGGTGTTCCTGTTCGCCTATCTCAATTTGTCGCGCTGGCATGTGCGCTATGCCCACATCACCATCGCCTGGCTTGCCGCGCTGGCGGCGCTGGTGGCGGTGGCGGTATTCGATCCGGCGATCGCCGCCGGCATCGCCCGCATATCGCTGGCCGGCATTGCGCTGTGCGGGCTCGCGCTGGTGATCTATCTCTCCACCCACGGCTTCGACCGCGCCGTGCTGCTGATCCCGACCTGGCTGCTGCTGGTGGTATGGACGCTGTCGGCGGGACTGGCGGTGCTTGGCTTCGTCACCAACGACATTATCGGCCCGGCGCTGCTGGGCGGCCTGGTGCTGATCGTGATGCTGATCGGATTCACCGTGATGCAGCACGCCTTCGCCGGCGGCATCACCCACGGCATCGTCTCCGACGTCGAGCGCCGCGCGCTCGCGCTCACCGGCGCCGGCGACATGATCTGGGACTGGGACGTCTCTGCCGACAATATCTACACCAGCCCGGAAACCGAGCATCTGCTCGGCCTCAAGCGCGGCGCGCTGGAAGGCCCGGCGGCGCTCTGGCTCGACGTGCTGCATGCGCTCGACCGCGACCGCTTCCGTGCCTCGCTCGACAGCGTGGTGGAGCAGCGCCGCGGCCGTCTCACCCAGGATTTTCGGCTGCGCGCATCGGACGGGCATTACCTCTGGTTCACGCTGAAGGCGCGGCCGGTGGTCGGCTCCGACGGCGAAGTGGTGCGCCTGGTCGGCACGCTCACCGACGTGACTGACTTCAAGAACGCCGAGGAGCGGCTGCTGTTCGATGCGGTGCACGATAACCTCACTGGCCTACCCAACCGCGAACTGTTCATCGACCGCATGGAGGCGGCCTTCGCCTTCTCCCGCTCCGATCCGCAAATCCGGCCTTCAGTGCTGGTGATCGATCTCGACCGCTTCAAGCAGGTCAATGATTCGGTCGGCATCGCGGTCGGCGATTCGATCCTGCTCACCATCGCGCGCCGGCTCGGGCGGCTGCTCAAGCCGCAAGATACGCTGGCGCGGCTGTCCGGCGATCAGTTCGCCATGATCCTGCTGTCGGAGCGCGAGCCCGCGCGCATCGTGGCCTTCGCCGAAACGATGCGGCGCGCCTTGCGCGCGCCGATCGCGTTCAACGACCGTGAAATCTTCATCACCGCCTCGATCGGCATGGCGCTGGCCGAGAACCAGCCGCATCGCACCGAGGAGGTGCTCAAGGACGCCGAGCTTGCGATGTACCACGCCAAGCGCATTGGCGGCGACCGCATCGAGATCTTCAAGCCGGCCATGCGCTCGCGCAAAACCGACCGGCTGACCATGGAATCGGAATTGCGCCGCGCCATCGAGCGCCAGGAGATCAAGGTGCTGTTCCAGCCGATCGTGCGGCTGGAGGATCGCGCCATTGCCGGCTTCGAGGCGCTGGCGCGTTGGGATCATCCCAAGATGGGCCGCCTGTCGCCGGCGGAATTCATCTCCATCGCCGAGGAAATCGGCTTGATTGTCGATCTCGGCCTGTTCGTGCTCGACCACACCGCCCGACAGCTCGCGACCTGGCAGGCCGCCACCCGCGGACGCGAGCCGGTATTCGCCAGCGTCAACGTGTCGTCACGTCAGTTGCTGCGCCACGACCTGATCCAGGACCTGCGCAGCGTGCTGTCGCGCACCACGCTGGCGCGCGGCACGCTCAAGCTTGAAATCACCGAATCGCTGGTGATGGAAAACCCCGAGCACGCCGCCCAGATTCTCACCCGCATCCGCGAACTCGGCGCCGGTCTCTCGCTCGACGATTTCGGCACCGGGCATTCGTCGCTTGCCTATCTGCAACGATTTCCCTTCGACACCATCAAGATCGACCAGTCGTTCGTGCGCACCACGGCGCGCGGCACGCGGCCGGTGATCTTGCGCTCGATCATCGCGCTCGCGCATGACCTCGGCATGGAAGTGGTGGCGGAAGGCGCCGAAACCGATTCGGACGCGGTCGAGCTCTACCAGCTCGGCTGCGAATACGCGCAAGGCTTCGCCTTCGGCGAGCCGATGAGCGCGGAGGCCGCTCGCGACTTGCTGATCGAGAAACCGGTCCACAATCGCGCGCTCAAGGCGATTGCGTCTGAATAATAGCAGTTTGATGTAATTTGCGACGCAAACTTGCGCGTCGGCGCACGGACATATTATCTGAGCATGATCTTATCCGAAAACTGATTCCCACTTTTCGGGATCAAGCTCTACGCGTGGCCGGCTTCGCTCGACAGCATGCCGGGGTCGATGCCGATCTTGCGCAACGCCTTTTCGTATTTGGCGTCGGTGTCGGTGCCGAAGATCAATTCCGGATCGGCGGCGCAATGCAGCCAGCCATTCTGCTGGATTTCCTCTTCCAACTGGCCGGGCGCCCAGCCGGCATAGCCGAGCGCGAGGATGGCGCTGGCCGGGCCGTTGCCGCGTGCGATCGCCTTGAGGATGTCGAGCGTGGCGGTGAGGCAGATGCCCTCGTCGATCGGCAGCGTCGAGTTCTCGATAAAGAAGTCGGCCGAATGCAACACGAAGCCGCGCCCGGTTTCCACCGGCCCGCCCTTAAGTACCTTGACGTCTTCCGTTTGGGTCGGCAATTCGATCCGCTCGGCCGCCGGGATCACTTCGAGCTGCACCAGCAGATCGGGGAATTTAATGTTCGCCGCCGGCTGATTGACGATGATGCCCATGGCGCCTTCGGTCGAGTGCGCGCAAACGTAGATCACCGCGCGCGCGAAACGCTCGTCGCCCATCGATGGCATCGCGATCAGCATCTGCCCGTCGAGATAGCCGCGCGCGGGCGTCTTGTCGGCGGATTTGCGCGATAATTTCATGACGAAAGGTTACCCGATCGGTCTGCCATTGCAAACGAAGCTTGTGGCCAAAGTTCACTCAACCACCGTCATATTGAAGAAGCCAATTGTGGCGAAATCGCCGTTCTGCACGGATTATATTCACCCGATGCTCACAATGAATTCAGTGGCGCAGCATGCGTTTCCCGATTAGATCGAGCACCATGGATGGCATCTACAAGTCAATTTGTGCGGCGCTTGCTGCATGCGGCGTCGTCATGCTGCTCGGCACACCGGCACGCGCCGCCGACGCATCGCCTTGGGGCCAGGACAGCCGCTCCGGCGTTCGTCTGGTCGCCGGCGCCAACACGAGCGGCGCGGCGCAACTGCGGGCCGGGATCGAGATCAAGCTGCAGCCGGGATGGAAGACCTACTGGCGCTACCCGGGCGATTCCGGCGTGCCGCCGCGATTCGATTTTTCCGGCTCGGAAAATCTTGAGCGCGCCAAGGTGCTCTATCCGGCGCCGCATCTGTTTACCGACGAGGCCGGCAATTCGCTCGGCTACAAGGACAGCGTGATCTTTCCGGTGCAGGTGTCGCCCAAGCAGCCGGGCAAGCCGGTGCATCTTCGCCTCAAACTCGACTACGCCGTGTGCGAGAAACTGTGCATTCCGGCGGAAGGCCGCGCCGAGCTGACGCTTGGCATCGGCGACAGCTCTCAGAATACGGCGCTCACCGCGGCCGAGGCGCGCGTGCCGAAGCCGGTTCCGGCCGCCGCTGCCGGCCTGACCGTGCGCCGCGTGAACGATGGGCCAAAGCCGCTGATCGCCGTTGATCTCGCGGCGGGCGCGGACCAACCGGTCGCATTGTTCGTCGAAGGCCCGACTTCCGAATGGGCATTGCCCATCCCCAGCCCTGCGCAAGGCGCGCCGGCCGGTCGCCGCCATTTCGGCTTCGAACTTGACGGGCTGCCGCCCGGCGTCGATCCGAAAGGCCAGTTCGAACTGACCTTCACCGTGGTCGAGGGCGAGCGCGCGATTGAGGTCAAGACTCATCTCGACTAATCCGGCTCAAGGGCGCTATTTTGCGCCCCGGGAAACGCTTTTGGATTGAGCATTATCTTTTCCGAAAACCGGTTCCCACTTTTCGGGATCATGCTCTAACCGCAACGCAACGTAGGAAAAGGAACATCCATGCCAATCAAGGTCGGCGATCGCTTACCCAATGCAACGTTCCGCGTCATGACCGCGGAGGGCCCCAAGCCCAAGACCACCGACGACATTTTCAAGGGCAAGAAAGTGGCCCTGTTCGCCGTGCCCGGCGCCTTCACACCGACCTGCACCAACCTGCACATGCCGAGCTTCCTGAACAATGCCGCCGCCATCAAAGGCAAGGGCGTCGACACCATCGCGGTGACCGGCGTCAACGACGTGTTCGTCATGGAGGCCTGGAAAAAGTCGACTGGCGCCGAGGGCAAGGTGGACTTTCTCGCCGACGGCAATGGCGAGTTCGCCAAGGCCATCGACATGGCCTTCGACGGCTCCGGCAATGGCCTGGGCACGCGCTCGAAACGCTATTCGATGCTGGTCGAGGACGGCGTGGTGAAGAAGCTCAATATCGAGGAAGCGCCCGGCAAGTGCGACGTCTCCGGCGGCCAAGCGCTGTTGCAGCAGATCTGAAGTTTTCCACATTCGGAAACGTCATGGCCGGGTACAAAAGGCGCGAAGCGCCGTCTTCACGCATGAAGTCCCGGCCATTTCGTTTTTGCAAACGAGATCGCTTAGCTATTTCATCTTCATCGCGCCGACCGCCCCTGCGCGCGCGGCGACCATCCCTTCGCGCGCAAGCTCATCGGCACGCTCGTTCATGGCATGACCGGCATGGCCTTTCACCCAGTGCCAATGCACGGTGTGAAGGGCGAGCGCCGCATCCAAACGCTTCCAGAGGTCGACATTCTTGACCGGACTCTTGTCGGCGGTGCGCCAACCGTTGCGCTTCCAGCTATGAATCCAACTCATGATGCCGTTGCGCAGGTACTGGCTGTCGGTGTGAATATCGATCACGCAGGACCGCTTGAGCGCCTCCAGCGCCGAGATCGCCGCCATCAATTCCATTCGGTTATTGGTGGTGTGCGGCTCGCCGCCCTTGAGCTTCTTCTCGTGGTCGCCGAAAGTCAGAATTGCGCCCCAGCCGCCCGGCCCCGGATTGCCCGAGCAGGCGCCATCGGTGTGGACGGTGACGCGCTGCTCGCTCACGACATAGTTTCCTTGCGCATGATCTTATCCGAAAACCGGTTCCCACTTTTCGGGATCATGCGCCACCATAATCGTCCGCGCTCTGCACCGACTGGTGGAAGCGCAGCTTGCGAAAATATTCCAGCGGGTCCTTCGGCTTGACCAGCGCGCCGTCCGGCACCGCCAGCCAGTCGACTAACCTTGTCAGCAGAAACCGCATGGCCGCGCCGCGCGCCAGCACCGGCAGCGCTGTGCGCTCGACCGCCGACAGCGCGCGCACTTTGTCGTAGGCTTTGAGTAGCGCGCGGCCCTTGGTGACGTTGTAGGAATGATCCGGCTCGAAGCACCAGGCGTTGAGGCAGATCACGACGTCATAGGCGAGCGTATCGGTGCAGGCGAAATAGAAATCGATCAGCCCGGACAGCTTGTCGCCGAGGAAGAACACGTTGTCGGGAAACAGATCGGCGTGGATCACGCCTTGCGGCAAATCGCACGGCCAGGATTTGGCCAGCACGTCGAGTTCCTGCGCGATCTCCGCGCACAAGTCGGGCCGCACGCTGTCGCCGCGCTCTTTGGCCTGCTCGTACAGCGGGCGCCAGCTTTCGATCGACAGCGCATTCGGCCGTTTTTTCGGAAAATCCGCGCCGGCCAGATGCAGCCGCGCCAAAGCCTCGCCGACCGCCGCGCAGTGGCCCGGGTTTGGCCGGCGAATCCACAGCCCATCGAGAAACGTGACGATCGCCGCCGGCCGGCCCGCGATCTTGCCCAGCATGCCGCCTTGGCGGTTCTTCACCGGCTGCGGACAGGTGATGCCGCGCGCGGCGAGATGCTCCATCAGCCCGAGGAAGAACGGCAGGTCGCCCTCGGCTACGCGTTTCTCGTACAGCGTGAGAATGAAATTGCCGGCGCCGGTATGCACCAGGAAATTCGAATTCTCCACGCCCTCGGCGATGCCCTTGTAGGCGAGCAGTTCGCCAATGTCGTAGCTGGACAGAAAGCGGGTAAGGTCTTCCGCCGTGACGTCGGTATAGACGGCCATGAAAGCGTCACTCCGCCGCCTGGGTCTCCCGCAGCGGGCGGGGCAGCGGGAAGAACACCCCCTCCTCGGCGGCGGAGACGGTCTCGACGCTCACAGCATAGCGTTGCGCGAAGGCATCGATGATCTCCTCGACCAGCACTTCCGGCGCGGAGGCGCCGGCGGTGATGCCGAGCCTCCCGATGTTGCCGAACTCGTTCCAGTCGATATCGGCGGCGCGCTGCACCAGCGCCGCGCGCGGACAGCCGGCGCGCTCGGCCACTTCCTTCAGCCGCTGCGAATTCGACGAGTTCGGCGCGCCCACCACGATCATGGCGTCGACGATCGGCGCCACGCGCTTGACCGCTTCCTGCCGGTTGGTGGTGGCGTAGCAGATGTCTTCCTTGTGCGGCCCGACGATCGCCGGAAAGCGGCTCTTCAAGAGCTCGACGATTTCCGCCGTGTCGTGCACCGACAGCGTGGTCTGCGTCACATAAGCGAGATTGTTGGCGTCGCGCGGTGTGAAATTCGCGGCGTCGGCCAGGGTTTCGATCAGGCTCACGCTGCCGGCCGGAAGCTGGCCCATGGTGCCAATCACCTCCGGGTGGCCGGCGTGCCCGATCAGGACGATCTGGCGCCCGCGCCGATGATGGATCTCGGCCTCGCGATGGACCTTGGTCACCAGCGGACAGATGGCGTCGAGCGCGAACAAATTGCGCCGCGCCGCTTCCTCGGGAACGCTACGCGGCACGCCATGCGCCGAGAAGATCACCGGTGCGCCGGTATCGGGAACCTCGTCGAGTTCCTCGACGAAGATCGCGCCCTTGGCGCGCAGGCCCTCGACCACGTAGCGATTGTGCACGATCTCGTGGCGCACATAGACCGGCGGCCCGTACAGCGCGAGCGCCCGCTCCACCGATTCGATCGCGCGCACCACCCCGGCGCAAAAGCCGCGCGGCGAGCACAGCAGCACCTTGAGTGCGGGCTTTTCCGGGCCCAATGCCATAACGTCCTCGAAATCGCGCGTATTTTTCGTCGCCGTAACCCCCGACATGGGATGCGCCGCCCCACCCTGTCAAGCCGTGACGGTTGCATGACCGGGGGGCAGACCCTATATTCGGGGCTCATTTCCGATCATCATCGATGATCTGGTTGCTTCGCCCGACGGGCGGGCGAAGCGTAGAGGAGATTTGCCATGGCGACCCCAGCACCGCTGATGCCGAAAGCCACCGCCGTCTGGCTGCTGGACAACACTGCGCTGTCGTTCGACCAGATCGCCGAATTCTGCAAGCTGCACCCGCTCGAGGTGAAGGCGATCGCCGACGGCGACGCCGCCCAGGGCATCAAAGGCATGGACCCGATCGTGACCGGGCAATTGACCCGCGAGCAGATCACCGAGGCCGAGGCCAATCCGGCGATCAACCTGAAGCTGACCGCGGCCAAGGTCGCGATCCCGAACCCCGAGCGCGGCGGCAAGAAGGGCGCGCGCTATACGCCGGTCTCGCGCCGACAGGACCGGCCGAACGCCATCCTCTGGCTGGTGCGCAATCATCCCGAGATCAAGGACAGCCAGATCATGCGGCTGGTGGGTACCACCAAGTCGACGATTTCGGCGATCCGCGAGCGCACCCATTGGAACGCGGCCGCGCTCGCGCCGATGGACCCGGTGACGCTCGGCCTGTGCTCGCAGACCGACCTCGATTTCGAAGTCAACCGCGCCAACAAAGAGAAGCCGGTGCCGGTCGATGCCGGCGCTACCTTGCTGCCGGCGGCCGAGACCACCGCGCGCAAGGAGGCCGAAGTCGCCGCCGCCGCCGCGGAAGCCCAGCAGAAGCCGGGCGGCGATCTCGACGTCAGCGCCGTGTTCGCCAAGCTCAAGCAGCTCGGCGGCAAGGCCGAGAAAGACGACGCCGGCGAGTAAAGCGCGCTTCGAGTTTCCGCATACGTAGTTGTCCTTAGCGCGCGCGCCGGCGAGTTTAATTTCGCCTTCATGAAAGCCGCTCATGGTCCGGTACCCTGGGCGAGGATCGAGCGGGCAAGTAACCCACAAGAATTCGCTCACGGTAGTCGAGTAGCGAGCCTCCACGTGGCGAGCATCTCAGCCGGCCGCGCGGACTGCCGTTCCCACCCGGCAACCGCGCGGCCGGTCGCTATTTCCCCCGCGTGCCCTTGATCGCCCCCAGATACCGCTCGATCGATTTCGCCAGCACCTGCTTGGCGTCTTTCGGGATCACGCGATCGAAATAATGCCCGTACAGCACGTCAAACGAAAACGGCGCCATGGCGGCGCCGATATGCTCGACTTCGCGCGCCGACAGTGGAATGAAATTCGGATAGCTGCGCATGAACGACAGCCACTTGCGGTCGGTGGTGACGGCGAGAATGTCGCCTGAGCAGACGATGCCGCGGCCTTGCGCCCCGCCGGCCCAGTGCAGCACGCTGCCGCCTTCGAAATGGCCGCCGCAGCGGATCAGCGTGACGCCGTCCCATAGCTGATGCGTATCGCCTTCCCACAACTTGATCGCCGGGTTCGGCTGCATGATCCAGTCTTTGTCGGCGGCGTTGAGATAGATCGGCGCCACGAAGGCGCGGCTCCACACACCCATGGTGGTGTAGAAATGCGGATGCGAGATCGCGATTGCTTGGATGCCGCCGAGCCCCTTGATCGTCGTCACGGTCGCGGCATCGAGCGTGGCGATGCAATCCCACAGCAGATTGCCGCCTGGCGTGCGCACCAGCAGCGCGCGCTGGCCGATGGCGAATGACGGCTGCGAGCCGATGCCGAGCACGCTTGGCTCGTATTCGCGGTAGCTGTTCATGTGGCTGTGCGCGAGCGCGTCCAGCGTGGTCCAGCTCTGGCCGCGCTCCGGCACGTATTGCCGCTCCTCCTCGCAAATGACGCAATGAGCAGGCGGCTTGTCGCTCGGCGGATATTGCGTGCCGCAGGTGGTGCAGATGAAAGCGGGCATGGCGATTCCTTTGTTGTTTCCTCTAGCGTTTCCTCAGGTGTTTTTGTCGTCAGCGGCGCGCATAGTTGCTGCTAGGCTCACGTGAGGCAATCGGGGGCGAAGTCGCATGACGAACAAAGCCTGGACGCCGCTGCGCATCGTGGTGCTTGTGGCCGCCGGCATCGGCACGTTGTTCTGGCTTGCATCGCTCGTCCTGTGGTGGACGATGCCGGACGCAAGCCGCGACGGTTTCGAAATAATCGCCATTGCGCTCACGACCGCGTACTTCGTTTTGCTGGTGCTGCCGGCGCTGCTGCTCGGCCTGTTTGGCCGCGCCCTCCGCTTCGCCGCCGTGCTCGGCGTCATCATCGTCGCGCTCAGCTCGGATACGCTGTGGCCCTGGTTGCCGTGGTGGTTGTTGGGCTAGCTCCGCCGCCGGTACTCCAACAGGGCACGCGGGTGCGCCCGTATTCTTGGCGGCGCCGGAAACGCCGTATTCCATCCCCGCATTCGCGCGGCCTTCTTTGGTCCCCCGCATAAAGCTGAGGGGGATGGAGCACCGAGTGGCGCGACCATTGTCCTTTTGTGCCGCGTCCTCTTGCGAGAACGCGGGCGCCTCTCGGCGCTCCATCGCGGCGTTTATTTCGGCCCGGGGCCGTGCTTTCTGCCGGGGCTCAAGCCCCCGACCGTCAGCGAGCTCCTCGCACCCGGGTCGTACTGCCCGGGGGGCGGGGTCCCGGCGCCGCCCGGGGGCGTGCTTGCGAGGCACGCGCGCGGGCGCCGCACCTGCCCCACTTCGCGAACGCCTTTAGAAGCGCCCCTCATGAGCAGGTAATAGGACTATATGCATAGGATTTAAGTCATGTCAAGTGGCGGATAGTGGTCCAGTTTGATTGTGGCGATAGAGAAATTCTAATAGATAATCGTTCCCCAGAAGGCGGCCAACGAAATAGCCAGGCTAATTAGACCCCACGCTATGCCGGCAGTGCGCGTCGAAATAGCTCGCGGATTCTTATTTGGCGTCGATGCGGTGGGTTTTGTGCCCGTAAATGCCGAACGAAATGAATCATAGGAATGATAGGCGAAAGCGCATGCGAGCGCGAAGATAATAAACCGGACAAAGGAGTTCATTGCGCAGCCTCCCAAGCCTCAAGCATAGCCACTACATCGCTCATTTCCCATAGCCGCTTGGTGATGCCGGCAGCCGTTGCGGGCGCAACCTTGAGCGTTTGATGAACGCGCACAAAATTGTAATAGAGAAAATGCAGCGCCATTGCGTGGGCGTGATTTTACAGCTCTTTAGAAAACGCATTTGTTAGCCGCGTCATCCGGCGCGAATGCATCCCAGCCCGATCTCAATTATGGCAATTCAAACTGGCCCATTACCAAGCGGCGGCCGTGAGTCAATTTGAATCAACTGCGATTTGATCGCGCGATCCGCGCGCCGCATAGTCACCCGATGGATGAGATCAATGAAAGCCCGCGCAATGTCCTGATCGCAGCCGTGTTCTGCGCCATCATTGGCCTCATCGCCTATGCTGGTTTTATGCACTGACCGCAGCCAGACCGCCGCAAATGTCGGCGCGATGGTGGCCGGCATGGTCCAGAGATCGCCGTCGGCGATCTTCTTGATGGTGCCGCGCCGGATTTCTCCCCCTCACGCCTTCTTCAAAAACTCCGTCCGCAGCACCAGGCCCTTGACCTTGTCGGTGCGGCCTTCGATTTCGTCCGCGTTACCAGTGAGGTGGATGTTCTTGATCATCGTGCCGCGCTTGAGCACGGTGGACGAGCCTTTCACTTTCAAATCCTTGATGACGGTCACGGAATCGCCCTCGTTGAGGGTGGCGCCGTTGCTGTCCTTGACCTTGATGTCCATGAATTTTTGGGTCCTTGCTTGCAACAAATCCAGGTCGTCGATGCTGCTTCCCTCGCCCCGCAAGCGGGGAGAGGGTGGCGAGCATCGAGCGAAGCGAGATGCGAGACGGGTGAGGGGACGTCTCGAAATGCTCAGACTCGCTGTAACACCCCCTCACCCGCCTCGCTTCGCTCGGCGACCTCTCCCCGCTTGCGGGGAGAGGTGAAACGACTAATCCCCCACCCCGTGCGTTTTCATCGCGCCCTTGATCTCATCCAGGATCGCCGGGTCGTCGATGGTGGCCGGCATGGTCCAGGGCTCATGGTCGGCGATCTTCTTGATGGTGCCACGCAGGATCTTGCCCGAGCGCGTCTTCGGCAGCCGCGCCACCGTGATGGCGAGCTTGAACGCCGCCACCGGGCCGATCTTGTCGCGTACCAGCGCCACGATTTCCTTTTCGATCTCGGCATGCGGGCGGTTGACGCCGGCTTTCAGCACGATGAAGCCGCACGGCACCTCGCCCTTGAGCTCGTCCTTGATGCCGAGCACGGCGCATTCCGCCACGTC
>Ga0208079_1001049_pt1 | contig 14859 bp, 11 predicted proteins | sample NGESurdeep092012_5_FD_184474 | JGI IMG/M metagenome (GOLD analysis project Ga0208079, IMG submission 184474) | Arctic peat soil microbial communities from Barrow, Alaska - NGEE Surface sample 210-2 deep-092012 (SPAdes) | ecosystem: Environmental > Terrestrial > Soil > Wetlands > Peat ... | reverse complement strand
CGCCCCACGCCACGTCGCGGAGGAACTGCTGGATTGCGCCGCCGACCAGCGGCCCGCGCCAGACGATCGGCTGGCCGTCCGGGACGAAGAAGGCGATCGAGATGACCTTCACGCCGTAGCGCTCGAGCGGCACGATCTTGTTGTCCGCGTTTGCCTTCGGCACGCCCTCCAGGCCCATCATGAGCGGGATGTTCGGGCCGGTGATGTCGGCGTCGAGGAGGCCGACCGATGCCCCCGCCTGGGCCAGCGCGACCGCGAGGTTCGCGCTCACCGTGCTCTTCCCGACGCCGCCCTTGCCGGACGCGACGGCCACGATGTTCTTGACGCCCTCCAGCAGCTGCGGGCCGGCAGCGGGCGCGGCCCGCCGGACCATCGCGCCCCACGTGATCCGGGCCTCGCCGACGCCGATCGCGGCGAGCGCGGCGCGCGCATTCCGCTCGATCTCGTCCTTGAGCGGGCAGGCCGGCGTGGTCAGCTCGATCGTGAAGGCCACGTCGGCGCCGTCGATCGTGATCCCCTTCACCATGTTGAGGGTCACGAGGTCGCGGCCGAGCTCGGGCTCCTGGACGGTGCGCAGGGCGTCGAAGATCGCCCCTTCGGTGAGCGTCGTCATCTGGCGAATCAGTCCTTCACGGGGCGCCGGCCGGCGCGAGTTCCAGGCCACGGAGCAGGGCGCCGGGCGACCGCATCGTACCCTGCCCCCCGGGACCCTGCCCCCGGCACGTGGCCCGAGGCCGGCGGCCGGATGGCCCGCCCGACACTGGAGTCGGGTGATACCACCGCAGGTGGCGACGGATCTCGTTGCATAACAGGAGCGCCTCGCCGCCGCCGGGGCGTGAGCTATGGCGACCGGCGCCGCGGCCGTCAGGCGGCGCGCGTCAGGCAACGCTGGTCAGGCGTCGCAGCAGCTCGGCGTGCAGGTGGCCGTTGGAGCCCACGAACGACGGCGCGTCGATCCGGCGAGCGCCGGTCACGTCGGTCACCCGGCCGCCGGCCTCCTCGATCAGGACGAGCGGCGCGGCGACGTCCCAGACGTGCATCCCGCACTCGATCATCGCCTCGGCGGCGCCCTCGGCGACGAGCGCGTAGCCCCAGAAGTCGCCGAAGCCGCGGTCGCGCCAGGAGGCGGCGATCGTCTCGTCGAAGCCGGGCATGAGGCCGGACCCGGCGTTCTCCCGCCGGCTGCCGTAGACGAGCTGGGCGTCGCCGATACGGGTTACCGCGGAGGTCCGAATTGGCCGGCTGGCGCCATCGCGCCCGATTGCCCAGGCGCCCAGGCCGCGGGCGGCATGCCAGCGCTCGCCCAGCGCCGGCGCGCTGAGGATCCCCACCTGGAGCTCACCATCCACCTCCACCGCGAGGAGCGTCCCGAAGAGCGGCACGCCGCGGATGTAATTGTGGGTCCCGTCGATGGGGTCGATGTACCAGCGGATCCGGGCGTCGCTGGCCTCCTCGCCGTACTCCTCGCCCACCAGGCCGTGGTCCGGATGCGTCGCCCGGATGCGCTCGCGCGCGAGCCGCTCGATTGCCTGGTCCGCCTCCGTGACGAAGGAGCGGTCCGGCTTCGTCGAGGTCGGGACGTCGCGACGGAACCAGCGCAGGGCGATCTCCTCGGCGGCGTCGCAGATGGAGAGGCCCAGCTCCAGCCAGGCCCGCAGGTCGGCCTCGGGAGCACGGCGGCGGGAGGCGCTCCATTCAGGACCGAAGCCGGGGGTTGGTTCTGCGTGATCGGTCATCGATCCCTCGTGCATTCGCTCGGAGAGACCGTCAGCGTACCCGCGAGCCGCCAGGCTGTGCTGCCGATCACCGGCCGGTACCCCGCCATCGAGATCTCCGCGCAAGGCCATGGCAGGTCCCGCCCGGCCCGGTCGATGTCATCGTCCGCCACGAGCTCGCCTGACCCGGGCACGGAATGGCCCGGACCGGCGAGCCGACCCGGGCCGAGGAATGCCACCGTGGCGTGGTCAGCCGGCGAGAGCCGCGGCGAGCGTCTCGGGGATCGACCGATGCCAGGCGGGCGTCGAGATGAAACGGAGCAGGTCGGTGGTGCCCGTCATCTTCAGCTGGTCGAAGAGGAAGGCAAGCTTCTCCGCCTGGCTGGCGAGGATCTGGCCCTTCGTCGAGAGGCTCCAGATCCGGCGCTTGAAGGGTCCGATCGCCTTCTTGCGGGTCGTGTAGACGAACTGGGTGTCGGTCATCCCGTCCTTGCGCTCGTCGCTCGCGTTGGCGAAGCACCAGGCCTCGATCTCGGCATGGAGGTCCGCCGGGAAGGCGGGGTGCTCGAAGACGGCGTTCTGGAAGCCCGTCGCCAGGTGGATCTCGGCCGTCTCGACGGTCGGGAACGTATGGAACAGGGCGTCCGGGAGGGTGCTGGCGCCGTGCTGGACGGCGCCCGCCGCGCCGTACGTCCGGGCGACCTCGCCGAGGACGCGAAGGACCTCGAAGTCGAGCTTGACCTCGGCCACGCCGCCATCCGGCAGGGGCACCCCGCCGTGGCTGGTCCCGGTCTGGACGCTCACCTTGCTGACGCCGATCGCGCCGGTCACCCGGGCGTCGAGCTCGCGGCGGTAGCCGTCGAGGTAGACGCGCAGCTCGGCCTCGTCGGAGTTCCGCTTGCCGACCTCGCCGATCTCGCCGCCGACCGAGATCGTCACGCCGGCGGGCTCGAGTTCGCGGATGAGCGCGGTGATCTCGGCGGCACGGGTGTAGTTGGCCCGCTGCTGCTCGTCGACGGTCGCCCTGGAGAGGTCCACGAGCGTCGAGCTGTCGATGTCGATGTTGAGGTAGCCCGCAGCCACCGCGTCGCGGCACGCCTTGCGGATCTCCTCGGTCACCGCCTCGGGATCGGCGGCGTACTTCTTGGCGTTGAACTGGTAGTGGTCGCCCTGGATGAAGACCGGGCCGACCCAGCCGGCCGCGATCGCGCCCGCCAGGCAGTTCGGGGCGTACTCGAAGACGCGCTGCCAGGTGTAGGTCTGCTCCGAGCGAGCGAGCTCCAGGATGACCGGCCCGACGGCCTTCGCCTTCGCGGTGGCGAAAATCGCCTTCGCCATGTCGAAGGTGTCGATGCGGATGTTGATGGCGGGGACGGTGAAGCCGCGGACCTCGCCGCGGCTCCGGGCCGCGTACAGGTCCTGGATGCTCGCCGACGGGGCACCCAGCTCCTGGCTCGCCTCCCAGATCAGCCAGCGGGCCGCCTCGACCGTCGCCGGGTCCTGCGAGAACGTCTGCGTCCAGGCCAGGTCCTCGATGGTCCGGGCGCGGAACGCCGCCTCGTCCGTGACGAGCAGCCGGCCGCCCTCGACCCGGGCAGTTCCTTCCAGGAGCCCGATGAGCTGCTTGATGGTGTCGGCGACGGTCGCCATGAGCGGGTCCTCCTGCGTGGCGCGGCGACGTCCGAGGACGTCGCGATGGATGGACGGATGATCGCGTCGGGCCGGACGAGCCGGCCGCGTCATGGTACGCCGCGCGACCCGGTCCCCTCCCCGGCCGGCCGGACCACGTTCGGGGGCCGAAGGTCGTGCGCGGCACGCAAGCGCTGCGGCGCCGCGACTACCCGACGCCTGCCTCGGCGGCAAAGGCGGCCACGATCCGGTCCAGCTCGGCGGGCATGCCGTCAGGGAGTGCCGGCACCTCGTGCGATGCCAGCAGGGCTCGGACCCGCTCCCGGGCGCGGGCACGCGGCTCGGGCCGGGCGGCCGCCTCCCAGTCCTCCCACGTCCCGCGGTCGAACAGGCGCGGCCGCCAGAGCTCCCGCATGTGTGCCAGCGTGTGGTCCTCCGCCAGGAAGTTGCCGCCCGGCCCGACTTCGCCGATCGCCCCCACCGCGAGATCCTCCTCGGAGACGCGGATCCCGGCCGCGAGATGCCGGAGCAACCCGAAGATCTCGGCATCCAGGACCATCACGTCGAGCGCGAAGATCCGGGCGGCATGGAGCAAGCCGGCGCCCGAGAGCATCTCCGCCCCGGCGAGGAGGCTGACGAGGCCCGACAGGCCGTTCCCCACGCCCGCCTGCCAGTCGGCCCGCTTCGCCCCGGTGGCGAACGTGCCGATGCTCGACGGGAGACCGTTCGAGCGCGCCAGCTGGGCGAGCGCCGCCTGGAAGAGGAGGTCCTCCGGGCCGCCGCACGCGACGAGCGCAGTCCGGAGATCCAGCGTCGTGGAGCAGGCACCGTAGAACGTGGGTGCCCCGGGCACGAGCATCTCGAGGATCGCGATCCCGGCCAGGACCTCCGCGTTCGACTGGACCAGGACGCCCGCCAGCGTAGCGGGGGCGGTGGCGCAGGCGATGGGCATCACCACGAAGCCCGCCGGCACGCCCGCCTCCGCGTAGACCAGCGCCGCCTCGAGCGCATCGCCCTCGAAACGCAACGGGCTGAGCGAGACCTGGAACGAGGAGAGGATGGGTCGCGCGCGGAGCGCCTCGGCGCCGCCGGCAACGGCACGGGCCATCGCCACGGCCCCACGGGCGGCCAGCGGCGTGACCGCGGTCATGAGTTGGACATGCTTCCGGCTGTTCGCCAGCTGTACCCGGAGCTCGTGGAGCGGGCGCACGGGCGCTGGCGCGTCACCGGCCTCCACGCCCTGCCACAGGAACGCGATCTCCGGCAGTGCGTCGGCGAGGCGTGTCACGAGCGCGAGGTCGGCCGCCGTCGACGCTCGCCGGACGTCCGTCTCCGGGTCCAGCATCTCCGCCGCGCTGCCATCCACGGACAGGTACCCGTGGCGCCCATCGAGCGGCAGGTCGCACGCGGGGTCTCGTGCGGCAAGGAGGTATCCGCGCGGCGCGAGCGCGACCGCGGACTCGACGAAGGCCGCCGGGAAGCGGACCCGATCGCCGTCCACCCGCGCCCCGGCTGCGGCGAGCCGCGCTCGCACGCTGGGCGAACCGACGACGACGCCGGTCTCCGCGAGGACGCGCAGCGATGCGCCCTGCACCGCCGCAAGGGCGTCCGGCGTCAGTGGGCGGAGGGAGGGCGCGTCATCCAGCGCCAGGGCGAGTACCGGTTGGTCGGACGTCGCGAGCGTCGGGGTCCCGCGGGTGTGAACGCTGGCGCGCGACGGGAGGTTCGGGCCGCGCGCCGCGGCTCAGCGCTTCGACGACCCGGGCGGGCGGTGGCTCACGTGATGGGTCTTCCACTCGGAGCTGACGCCGTCCGGGGAGGCGCTGCTGCCCTGCCACCCGCACGTGCACGTCACTCGCTGGAGCTTGTGCTTGTACTCGTCGATGACGTGCTTGAAAGGCTCGTCCACGACCTTGGTGGATGAGGGGCGCTGGTTGGTCATGCGGCCTCCCGGTGGAACGCACCGAGATCGCGCCGGGCAACGCCCCCTGGGCGCCCGGGATCACGGTGTGAACGCCGATTGTAGTCCGATTCGCCGAAATCGGCCTCAGGTTGGACCGGGCGCGGCCTCCGACCCGAGCCGCTCCGCCCGGTCAAGGTGCTCGCGCTCCAGGTCGCCCGCTCGACGGCCCGTACGAGCGGCCAGCTCCGGGTAGATCCCCCACGCGAAATGGTCGTACTCCGAGCGTCCCGGGTCCCAGGTGGCGAGGACGGCCGGGCCGAGCCGCTGGACGTGGCCGGCGGCGTCCCGGGCCACCGGCCGGAGGTAGTGCGCCGCGACCACGCGAGCGGGCGAACCCCTGGTGCCGCCGCCGACTTCGCCGTCGGCGCCCAGCACGAGCACCGCACCGAGGAAGGAGATCTCGTCATCGGCAAGGCCCTGACCGTGAAGGACGGCGAGGACCTCCGCGAGGTCCTCTGCCTCGATCGTTGCCGCAAGCCCGCTCCGGCCGGTCGTCGCCGAGAGCGCGGCCCGGAGCAGTCCCGGCGGGGTCGAGATCGCGAGCGTCCCGGCGAGCCGGACGAGCCGGCGCTCCGCCGCCGGGGCGGCCGGATCCGGTCGTCGATCGGCGGGCAGCGCCGCCACGAGCGCGTCCAGCAGCGCGTCGCGCCCGTCGCACCCGGGGCCGCCGACGTTGACCGGGACGCCGTCTTCGAGGAGGAGCCAGGCGAGAGCGGCGAGCTGCGCGTCGAGCACCCCGGCGGCGACCAGTCGAGGCAGCGACGGGACGATGTCGGCAGACGACATGAGCTACTCCGAGGATGACGTCGCGAGGGAGGCCGAGCGTACCCGCCTCCTCGAGACCGCGTCAAACGACCAGACCCGTTGCGTGGACATACGCGCAGATTGATGCCTGATACCGCCCATGGACCGACTGAAGTGGGAGTCGGTGCTTCGGGCGCGCGGCTGGCCCCGCGGAAATCCGTGGGCTCGCCCCGGATGATCGTCCGGGGCGAGCCCCGGAGTCGGGCGATCCCCCGCGGTCGCGCTGTCGCAGCGCGGGACCGCTGCGTCCGGTTCGCGCCGTGCGGCGGAGCGGCGCGGCCGAATTGTCAGGAACGAACAGGGTTCATGCGGGACGACGCAGGAGAGCCGCCACCGGCGAGAGACATGCTCGGCGCGACCGGTCCTGACCGCCGTTGAGACCCCCACAGGCGTCGGTTGTTGCGCAGTACGACCAGGGCTTGTATTTGCCAATTCGGGCCAGCCGAGTCACCCGTCCGCGCCGCCCCGCGCCGGACACGGCATTCGTCTGCTTCGGACCCGCCGCCGTCCGCGCCGGGCCAACCGTCGAACGGTCCGCCCCGCCCCGACGTTTCCGAAACACAACCCACTGCGCTGCAACGGTTGGCACACGACGAGTACAGGATCTTGACGCGAATGCACTCGAGTGCATACACTCGAGTGCGGCTCGTTTGTGGTGTTGTCCGCCAGTCCCGTCGCGGCGCCGACCGCCAAGCAAACGACCCAGGAGAAGCGGATCGGAGCCGCGGCCTGCTGCCGACCAGGAGAACCGATGAAGGCGCTCGCCGACCACGAGGTCTGGTTCGTCACCGGCAGCCAGCATCTGTACGGCGCGGACGCGCTGCGGCTCGTGGAGGACCATGCCCGGCAGATCGCCGGTGCGCTCGACGCGTCGGCGGCGATCTCCGTCCGGGTCGTCCCGAAGCCCGTGGTCACGACCTCCGAGTCGATCCACGAGCTCTGCCTGGCGGCGACGGCCTCACCGAGCTGCGTCGGCGTCATCGCCTGGATGCACACGTTCTCGCCGGCCAGGATGTGGATCGCCGGGCTCACTGCGCTGCAGAAGCCCCTCCTCCATCTCCACACCCAGTTCAACCGCGATCTCCCCTGGGCGGAGATCGACATGGACTTCATGAACCTCAATCAGTCGGCCCATGGCGACCGCGAGTTCGGGTATCTCGAGACCCGGCTCCGGCGCAGCCGGGCCACGGTCGTCGGCCACTGGCAGGATCCAGACGTCCTCGACCGCATCGGCATCTGGGCTCGGGCCGCCTGCGGCTGGCAGGAGCTCCACCGGCTCAGGCTCGCCCGTTTCGGCGACAACATGCGCCAGGTCGCGGTCACCGAGGGCGACAAGGTCGAGGCGCAGATCCGCCTGGGTGTCCAGGTGGACGGGTACGGCGTAAGCGCCCTCGTGGAGACCGTCCGAACGGCGCCGGAGGAGGCCGTCGATCACGTGGTCGAGGACTACGAGTCCCGCTACACGTTGGCGCCGACGCTGCGCGCGGGAGGCGAGCACCGGGCCGCACTGTGCGAGGCGGCCCGGATCGAGGTCGGCCTCCGCACGTTCCTGGAGACAGGCGGCTTCAGGGCGTTCACCGACACGTTCGAGGATCTCGGCGACCTGGCGCAACTGCCGGGCATCGCAGTCCAGCGGCTGATGGCCGACGGCTACGGCTTTGGTGCCGAGGGCGACTGGAAGACTGCCCTCCTCGTCCGCGCGATGAAGGTCATGGCCACGGGCCTGCCGGGCGGGACCTCGTTCATGGAGGACTACACGTACCATCTGGTGCCGAACCGGCCGCAGGTCCTGGGTGCCCACATGCTCGAGGTCTGTCCGTCAATCGCGGCCGAGACTCCGTCGTGCGAGATCCACCCGCTGTCGATCGGCGGGCGGGCCGACCCTGTCCGTCTGGTCTTCACCGCGAGCCCTGGGCCGGCGATCGCCGTTGGTCTGCTCGACCTGGGCGAGCGGTTCCGGATGGTCCTGAACGAGGTGGACGTCGTGTGCCCGCCGGCGGACCTGCCGCGGCTGCCGGTGGCCCGCGCCCTCTGGGAGCCCCGCCCCAGCTTGAAGGTCGCCGCCGAGGCATGGCTGCTGGCCGGCGGTCCCCACCACACGAGCTTCAGCACCGCACTCCGTCGCGAGCATCTCGAGGACTTCGCCGAGATGGCCGGCATCGAGCTCGTGACGATCGGCGATGCCACGTTGGTGGCGGACATCAAGAAGGAGCTGCGCTGGAACCAGGCGTATCACCAGCTCGCTCGGGGCCTGTAGGCGCCGGCGAGCCGCACCTGGCGGCGTGATCGGACGCCGCCTTGTTGGGCACGCGGGAAGCGAGGAGGACGCGGGTCGAGGACGAAATCGGCGGAAAGGCCGGCCCGGCGACCGGGTGACCGGTCGGGCGTGGCTGCCGGGCTATTCCAGTTCCAAGGCAGAAGGGAGGTCTCTGCCGAGACAAGGACCTGTTCGCGAAACGGCCTCGGGAGTTGACCGGGCCGGAGTCTGTGGTACTGAGGAGGATTTGGATGACTCGATCTGGGCTGCACCTTCAGCGGCGGCTGCCAGCGTTGGTGGCCGGAGTCCTGTTGGTGGTCAGCGCGTGCAATTCATCAAGCAGCCCGTCGCCCGCCGCGAGCACGGGCGGCGGCGCCTCGGCTGCGCCGGTGGCCGCCGCGAGCGCGTCACCCGCCGCGAGCACGGGCGGCGGCGCCTCGGCTGCGCCAGTGGCCGGCCAGTTCTGCACGGGGATGAAGATCACCTTCTTCCCGGGCGGGACGGCGGGTGGTAGCTTCGAGACAGTCGTCTACAACGGCGCCAAGGCCGCGCAGGCCGCCTTCGGGCCGGACGTGTCGTACCAGTGGTCCAACTGGGACCCGGCCACGATGATCACGCAATTCCAGCAGGCCGTCGCCACCAAGCCCGATGGCATCGCTGTCATGGGCCATCCCGGCGACGCTTCCTTCGACTCGCTCATCGATGACGCCGTCAAGCAGGGCATCGCCATCACCGTGATGAACACCGAGCTGCCGAAGGCGGAAGCCGCCCATGCTCTCGGCTACACGGGCGCGGTTCTGCATGATGCCGGCGCCTCTCTCGCCAACGAGGCGATCAAACGCGGCAACCTCAAGTCGGGCGACGAGGTCTTCGTTTGGGGTCTCGCGGCCCAGCCCGGCCGCGGTGAGCGCACCAATGGCATCACCGACGCCCTCAAGGCTGCCGGGCTCACGGTTGACTACTACGAGATCGACACGGCCACGAACGCCGATCCAAACGCGGGAACCGCGACCTTCACCGGCTATGTCGCCTCTCACCCGAAAGTCAAGGCCATCTTCATCGACCACGGCAACCTCACTTCCGCCATCCCGACCTTCATGAAGGCCGCGAACCTGGCGGCAGGTAGCGTGTATGCCGCCGGCTTCGACATGTCGCCGGCCACGGTCCAGGGCATCAAGGACGGATACGTCAGCCTGGTCATCGACCAGCAGGAGTGGCTCCAGGGCTTCTTCGGCGTCGAGCAACTCTGCCTCGAGAAGAAGTTCGGTTTTGGCGGCCTCTTCATCAACACGGGCGCCGGTTTCGTCGATAAGTCCAACATCGACGCGGTCGGGCCGCTCGTTACTCAGCAAATCCGCTAGATGTCTCTTCCGACTGCCGCGAACGGCATGCCGGCTGGCGAGCGCGAAAGCGCTCGCCAGCCGGCACAACTTACGGATCCAGTCCTCGCGGCTCTCGCGCCTGCCGCCTCGGCCCCTCCGCAGGGCGTCAAGCGCCTGGAGCTTCGCCACGTCTCGAAGTCGTTCGGAGGTGTGCACGTTCTACGGGATGTGAACCTGGAGCTCGGAACCGGCGAGGTCGTCGGCCTGCTCGGTGACAACGGCGCCGGCAAGTCGACGCTCATCAAGATCATCACCGGCGTCCACCAACCGGACGAAGGCGAGATCTACTTCGGCGGCCAGCGAGTCACGGGGATGGATGTCCAGAAGGCCCGCATGCTGGGCGTCGAGACCGTCTTCCAGGAGCGCGCCCTCGCCGATCAGCTACCCCTCTGGCGCAACATCTTCATGGGCCGTCCCGTCAGCGGCCGGCTCGGCTTCCTCAAGGTCGGCGAAATGCGCCGGGCCACGGCAGACCTCATGGGCGAGTCGATGGGCTTCACCTCTGCCGTGCTGACCCCGAACACGAACGTCAAGGGGCTCTCCGGTGGCGAGCGCCAGGGTCTCGCGATCGTCCGAGCGCTCCACTTCCAGGCCGAGATCATCATCCTCGATGAACCGACCATGGGCCTGTCGCTCAAGGAAACCGAAAAGCTGCTGCACTTCGTGGAAGGCATCAAGGCCGCCGGGAAGTCGGCGATCTTCATCGATCACAACATCTTCCACGTCTATTCGGTCTCCGACCGGATCGTATTGCTGGACCGCGGCCGCGTCGCGGGGCAGTTCCTGACGTCGCGCTATTCGTTGAACGAGCTCATGGACATCATGCGCGAAGTCGCTGCTACAGGCGCCTTCACCGAAAACGAGCGTTACCGACGGGAAGATGGGACGCCTGAGGCAACGACGAAGTCCAGCGAGGAGCACGCATGACGCCAGCCGTCGCCCCAGCCAAACCATCTCGTGCGCGCAGCCCGATCGCCGCGTTCACGGGCTCGTGGGCCTCGCAAATCGGCATCACTGTCGCCTTTCTTGTCGTCTGGTTGCTCTTCGTGATTGGGGCTCCCTCAACTTTCCTCAATTCCCGGATCTATCTGGCGTTCGCCCAGACGACCCCGTATTTCGCGATCGCAGCCCTCTTCCTTACGATGGTCATCGTCGCGGGTGACATCGACCTGTCCTTCGTCTCGATCATGTCCCTCAGCCTGGTCGGGTTCGTATTCACCTGGCAGGCGACCGGCAGCGTGGAGCTCGGAGTCGTGGCCTGCCTGGCCGTCGGCGCCCTGTGCGGGTTGTTCAACGGCTTCTTCGTCGCGGTGGTCGGCATCCCCGCGCTCGTAGTGACCATAGCGACTTGGTTCCTTTTCGGCGGCCTCACGCTGGTGCTTGTGAATGGCAAGAGCTATCCGCTCGTCGACACCACCTCGTCGTTCTCCTACGGGCTGCTCGCCGGCAGGATCGGAACGATCCCGATCCAGTTCTTCTGGCTGATCGCCCTGGCGGTCGTGGCCTGGCTCCTCTTGAACCGCCACCGGCTGGGCCAGAACGCCTACGTCATTGGCGACAACGCTCAAGCCGCCCAGCTCATGGGCATCCCGATCCGGCGGACGCGAATCACCCTGTTTGTCCTCGTCGGCGTGGCCTCGGCCCTGGCGGCGTTGATGAACGCCTTCTCACTGACCAACTTCTACCCAAACCTTGGTTCGGCCTACCAGTTGCCGACCCTGGCAGCAGTATTCATCGGTGGGACCTCCGTCTTCGGTGGCCGGGGCACCATCTATGGGACTTTCCTGGGCGCCTTCATGATCGGGGGAATCCAGGCCGGAATCGTGGCGGTCGGGCTGACCGACTACTACACCCAGTTCATCTACGGCGTCATCATCCTCGCGGCAGTGTCCATCCACGTAGTGCTGCAGCGCCGGTTCGAGTAGTGATGGCGGCTGGGCAGCCGGCCGCGGGGCCAAGCGACGACGCAACGATCCGGGCGCCGCTGGAGGCCGGAGCCGACCGACCGCCGGCCCGCGCCCGGCCGGTGACGATGCGGGACATCGCGACCGCGACCGGCGTGTCGCGGAGCACGGTCTCGCGGATCCTCAACAATGCCCCGCTGACCGTGCCGATCGCGGCCAGGACCCGCGAGCGTGTTCTGGCCGCTGCACGCGACGTGGGCTACCGGCCCAATCCGCTCGCCCGTGCCCTGCGCGGGGCGCCGATGATGCTCCTCGGCGCGATCGTCCGTGACATCACGGACCCGTTTTTCGCCGGGGCGATCGAGGCCGTCTCGGCCGAGGCACGCAAGCTCGGCTACAACATCGTCCTGGGCCACGCGCACGCCCAGGCTACCGAGGCCCATGCCCTGGCAGCCATGCTCGAGGCGCGCCAATGCGACGCGATCCTGCTGCTGGGTGACATGGGCGACCAGCCGCGCCTGCTTGACGACCTGCGCGACACGCAGGTGCCGGTCGTGGCCCTGTGGCAGGGCTCGGAGCTTGATCTCATCCCCGGCGTCAGTGTCGACAACCGGAGCGGCATCGCCACGGCGATCGGTCATCTCAGTGCCCTCGGTCATCGCCGGATCGCATTCATCGGCGGTCGGTTGCTCGGGGACATCCGCGAGCGCCAGGCCGCCTACACCGAGGCGATGGCCGACCTGCTCGGCGAGGTCCCGCCCGGCTACATCCAGCACGTCGCCAACAAACCGGGTGACGGCGAGGCCGCCCTCCGCGCGTTGATGCGCTTGTCGCCGCGGCCGACCGCCATCGTCGCGTCGACCGACGTCCTGGCGATCGGGGTCCTCAGGGGGGCCCTCGTCAGGGGCATCCGGGTCCCGCAGGACCTCTCGGTCGTGGGCTTCGACGACATCCCGATGGCAACCTTCACCGTGCCGGCGCTGACGACCGTGCGCATGCCGATGGCCAAGATGGCCGCCGCGGCGATCGCGATGGCGGTTGGCGCGACGGGCCGGACCGTGGGCGATGGCGCGAGCGACGTTCGGCACAGCGGCGCTGAGGGTGGGGCGCACGAACGTGCGAACGAGGGCGGCGATGTCGTGCCCCGCGGACGCGCGCTTGCTCGACTGTTCCGGCCCGAGCTCGTCGTTCGCCAGTCGACGGGCGCCGCCCCGGTCGAGCACGACCCCGCCGCCCGACATCGAAGATCCGAGAGCCACAACGGAGCGTCGCCGCGGGGCAGGAGCGCATAGGCAGGTCCTGTGCCCGTCCGGGTCCTCCGTGGGCGTCCCCGCTCATGGCATCCAGGCCGCTTGACGATCTATAGGAGCGTCTGCGATTGCACTGTTTCAATCATGGCAAGCATGTTCGCCAGCGGAACGTCGCTCTCAACGTCATGGGCAGCCGAGAAGATGTAGCCACCATCGGAACCCAGCTCGAGCAATCGTCGAACCTCCGACCTGACTTGCTCGGGCGTCCCGAATGGCAGCGTCCTCTGCGTCGACAGGCCGCCGTGAAAGCACAGCCTCCCATGATACGAAAGCAATAGACGATCAACGTCCATCACCTCGGGCTGGAACGGGTTGTAGCAGCTCACTCCGGCGTCGATCAGGTCTTCGAAGAGCTCATCCACATCGCCATCCGAGTGGATCATGACGTACTTGCCCGCTTCTCTGACGACGCCGTACATCCGCCTGAGGTGCGGAAGGATCATTTGGCGCCAGAGGGGCCGTCCCATCTGGAGACCGCGCTGTTGCCCCCAGTCGTCTCCAAAGTACACGGCATCGATGTCGTACCGAAGGGCTTCGTTGACCTGGGCGATGTTGTAGTCGGCGATGGCTCCAAACAGCTCATGGACAAATCCGGGATGATCGTAAAAGTCCAGCATGAGGTTCTCCATGCCGCGAAGAGTCCAGCCTCGCTCATAAAGGGAGAAGCCAATCTGGAAGACACGGAAGCGATCAGGAAACTGATCAATTCTTGCAGGGATCTCGGAGAAGAAGCGCGGGTCCAGGGGATTCGGGAACCGATACCCGGTCATGTTCGCGTCAGGAAGAACGCGGCCCTCGACGATGCCAATGTCCCTGTCGATGCTGCGATTCCACACGACTCCGAATACGTCCTGCACGCGATCGTTACCGAGATCGTCAAAGAAGCCGATGTCACTTCCCAGCTTGAGGAAATGGTTCTGTACTCGGGTCTCGACGGCGTCCGATCCGTAATGCAGTCGCAGTCGCTCGCTGGCTTCCTTGGTGAACCCAATTGACCACGGGACGTATGGCGGTCGCTTGCCGTCGAGAACCGCTTTGATGACGTCCCGCTTTTGCATGCTCGGAGCCTCCTGCAGCACCCGTCGGCGGGAAGTCACCGTAGGTCTTGAAGGGCCGCCGCGACCGACCATTACGCGGGTGACTTCCCGGTGGACGGTCGCCGCGCGCCCCCGACGGATAGCATTGGCCATCGCAGCATACTGACACGGCACGAGGGCAGCGCGACTCACAACCGACACGGCACCAGGGCACCACACCACCACGACGGGCAACGGGAGAGACGACTCATGGCGGATCTTGCGGCACTCACGGCGGCGATCGAGGCGGGCGACCGCGCCACGGCGGTCCGGATCACCCGGGAGGCGGTCGACGAGGGGATGGACCCGAGGGCGGTGCTCGGCGCCATGACCGCGGCGATGGAGGTCATCGGCGCCAAGTTCCAGTGCAACGAGATCTACGTCCCCGAGATGCTGATCTCTGCCCGGGCGATGAAGGAGGCCACCGCCGTCCTCGAGCCCGTCCTCGTCAAGGCCGGCATCCGTCCCGAGCACACCGCGGTCCTCGGGACGATCAAGGGCGACCTCCACGACATCGGCAAGAACCTCGTCGGGATGATGTGGAAGGGCGCGAACATCGAGGTGATCGACCTCGGCACGAACGTCACGGCCGAGAAGTTCGTCGAGGCGGCCAAGGAGCACGGGGCGACGATCGTCGGCATCTCGGCGCTCCTGACGACGACGATGGTCGGCATGAAGGACGTCGTCGCCGCCATCCGCGCCGCGAACCTCGGCGACGTCAAGGTGATCGTGGGGGGCGCCCCCGTCACCCAGGATTTCGCCGACCTGATCGGCGCGGACGGCTACGCGTCCGACGCGGCATCGGCCGTCGAGGCTGCC